>Ga0208490_100036_pt1 | contig 120323 bp, 104 predicted proteins | sample SubbioAug_CSWold_FD_184818 | JGI IMG/M metagenome (GOLD analysis project Ga0208490, IMG submission 184818) | Serpentinite rock and fluid subsurface biosphere microbial communities from McLaughlin Reserve, California, USA - CR11Aug_CSWold (SPAdes) | ecosystem: Environmental > Terrestrial > Deep...
GGACGAGCCCCTGTCCGTCCGGGATGAGCCGCTCCCGGTTCCCGATGAGCCCATCTCCGTTCGTGACGAGCCCTTGCCCGTTCGGGCTGATGCCCTCCCCGTTCGGGCTGAGCCTGTCGAAGCCCCTGCCCGCCCCACCACGCCAGCCGCCCCCAACGCCCGGCGCAACACCACCCACTACCAGATGCGGGTGGAAGACAACATCCTGCAGCCGCTCATCAGCACGCTGGCGGACACCAGCGGCTACCGCCAGCGCCGCGCGCAAATCGCGGCGTGGAACGCCCGCAGCCCCGTCCTCAAGAAAGGCATATCGCTCACGCCCGTGAAGTTCGGCATCAGCTTCACCGCCACCCTGTTCAACCAGGCCGGCGCGCTGGTGCATGTGTACACCGACGGCAGCGTGCAGGTGAACCACGGCGGCACCGAAATGGGCCAGGGCCTGAACACCAAGGTGGCGCAGATCGTGGCCGACGAACTCGGCGTTCCATTTCACTGCGTGCAGTGCACGGCGGCCGACACCAGCAAGGTGCCCAATGCCAGCGCCACGGCGGCCAGCAGCGGCACCGACCTCAACGGCCGCGCCGCCCAGTTCGCCGCCCGCCGCGTGCGCGACAACCTGGCTGCCTTCGTCGCCGGGCTCGACGGCTGCGGCGCGGGCGCCGTGCAGTTCGAGGCCGGCATCGTCACCACGCCGATGCGCTCGCGCGCCTTCGAGGAGGTGGTGCACGCGGCCTACGCCAACCGCATCCAGCTCTGGAGCGACGGCTTCTACCGCACGCCCAAAATCCACTACGACAAGGCCACCCTCACCGGCCGGCCCTTCTATTACTTCTCGTATGGCGCGGCGGTGAGCGAGGTGGCCATCGACACGCTCACCGGCGAAAGCCGGGTGCTGAAGGTGGACGTCCTGCACGACGTGGGCCGCAGCATCAACCCGGCCATCGACATCGGCCAGATCGAGGGCGGTTTCGTGCAGGGCATGGGCTGGCTCACCACCGAGCAACTGGTGTGGGACGACAAAGGCCTGCTGCGCACCCACGCCCCCAGCACCTACAAGATTCCCACCACCGGCGACATACCGGCGCACTTCCAGGTGGCGCTGTGGCCAGAGCCGAATCGGGAGGACAACGTGCACGGCAGCAAGGCCGTGGGCGAGCCACCCTTCATGCTGGCCATCAGCGTGTTCGAGGCGCTGCGCGACGCGGTGGCTCAAGCGGGCGGAAAGCCTGAGGCGATGAACGCACCGGCCACGGCCGAAGAGGTGCTGCGGGCCTTGAACGGCGGCACCTGAGCCCGGGCGGGCCGACGCACCGTCGGTCGGCCGGGGCGGTGCGCGGTACCGGCCTGCGCCCCCTGATGAGCCGAAACGCCTCGTTACGTTCAGTAGAATCGCCGGCCTTGCCTCACGGGCGGCGCCTGCCTGCGCAGGCGCTTTTCCGCAGCCCGCTCCCCTTTCCTGGACGCTTCTTTCATGCACTACTCTGTTTCCCACCACAAGCTCAAGCTCATCCTCGCTGCCCAGGGCATCAAGACCGGTGACGCCGGCGCCATCGATGCGCTGTTCGGCGGCAAGGACGGCTACTACTGGTATGGCACCGTGCGCGACATGTGCCCCGAGGGCAAGACGCTGTCGTGGGAGAACCAGTACGCCATGGTCAACGCCATCCAGGCGCACGAGAACGCCACGGCCGAGGAGGACGAGATGAAGCCGCAGGTGCCCAGCGCGGCCAACATCTCGGCGCTCTCGAAGCTGCTGGGCAACCCTATCTGAAACCGGCAGGTCGAGCGTGCCGCCTGGGAGACGGCCGGGTTTACCCTGATGGAGTATGGTATGGACCCTTCCGCAGGGCCTGCCCTGGCCTACGCGGCGTCCCCGTTCCCACAGGAGTACCTACCCATGGACCGTCGTTCCCTGATCCAGCATGCCGGCATCGCCGGGGTGCTGACCGCTGGCATCGCCCCCGCCGTGCACGCCCAGGCCGCCGTGCGCTGGCGCCTGGCGTCCAGCTTCCCCAAGTCGCTGCCCACCATCTTCGGCGCGGCCGAAAAATTCTCTGAGACCGTCAAAGCGCTTTCCGGCGGGCGGTTCGAGGTGTCGGTCCACGCCGCTGGCGAGCTCCTGCCCGCCTTCGGCGTGGTGGACGCGATCCAGAGCAACACGGTGGAAATGGCGCAAACCGCGCCCTACTACTTCACCGGCAAAGACGCCATCTTCGCCTTCGGCTGCGCCGTGCCCTTCGGCCTGACTGCCCGCCACATGGACGCGTGGATGGAACATGGCAACGGCCGCACGCTGCTCGACGCGTTCTACGCCAAGTTCAACATCGCCTCGATGAGCTGCGGCAACACCGGCACCCAGATGGGCGGCTGGTACCGCAAGGAAATCAACACCGTGGCCGACCTGAAGGGGCTGAAGATGCGCCTGGGCGGTGGCCTGTTTGGTGAAGCCATGGCCAAGCTGGGCGTGGTGGCGCAGAACCTGCCAGCGGGTGAGGTTTACCAAGCGCTCGAAAAGGGCACGCTGGACGCCACCGAATTCGTCGGCCCCTTCGACGACGAACGCCTGGGCTTCAACAAGGTGGCCCCGTTCTATTACTACCCCGGCTGGTGGGAAGGCGGCGCCGAGCTGGAGTTCTTCATCAACAAGAAGGCCTTCGATGCCCTGTCGGCCGAGAACAAGGCCATCGTGCGCGCCGCCGGTGCCGTGGCCGCGCGCGACATGACCGCCAAGTACGACGCACAGAACCCACCCGCCCTCAAGCGCCTGGTGGCCGCCGGCACGCAGCTCAAGCCGTTCAGCAAGGCGCTGATGGACGCGGGCTTCAAGGCTTCGATGGAGGTGTTTGCGGAACACGAGGCCAAGTCGCCCGAGTTCAAGAAGATCCACCAGGACATGCGCGCCTTCCAGCGCGAACAGATCCTGTGGAGCAAGTTCTCCGAGTGGCGCTACGACAGCTACATCGCCAACGCGAAGATCTGACACGTTCGGCGGCCCGGCCTGGCCGGGCAACCGCCTTCGGGCGGTTTTTTCATGCCCGTTTGAAGGGGCGCGGGCTGCGCCATCCACCGCCGGCCTGGCGCCGGCCAGCCACCACCGCACAAGAAACGGCGGCGGCTGCCGATACAGAGAAAAGTGCTCATTCAGCGCTTCCCATCCGTCCGGAGCCATCTTGTCCCTCGACCGTCCTGCCTTGCCCGGCGCGGGCACCCGCCTTGTTGGGTGCGCGCCTCAGCCTGTGTTCTCGAGCCTGTCACGCCCTGTGCAGGAAACCGCATGAACAGCAGCACCCGCGAGATCGCGCGCCAGCGTTTGCTGGCCGAACTGCAGATCCCCCTGGCCGAGCCCGATGGTGTGCTGGAGAGCCTGTCCCGTCTGGCCGCGCGCAGCCTGGCCTGCCGCTCGGCCATGGTGAACTTCATCAGCGCCAGCCGCCAGTGGTCTCAGGCCTTCACCTGCATGCCGGCCAACGTGCCGCGCCATGTGTCGTTCTGCACCCACACCATCGAGAGCGATGCGATCTTCGAGGTGCCCGACACACTGGACGACCCGCGCTTTGCCAACAGTCCGCTGGTGAAAGGAGCGCCGCACATCCGCTTCTACGCCGGTGTGCCCATCGGTCTGGACGGCTACCGCCTGGGTGCGCTGTGCGTGGTCGACGAAATCCCGCGCCGGCTCTCCGCCGACGACCGCCAGATGCTGCGCGACATCGCCGTGGCCGTCGAGCACTGGCTCAAAAGCCGGCGTGAACACCTTGTGCTGATGGAAAACGAGGAGCAGATGCGCGAGCGCCTGGAGGCCGAGGTGGCCCGGCGCACCGCCGAGCTGGAACAGGCGCGCCAGGTGGCCGAGGCCGCCAACACCGCCAAGAGCGCTTTCCTGGCCAACATGAGCCACGAGATCCGCACGCCCATGAACGGGGTGCTGGGCATCCTGGGCGTGCTGGAGCAGACGGCGCTGGACGCCGATCAACGCCAGCTCACCAGCACCATGAACGAGTCGGCCGCCGTTCTGCTCGGCCTGATCGACGACATCCTGGATTTCGCCAAGATCGAAGCCGGGCGCCTAGACCTCGAGGCGGCGCCGGTGGCGCTGGCGCACACGGTGGAAAGCGCTTGCGAAAGCCTGCTGGCCAGCGCCGCGGCGCGCGAGGTCTGGTTGCATGTGTTCGTGGACCCGGCCCTGCCGGCCCGCATCGAGGCCGACGCGGCGCGGCTGCGCCAGCTGCTGACCAACCTGCTGAGCAATGCCATCAAATTCTCCAGTGGCCGCTCCCTGCCTGGCCGGGTGTCGGTGCGGATGCTGGTCGACAGCACCGACCACCTGCGGCTGGAGGTGCAGGACAACGGTGTGGGCATCGCTCCGGAGGTGCTGCCGCGGCTGTTCCACCCCTTCGTGCAGGCCGAAGCCGACACCACGCGCCGCTTCGGCGGCAGTGGCCTGGGCCTGGTGATCTGCCAGCGCCTGGTGGCGGCCATGCAAGGCCACATCAGCGTGCAGTCCGCGCCGGGCGAGGGCTCCACTTTTTGCGTGCGCCTGCCGCTGCGGCCGCTGCCCGACCCAGTGGACGACTCTGCTGCCCGACCGCTCCAGGGCCAGGTGTGGCACTGGCAAGGCACGCAAGGCCCACACACCCACGACTGGCTCGCTTACCTGCGCTCAGCCGGTGCACAGGCTGTGCTGGACGGGCCGGGCAACCCATCAGAAGCAGACGACCCGCTGCCCGCCCACGCGCTGGGCCGCCTGCGCCTGAGCACCATCGGAGGCGCCGCGGCAGGTGCGGGCGCGCCCACGGTGATCCTGCACCGCGGGCAATGGCGGGCGCCGAAAGTGCGCTCGGCCGGCCTGATCCTGCTCGACGCCGACGCCCTGCGGCGCGAGGCCCTGCTGCAGGCGCTGGTGATGGCGACCCAGCCCGCGGACACGGCCCTGGCGACCCGGCAGAACAGCCCCACGGACGAGGCGCCGGACCACGCCACCCTCGGGTGGGCCGGCATGGACCCGGTGCTGGTGGCCGAAGACAACGAGGTCAACCGCCGGGTCATCGCCCGGCAGCTGGCCCTGCTGGGCCTGCCCGCGGTGATCGTGGAAGACGGACGACAGGCGCTCGACGCCTGGCACCAGGCGCGCGGGCGCTTCAGCCTGGTGCTGACCGACCTGCACATGCCGGGGCTCGACGGCTACGCCCTGTGCCAGGCCATCCGCACCGACAACGGCGTGAGCACCCCGGTGGTGGCGCTGACCGCCAACGCCTTGCGCGGCGAAGCCGAGCGCTGCCTGCGCGCGGGCATGGACGACTACATCAGCAAACCGGTGTCGCTGGAGCGGCTGACCAGCATCCTGCAGCGCTGGCTGCCCGCCGCTCCCCGGTCGCCCGCCAGCGAAAGCGCCGCGCCTTCACGGCCCGCACCGCAGGGGCTGGCAGCCCCCGAGACGGAGCCCCCCGATTTCGACCCCGAGGCACTGGTCCGGCTGATCGGCGCCGACCCGGCAGAACACGCCCAGGTGCGCCACATGTTCCTGCAATCGGCGGCCACCGCCGTGGAGGCGCTCGACCGCCACATCCGGCGGCAGGAGTGGGAGGACGTGATGAGCGTCGCCCACCGCCTCAAATCGTCTGCGGGAATGATCGGCGCCGCCCGCCTGGCGCACACGCTCAACGAGCTGGAGGCGGCCAGCCGCGCCCGCACGCACGAGCGGATCGAGGTGCTGGGCCACACGCTGCCCGACGTGTTTGCCCAGTTGCTGCGCGCCCTGGCGGACAACGCCGAACGGGCACCGGCAACCAGAGCATCCAAAGAGCTGCTGGCAGCCTGAGCGACCAGACGCCCTTCGCGCATCCCCGCTCAGTACCCCGCCACACGCCGCCACCGAGCCGCACGGGCAGGCGCCAGGTCCCACGCTCCCCGGAACCGATATACACTTCGCGCTGCTCCGGGGTGCACGGGCCGAAAGGTCCAGCGCTGAGATGGTCGAAAGACCGAACCCGTGAACTTGATCTGGCTAGTACCAGCGAAAGAAGAGCGCAGCCCACAGGGCATGCATCCGCCGACCCGTTGCACCGCAACCGGTCCGCCCACCGCCACGGTGGGCCGCGGTGCATGGTCTGGCGGGCGGTCTCCGGAGCATCCACCGCCCCAACAGGAGACCGCCGCCATGAACGCCCCCGACAAAATCCCCTTCGCCGACCAGTTCGCCCTCAGCCGCGAGCCCTTCCCTGCCTCGCGCAAGATCTACGTGCCCGGCTCGGATGAGAGCATCCGCGTGCCCATGCGCGAGATCGCCCTCACCAACGGCGAAACCGTGACGGTGTACGACACCTCCGGCCCCTACAGTGACCCGACGGCCGCCATCGACGTGCGCAAGGGCCTGGCCGATGTGCGCGGCCCCTGGATCGCCGCGCGCGGCGACACCGAAACCTACGAAGGCCGCCAGCGCGCCGCCCTGGACGACGGCATCAAGAACGAGGCCGCGCAGAACGGCACCACCATCGAGCGCATCGAGGCACTGCGCGCCGAGGCCGCCGGCCTGCAACGCACGCCACGCCGCGCCAGGAGCGGCGCCAACGTGACGCAGATGCACTACGCCCGCAAAGGCATCGTCACGCCCGAAATGGAATACGTGGCCCTGCGCGAGAACGGCAAGCGCGAGTGGATGCGCGAGTACCTGGGCGACCCGGCGCGCGAAGCCCGCCTGCGCGGCAACCCGATGGGCGCGCGCATTCCGGAGGTGTTCACGCCCGAGTTCGTGCGCGACGAGGTGGCGCGCGGGCGCGCCATCATCCCGGCCAACATCAACCACCCCGAGGTCGAGCCGATGGCCATCGGGCGCAACTTCGGCGTGAAGATCAACGCCAACATCGGCAACTCGGCCGTGACCTCCAGCATCGAGGAAGAAGTGGACAAGCTGGTGTGGGCGATCCGCTGGGGCGCCGACAACGTGATGGACCTGTCCACCGGCAAGAACATCCACACCACGCGTGACTGGATCGTGCGCAACAGCCCCGTGCCCATCGGCACGGTGCCGATCTACCAGGCGCTGGAAAAGGTGGGCGGCGTGGCCGAAGACCTCACCTGGGCGATCTACCGCGACACGCTGATCGAGCAGGCCGAACAGGGCGTGGACTACTTCACCATCCACGCCGGCGTGCGCCTGGCCTACATCCACCTCACCGCGCAGCGCCGCACCGGCATCGTCTCGCGCGGCGGCAGCATCCTGGCCAAGTGGTGCATCACGCACCACAAGGAAAACTTCCTGTACACGCACTTCGACGAGATCTGCGACATCATGAAGGCCTACGACGTGAGCTTCTCGCTCGGCGACGGCCTGCGCCCCGGCAGCGCTTCCGATGCGAACGACGAAGCGCAGTTCGCCGAACTGAAGACCCTGGGCGAGCTGACGCAGGTGGCGTGGAAGCACGACGTGCAGACCATGATCGAAGGCCCCGGCCACGTGCCCATGCACCTGATCCAGGCCAACATGGACGAGCAGCTCAAGCACTGCCACGAGGCACCGTTCTACACGCTGGGCCCGCTGACCATCGACATCGCGCCGGGCTACGACCACATCGCCTCGGCCATTGGCGCGGCCATGATCGGCTGGATGGGCACCTCCATGCTCTGCTACGTGACGCCCAAGGAACACCTGGGCCTGCCCGACCGCGACGACGTGAAGCAGGGCATCATGGCTTACAAGATCGCCGCCCACGCGGCCGACATCGCCAAGGGCCACCCGGGCGCCCGCGCCCGCGACGACGCCATGAGCAAGGCGCGTTTCGAGTTCCGCTGGCGCGACCAGTTCGCCCTGGGCCTGGACCCGCAGACCGCCGAGGACTACCACGACGAAACCCTGCCCAAAGACTCGTCGAAAGAGGCGCACTTCTGCTCCATGTGTGGCCCCAAGTTCTGCAGCATGAAGATCACGCAGGACGTGCGCGACTACGCCGCCGCCAAGGGCGTGAGCGAAGACGCGGCACTGGCCGAGGGCATGGCGCAGAAGAGCGCGGAGTTCAAGGCCGTGGGCGGCGAGTTCTACGTGCCGGTCGATGCGATCGGCAAGAAGGGCTGACCCGTGGACACGCCGCGTTCACGCATCGGCATTGCCGGCGCGGGTGTGCTCGGCCGCCTGCTGGCGTGGCAGCTCTCGCGGGCCGGCCATGCCGTCACCGTGTTCGACCCGGCGCCCGGCCCTCAGGCGCCCGCCACCGGCTCGCTCGGCGGCCAGCCCTCGCCTTATGCAGCGGGCTTCACCGCGGCCGGCATGCTCAGCCCGCTGGCCGAGCTGGACAACGCAGGGCCCGACATCGCGCGCCTGGGCTGGCGCTCGCTGGCGCTGTGGCGCGGCGTGGCCGAGGCCTTGCAGGCCGATGGCTGCACGGACGCCCTGTTCGCCCAGCACGGCAGCCTGATGGTGGCGCACGGCGCCGACCTGGGTGCGGCCCGGCGCGTGCTCGCCCGGCTGGACGCCGCCCCGGCCCTGGCCGCGGAGCTGCCCACACCCCAGGCGCTGGACCGCGCCGCACTGGCCGCTCTGGAGCCGGCGCTGACACCCGGGCTGCACGCCTGGCTGCTGCCCGACGAGGCCCAGGTGATGTCGCGCGACATGCTCACCGCGCTGGCGGTGCATGCGCGAGAGGTGCAGTGGTGCTGGGGGGAGCGCGTGGAAGCGATCGGGCCAGGGATGCTGCATGTGGCGGGCGAAGGGCCGCTGCGCTTTGACCTGGCGATTGATGTGCGGGGGACGGGAACCAGAACGTGGGGCGCAACGCCTTCCGTGAATGCCGTTCGCCCTGAGCCTGTCGAAGGGCTCTCGGCACCTCACTCGACGGGGCTTCGACAGGCTCAGCCCGAACGGACGTTGGCCCAGTCGACGGAAACCGTCCGTGGCGTGCGCGGCGAGGTCATCTGGCTGCACGCGCCCGGCGTGCGGCTGCAGCGCCCGGTGCGCCTGCTGCACCCGCGCCACCGCGTCTACATCGTGCCGCGCCCGGGCGACCTGTTCGTGGTCGGCGCCAGCGAAATCGAGAGCGAAGACCGCTCACCGGTCAGCCTGCGCAGCGCGGTGGAGCTGATGGCCGCCGCCCAGAGCGTGCTGCCCGAACTGGCCGAAGCGCGCATCGTGCACATGGAAGCCAACCTGCGCCCGGCCCTGCCCGACAACGAACCGCACACCCACACCGAGCCCGGCCTGCTGCGCATCAACGGCCTGTTCCGCCACGGCTGGCTGCTGGCGCCGGCACTGGTGGAAGACGCACTGGCCCGGTTGGGATCAGGCTCGAGCACATCCGAAGACCCCCACCCGGACCCTCTCCCGCCAGCGGGAGAGGGAACTTCACCCGCCCGCACAGCGCCCGCCGGAGCAAGCGCTTCACCCCCTCGCCCCTCTGAGGAGAGGGCTGGGGTGAGGGGCACGCCTGAGACCCTGTTGCCGGCGCGCTGAGCCCCGGACTCACCAAAAGGACGCGCCATGCCCGACACCCTTTCACCGATGGAAGCCCAGCTGCGCTTCAACGACCTCACCCTGCCCTGCGCACCCGGCCTCACCCTGGCCGCGCTGCTCGACGCCCAGGGGATGGACGCCGCCAGCGTGGCCACCGCCGTGAACGGCACCTTTGTTCCCCGCGCGCTGCGCGCGCAGCACGCACTGCACGAGGGCGACACCGTGCTGACCTTCCAAGCCATCGTCGGAGGCTGAACACATGAACCACCACCCAGCATCCTCCTGGTCCCCCTACGGCGTCGAACTCTCCAGCCGCTTCCTGCTGGGCACGGCAGGCTATCCCTCGCCACAGGTGCTGGCCGACAGCATCGCCGCCAGCGGCACGCAGATCGTCACCGTGGGCCTCAAGCGCACCCTGGCATCGGGCGGCGACAACGGCTTCATCGACATCATCCGCAGCGCCATGCGCGAGCGCGGCGCCCGGCTGCTGCCCAACACCGCCGGCTGCCGCACCGCACGCGAGGCGATCACGCTGGCGCACATGGCGCGCGAGCTGTACGGCACGAACTGGATCAAGCTGGAGGTGGTGGGCGACGAGCACACCCTGCAGCCCGACCCCTGGGGCACGGTGGAAGCGGCGGCGCAACTCACCCGCGATGGCTTTGCCGTCTTCCCCTACTGCACCGACGACCTGGTGAGCTGCCAGCGCCTGCTCGACGTGGGCTGCCAGGTGCTGATGCCCTGGGGCGCACCCATCGGCTCGGGGCAGGGGCTCCTCAACCCGTTTGCGCTGCGCACCCTGCGCGCCCGCCTGCCCGGCGTGCCGCTGGTGGTGGACGCGGGCATCGGCGCGCCCAGCCACGCCGCCCAGGCCATGGAGCTGGGCTTCGACGCCGTGCTGCTCAACTCCGCCGTGAGCCAGGCGGTGGACCCGGTGCGCATGGCGCGGGCATTCGGCCTGGCGATCGAAGCCGGGCGCACCGCCTTTGAAGCCGGCGTGATGGCGCCGCAGGACATGGCGGTGGCCTCCACGCCCGTTTCCGGACACCCGTTTCTGATCGGATGACACCATGACCACCCCCATCATCTGGAGCATCGCCGGCACCGACAGCGGTGGCGGCGCCGGGCTGGCGGCTGACCAGCGCGCGGCCGATGCGCTCGGCGTGCACTGCTGCACCGTGGTCGCCGGCATCACCGCGCAAAGCACCACCGAAGTGACGCACATCGAGGCCACGCCGCCGGCCGTGCTGCAGGCGCAGCTGGACACGCTGGCCGCCGACATGCCGCCGCGTGTGATCAAGACCGGCCTGCTGGGCAGCGCCGACAACGTGCGCGTGCTGGCGCGCTTCGTGGACCGGCTGCGCACGCAAGGCCCGCTGGCGCTGGTGGTGGACCCAGTGCTGCGCGCCAGCACCGGCGCCGCGCTGGCCGACGCCGAGCTACTGAGCGCCTACCGCGAGTGGCTGCTGCCGCGTGCCACCGTCATCACACCGAACCAGGCCGAAGCGGTGGCCCTGCTCGGCGACACGGCCCCCACCGACATTCCCACGCAAGCCACGGCGCTGCGCGCCCTGGGCTGCGAGGCGGTGGTCATCACCGGCGGCGACGCGGCCCTGCTCGCCCGCCACGACAGCCTCTCGCTCGACTGGCTGGACACGCCGCAGGCCAGCGGCTGGCTGGCCCTCCCGCGTGAGGCCACGCCGCACAACCACGGCACGGGCTGCACCTTCGCCTCGGCCCTGGCCGCCGCGCTGGCGTTGGGCTGGGTACTGGCCGACGCCGCCGTGCTGGCCAAGATGACCGCCACGCACGCGCTGCGCCACGCACGCGCCGTGGGCCGGGGCGTGGGCCCGGTGATCGCGCGCGAAGGCTTCGCGACCGATCCGACGCTGCTGCCGCAGCTGTCACTGAATACCGACGCCCCGGCTCAATGGGCCTCGCGGCCGCGTGGGCGCGCACCCGGCGTCTACGCCATCGTGGACAGCGCCGAGCGCGCCGTTGCCGTGCTCCAGGCCAGCCCGCCGGTGGACACGCTGCAGCTGCGCATGAAACGACCCGACGGCCTGGGTGATGCGGACTGGGTAGCCGAACTGAGTGCGGCCGTGCAACGCAGCCAGCAGGCCGCCGACGCCGCCGGCGTGCTGCTGGTGGTGAACGACCACTGGCAGCTCGCCATCGACGCCGGTGCCCGCGCCGTGCACCTGGGGCAGGAAGACCTGCTGGCCCTGTCCACCTCGGACCATGAGCAGCTGCAGGCTGCGAGGGCCGGTGGCGTGCAGCTGGGCGTCAGTTCGCACAGCCTGTGGGAGTTGTGCCGCGCGGCCGCGCTGGCACCGGACGTGATCGCCTGCGGCCCGGTCTGGCCCACCACCACGAAAGACATGCCCTGGCTGCCGCAAGGCCTGGACAACCTGGCCTGGTGGGCGCACATGGCGCCCGCGCCGGTGGTGGGCATCGGCGGCATCCTGGCGCCTGAGCAGCTGCAGGCCGTGGCCGCCGCCGGTGCCGTCGGGGGCTGCGTGGTGCGCGGGCTGGGCGATAAGCCCTCGGCCACACTGCCAGCGTGGCGCCAGGCCTGGCAGGCGGGCCAGCAACAGGCCGCCAGCCGCCGGGTGCCGGCCCTGCCGCACCCCACCCTACCCGCCTCATTCGCAGCCGTGTAACCGATCGGACCTGTCAAGCGGCGCGGTCAAGCCCGAGCGCGCAGGGCTTTCCTAGAATGGTGCGATGCATGCAACACCTTTCTACGAATTCGCCTTGCTGCTGATGGCAGCCGCCTTCGCCGGCGCCCTGTTCGTCAAGCTGCGGCAACCGGTTCTGATTGCCTACATCGTGATCGGCATCGCACTCGGCCCGGCCGGCTTCGGTCTCGTGCAAGCGCATGAGCAGATCGAGCTGCTGGCCCAGATCGGCGTCACGGTGTTGCTCTTCGTGGTCGGCCTCAAGCTGGACATCACCCATGTGAAACACATCGGCCCGGTGGCACTGGCCACCGGCCTGGGCCAGCTCACCTTCACCATCATCTTTGGCTTCGGGCTGATCCTGCTGCTGGGCAAGACACCCATCGAGGCCATCTACGTGGCGGTGGCCCTCACGTTTTCCAGCACCATCATCATCGTCAAGCTGCTGAGCGACAAGCGTGAACTCGACAGTCTGCACGGACGCATCGCGGTGGGCTTCCTGATCGTGCAGGACCTGGCCGTGGTGCTGGCCATGATGGCCATGAGCGCGCTCAAGACACCCGAACTCACCGCCGACGGCGACGTGGCCTGGCTCAGCGTGGGCCTGTCGCTGACCGGCCGGGTGGTGGCCGCGGCGGTGCTGCTGGGCGTGGCCATGCGCTATGTGATCCCACGCGTGGTGGCCTCCATGGCCAAGAGCCAGGAACTGCTGCTGATCTTCGCGCTGGCATGGGGCGTGGCGCTGGCCGCGCTGGGCGAATGGGCCGGCTTTTCCAAGGAGGCGGGCGCCTTCATGGCCGGCTTCTCGCTGGCCTCCACCCCATTCCGCGAGGCCATCAACGCGCGGCTGACCGGCATCCGCGATTTTCTGCTGCTGTTCTTCTTCATCGACCTGGGCGCGAAACTCGAAATGGCCACGCTGGGCGCCGAGCTGTGGCCGGCGGCGGTGCTCTCGGTGTTTGTGCTGATCGGCAACCCGCTGATCGTGATGGCCATCATGGGCTACATGGGTTACCGGCGCCGCACCGGCTTCCTGGCCGGGCTCACGGTGGCGCAGATCAGCGAGTTCTCGATCGTCTTCGTGGCCATGGGCATCACGCTGGGGCACGTGGGCGTGACCGCGCTCGGCCTGACCACGCTGGTGGGCCTGATCACCATCACGATCTCCACCTACATGATCATCTACTCGCACCCGCTGTACGACCGGCTGGCGCCCTGGCTCAAGTGGTTCGAGCGGCAGCGGCCGCACCGCGAAATGGCGGTGGAAAACGACGGCGACCGGCATGTGGAGGCCGACATTCTGGTGTTTGGCATGGGCCGCTACGGTGGCCGCCTGTTGAAGCGGCTGCGCGACGAGGGCGTGGCGGCGCTCGGGGTGGACTTCGACCCCGAAGCGGTACGAGACTGGCACGACAAAGGTGTGCCCATGCGTTTTGGCGATGCCGAAGACCCCGACTTTCTCGACTCGCTGCCCTTGAAGGGTGCCCGCTGGATCGTGAGCACGCTGCCTCAGGCGGACTCCAACCGTGCCCTGCTGCACGCCTTGCGAGCGAATGGCTACACCGGCCAGGTGGCGGTCGCGGTGCGAGACGAATACCAGGCCCAGGTACTCGCCGACGCTGGCATCGACCACATCTTCAACCTGTTCGACGACGCTGCTGAACAGGCCACGCGCCAGGTGTGCGATGCTTTGTTGAACGGCGAGAACGGCACCGCCAGGACTTGAAAGGACTTTGCATGAACAGCCCCGCCACCGTTGCATCCCTGCACCACATCGCCTGCGCCACCGATCTTTCCGACCCGGCCGGCGTGGCGGCCGACCGCGCCGCCCAGCTGGCGGCGCAGCACACCGCCCGCCTGACGCTGCTGCATGTGATCAGCAGTGGCTGGGTGGACGAACTGCGTGCCTGGCTGGCCGACAGTGCGCAGTGGCAGGACAAAATGACCGTCGAGACGAAGGGCCGCCTGGAAGCCGAAGCCGCCCGGCTGAACGGGGCGAGCGGTGCGCAAGCCAGCGCCGTGCTCCTGGAAGGCCACCCGGTGACGACCCTGGCCGAGACCGTTCTGGCGCAACACATCGACCTGCTGACCATCGGCGCGCGCGGCAGCAGCCCGCTGCACCACTTGCTGGTGGGCACCACCGCCGAACGCCTCTTGCGCAAGGTGGCGTGCCCCCTGCTGGTGGTGCGCCGGCCGTCACCTCAACCCTACAGGCGCGTGCTGATCCCGCTGGACTTTTCGCCGTGGTCCGAACGGGCGGTGGGGCTGGCCCGGCTCCTGGCACCCGACGCCATGCTGGTGCTGATGCACAGCTTCTCCATCCCCTTCGAGGAAAAGCTGCGCTTTGCCGGCGTGGACGACGCCACGCTGGTGCATTACCGTGAAAAAGTCCGCAATGAAGCGCGCCAACAGATGCAAGACTTCGTGCTGATCCACGATCTGCCAGAAAACGGTTATGAGCTGTGCCTGACCGAGGGCGACGCCCCACAGCACATCCTGACGCAGGCCCGCGAGCGCGGCTGCGACCTGATCGTGATCGGCAAGCATGGCCGGCATGCGGCCGAGGAGCTGCTGCTGGGCAGCGTGACCAAGCATGTGGTGTCGGAAGCCGAGTGCGACGTGCTGGTGTCCACCGCCCGGGGCGCCTGAAACGCGGCACGCGGGGCAGGCACCGGGGGACGCGCCGCCGCAGGCTGATCCGCTGACGCCGCGCCGACCGCCTGTCGGCGGTGGCCAGGGGCGCGCTCGGTGACAATCGCGACGTCATGAACGCCCCCACCCCCGCCGCCCCATCCACCGACCACGAGCTGCCCCCGCTGCACGTCACACCACCCGGCCTGTACCGCCACTACAAGGGCGGCTGGTACTCCGTCATGGACACCGTGCGCTGCAGTGAAACCCTGCAGGGCATGACGCTGTACCGCGCGCTCTACGGCGAAGGCCTGTCGGGCAGCGGCCTGTGGGTGCGCCCGGCGGCTATGTTCAATGAAACCGGCGTGTTCGACGGGAAGGCTCAGCCCCGCTTCACCCGCCACGACCCGGCCCTGGTGCCGCTGGGCGATCTGGCCACGGCGCACGCGCTCATCGCGCACCTGCGCGGCGTGGCGCAACGCGGCGGTATCGTGCTGGACACGGCCCTGCGCCGGCCGCCGCCCGAACCCACCACCTGCTGCGGGCGCGGCTGCAACGGCTGCGTGTGGGAAGGGTTTTACGAGGCGCTGCACCACTGGCGCGTGGACGCAGTGGCACTGCTGGATGAAGCGCCTGCGCAAGCCTGACACACAGCCCGAGCACGACAGCGTTCAGCATCTCCGATTCGCATCACTCCGCTTGACCTGACCTGACCTGAGCTGAGCTGAGCTGAGCTAGCCTGGCATGCCATGGCTCAGCTCAGCGTGGCACGGCTCGGTCTTTCAGAACAGATCGCCCTGCCCGCTCAAGGCCCCCGGCCGGAACCGGCTCACGTCCACCGGGCTGCGCTCACGGCTGTAGCCCAGGCGCTGGGTGGTCTTGGTGAAGCGCTGGCGCAGCAGCTCGGCCCACACGCCACGGCCCTTCATGCGCGTGGCGAAGTTGCTGTCGTAATCCTGGCCGCCGCGCATGTCCTGCACGCGGGCCATCACGCGGGCGGCGCGGTCCGGGTAGTGCAGTTCCAGCCACTGGCGAAACAGCGGCGCCACCTCCCAGGGCAGGCGCAGCACCTGGTAGAAGGCGCGGCTGGCACCGGCCTCGCGGGCGGCGGCCAGCACGCGCTCCATGTCGTCGTTGATGAACGGAATCTGCGGTGCCAGGCTCACGCCCACCGGCACCCCGGCCTCGGCCAGGGCGCGGATGGTGCGCAGGCGCCGGTGCGGCGCGGCCGCGCGCGGCTCCAGGATGCGGGCGAGTTTGGCGTCCAGCGTGGTGATGGTCACGTACACCGCGGCCAGGCCCTGCTGCCCCATGGGGCCGAGCAGGTCCAGGTCGCGCTCCACGCCGCTGCCTTTGGTGACGATGGCCAGCGGGTGCTGGCTGGTGGCCAGCAGCTCGAGCGCGCCGCGGGTCAGGCGCAGCTCGCGCTCGATCGGCTGGTAGGCGTCGGTCACGGTGCCGATGGCCAGCAGGTCGGGCGTGTAGCGCGGGTGCAGCAGTTCGGCGCGCAGCACCTCCACCAGGTTGCGCTTGGCGATCAGCCGGGTTTCAAAATCCAGCCCCGGCGAGAGGTTCAGGTAGCTGTGGCTGGGCCGGGCGTAACAGTAGATGCAGCCGTGCTCACACCCCCGGTAGGGGTTGAGGCCGTGGTTGAAGCCCACGTCGGGCGAGTCGTTGCGGGTGATGGCGCTGCGGGCTTCTTCCCAGCTGATGTGCGTGGCGGGTGCTACGGCTTCCTCGGCATCGGCAGCGGCCTCGGCCTGGGTGGACCAGCCGTCGTCGAAGGCTGCGCGCGTGTCGCGCTCGAAGCGGTGCGGCTGGCGGTGCGCCACGCCGCGGCCCTTGAGCGCGTGCAGGGGAACGTGGAATTCGGACATGCGAAACACTGTACATAATCACAGATCACAAGGCCATTGCGGCGCGACACACGGTCAATACCGTGCGGCCCGACAATGGTGGCGCTCTCCCAAGGACCCCTCCCCATGCTCACTTCAACCCGACAGGCGCCCGGCGCCGGCGACGCCATCGTCCGCGTGCGCGGCGTCAGCAAGACCTACGCCGGCGGTTTCCAGGCGCTCAAGCGCGTGGACCTCGACATCCACCGCGGCGAAATCCTGGCCCTGCTGGGCCCCAACGGGGCCGGCAAGACGACGCTCATCAGCATCATCTGCGGCATGACCAACGCCACCGAAGGCACGGTCACAGCCGACGGCTTCGATACCGTGCGCGACTACCGGGCCGCGCGCAGCGCCATCGGCCTGGTGCCGCAGGAACTGCACACCGATTCCTTCGAGACCGTGTGGGCCACGGTCAGCTTCAGCCGCGGCCTGTTCGGCAAGGCGCCCGACCCCGCGTACATCGAGAAAGTGCTGCGCGACCTGTCGCTCTGGGACAAGCGCGACACCAAGATCCTCGCGCTCTCGGGTGGCATGAAGCGGCGCGTGCTGATCGCCAAGGCGCTGTCGCACGAGCCGAAGATCCTGTTCTTGGACGAGCCCAGCGCGGGCGTGGACGTGGAGCTGCGCCACGACATGTGGCGCATGGTGCGCGCGCTGCGCCAGGCGGGCACCACCATCATCCTGACCACGCACTACATCGAGGAAGCCGAAGACATGGCCGACCGCATCGGCGTGATCCGCCAGGGCGAGCTGATCTTGGTGGAAGAAAAGACCACGCTCATGCGCCAGCTGGGCCAGAAGCAACTGGCGCTCACCCTGCAGCAGCCGCTGGCCGCCGTGCCCGAGAACCTGGCCCACTGGCCGCTCACGCTCAGCAGCGACGGCCTCACACTCACCTACAGCTTCGACGTGCAGAAGGACGACACCGGCATTGCCGAGCTGCTGGCCGCACTCGGCGCGCAGGGCATCCACTTCAAGGACCTGCGCTCCAGCGAAAGCTCGCTGGAAGAAATCTTCGTCGGTCTGGTCAACGATCCGTCGCGCCGGATCAACCCCGCAGCCGCCAAGGTGCCCGCATGACATTCAACCTTCACGGCGTGCGCGCCATCTACCGCTTCGAGATGAACCGCGCACTGCGCACCTGGGCGCAGAGCATCATTGCGCCGGTGCTCACCACCTCGCTGTACTTCATCGTGTTCGGCTCGGCCATCGGCTCCCGCATGGGCGACATCGGCGGCGTGAGCTACGGGGCCTACATCATCCCCGGCCTGCTCATGCTCTCGCTGCTGAGCGAGAGCATTTCCAACGCGGCGTTCGGCATCTACATGCCGAAGTGGTCGGGCACCATCTACGAGCTGCTGAGCGCGCCGGTGAACTGGGTCGAGGTGCTGCTGGGCTATGTGGGCGCGGCGGCCAGCAAGACCCTGTTCCTGAGCGTGCTGATTCTGCTCACGGCGCGGGTGTTTGTGCCCTACACCATCGCGCACCCGGTGTGGCTGGTGCTGCTGCTGGTGCTCACGGCCATCAGCTTCTGCCTGTTCGGCTTCATCATCGGCCTGTGGGCCGACAACTTCCAGAAGCTGCAGATCGTGCCGCTGCTGGTCATCACGCCGCTCACCTTCCTGGGCGGCGCCTTCTACAGCATCAACATGCTGCCGCCGCTGTGGCAGACGGTGTCGCTGTTCAACCCCGTGGTCTACCTCATCAGCGGCCTGCGCTGGGCTTTCTACGGCGCGGCCGACGTGCACATTGCGGTCAGCACCGGCATGACGCTGGGCTTCATGCTGGCCTGCCTGGGCGTGGTGTGGTGGGTGTTCAAGACGGGCTGGCGCATCCGGCGCTGAAGGCGCGTCAGGCCCGCACCAACTCCGGTTCGACACGCGCCGTCCGCAGGCGATCCAGCAAAGCCAGCAGCGTGTCGGGTGCCACCGGCTTGGTCAGGTGGGCGTCGCAGCCGGCCTGCAGGGCGCGGTCGCGCTCGTGGTCGGCCCCCCAGCCCGTGAGGGCCACCACGATGGCCTCTGCGCCTCCGGGCAGCGCGCGCAGGCGCCGGCAGACGTCATAGCCATCATGGTCGGGCAGGCCGATGTCGAGCAGGACGACGTCGGGCATCTCCTGCGTGGCCAGGGCCAGGGCCGTGGCGCCCAGGTGCGCCACGCGCACCGAGTGGCCGCTGTGCTCCAGCAGTTGCGCCAGCAGGGTGGCGGCGTCTTCGTTGTCTTCAATCAGCAGCACGCGCGCTCCCGCAGACGGCCCGGCGGGCAGCGCGGCAGGCTGGGCGGCTGGCATGGGAACGGGCACGGGCACCACCTCGGTCAGCGGCAGTTCGATCACGAACCGGCTCCCCTGGCCCAGGCCGCGGCTGAAGGCCACCACCGAGCCGCCGTGCAGCAGCACCAGCTTGCGCGTCAGTGCCAGGCCCAGCCCCAGCCCGCTGTGGCCACCGTGCCCGCTGGACTGTTCCTGCACGAACAGTTCGAAAATGCGCTCCAGGCTGTCGGGCGCAATCCCCACCCCGTTGTCGCTCACCTCCAGCCGGACACGCCCGCCCTCCTCGCTCAGCTGCACGTCCACGCGGCCGCCACGCGGCGTGAACTTGGCGGCGTTGGTCAGCAGGTTGGTGATGCACTGACCCAGCCGCAGGGCGTCGCCGAACACCATCAGCGGCTGGCTGCCGGAGTGGCAGCTCAGGTGCAGGCCGGCGGCGGTGATCGCGGGCTGGGCGGTTTCGATGGCGTGGTCCACCACCTCGCGCAGGTCGAGGGCCTCGCGCCGCAGTTCGATGCTGTCGCGCGTGAGGCGCGAGACGTCGAGCAGATCGTCCACCAGCTGCGACAGGTGCAGCACCTGCCGCTCGATCACGGCGCCCGCCTGGCGCAGCGCCGGATCGCTCCCGGCGCGCCGGCGCACGAGCTCGGCCGCGGTGCGGATGGGGGCCAGCGGGTTGCGCAGTTCGTGCGCCAGCGTGGCCAGGAACACGTCTTTCTGCCGGTCGGCCGCGCGCAGGCTGGCTTCACGTTCCAGCAGCTCGGCCTGCGACTGGCGGTAGAGCCGCCCGGACAGGCTCACCTGCCGCAGCGCGCTCTTGAGCGCATGGATCACCAGGCAGTCCACCAGCAGGATCGCGGTGAAGAAGGCCACGGCGATCAGGTCGGGCGTGGCCGTGGGGAAGGCGCCCACCGGGCCCATGAAGTAGTACCAGGCCGCGATCACGCTCGCGAAAGACACCATCACCGCCGGCGCCAGCCCCGTGAGAGCCGCCGCGAGCAAGGTGGCGGGGAAGAAGGTGAGAAACGGGAAACCGGTGGGCGGCAGCAGGTCGTTCAGGGCGAAGCGGCCCGCCAGCGCCACCCCGAAGAACACGGCCGCCAGCGAAAAACGCAAGGAGGCCGGTGCGTTGCCGAGCCAGGCCACACCCGCCAGCAGACGGGCCGGCCAGCCGGACCAGCGCCTCGCCCGCTTCTGCGGCAAGGACGGCGGGACAGGCAGGGCGGGCAGGGGCACCGGTGCACAGGAAGCAGAGAGGTCGGCAGACATGGTCCTGGAGCGATCGTGTGACCACCACGGCAGGACATGGCAGAGGGAGAGGGAGGGGGATTCGTCCCGCAAGCAGGCGCGGCCCGTTCCGAAATCCCCTGCAGGCGGGCCGCCAGCGGGCGCATTATTTCATGCGAGGGCAAGCCAGGTGCCCGGGCAGGGCCAGACCGCCGGGCGGTCAGGCGTTCAAAGCACCAGCACCGCCCGGAAGTCGTTCACATTGGTGTGCGTGGGGCCGGTGAAGACCAGATCGCCCAGCGGTTCGAAAAACCCGTGGGCGTCGTTGCGCGCCAGGTGGTCGGCGATCTTCAGGCCCAGTGCCGCGGCGCGGGCCAGGGTGTCGGGCGTCACCAGGGCACCGGCGTTGTCTTCCACGCCGTCGATGCCGTCGGTGTCGGCCGCCAGCGCCCACACGCCGGGCTGGCCATTCAGCGCCTGCGCCAGCCCCATGCAGAACTCGCCCGCCCGGCCCCCGCGGCCCCTGGGCTGCCCTTCTGCGCGGGGGCGCACCGTGACCGTGGTCTCGCCCCCGCTGAGGATCACGCAGGGCCGCTCGAAGCTGCTGCGACCCAGCGCGGTGGATCGCGCCAGCGCGGCGTGCACCTTGCCCACCTCGCGCGACTCGCCTTCGATCTCGTCGCTCAGCAGCACCACGTTCAGGCCGAGCGCACGCGCCGCCTCGGCCGCGGCCTCCAGGCTCTGCTGCGGCGTGGCGATGAGGTGGGTGTCGCAACGGACCAGCCGCCGGTCGCCAGGCTTGGGCGTTTCCAGCGTCCCGTCGTCCAGCCGGGCGTGCACGGCGGGCGGCACGTCGATGCCGTAACGCCGCAGGATCTCCAGCGCGTCGGCGCAGGTGGACGCGTCGGCCACGGTGGGGCCGCTGGCGATCACGCTGACGTCGTCACCCGGCACGTCGCTGATGGTGAGCGTGAGCACCCGGGCCGGCGCGCAGGCCGCGGCCAGGCGCCCCCCCTTGATGGCCGAGAGGTGCTTGCGCACCGTGTTCATCTCGCCGATGTGCGCGCCGCTCTCCAGCAGCTGCCGGTTGATGTGCTGCTTGTCTTCGAGCGTGAGGCCCTCGCACGGCAAGGTCAGCAGCGCCGAGCCGCCGCCGGAAATGAGGCAGAGCACGAGGTCGTCCGCGGTGAGACCCTGCGTGAGCGCGAGGATCCGCTGGGCCGCGGCCAGGCCGGCGGCGTCGGGCACCGGGTGCGCCGCCTCGACCACCTCGATGCGGGACGGCAGACCCTGCGGGCGTGGCGGCGTGTGGCCGTAGCGCGTGACGACCAGACCCGAGAGCGGCGCATCCGCCGGCCACAGTGCCTCCACCGCCTGCGCCATCGCGCCGCCGGCCTTGCCCGCGCCCAGCACCAGCGTGCGCCCCTTGGGCGGCGCCGGCAGGTGCGCCGCGGTGTTGTGCAACGGCAGGGCACGCTGCACCGCCACGTCGTAGAGGTGGCGCAGCAGGGCGCGCGGGTCGTCGAGGCTGGGGGCGGCGGTGGCGGCGGTGGTATCGGTCATGGCGGCAGTCTACCGATCCGTTCGCCCGGAGCCTGCCGGGCGGCAGCGTCTGAACGGGGCGCCGGCGTTCAAGGCCGCACCCTCACCGGCTCAAAGCGTCTGCTGGTGCGCGGCCACCCAGCCCAGGCTGCGGTCGGTGCCACCCGGCGTGGGGTCTTTCGGCTTGTATTCGCAGCCGATCCAGCCGCCGTAACCCAGCGCGTCGATGTGCCGGAACAGGAAGTGGTGGTTGATCTCGCCCGTGCCCGGTTCGTGGCGGCCAGGCGTGTCGGCCAGCTGCATGTGGCCGATGCGCGGCAGCAGCTCACGGATGGTGTTCGCCAGCTCGCCCTCCATGCGCTGCGCGTGGTAAATGTCGTACTGTAGGAAGACGTTGTCGGCGTCCACCTCGTCCATCAGCCCGATGGCCTGCCTCGGGCGGTTCACGAAGTAGCCCGGCATGTCGACCGTGTTGATGGGCTCGATCAGCACGGCAATGCCCAGCTTTTTGGCCTCGGCGGCGGCATAGCGCACGTTGGCCACCCAGGTGGCGCGGGCCTGCGCCTCGCTCACGCCCGCGGGCTGCAGCCCGGCCATGCAATGCCAGCGCCTGACACCCAGCACCGGCGCATACGCCGCGGCCCGGGCCACGCCAGCGCGGAACTCGTCTTCGCGCCCCGGCATGCAGGCCAGGCCGCGCTCGCCTGCCGCCCAGTCGCCCGGCGGCAGGTTGTGCAGCACCAGTTCCAGCCCATGTGCCTGGAGCCGCCCGGCGATCTCGCCGGCCGGGTGGTCGTACGGAAAGAGAAACTCCACGGCCCGGAAACCGGCACGGGCAGCGGCTTCAAAGCGGTCGAGAAACGGCAGCTCGTTCCAGAGCATGCTGAGGTTGGCGGCGAATCGCGGCATGGGCGTGTCCTTCTGATGGGCCCGACCGCGCGGGGCCTGTGGTGGTGCTTGCCTGACGGTCGGGCGCCCGAGTATGCAACGGGCCGCAGCCTGCCCACCTGGGACATACTGGCGCTGCGGGCACCGCGGCCATCCCGTGCTTCCGGTGCGCCTTTCTTCGTCAAAGCCCATCGGGCACCACCGAGCCCACGAAAGACCCCGACATGCGCACGCTCCTGATCCACGGTGCCAGCTGTATCGCCACGCTTGACCACGCCGATCCCGCCAGGGGCCGCGAACTGCCAGACGCCTCACTCTTCGTGCGCGGCCATGTCATCGAATGGATCGGCCCCGCCGCCGAACTGCCGCCGACCCTGCGCGAGGCCGCCGACGAGACCATCGACGCACGCGGCCACCTGGTCACGCCCGGGCTGGTGAACACCCACCACCACATGGTCCAGAGCCTCACGCGCGCCATCCCGGGCGTGCAGGACGCCGAACTGTTTGCCTGGCTGCGCGGCCTGTACCCCATCTGGGCCGGGCTCACGCCCGAGATGGTGCGCGTGTCGACCCAGGTTGCCATGGCCGAGCTGCTCATGAGCGGCTGCACCACCAGCAGCGACCACCTCTACCTCTACCCCAACGGCGTGCGGCTGGAAGACAGCATCGCCGGCGCGCAGGCCATTGGCATGCGCTTCGTGGCCACGCGCGGCAGCATGAGCGTGGGCCAGAGCGCGGGAGGTCTGCCGCCCGACGCCGTGGTGGAGCGCGAAGACGCCATCCTCAAAGACAGCCAGCGCCTGATCGAAACCTGGCACAGCGCCGCCCACGGCGCCATGCTGCAGGTGGCGCTGGCCCCGTGTTCGCCCTTTTCGGTGAGCCCGGCGCTCATGAAAGCCAGCGCCGAACTGGCGCGCAGCTTCAAGGGCCAGGGCGTGCGCCTGCATACGCACCTGGCCGAGAACGACCACGACATCGCCTACAGCCGCGAGAAGTTCAACCGCACGCCCGCCCAGTACGCGCAGGAACTGGGCTGGCTGGGCGACGACGTGTGGCACGCCCACTGCGTGAAGCTCGACGACGAGGGCATTTCCCTCTTCGCCGCCAGCCGAACCGGCGTGGCGCACTGCCCCTGCAGCAACATGCGCCTGGCCAGCGGCATCGCGCCCGTGCGCCGCCTGCTCGACGCGGGCGTGCCGGTGGGCCTGGGCGTGGACGGCAGCGCCAGCAACGACGGCGCGCACATGGTCAACGAAGCCCGCCAGGCCCTGCTGCTGGCCCGCGTGGGCCGCGCCCTGCAGCCGCCTGAGGTGCGCAACGGCAAGACCTTCTTCGGCTGCGACCTGGGCCCGGCCGAAATGACGGCGCGCGACGCCCTGCACCTCGCCACGCGCGGCGGCGCGCAGGTGCTGGGGCGCAGCGACATCGGCCACCTGGCGCCCGGCATGTGCGCCGACTTCGCGCTGTTCGACCTGCGCACGCTGGGCTTTGCGGGCGGCGCCGTGCACGACCCGGTGGCCAGCCTGCTGCTGTGCGCCAGCCCGCCCGCGGCCTACACGGTGGTGAACGGGCGCGTGGTGGTGCGCGAAGGGCAGCTCAGCACTGTGGACCTGGGGCCGCTGGTGGAGCGGCACAACCGGCTCGCGCGTGCGCTCGCCGAAGCGGCGCGCTGAACCGGTTCACCGAAACGGGGGCGCCCTGCCCCCGCCGGACGCACGGCAGCGCCACGGTGCGTCAGCGAACAGACCCTCCCCGGGGGGCTGACTACGGTCAAGGCAGCGCAGAAAGGCCCCGGCCTGCCTGCATCCCGTTTGCTTCAACAGGACCCTGCCATGGCCACACCCTACTCCGCTCCCGTCTACACCCCGGCGCCCGACGTCGAGCTTGCCGACACCCTGGCCCGTCCCTCGGCCAACACCAGTGCGGTGTCGTGGGCGGCCGTGTTCGCGGGCGCTGCGGCCGCGGCGTCGCTCGGCCTGATCCTGCTGATCCTGGGCACCGGGCTGGGCATGACGGCCGTGTCGCCCTGGGCCAACGAAGGTATCAGCGCCACCACCTTCGGGGTGACCACCATCGTGTGGCTGACGCTGTCGCAGTTGCTCTCATCGGGCATGGGCGGCTACCTCGCCGGTCGGCTGCGCACCAAATGGGCCGACGCGGCCCGCGACGAGGTGTACTTCCGCGACACCGCGCACGGCTTCCTGTCCTGGGCCGTGGCCACCCTGGTGACCGCCGCGCTGCTCACCTCGGCGGTGGGCGCCATCGTCGGGGCGGGCGTGCAGGCGGGTGCCTCGGTCGCCAGCGGTGTCGCCAGCAGCGCCGCACTGGCCACCGGTGGTGCCCTGGCGAGCCGCGACGACGCGTCGGATGGGCGCTCCGCCGGCCTCGGCAGCGGCCCGATCGACTACTTCGTGGACACGCTGTTCCGTGACGCGGGCGAGCCGTCACCCGCCAGCGCCCCCGACACCAGCCCGGCGCCCCCTCCCTCGCCCGGCAGCACCGACAGCGCTGCGGACACCACGGCCGACACCCCGCCGGTCACCGCCGATATGGGCGCCCCGGCACCGGCCGCCGCCACCCGCAGCCCGCGTGCCGCGCCGCCCGGCCGCTCTGCCGCCCAGGACAGCGCCGAGGTGGCCCGCATCTTCATGAACGCAGACCTCTCGCAGCCCCTGCCGGCCGAAGACCAGCGCTACGTGGCGCAAATCGTGGCGCAGCGCACCGGCCTGACCCAGCAGGAAGCCGAGCAACGCGTGAGCCAGAACTACACGCAACTGCAGACCCGCCTGCAGGAAGCCGAGACCAAGGCCCGGGCCGCCGCCGATGACGCCCGCAAGGCCACCGCCTACAGCGCCCTGTGGCTCTTCGTGTCGCTGCTGCTGGGTGCCTTCGTGGCCAGCCTGGCCGCCACCTTCGGCGGTCGCCAGCGCGACGCCTGAGGACCGGGACCCGCCGCAGCCGCGCGCGGGTCTTCTCCTGGGCCTCCCCGCCCGGGCTTTCACCCTCCCTTTGACTCTGACAAGGAACCCGACATGAAATCGTTGCTGCTCTTCTTCCTGGGCGTACCCATTCCGCTGATCATCCTGTTCGCGCTGCTGTTCTGATGCGTCGACGTTTGCACAGCGGTGCGCACCACCGCTGACTCCAGCCTTGGGGCGCGGGCCTCGCCTGCAGGCGCCGCGACACACCCGACTGACTTCATACCAGCACGCGCAGCAACCAGCGGTTCAGATCGGCCACCTCCTCAGCCGAGACCGTGTGCTCGATGGGATAGGTGTGCCATTCCACCGGGTATTCCAACGCCAGCAAGGCGTCACGGGTATCCACCCCGCGGGCCAGCACCACCACCCCGTCATGACTGCCGTGTGCCAGAAAGATGGGCACATCCCGATTGGCTGCACTGCACTCACTGGCCGTGCTCGCGGTCAACGGCAGGTAGCCAGAAAGTGCCGCCAGACCCGCCAGTCGCTGCGGTGCGCGCAAACCGGTCAACAGCGTCATGGCACTGCCCTGCGAAAAGCCCATCAGCACGATGCGCTGCGCCGGCACGCCGCGGGCCACCTCCCGATCGACCAGGGATTGCACCAGCGCCTGGCTCTCCAGCAGGCCGGCCACGTCTTCGCGTCGCATCTCGCCCGGCCGGGTGGCAGGCGGAAAAATGTCGTACCAGGCCCGCATGGCGTAGCCGCCATTGATCGTGACCGGGCGCACCGGAGCGCTGGGAAACACAAAGCGCACCGGACCGACGGCGCCAAGTTCCAGCTCCTGCACGATGGGGACAAAGTCGCCACCGTCGGCTCCCAGGCCATGCAGGACGATCACGCTGGCAACGGGGGTGGCGTCGACATCGCGGCCCGAGAGCATTTCTAAGGTTTCAAGTGTGGGGGTGTTCATGGTGCCAGCATAGCGCCGTGCTCCACGCCCGGGGGGGTCGGCATCCCTCAGACCCACCAGCGCCGTCATGCCATGGCACACGGCACGATGCACGTCCAACGCCACAGAAAGGCTCAGAAAGGCCTGGGGCAACAGGGCGACGGACGCGTGCCGACATACAACTCGTAACCATTGGCTCCCGATGGCGGTGGATACGATGGCCCCATGCACATACTGTTGACCGGCGCTGCCGGCTTTATCGGCCTGCACACCGCGCAGCGCCTGCTGGCCCGCGGTGACACCGTGGTCGGCATCGACAACCTCAACAACTATTACGACGTTGCCCTCAAAGAGGCCCGCTTGGCGTTGCTGCGCGATCAGCCGGGCTTTCGTTTTCAGCGGGTCGATCTGGCGGACCGGGGCGGCATGGCCGAACTGTTCGCCGGTGAGCACTTTGATGCCGTGGTGCATCTGGCCGCGCAAGCGGGCGTCCGCTATTCCATCACCCACCCGAACGCTTACCTGGACAGCAACCTGAGCGGCTTTGGCCATGTGCTGGAAGGATGCCGCGCGCAACAGGTGCAGCACCTGGTGTATGCCTCCAGTTCCAGCGTGTATGGGGGCAACACCAAAATGCCATTCGCCGAAACCGACACAGTGGACCACCCGGTGAGCCTGTACGCGGCCACCAAAAAGGCCAACGAACTGATGGCGCACACCTACAGCCATTTGTACGGGATTCCCACCACCGGCTTGCGCTTCTTCACCGTGTACGGCCCCTGGGGACGGCCCGACATGGCCTATTTCCTGTTCACCCGAGCCATCTTGGCGGGCAAACCCATTCCGGTGTTCAACCACGGCCGCATGCAGCGCGACTTCACCTACATCGACGACATCGTTGAAGGGGTGCTGCGCGTGCTCGACAAACCCGCAACGCCTGAAAGCGACAAGGCAGCGCCTTATCGTGTGTTCAACATTGGCAACCACCAGCCAGTGCCCCTGCTGGATTTCATCGACTGCCTCGAACAGGCATTGTGCCGGACCGCCGTCAAGGAGTTTCTGCCCATGCAGGAGGGGGATGTTCCCGCGACCTACGCCAGCACCGACGCGCTGCGCGAATGGATCGGTTTTTCGCCGTCCACACCGTTAGCGGACGGCATCGGGCGATTTGTGGCGTGGTACCGGGACCACTACCGCGCCTGAGACCACGCGCAGGCCAAGCGGTCCAATACCGCGCGAGCCCCACTCTCGCAGAGTTTCATGACATGCGAAAAGCCGGCCACATTGCCGTAATATGGATCCGGCACCTCCAATTCGGCGACGCCGCAGCCACCCCCGCCATATTCCAGGAACAGGTGGAGCTTGTGCTGGTGCTGCGGTGGACAGCACTGTTTCAGGTGCCGTAAATTGCTCTGGTCCATGGCGAGAATGAGATCAAACCGCTCAAAATCCAGCGGTTGCACCCGGCGCGCCCGCTGGCGGGTAATCTGGTCAAATCCCCGGGCCGTGGCCACGGCGATGGCGCGTCCGTCGGGCTTGCTGCCCTGGTGCCCGGCGTGGGTGCCGGCAGAGTCGATTTCGATGCAATCGCTCCAGCCACGCTCCTGCACGAGAACGTGAAGCACGCTGTGCGCGATCGGAGAGCGACAGATATTGCCCAGGCAGACGACCAAGATTCGAAACATGGGCCCAGAATACCAAATGCACAGACCCGCTGGCGCGGGTCTGTGCATTCAGCCGGATCGGCCCGTCCGGTCGCCGCTAGCGCGTCAGATCAGAAAATCGTCAATGCTTTTGCCTTCGGCCAGCGCCGCGCGCACCCACTCGGGCTTCCGGCCTGGGCCGCCAGCCCACAATTCACCATTTGGGCCGCGGTACTTGGCGGGCGCCGACGATTTGCTCTTGCCCGCTTTCTTGCCTGGAGCCGTATTGCCCAGATCGGCGGCGGTGATACCGAACTGTTTCATCTTGCCCTTGATGTCGGCAAGGACGGCCGCGAGCTCGTCTTTTCGGGCTTGCTCAGCCTGGGCCATGAGCGATTGCGCTTGTGCCATGAGTTCGGAATAAGTTGCCATTGATGTGTCCTTGTTGTGGTCCCGGAGGGGAATGGATGCGCATCCCAACGATGCAGGACCGATTCTAATCGCAAGAGAATCTATTTTTGAATCCAGGCCTTCAATTCAGGCGGCAACTCGGCATGTAACTCGATTGGACTACTCAACGTCGGGTGTGTGAGGCGCAGGCGCCAGGCGTGCAGAAACATGCGTTTCATTCCGCGCCGGCTCAATTGGCGGTTCAGTTCGAAATCGCCATATTTGTCATCCCCCACGATGGGATAACCGGCGCTCGCCAGGTGCACGCGAATCTGATGCGTGCGCCCGGTCTTGATCGTCACTTCGAGCAAGGTGAATCCATCCACCACGGGAGGCGTCAGGTCGGCAGGCGCAGACACCCGCTGCGCCACCCTCACCAGCGTCACCGAGCGCATGCCATCCGGATCATCCGCATGGGTCACCCGCACGCGGCGCTCACCATCGGGCAATAGGTATTTGTGCAGGGGCTGATCCAGAACCTTGAGCTGGGCGGGCCAGGCGCCTTTGACGAGCGCAAGATAGGTCTTGCCGGTTTCCCGTTCGCGGAATTGGTCTTGCAAGGCCCTCAGGGCACTTTTTTTCTTGGCGATCAGCAAGAGGCCACTGGTTTCCCTGTCGAGCCGATGCACCAACTCGAGCAATCGCGCCTGCGGCCGCGCCTGGCGCATTTGCTCGATGACGCCAAAGCTCACGCCGCTGCCGCCGTGCACCGCCACCCCCGCTGGCTTGTCAATGGCCAGAAATGCCTCGTCTTCAAACACCACCGGAAATTCTCGCGCCGGCGCAGGATGGGCCGCTTTCTCCTCCACCCGTTCCGAGAGGCGAATGGGCGGAATACGCAACACATCACCGGCTTCGACGCGGTCGTCGGCGTTCACACGGCCCTTGTTTCGCCGCACCTCACCCGAACGGATGATGCGGTAGATGTGGGTCTTGGGCACGCCCTTGAGGGAGCGGAAAAGGAAGTTGTCCAGCCGCTGCCCGGCCGACTCTTCGTCGACGGTGAGATGGCGAACAGCCAGCGGGGTCGGGGCACTGGTCATGGAGACAGAATAAGGCCACCACGTGGCTGGGGAGCTGACTATAATGTGCGCTACCCGCCGCGGGCTGTAAGTGATTGATTTGTCTTGAGTTTAAGGCACAGGCTTCAGCAGTGGCTCCAGCGCTCAGCGACTGGAGACCGGCGGGGACAGATGCCACCCTCGGCATCCGGGCCCGGCGCCCGTTTCCTGTTGCATTCCCTTGTGAATCCAGGCGCGGCACCGTTGTGCCGACGCCGTGGGCGAATCCGCTTCAGCTAACGCCAACCCGATTACGGAATACCCCAATCGGCCAGCCCGCTTCCCTGGCTGGCCGAGGACAAAGTGAAACCAGAGAGACACCGGCGAGATTCATGTCGTTGACGACCATCAAGCCTTCCCTGTTCACCCAACTCCGCGCGCCTACGCCCTGACCCCGCGGTTCGTCGCGGCGCCTACCGGCGCCCGCATGCTCGAACGCATCCCGCACCGCGGGTCATCGGCTCTCCGGCAATTCCTCCCCTCGTTTGCGTTGCCTGCGGGTTCATGGCAGGTGGACGCTTCGGGCCCCGCGCCCCCAGCGTCCTTGTGTGTTTGAACCTTGGAAAACGCATCATGAAACGCATGCTGATCAACGCCACGCAGGCCGAAGAGCGCCGCCTGGCGATCGTGGACGGGCAGAAATTGCTCGACTATGAAATCGAAATCGAAGGGCGCGAACAGCGCAAAGGCAACATTTACAAGGCCGTCGTCACCCGCGTCGAGCCTTCGCTGGAAGCCTGCTTTGTGGATTACGGCGAGGACCGCCACGGTTTCCTGCCCTTCAAGGAAATTTCGCGCCAGTATTTCGCCGCCGGTGTGCCGGTCAACCAGGCGCGCATCAACGACGTGATCCGTGAAGGCCAGGAACTGCTGGTCCAGGTGGAGAAGGAAGAACGCGGCAACAAGGGCGCTGCCCTCACCACCTTCGTGAGCCTGGCCGGCCGCTATGTGGTGCTGATGCCCAACAACCCGCGCGGCGGTGGCGTGAGCCGCCGCATCGAAGGCGAAGACCGGCAAGACCTGAAGGCCGCACTCGACCAGCTCGAGTACCCCAACGGCATGAGCATCATCGCGCGCACCGCCGGCATCGGCCGCGAAGCCGCCGAACTGCAGTGGGACCTGAACTACCTGCTCAAGCTGTGGAACGCGATTGACGGCGCGGCCAAGGGCGGCAAGGGCGCCTTCCTGATCTACCAGGAATCCAGCCTGGTGATCCGCGCCATCCGCGACTACTTCAACAGCGACATCGGCGAGATCCTGATCGACACCGACGACATCTTCGAGCAGGCGCACCAGTTCATGAGCCACGTGATGCCCGAGCACGGGCACCGCGTGAAGCGCTACCGCGACGACGCGCCGCTGTTCAGCCGTTTCCAGATCGAACACCAGATCGAAACCGCCTACAGCCGCACGGTGAACCTGCCGTCCGGCGGCGCCATCGTGATCGACCAGACCGAAGCGCTGGTGGCAGTGGACGTGAACTCGGCCCGTGCCATCAAGGGTGGCGACATCGAGGAAACCGCTACCCGCACCAACCTGGAAGCCGCTGACGAAGTGGCCCGCCAAGCGCGTCTGCGCGACCTCGGTGGCCTGATCGTGATCGACTTCATCGACATGGACGAGTCGAAGAACCGCCGCGAGGTGGAAAACCGCCTGCGCGACGCGCTGCGCCAGGACCGCGCCCGCGTGCAGTTCGGCTCGATCAGCAAGTTCGGCCTGCTCGAGATGAGCCGCCAGCGCCTGAAGCCCATGCTGAGCGAAGGCTCGTCCATTCCCTGCCCGCGCTGCGGCGGCTCCGGCCACATCCGCGACACGGAAAGCTCCGCGCTGCAGATCCTGCGCATCATCCAGGAAGAGTCGCTCAAGGACAGCACGGCCGCCGTGCTGGTGCAGGTACCGGTCGAAGTGGCCAGCTTCCTGCTGAACGAGAAGCGCACCGAGATCACCAAGATCGAGCTCAAGCAGCGCATCAACGTGCTGCTGGTGCCCAACAAGTCGCTGGACACGCCCAACTACAAGCTGGAGCGCCTGAAGCACGACGACCCGCGCCTGGACAACCTGGACGTGAGCTACAAGATGGCCGAAGAGGCCGACGACGTGGCCACCTTCACGCGCCGCAGCCAGGAGCGCAGCAACAAGCAGGAACCGCTGATCAAGGGCGTGCTGCCCGACGGCCCCGCCCCCGTGGCCGCTCCCAAGCCGCCCGTGACCGCGCCTGTTGCAGCACCGGCGGCGCCGGTGGCACCCCCACCGGTCGCCCCGGCCCCGGTGGCCCAGGCACCGGCTTCCCAAGAGAAAGGCTTCTTCGCCTGGCTCAAGAGCCTCTTCGGCATGGGCGACGCACCAGCCGAGCCCGCGCCGCCCGCCGTGCCGACACCGCCGCCCGCGCCCCCCGTGCGGGAGGAGCGTGCAGATGGCAGGCGCGACAGCCGTGGCCGCGGTGGCCGCAACGGCGTCGAAGGCCGCGCGCCGCGCGAAGGCGGGCGTGAGGGCGGTCGAGAAAACGGCCGTGAGGGACGTGAAGGCGGCCGTGGTGGCCGCGGCGAACCCCGCAACGTGGAGGGTCGTCCCGACGCCCGCAGCGAAGCGCGAGGCGGCGAGCGACGCGGCGAAGGCCGGGGCGAACCACGCCCGGTGGACACTCGCATCGAGGGACGTGCGGAAGGCCGCACCGATGGCCGCGGTGAAAACCGCGACAGCCGCGGTGAACGGGGCGAGCGGGGCGAAGGCCGTCATGGCCCGCGCCGGGACAGCCGGCGCGACGCCGCACCGGTGGACACCGTCACGGGCGAAGCCGCACCAGCCGCCCAGACCGTGCCCGAGGCCACGGCCGACGCGCCGGAAGCCACCGCTGACGGTCAGCGCCGCGAGCGCCGCCCGCGCAACGACAGCCGCCGTCGTGCGTCTGGCAGCGAAACCCCCGAGATGGGTGCCCCCGCCGCAAACGACGCGGCACCCACCGACGTGGCACCGAGCCTGGAAGGCACGGCCGAAGTGCCCCGCGAGGGCGATGCCGAGAACGGCGCCGCCCGCGCACCCCGTGAGCGCCGCAGCCGCGACCGCTATGGCCGCGACCGCCGCGAGCGCGCGCCCCGTGACGCATCCGCCGCACCGGCCGATGAAGCCAGTCCCACGGGAGCCTCTGCGTTCGCGACCGTCCCTGTCCCTGCACCTGCCGAGCAGGAAGCCGAGACGCCCGTGCGCAGCAGTTACTTCAGCCAACCCGTGACGCCGGCTGCGTCCGTGCCCGCCCCCGCTGTTCAGGCAGAGAAGGCACCAGAGCCAGCCGAGCCAGTGGTGGCGGCAGCTCCAGTGGTGGCGGCTGCTCAGGTGGCGCCCGCGAAGGAGGCCCCGCGTGCGCCCCGCTCCGCACGCAACCCGGCATCTGCACCCGTGGCTGTGGCTCCTGCGCCTGCAGCGGCGCCGGCGCCCGTTGGCCTGCCCAAGGTGCAGCCCTACGTGCTCTCGCTAGAGGCACTGAACGAGGTGGCCCAGGGCTGCGGCCTGGAATGGGTCAACTCCAACGCCGAGAAAGTGGCTCAGGTGCAGGCGGCGATCGCTGCCGAACCCAAGCCCGTCCATGTGCCGCGTGAGCCCAAGCCGATTGTGTTGCCTGACGATGGTCCGCTGGTGCTGGTGGAAACGCGCAAAGATCTGCGCCACATGCCCCTGCCCTTCGAGTCCCTGTGAGCGGGATGCGCCTGAACTGAAGGCGCAGAAGCGCACCCAGCAAAACGCCGGTCGGCAACGACCGGCGTTTCTTTTTTGGCGGTCGCGTGGCGGTAGCGCGCAGCGCCATCCGGCGTCCGCGGATGCCCAACAACCGTGTAGGCCCTGATGACCATCGCCCCCGCGTGGCCCTCGGCGCACCCGACAAGGGTGACGGTACGGTGAGCGCGATCGATCCAGAGAGGGAAGGCCACCAAGGTTCTGCCCTGGACCAGGCGTGGCCACTGTCGGCACCGATCCGTGCCAGCGCCAGGGTGAAGAGCCCATGTAAGTGAACGTCCATCAGACGTTCAGGCCACGTCCAGTCTCACATCAGTCGAGAAGCGCTGCTTTTTTCCAGGCCGCCTGGGCCGCATCGGCGTCGTCCCGTTCTTCGGCCAGGCGCGCCAGCGCCACCCAGGTGCGCCGCAGCAGCACAGGCTCGGTCAGGCTGTGACTGGCCTGCACCAGCAGTTGGGTGGCTTTGCCCCACAGCTCGCGGTGCGCGTAGGCCTGGCCCGACAAATACTGCAGGTAGGGATTGCTTGGGAACTGGCGCTGGGTCTGCTCCAGCCGCGCCAGCCAGGCTGCGTCCAGTTCGGCCAGCCCCGGCTCCAGCGCCATCACCAGGCTGCGCTGGTGCCCGGCATCCAGACTCCCGACCGACTGCCAGACCGGCTGCAGCCACTCGCGAACCAGGCGCACGGCGGTCGCCCGGTCAGCGCCGTCGGGGTCTTGATCGAGAAGGCGGTTGGCCCGCTGGGCGGCAGCCAGCGCCAGTTCAGGCATCTGTCGTTCCGCCGCGTCGAGTCGGCTCCAGACCGACTGCAGCTGCGAGAGGTCGTGCGCTTCGGCCAGGGTATCGAGTGCCAGGCCGCGCACGATGCTGACCGATGCGGCGGGCGAGAAGGCGCGGTGCTTGGCCAGCAGGCGAGCCGTTTCCAGCGCTTCTGTCGTGGCGCCACCCAGCCGCGCCACGCGCAGCCTCAGGCGCAAGGCCTGGATGCGCCGCGCGGTACCTTGCGGCAGTTCGGCCAGGCGTGCACGGGCGGTGTGGGGGTCGCGGTCTTCGATGGCCCAGCGCACGGCGCGCAGCAGCACGCCGTCGCGCGCCTCGGGTGCGCCAGCGGTCAGCTGAGGCGCCAAGGCAGCCTGCAGGTGCTGGTCGCGCCGATCCCGGTTTTGCAGTGCCTGGGCGCTTTCGGCCAGCAGCAGATGGGCCAGCCACTGAAGCTGATCGCGGCGCGGCCACTGGTTCACGGCCGGGGACCGCAGCTGGTCCAAGGCCTGCTGGGCAGACGACTGCGAGCGCACGAAACGACCGGCAAGTTGATGGGAGAGTGCGTCGATGACCGAGCCCACCACCGCGCGTTCGACCTGCAGGCTGCGCCAGCGCTGGGCCCGCCGCGGCAATTCACGCAAAGCCGCCAGCGCGCGCAAGGCCAGGTGCAACAGAACGAAGGCCGCGATCAGCGCGAACAGCGCGAAATTGAACGACACGTCAAACCGGTGCGGCGGCCAGAACAGCGTGAAAGTGGCCGCGTTGTTCCCGACCAGCAGCGCCAGCGCCACGGCCAGGGCGGCCAGGCCCAGGAACCAGAACACGTTGCGCATCGCGCCGCGCTGCTTGCGACGCATCAACGCCCTCCCGCGGCCACCGCCAGCGCGGCCAGACTTTCCTCCGGCCGCGGCAGACCGGCATCGACCAGGTCTTGGCGCAGTTCGGCCAGTACCCCCAGCGCGCTGGCCACCCGGGGCGAACGGGTGTCGAAGTAGCGCTGCACGGCGGCTTCGACCGCCGCCACGTCGGCCTGGCTGGACGACATGTGCCGTGCCAGCAGACCCAGGCGCGCGTTCAGCAGCTTGAGCTTGATGTTCTGGCGCAGGAAGAACGCCTGTTCGGGCGCCAGCAGGGCCGCCTCGGGTCGATCGATCCGGCTGACCCGCACCAGCTCGCGGCCACTGCGGGTGACGTCGAGCCAGACGCGCTCCCACAGTTCGCTCCAACCCGCCGATATCCGACGCCAGCCGAGGCCCGGTTCGCTGCCTTCAGCCTCGGCGGCGGGGGGACCGTCGGTGACGGTGGCGGTGGCGGTCCCCCCGGCGGGCCCTTGCCCAGTCGTGTCGGCACGGGGCGGCTTCACGAAAGCCGCCGCCTGTGCATCGGCCCGCGCGCCCACGGCATTGGCCACCGGCCAGTCGTCCACTTGGCGCGCCAGCTCGTCCAGCCGCAGCGCCAGCGTCGGGATGTCGGCCAGGGCGGCCGACTGGATGCGTTCAATGTCCCGCGCGATGGCGCGTTGCACCGGGTTCAGGCGTGGCTGGGCAGCGCGTGCGATGCGCTGGTCGGCCGCCTGCAGGGCCGAAACGAGCGGCTGCGCGCTGCCTGTCAGCTGCGTCTGCTGCTGGGCCAGGCGCAGAGCGGACTCCAGGTCCTGCACCAGGTTGTCGTCGCGCGAGCGCGACAGGGCAAGCATCAGCTCTTCGAGCTGGCTGCGCTGCAGGCTGACCTCTGACAGACGCAGCTCGGCCACCGTCAGGCGCGCCTGCAATTCCTGCGCAAGCGCTTCGGTCTGTCCGGCCAGTTTTCGGGCCTCCTGGGACATCGAGGCGCTGTCCAGGCTGCGCCGGGCCAGCTCTTCCTGCGTGAACGCCAGCTTCTGCCACAGCATGCTGCTCATCACCAGGGCAACGAAGGCCAGCCCGAGTGCCAGCAGCAACAGCCAGTGGCCGGGCCGTCTCACGGGCACGGCCACGCTCGGCGAAGCGGCCTCGGCAGGCGGCACTGGCGCTGGCGTCACGACAGGGGATTCGGGTTGGCTTTGGCTCATGGAGGGCTCCAGTTCGATTCTAGAGCGCTCAGCACATCCGACAGCGCAGGCCGGGTCTGCACCACCCGGCCAAACCCCAACTGTCGAGCCCGTTCGGCGATGCGCGGGTGCGTCACGAGGGCATGCGCAGCACCCCAGTTGGCCTGTGGTTGCGCATCGGCCAAGTGGGCGAGCGCCTCCGAACTGCTGAACAGCCACACACTGCCCGCCTCGGTGGCGGCCCGGACGGTGGCACGCGCGGCGTCATCCCAGGCGGGCGCACGGCGCTCGTAGGCCACACAGGCCTGCACTTGCACGCCCACCGCTTCGCATTGGCGAATCAGCCAGTCGCGGCCCTGACCGGGCAACGCATCGGGCCCGCTTTCGACCGCGGAGGGAGCTGCCGCGTCGCGCGACACGCCGCGCACGATGAGCACCCGCTGCCCAGCGCGCAGCCGCGGCTGAACCACGGGCCACAGCGCCTCAGAGTCGAACTGGGCCGCATCGGCGGGCGGCGCGTCGACGCGGCCCGGCCCCACCCCCAGCGCCGCCAGCGCCTGGGCCAGGGCCTTGGCGGTACCAGGGCCGGGAGCCCAAAAACGCGTGAGCACCGCGGAACTCACCACCGGGGAGACAGCGCCGTGAAAAAAATGCTGCACAGCCGCCGGACTGACGAACATGAGTGCGTCGAAAGTGGCCCAATGGCCGCGCCAGTGCGCCAATGCCGCGCCAGTGGCGGCGTCGGCAGGTTCGCCGATCTCGATGAGGGGGACGGCCTGAGCAGGCCAGCCAGCCGCCCGCAGCGCCGACACCCAGCCCGTGGCCTCCGGCGCCGGGCGCGTGACCACCAGCCGGTCAAGGCGGCCAGCGGGACACGGCGGCGACACGCCGGCCAAGGTTCAGGCCTCGGCAACGGGCGGTTGCGCACCCCCGGCACGCAGGGCGTTCGCCACCCGCTGGCCCAGCGCTTCGGCCTCGGCCAGATCGCGCACCGGCTGCTGCTGGCTCACCCGCACCATCGCGTGTTGTCCGTCCGGGTCGCCCCATGCGGCGTCCAGCTGCAGGGCGGAGGCATCGGCGTTCCAGTGCGCGTAGGCAGCCAGCGGCATGGAGCAGCTGCCGCCCATGGCGCGCGACACGGTGCGTTCGGCCGCCACGCGGTGCCAGGTGGGCAAATGCACCAGCGGCGCCAGTGCGGCGATGAGGTCGGCGCGGTCGGCCCGCACCTCGATGCCCAGGGCACCCTGCCCCGCCGCTGGCAGCGACTCGGCGGGCTCGAAAATGTGGCGGATGCGCCCGCTCAGGCCCAGCCGCTTCAGGCCGGCGGCGGCCAGCACGATGGCGTGGTAATGGCCCTCGTCCAGCTTGCGCAGGCGCGTGTCCAGGTTGCCGCGCAGCGGCTCGATGCGCACGTCCGCTCGACCCAGCGCGTCCAGCGCCTCGCGCAGCAGCACCAGGCGGCGCAGGCTGGAGGTACCCACCACGGCATGGGCCGGCAGTTCAGCCAGCGTGCTGCACACCGGCGACACCCAGGCGTCGCGCGGATCCTCGCGCTCCATCACACAGGCCAGCGCGAAGCCTTCCGGCAAGTCCATCGGCACGTCCTTGAGCGAGTGCACGGCAATGTCAGCGCGCCCCTCTTCCAGTGCGACTTCCAGTTCCTTGACGAACAGGCCCTTGCCGCCCACCTTGGACAGGCTGCGGTCCAGGATCTGGTCGCCTTTGGTGGTCATGCCCAAGAGGCTGACGCGGTGGCCCAGCTGCTCCAGCAGGGTTTTGACGTGCTCGGCCTGCCACATGGCCAGCCGGCTTTCCCGCGTGGCGATGGTGATGGACAGGGGAGAAAAAAAGCTTGAAATGGACACGGCAATCGATCAAAAAAAGACCCGATCCAGCCAGGCGTTTGGGTACCCGCCTGGTAACTGGAAGAGCAAATTGGGATGCTAGCATGCCCCTTGAGTCCGTCAGCCTCTCCGCCCGCCCCCCAGCTTTCACCCAGCACGCCCACATGAGCCGATCGCCCGCCCACACCACTTCGCCTGCCCTGGCGCCCCGTACCCCAGCGCGTTCACCGCGTGCCAGCGCGCCGCCCGAGACCGACAAGGACCAGCCGCTGATCGACGACATCCGCCTGCTCGGGCGCATCCTGGGCGACGTGATCCGCGAGCAGGAAGGCCCCGCCGCCTTCGAGCTGATCGAGCAGATCCGCCAGCTCTCGGTGGCCTTTCGCCGGCACGATGACCAGTCGGCCGACAAGGCCTTGAAGAAGCTGCTCAAGGGGCTCAGCGGCGACCAGACGGTGAGCGTCATCCGTGCCTTCACCTATTTCAGCCACCTGGCGAACCTGGCCGAAGACCGGCACCACATCCGCCGCCGCGCGGTGCACGAACGCGCCGGCGATCTTCAGGAAGGCAGCCTGGCGCTGACCCTGCAGCGCCTGCAGAAAGCCGGCATCGAACCGGCCCGGGTGGTGCAGACGCTGGCGCAGAGCCACATCTCGCCGGTGCTCACCGCGCACCCCACCGAGGTGCAGCGCAAGAGCATCCTGGACGCCGAGCGCGCCATCGCCCGCCTGCTGAGCGAGCGCGACGGCCGCGAGCCGATGCTGCCGCGCGAGCAGGCCGAACTGGAAGCCCAGCTGCGCGCCCGGGTCACGCAGCTCTGGCAGACGCGGCTGCTGCGCTTCACCAAGCTCACCGTGGCCGACGAGATCGAGAACGCGCTGAGCTACTACGAATCCACCTTCCTGTCGCAAATTCCCCGCCTCTACCGCACGCTGGAAGAAGGCCTGAGCGCGCCCGACACCCCCGCCACGCCCGTGGCCAGCTTCCTGCGCATGGGCCAGTGGATCGGCGGCGACCGCGACGGCAACCCGAACGTGACCGCGGCCACGCTCCAGCTGGCCCTGCACAGCCAGGCCGACATGGTGCTGCGCCACCACCTGACCCAGCTGCACCTGCTGGGCGCCGAGCTGTCGGTTTCGGCCATGCTCGCCCGCGTCAGCCCGGCCATGCAGGCATTGGCCGAGCGCTCGCCCGACACCAACGCCCACCGCCAGGACGAACCCTACCGCCGCGCCCTCACCGGCATGTACGCCCGCTTGGCCGCCACCCTGCACGCGCTCACCGGCGGCGAAGCGGCGCGCCATGCCGTGGCGCCACAAGACCCCTACCGCGAGGCCGGCGAACTGCTGGCCGACCTGCGAACCATCGAGGCCTCGCTCATGGCCCACCACGGCGCGGCACTGGCCCGAGCCCGGCTGCAGCCGCTGATCCGCGCAGTGGAGGTGTTCGGCTTTCACCTGGCCACCGTCGACCTGCGCCAGAGTTCGGACAAGCACGAGGAAGTCGTGGCCGAGCTGCTGGCCACCGCACGCATCGAGCCCGGCTACAGCGCGCTGAATGAACCGGCCAAACGCGCCGTGCTGCTGCGCCAGCTCAACGACGCACGCCCGCTGCGCGTGCCCGGCGCCACCTATTCCGACCACACCGTGGGCGAACTGGCCATCTTCGAGACCGCGCGCCAGGGGCGCAAGCGCTTCGGCACCCATGCCATCCGCCACGCCATCATCAGCCACACGGAAACGGTGAGCGATCTGCTGGAGGTGCTGCTGCTGCAGAAAGAAGCGGGCCTGATGCGCGGCCTGCTGGCGGAAGATGCCATGGCTGACCTGATCGTCGTGCCCCTCTTCGAGACCATCGAAGACCTGCGCAACGCCGCGCCCATCATGCGCGAGTACTACGCCCTGCCGGGCGTGCGCGCCATGGTGCAGCGCGGCCGGGCGGACGGCTACAGCGAGCAGGACATCATGCTCGGCTACTCCGACAGCAACAAGGACGGCGGCATCTTCACCAGCAACTGGGAGTTGTACCGCGCCGAGATCGCCCTGGTCGAACTGTTCGACGCGCTGAACCAGAACACGGACAAAGCCATCCAGCTGCGCATGTTCCACGGCCGCGGCGGCACCGTGGGCCGTGGCGGTGGCCCGAGCTACCAGGCCATCCTGGCCCAGCCGCCCGGCACCGTGCGCGGCCAGATCCGCCTGACCGAGCAGGGCGAGGTGATCGGCTCCAAGTACGCCAACCCCGAGATCGGCCGGCGCAACCTGGAAACCCTGGTGGCCGCCACGCTGGAGGCCACCCTGCTGCAGCCCACGCGCAACGCACCGCCCGCCTTCCTGCAGGCGGCCGACGCGCTGTCCACGCACAGCATGGCGGCCTACCGGGCGCTGGTGTACGACACCCCGCGCTTCGCCGACTATTTCTTTGCCGCCACGCCCATCCGGGAAATCGCCGAACTCAACATCGGCTCACGCCCGGCCTCGCGCAAGGCCACGCAGCAGATCGAAGACCTGCGTGCGATCCCCTGGGGCTTCAGCTGGGGCCAGTGCCGCCTCACGCTGCCCGGCTGGTACGGCTTTGGCTCGGCGGTGCAGGCCTTCCTCAACCAGAACGGCCCGGATGGTGTGGATAAACAGACCGCGCTGCTGCAGAAAATGGTGAAGCAGTGGCCCTTCTTCAGCACCCTGCTCTCCAACATGGACATGGTGCTGGCCAAGAGCGATCTGGCTCTGGCCTCGCGCTATGCCGAGCTGGTGGAAGACAAGAAGCTGCGCCGCCAGGTGTTCAGCGCCATCGAGGCCGAGTGGCAACGTACCACGGAGGCACTCGCGCTCATCACCGGCGAGGCGCAGCGGCTGGTGAACAACGCCGCGCTGCAGCGCTCGATCAACCACCGCTTTCCCTACATCGACCCGCTGCACCACCTGCAGGTGGAACTGGTGCGGCGCTACCGCGCCGGTGAGAACCAGGCCGACCGCGACGAAAAGGTGCGCCGCGGCATCCACATCTCGATCAACGGCATCGCCGCCGGGCTGCGGAACACGGGCTGACCTCCGCACCGCCTGTGGTGTCGCCCCCCCTGGAGTGGACAACTCCTGCGGCCGGGCGAGCTCGGTGGCGCGTCATTGCGGGCCGGTGTCACCGCGGCCGATACGGATGTCGCATGGCGGATCGCCGCTGGCTGGCCTTCAAACCTAAAATGATCGCGTGACCCATATCCTGAACGCCGACCTCCACTGCCATTCCGTTGTCTCTGACGGCACCCTCACACCGGAGGTGCTGGCGCAGCGCGCCAAGGACAACGGGGTGGAACTCTGGGCCCTCACCGACCACGACGAGATCGGCGGGCAGGCGCGCGCCATGGCCGCTGCCCGAGCGGTGGGCCTGCCCTACCTCACCGGCGCCGAAATCTCGGTGACCTTTGCCGGCACCACGGTGCACATTGTCGGCCTGGGCATGGACCCCGAGCACCCTGCCCTGGTGCAGGGCCTGCGCGCCACGCGCGGCGGGCGCGAACAGCGGGCACGCGAAATGAGCGCCGACCTGGCGCGCGTGGGCATTCCCGGCGTGTACGAGGGCGCCCTGAAATACGTGGACAACCCCGAACTGATCTCCCGCACGCACTTCGCGCGCTACCTCGTGGAGGCCGGCGTCTGCCGCGACACCAACGAGGTCTTCCGCAAGTTCATCACCGAAGGCAAGCCCGGCTTCGTGCCGCACCGCTGGGCCACGCTGGGCGATGCGGTGAACTGGATCACGCAATCCGGTGGTATGGCGGTGATCGCCCATCCGGGCCGCTACAAGCTGACGCCGAACGAAGAGTTCGCGCTGTTCACCGAGTTCAAGGCGCATGGCGGCCAGGGCGTGGAGGTCGTCACGGGTGCCCACGGTCCGGCCGACTATGTGAAGTACGCCGATTTCTGCCGCGAGTTCGGCCTGGTGGGCTCGCGGGGCAGCGACTTCCACAGCCCTGAAGAAAGCCACACCGACCTGGGCAAGCTGCCCGACCTGCCCGGCAGTGTCACGCCGGTGTGGGACGTTCTGCAGTCGCGTATCCACTGATGCCCCGATCCGTCGACCGTTCCCGGGCCATGCTCGGGATTGCGTGCCTTGTGGCGGCGACCGCCTGTTTCGCGGTACTTGACACAACCGTGAAGGTGGTCGGGGCGTTCATCTCGGTGCTGGTCGCGGTGTGGTTCCGCTATGTGTTCCAGGCGGTGGCGGTCACGGCTTTCATGCTCCCCATGCGCGGGCGAGCCCTGCTGCACACCCGCCATCCCAGGCTGCAGGTGCTGCGCGGTGTCCTGCTGCTCACGGTGAGCGGGTTGTCTTTCGTGGCCGTGCAGTTCATGCCCGTCGGTGAGTTCACCGCCATCGTCATGATCACCCCGCTGGTGGTCACGCTGCTGGCCGCCGTGTTCCTGAAGGAGCGGGTGCCGCCACTGCGCTGGGCGCTCGTGGCCGGCGGATTTGCCGGCGCACTGATGGTGGTGCGTCCGGGCGGCGCCGTGGTCGGGTGGGCCAGCCTGCTGGCGCTCATGATGGTGTTCACCTACGCGGGCTTCCAGATCCTGACCAGCCGCATGGCGCGCACCGAGGACCCGCTCACCATGCATTTCTACACCGGCTGGGTGGGCGCGCTGCTGTCCACGGCGGTGCTGCCGCTGGTGTGGCAAGCGGTACCCGACGCCCGCACCTTCGCGCTGCTGTGCCTGATCGGCCTCATGGGCACGGTGGGGCACTTCCTGCTGATCCTGGCGTTTGCGCGCACACCAGCGTCCACCCTCACGCCCTATCTGTACGTGCAGATCGGCTTTGCCATGCTCTGCGGCTGGCTGGTGTTCGACCATGTGCCCGGCCTGCTGGAATCCACCGGCATCGCGCTGATCGTGCTGTGCGGCGCCACCGCCAGCTGGTTGACGGCGCGGGAAAACCGGCGGCCGGCGCCCGCAGCGCAAACCTGAACGATGGCCCGCGCTCAGCGCTGCGCCTTGAGCACCTCATAAGCATCTCCGACGCGCCGGAACGCGCCCTCCGCCAGCTTCTGCACCAGCGGCGACACATGGCCCAGCCGATCGGGGTGGTACTGCTGCAGCAAGGAACGCCGGACCCGCTCCACCTCGGTCCATCCGCACCCGGGCTGCAGGCCCAGCACCGCCCAGGCCTCTTCCACGTCCATGTTGCCGTCCGCCGATTCGACGCCCTCGTCCTCCGGCGGCGGCTCGTCTTCCACGCGTTTCTGCTGCTGCACCACGCACACCGACGCCTGCCAGTGCACGTGGTATTCGGTCTGGCAGGCGGGGCAGCGGATCTCGCCCGGGGCGCTGAGGTGCGGAATGCGCAGGCGCTTCTGGCACGCGGTGCAGCGCATGATGCCAGGCACGGGCTCCTCGGGTGGGACCGCCGCCTGGGAAGCTGCGACGCCCGCCTGCACCGCCGCCCGCAGCACCTCGGTCTTGGACATGGGCCGCAGCGCCAGTTCGGCCCGCACGGCGCCGTGCACCGCCGGGTTGGTGCCATAGGCCCGGTGCAGCTCGCCGAGCTCGTCCACACCCAGGCCCTGCAGGGGCCGGGCGCGGTTGGGCGGCGGCAGCAATTCCAGCGCCTCGGGATCGCAATTGCGCAGTTGCCGCGCATACATGATGTCTTCGGCGGTCAACGCCGTGCTTTGCAGGGCCTCTTTCGGATCCAGCAGACCGGCCAACATGTGGATGGTCAGGACCGGCCGGTCGAGGAAATCGGCACAGGCCTGCGCCATGTCGTCGTCCAGCGCCTCGAGGCGTCGAAAGCCGATGCGCAACTGGCTCACGTCCCAGTAGGACACGCCCATGGCCGAGGCCATGTCGCTCAGTGACAGGCCGCGCTCGTCGGCACAGCGGGTGAGGGCTGCGATCAGCATGCCGGCCGGCCGGGCCAGGTCGGCCGGCTCCAGCCGCCCGCTCCAGGGTACGGCGCCGAGGTCCACCGGTTTCTTGCGGAAGGCCGATGCGCTGGCGGTGGCTTGTTGCATGGCGTTGGGCGATTTTTGGAAAAGAAAACAACAAAAGAAGAATGGTAACGGTGAAGTCCCCATCCATTGCTGTGCACACAACACCCTGTCACCATTGCACTGCCGCAAGAGGACAATACGACCATGTCCCAGTTTTTTGAAGTCCATCCCGACAACCCCCAGCCGCGCCTGCTGAAACAGGCGGCACAGCTGCTTGAGCGCGGCGGCGTGCTGGCCGTGCCCACCGATTCCAGTTACGCGCTGGTGTGCCACCTCGACGACAAGGCGGCTGCCGACCGCCTGCGCCGCATCCGGCAGGTGGACGACAAACACCACCTCACCCTGCTGTGCCGCGACCTGAGCGAGCTGGCCAACTACGCGCGGGTCGACAACCGCCAGTACCGGCTGCTCAAGCTGGCCACGCCCGGGCCCTACACCTTCATCCTGGAGGCCAGCAAGGAAGTGCCGCGGCGGGTGAGCCACCCCTCGCGCAAGACCATCGGCCTGCGCGTGCCGCAGCACACCGCCCTCCTGGCGCTGCTGGCGCTGCATCAGGCGCCGCTGCTGGCCACCACGCTCATTGCGCCGGGAGAAAGCGCCGCACTCAACGATGCACAAGACATTCGCGAACGCTTCGAACACGAGCTCGCGGGTGTGCTGGATGCGGGCGCCTGCACGCTGGAGCCCACCACGGTGATCGACCTCACCCCCATGGGATCGGGCGGCGACCCCGAAGTGCTGCGGGTCGGCCAGGGGCCGCTGAAAGCGCTCGGTCTCTGATGCTTGCCCGCGCCCGGCTGGCGCGGCCCGGGCGAATGGTCCGGCATCTGGGACAATAGCCGTTTGCCCCACGCTGCCATGGATTTCGCCCAGATCGTTCAGACCATCGCCATCTACGCCATACCCGTGCTGTTCGCCATCACGGTGCACGAGGCGGCCCATGGCTATGCCGCACGGCACTTCGGCGACCACACCGCAGCCAAGCTGGGGCGCATCACGCTCAACCCGATGCGCCACATCGACCCGGTGGGCACGATCGCGATGCCGCTGCTCCTGTACTTCGCCACCTCGGGCGCCTTCCTGTTCGGCTACGCCAAGCCCGTGCCGGTGAACTTCGGGCGCCTGCACAACCCGAAGCGCGACATGGTGTGGGTGGCGCTGGCCGGCCCGGGCGCCAATCTGGTGCAGGCCATCCTGTGGACCGTGCTGCTGTATGTGCTGCTGGCGATGGGCGTGGACGAACGCTTCTTCCTGCAGATGTGCCGCGCCGGCGTGATGGTCAACCTGGTGATGTTTGCCTTCAACCTCTTCCCCCTGCCGCCGCTGGACGGTGGACGCATCCTCGTCGGCCTGCTGCCCTGGAAACAGGCCGCGCTGGTCTCGCGCGTGGAACCCTGGGGTTTCTTCATCGTGATGGCGCTGGTGCTCACCGGCGTGGTGGGCAACCTGTGGCTGCGCCCGCTGATGGTGTTCACCGGCAGCGCCATCGAAATGCTGCTGACGCCGCTGCGCCTGCTCATCCTGTAATGCCTGCACAACCCATGAAAACCTTGCGCGTCCTCACCGGCATCACCACCTCAGGCACTCCGCACCTGGGCAACTACGTGGGGGCCGTGCGCCCCACCGTGCGCGCCAGCCGCCAGCCCGAAGTGGACAGCTTCTACTTCCTGGCCGACTACCACGCCCTCATCAAGGTGGGCGACCCGGCGCGCGTGCAGCGCTCCACGCTGGAAATTGCCGCCACCTGGCTGGCCTGCGGCCTGGACCCGGAGGCTGTCACCTTCTACCGTCAGTCGGACATCCCGGAAATTCCCGAGCTCACCTGGTTGCTGACCTGCGTCACCGGCAAGGGCATGCTCAACCGCGCCCACGCCTACAAGGCCTCGGTGGACAAGAACACGGCCAGCGGTGAAGACCCCGACGCCGGTGTGACCGCCGGCCTGTTCATGTACCCGGTGCTGATGGCGGCCGACATCCTGATGTTCAACGCCCACCGCGTACCGGTCGGGCGCGACCAGATCCAGCACATCGAAATGGCGCGCGACATCGCCGCCAGCTTCAACCACCTCTACGGCGAGCACTTCACGCTGCCCGAGGCCGCCATCGAGGCGCATGTGGCCACCCTGCCGGGGCTGGACGGCCGCAAGATGAGCAAGAGCTACGACAACACCATTCCCCTGTTCACACCCCGCGAGCAGCTGCGCAAGCTGATCATGGGCATCGTGACGGATTCGCGCCTGCCGGGAGAACCCAAGGACACCGACGGCTCGGCCCTGTTCCAGCTCTACCAGGCCTTCGCCTCCGCCGAGGAAACGGCGGGCCTGGCACAAGCCTATGCCAGCGGCATCGCCTGGGGCGAGGCCAAGCAGCTGCTGTTTGAACGCATCGACCAGGAAATCGCGCCCATGCGGGCCGCGTACGAAGAGCTGATGCAGAACCCGGCGCAGATCGAGCGAACGCTTCAGCGCGGCGCCGAAAAAGCCCGCAGCGTGGCGACACCCTTCACCCGGCAGCTGCGCCATGCCGTGGGCCTGCGAGCGCTCGATACGCTGGCAGCGGCAGCCCCCGCCCCGAAATCAGCGAAAATAATGGCCCCCAGCTTCAAGCAATACCGCCAAAGCGACGGCCTGTTCTATTTCAAGCTCGTCGATGGCGGGGGCCAGCTGCTGCTGCAAAGCGAAGGCTTCACGTCCCCCAAAGAGGCCGGACAGGCCATCACCCGACTGCAATCGCAAGGCACGGCAGCCCTGGACGCGCCCGGACCCCGTCTGAACCTGATCGCCAGTGCCACCGAGCTCTCCACGGCATTGGCACAGTTGAGCGGCCAGGGAAGCTGACGCCCTTTCAGCCATTTTTATCTGTAACGATGGGCTTGGTGAGGCGATTGGCACGCCAATTGCCGACAACAGAGAGCGAAAGTGGGCGTTTTTCACTATCGCCAACGGCGGGCATAGCCGATATGCTCTCATCCCGACAACTTCTTGACTGCGCACGAACCCATGAGTATTTTTGTCATCGACGATCATCCGCTGATGCGCGAGGCAGTCGTCATGCTGTTGCGCCGCTTGCGCTCCTCCACCCAGGTCATCGAACTGGAACGACTGGCCTCGGTGAGCAAGGCCATTGCTGAACACGGCGATCCCGAACTGGTCTGCCTGGACCTCAAACTGCCCGACACCAACGGTGTGTCCGGCGTTCGCGAAGTGCGCCAGATGCTGCCCGACACCTCGCTGATCGTGCTGTCCGCCTCCCCCGCATCGGACTACGAAGACCTCGCCCGCGAAGCAGGCGCCGACGCCTACGTGGAAAAATCTGCCGGTGCCGCGCAGATTGCCAAGGTGCTGCGGGAATTTCTTGCCGAAGAAGTGGAAGACGAGAACGCCCCCACTATTCCCGACAAGCTCTCCAAGCGCCAGAAACAGTTACTGGTCATGCTTGACCGCGGATTGAGCAACCGCGACATCGCCGAGCAACTGCAAATCAGCGAGCACACGGTCAAGGTGCACCTGTGGCGCCTGTTCCGCCGCCTGAATGTGAAAAGCCGCTCGCAGGCCAGCCACCTGGCGCGCACCGCCGGCCTGCTCGAACTCTGATACCGCGCCACGTCTGGCGACCGGCTGGCGAGGTCAGGCCGGTCGCGAGACCTCCGTGGCCTCGGTCTCTGCACTGGTGTCTTTTTGCGTGAAAGCCGGCAACATCACGCGAAACACACTTCCTTTGTTCGCTTGTGAATTCAACGCCAGCTGGTAGCCCATGAGCGCGGTGAGCTTGGACACGATCGTCAAGCCCAGGCCCAGGCTGTCTTCCGTGCCCTGGTGCTGCGATACCCGGAAAAATTCCTGGAAGATCGCCTGCTGGTGCTCACGCGCGATCCCGACCCCCGTGTCCCATACCTCGAACACCAGCATGTCGCGCCGATGGCGCAGTCCCAGCAAGACACCACCCTGATGGGTGTGGCGCAGGGCGTTCGACACCAGATTGCCCAGGATGCGGCGCAGCACCACAGGATCGGCCCAGATGGTGGCCGGCCGCGCATGGGAGCGCAGCTGCAAAGACTTCGCCGCGGCCACGGGCTCGAACTGCAGGGTCATGTCGGCGAAGAGCTGTTGCACGTCCACGTGCTGCAGCCGCACCTTGTAGTTGCCCGCATCGATGCGCGTCAGGTCGAACAGCGAATCGAACAACTCGTTGATGGCCCGCGTCGATTGCAGGATGCGGGGGGCAATGTCACGTGCCATCTCCGGTTCGCTGGCCAGCCAGTCGGCGTACAGGCTGAGCGCATGGACGGGCTGGCGCAGGTCATGCGCCGCCGAGGCGAGAAAACGGTTTTTCGTGGCCACGGCCCGCAACGATGCGCGGGTCTGCTGGGTCAACGAATCGATCAACTCCTGATTGGAAAACTCCAGCTCCAGGCTGGCGCGGTGGACATGGCGCAGCCGCTCGCCCGCAATGCGCAGCAACCACCAGAAGATCAGCAGCAACACGACGAGTGCGAGCACATGCTTGTACTCCTCTGGCGGCACCATGCCCGCCACGGCAGGCCCGAGCAGCCCGACCAGCACGGCTGCGCTCAGGGCATTGATGTTGGTCCGAAAAACCGGTTGATAGGCGCTGAAGGTGGTGAGCGACAACAGGCCATGACCCATCACGACCAGCCCGCAGATGAACTGTGTGGTCAGGTTGACCTGGTAAAAAGTGAGCGCAACCGCCGCGCCCCAGAGCAAGCCCATGACGGTCCAGGACCAGCCGTAGCGTCGGATGAACTCCCGTCGCATCGGCCCTTCGGCACTGTCATAACGCAACCGGTAGGTGGTCACCATCCGGTAGCGCTGCACCACCAGCGCCAGCTGCAGAAAGGTCCAGACCCCCAGCGCCACCGGGTGCACCTCCCCCCACATCAGCGCCACCATGACCGGCAGCACCAGCGTGGCCGACACCAGCGAGGGCATGGTCCGGTCCATCACCATGGCAATCAGCCGCGAATCCACCCATTGGTCCCGCACCTCGGCTGAGGCAGGCAGGTGCTGATGGGTGGCAGGCTGTGTGTCAACGAGCATGAGCGTCCAATGATCGAGCGGTTGGTGATTGTCGCATCGGACCCGCCACCCAACCGCCAGGGGGTGACGCCTGCGGTCAAGGGAAAAAAATGACCGGTCCGATGGAACGGCGCTTGGCTCTGGTAAACTCTGCTGCTTGAGACCCGAACACATCCCGGAGAGGTGGCAGAGTGGTCGAATGTACCTGACTCGAAATCAGGCGTACCGCAAGGTACCGAGGGTTCGAATCCCTCCCTCTCCGCCAAGTTACAGTTTCCAGTAGTTCGCCACTGTTCACTGAAGCACAATTAGAGCCCAGTAAGTCATTGATTTACTGGGCTTTTTTGTTTTCCGGCGTTCTTTGATGTTCGCTGATGTTCTGCTGTAGCCGGGAAAGATTGGGGGTATGGCTGGGGGTACAGAGGTATCGTGGTGGGGGTACATTGAAAAAAACCCCCTCTTGGAGCCCTCTGCCATGCCTCTCACAGAAATTGAAATCCGCAAGACCAAGCCCGTGGACAAGCCCGTGAAGCTGCCCGACGGCAGAGGTCTTTACCTGCTGATTAACCCGACCGGCTCCAAGCTGTGGCGCTGGAAGTACCGCGTTGACGGCAAGGAAAAGCTGATGACGCTGGGGGCCTACCCGGCCCTGAGCCTGGCGCAAGCCCGCATGCGGCACGAGGATGAGCGCAGGCTGCTTCAGGCCGGCACCGATCCCATGGCCCAACGCAAGGCGGACAAACAGGCACGCCAGCTTGCTGCCGACAACTCCTTTGCGACCGTGGCCGCCGCCTGGTGGCAGAGCTGGAAGACTGCCCGCTCCGAGCGCCACGCTGAATACGTTCTGCGCCGCCTGAACGATGACGTCTTCCCGGCCATCGGCGCGCGGCCAATTGCACAGATCGAGGCGCCCGAGCTGGTGCGCATGGTCAAGGCCATAGAGACGCGCGGTGCCTTGGACATTGCCAAGCGGGCCTTGCAGACATGCGGCCAGGTCTTCCGCTACGCCATCGCCCACGGCCTGGCCACGCGCAACCCAGCCGCCGACATCAAGCCCGGCGACATCCTGGCGTCGCGCAAGAAAGAGAACTACGCCCGACTTGACGCAAAGGAGCTGCCCGAGCTGATGCGGCGGATCGAGGGTTATCAAGGCACGCCCACCACGCGCCTGGCCCTGAAGCTGATAGCCCTGACCTTCGTGCGCACGTCTGAACTGATCGGCGCCAGGTGGAAGGAATTCGACCTGGCCGCCGCCCGCTGGGACATTCCAGCCGAGCGCATGAAGATGAAGACGCCGCATGTGGTGCCCCTGTCCACGCAGGCCGTGGAGGTGCTGCGCACGCTGCAACTGTTGACCGGTAATCGTGAGTTGCTGTTTCCTGGTGAACGCGACCACGGCAAACCCATGAGCAACAACACCATATTGAAGGCCTTGGCTCGCATGGGCTACCAATACCGCATGACCGGCCACGGATTCCGTGGCGTGGCGTCCACCCTGCTGCATGAGATGGATTTTCAGCATGCCCATATTGAAATACAACTCGCGCACCAAGAAAGAAATGCCGTCAGCGCGAGCTATAACCATGCACAATATTTACAACAGCGCGCGGTTATGATGCAATCGTGGGGAGATTACTTGGAAAATTGCACCAAAGGACCGAAATGACACAGGAATTTAAGAAGCAAAAGCTGACTAAAAAGCAACTTAACATACCCGATGACAGGCTTGTTCACTTACATGATCTGACTTTCGATTTTGAGAAGTACTTTGATGAGTATGAGGACTTGTCAGATGAGGAGAAAGCCGAATTTCCCTGCCGAGTCATGGGTCTTTATTGCAAAGAGTTTTATGAGAGTGGAGGCGACCCCTCAGCAATCAGTCCTTGGGTCGCTAAATACATTGCAAATGCGATGTACAACGTGCTTGGCGGAGTCCCGTGGAGTCAGGCTTTGCCCACGCCATTTGACGACCCTGAATCACAGCACATTTGGACGCCAAAAGGTCGCCGAGCAATGGACACCTATTGCGCCGTAACAAGTGGAAAGAGCGATGGATTTGATGTTTCTGCAATGCTATGCAAGCAGGCTGACCGTCAAAATGTATCCTATGAAACAGCTCGCGCGGACTACTACAAAGCGAAGAATGCAATAGACAACAAGCAGAACCTACCGGACGGCTTTCTAAAAAAGACCCCATGAATTTAGAATAAAAGTCAGGGTGCAGATTCATAAAGACTGAAGAGCTACGCCGAAATAGATTCAGGCTGTCTCAACTGAACACAGATGAACAGCCATGAAATCAACTTACACCGTTCCCCAGTTCTGTGACGGCCACAATGTCAGCCGCACCCACTTCTATGCCCTGCTGAAAGATGGCAAGGGGCCGCGCCTGATGAAGGTGGGCCGGCGCACCCTCATCAGCGCCGAGGCCGCCGCCGACTGGCGCAAGCGCATGGAGGATGAAACCTCTCCCTGGAGTGCAGGCGCGTGCACCGACCCCGCCAAGGTGGTCAACTGATGCCCGGCCTATTTCACTGCCGCCTGTGCAGCGCGGCAAACGAGCTGCTGCTGCACGCCTGGTGCGCGGCCCCTTCCCATCTGCTGCGCCACTGTGCTACATTCGCGCCAGGTGCTAGACACACCTTGATTGGTTCAGCGGTATTTGCCCCCACCGCAAGCGGGGCTTCGTCACGTCCAGATTCTTCAAGCCCGGCCCTGCGCCGCGCCCACGGTTTCGGACGGGGTGCGGTTGTCCGTAAGGCTGCCGGCATGGCTGAACCCATGTGTCTAACACCCCGTCCACCCGTTGCCCTTAGACAGGCGGCGAGTGGTTCTCAGTCTCGTTCAGGAGCCGAAACCATGACCACGGTCGTCACCCTGGCCAGCCGCCGCGCTGCGCCCTCTCACCTGCCCACATCGGGCGAGTCCCCCGAAGCCATCCAGTTGCACGCCGAGGCACAAAACGCCCTGGCCATGGCGCTGTACTACGTGCGCCAGCCCGAAGCCAACATTCCCGGCGCCGCCCGCAAGGCCGTGCAAGCCCTGGCCGCCCTGCGCCAGCTCGACCCACGGAGGGCCTGAGCCATGGCAACCAAGCGCAAGATTCCACTGGACCAGTTCCGCCGACTCGACGAGATGCAGGCAGAGGTGAACTGCCGTCTGATCCCCCTGATTCGCCTCTGCCGGTTCGCCTCCAACACCGCCAAGCAACTGAACGACATGCACCTGTACGGCGAGTTAGTACCGGCGTTCAGGGAGCAAATGGAGAAAGCCACCGACCATCTGAACGACCCGCACCCCGACGAAGCCCACGAACTGGTCGCCGACGTGCTGTGGTGCGTCGAGCAGGTGGCACGCGACCTCAATTCCCGCCTGACCGCTGCGCTGGATGGAGGGGACGACCATGTTTAACCCCAAGCTGTTGCCCCACGTCCGGGACTTCTACGACGACATGGGCTTGCGCCTGAACGGCAAAGGCAAGTGGCGCACCACCTGCTGTGAGTTCTGTGAGCGCCGCGACGCGATGCGCGTGAACATCGACACCGGCGAGTTCTACTGCCGCGAATGCGAAATTAGCGGCGCCGACGTGCTGGACTACTACGCAGCCAAGACCGGCGCCGATACGGCGCAAGCATCCAATGCCATAGGCGCTTGGGTGTACGTGCCTGCCCGCACCGCCACCCGACACCTGGGAGGCCGCCATGGGATTTGATCGAAACCTGTTGCCTGACCCGGCCACGTTCTACGAGGAAGCAGGGCTGCGCCTGACCGGGCGGGGCAAGTGGCGCACCGTCGCGTGCGAGTTCCACGGCGGTGGCGATTCCATGCGCGTGAACACCGCCAGCGGTGCATTTGTCTGCATGGCCGGCTGCGGTGCACGCGGTGGCGACGTGCTGGCCTACCACATGGCCAGGACCGGTGCCGAGTTCGTGGAGGCGGCCCGAGCCTTGGGCGCCTGGGTGGACGACGGCACCAAGCCGGCGCCGTCCAAGCCCACGCCCTTGTCGCCCCGCGCGGCGCTGGCGGTACTTGCGCATGAGTCGTTCGTGGTGGCGGTGGCGGCCGGCAACGTGGCCCACGGCGTGATGCTCTCCGACCGCGACCGTGGGCGCGTGCTGCAGGCCGCCAGCCGCATCAACCGCCTGGCGGAGGTGTTCGCATGAACTGGGGGTATGAGGGTTGGACTGAAGCACTGGATGCAGACATCGCGGCGAACAGCCAAGCACCGATGGATGCCGTCGTGCTCAAGTGCGGCACCGACCTGACGCCCTCCCCCGTGCGCTGGCTGTGGCAATACTGGCTCGCGCTGGGCAAGCTGCACATCCTGGCCGGCGCCCCCGGCCAGGGTAAGACCACGCTGGCCCTGGCCATGGCCGCCACCGTGACCGTCGGCGGGCGCTGGCCCGATGGCTCTCCAAGCGTCGCAGGCAACGTGCTGATCTGGTCGTCTGAAGACGACCCAGCCGACACGCTGCTGCCGCGCCTGCTGGCCGCTGGCGCGGACCGTGCCCGGTGCTTCTTCATCGAAGGCTCGCGCCGCGACGGCGAGGTGGTGCAGTTCGACCCTGCCCGCGATCTGAAGCTGTTGCGCGCAGCCATCGAGCAGATAGGCGGCGTGCGGCTGCTGGTGGTGGACCCGGTGGTGAGCGCGCTGGGCGGCACGGACTCACACAAGAACACCGAAGTACGTCGGGCGTTACAGCCGCTGGTTGACCTGGCCGCCGATTGCGATTGCGCTGTGCTGGGCGTGAGCCACTTCAGCAAGGGCGGCCAGGGCAGCGACCCAGCCCAGCGCGTGGTGGGGTCCGTGGCCTTCACAGCCGTGGCCCGCGTGGTCATGGTGGCGGCGAAGGTGAAGGGTGAGGCTGAAGGCGAAGATGCCCGCATCCTGGCCCGTGCCAAGAGCAACATCGGACCGGACAGTGGCGGGTTTCACTACTACCTGGAGCAGTCCGAGCCGCTGCCAGGTATCCAAGCCTCTCATGTCGCCTGGGGCAAGGCGGTGGACGGGACCGCCCGCGAGCTGCTGACGGACCCGGACAATCAACCGCAGGAGGAAACGAGCGATGTGTGCGAGATGCTGAGGGCTGAACTGACCGCAGAGACCTGGACCAACTCTGAGTTGGCAACCAAGCCGCTTACGTCGGCTGGCTTCAGCAAGAAGCAGATATGGACGGCAACCAAAAAGCTAGGCGTGATCCGCAAAAAGGGAACGAACGGCCGGCACGATGGGTGGTACTGGCGCCTCCCTGACGGGGATAAAACGGGTGAAAGCCCACAAGATTCCGGACAAGATTCCCAAGATTCCACCTTCTAAAACGTGGAATCTTGGAATCTTGTCGAGAATCTTCACCAGCACACCCCGCCCTGATCGACACCCGGCCCGCCCCCGCGCGGGCCTTTTTGTGCGCCCAAGTTCGCCACCAACCTAACTTTTCGTCGCCTCTTCCAACGCGGTTTCTGAGCGGTTACACCCTGGGCATCGTCACTCAGGAATCCCCATGAAACTCCACTCGATCCGCGAAGCCCGTGCCGCCAAGGTGGCCGAAGCCCGTACCCTGCTGTCCGCCGCCGAAACGGAAAAGCGCAGCATCAACCCCGCCGAGCAATCCGCCTTCGACAAGATCAAGGCCGAGATTCAGGACCTGGAAGGCCAAGAGGCCCGCGCCCAGTTCCTGGAAGACGCCGAGCGCCGCACGGCTGGTGTGCCGGTGGACCGCGCCCGCGCCGAGCTGGAAGCCCGCGTGTCGGTGATCGACGCGATCAATGCCCAGATCGAAAACCGCGCCCTGACCGGTGCCCTGGCCGAGTTCAACGCCGAGCAGAAGCGCCAGGGCATGCAGGCACGCGGCGTGCTGGTGCCGCAATCTCTCTTCAACGAAACCCGCGCGGCGCAGACCACCACCACGGCGGCCGGCATCGTGCCCGAGGACTTCCGCGCCGACCAGTTCGTGGGCCTGCTGCGCAATTCCATGGTGGTGCAGTCGCTGGGCGCCCGCGTGCTGCCAGGCCTTCGCGGCGATGTGGTGATCCCGCGCCAGGCGACGGCATCCACCGCGCAGTGGCTGGCCGAGGGCGACGCCCTGACGGATTCGGGTCTGACGTTCAACAACATCACGCTCAAGCCCAAGCACGTCGGCGCCATCACCGAACTGTCTCGCCAGTTGCTGCAGCAGGCGAACCCGAGCATTGAACAACTGGTGCGCGACGACTTCATCAACGTCGTTTCCCTGGCGGTAGACAAGGCACTGATCCACGGCGATGGCGTGAAGCAGCCTGAAGGCCTGCTGACGGCCGCCACTGGTACGGGCACGCTGGCCACGCTGGATTGGGAAGCACTGCTGACCGTGCTGGAAGGCCTGGCCCTGAAGAACATTTCGCCCAACCATTGGTTGACCCACCCCGAGGTGGCAACCAAGCTGCGCACCACCCTGCGTGAAGCCGGCCTGCCGGGCTACCTGTTGGACGGCGGCCAGATGGCAGGACTGCCGGTGGCCATTACGCGCCAGCTCGACAAGAAAGCCGGGACACCCGCCACGGGCCGCCTGATCGTCGGCGACTTCACCGAGATTTTCGTGGGCACCTGGGGCAGTGTGGACATCCTGGCCAACCAGTTCGCTGAAGGCCCCTACTCGCGCGGCGCGGTGCAGGTCCGGATTCTGACGACGATGGACATGGTGCCGCGTCGTGAAGAGGCCTTCACCGTGATCGAAGACATCGCTCTTTGAGAAAGGTTGCGAATGTTGGAAATCCGCTCTAACGGCACTCTGTCCGCAACGGGCAAGACCCTTTCGGGTTACGCCGCCGTCTTCAATAGTGAGGCAGTCCTCGGTGACTTTTCAGAGGTCATCCGGCAAGGTGCTTTCGCCAAATCGCTGGCGACGGGTTCCAACATTCGCGCCCTGTACCAACACCAAGGGGATGCGCTGCTGGGGACCACCCGAGGCGGCACGCTGCAGCTCCGAGAGGACGCCAAAGGGCTGGCTTTCGAGCTGGCCCTGCCAGACACCACGCACGGCAAGGACCTGGCCATCCTGGTTGGGCGTGGCGACGTGGCGGGGTGTTCCTTCGGATTCCGCGTGGCGCCTGGTGGCGACCGGTGGGAGAAGCGCGGTGCCAAGCTGGTGCGCGAGCTGCTGGACGTGGAGCTGGTGGAAATCACACTGACCAGCGATCCGGCTTACCAAGACACCACCGTCGCCATGCGCAGCCGGTGTGCAAACGTCTGCAACGACACCCGCCGCCTGTGGCTGCAGACCTGCTAGGAACAGATGTGAAGATCATTACTCGCGCCCTGAGCGCCTTGGGCCTGGAACGCCGTAGTGTTCCCGGTGGTGACCCCTATTGGAGTGGCTTCGCAGGCCTGCGAAGCAGCACCGTCAACGACCAGACCGCGCAGGGCGTGAGCGCCGTGTATGCCTGCGTCCAAGCCATCTCCGAGACGACCGCCAGCCTTCCGCTGATCCTGTTCAAGCGGGAGGGTGAAGACCGCGTGCGAGCGCAGGATCATCCGCTTTACCGCGTGCTGCACGACATGGCGAACCCCGAGCAGACAGCCTTGGAAGCGCGGGAGTACCTTCAAGCCTGCGTGCTGCTGCGCGGGAATGGCTTCGCCCGGATCGTGCGCGGCTTCGATGGCCAGGTGGTGGAACTGTGGCCGCTGCGCCCTGACCGCGTGGCAGTGTTGCGAGCAGGCGGGAAACTGGCCTACGACTACACGGACGGCAATGGCGTGCTTCACCGCCTGCTGGCCCATGAGGTGCTTCACCTGCGCCACCGCCTGGGCGATGACGGCGTGCTGGGCGTGAGCCCGATTGCAGCCGCACGCGGGGTGGTGGACCTGGCACTGGCGGAAAGCCAGCATGGTGTGGACACCTTCCGCAACGGCGCCAAGCTGCTGGGCGTGCTGAAGTTTCCCGGCATGCTCAATCCAGCCCAGCGCGACGCCATCAAGCAATCTTGGAGCAGCCAGTATGGAGGCGGTGGCAATGCTGGACGCACGGCCATTCTTGAAGGTGGCGTGGACTTCCAGACCGTCAGCATGAGTCTTGAAGATGCCGAGTGGATCGCGGCCCGCCAGTTCAGCGTGGAAGAGGTTGCGCGCCTCTTCCGTGTGCCGCCTACCGTCATCGGCGACCTGAGGCACGGCAACTACTCCAACAGCGTGGAGATGGCCCGCCAGTTCGCCACCATGACCCTGAGGCGCCACCTGGTGGCATGGGAGCAGGCCATCAGCAAACAGATGCTGACGGATGAGGGCCGCCGTATCTACTTCGCCGAGCATCAGGTGGAAGGGTTGCTGAGGGGCGACAGCACCAACCGCGCGGACTTCTACGACAAGGGCATCAGCGCGGGGTGGCTGCTGCCGTCCGAGGCGCGGCGCCTGGAAAACCTGCCTGTGATCGAAGGAATCGACGATGCGAAGCCTGCCAACGTCGCGTAAGCCAGCGAAGCGGACCGGGCGCGATGCCGACCCGAGGCGCTTGCTCAAGCTCAACGGCGCCAAATGGCAGAAGCTGCGCGCCGCTGTACTGCACGCCGAGCCGCTGTGTCGCCACTGCGCGGCCCGTGGCCTGACGGTGCACGCCACCGACGTGGACCACATGAATGGAGCCGACGACAACAGGATGGAGTCGCTGCAGCCGCTGTGCCACGAATGCCATTCGCGCAAGACGGCCAGGGACCAAGGCAAGCGCGTGGCCTATGGCTGCGACGCAAGCGGTTCCCCTGCCGACCCATCGCACCCATGGAATCAGGCCGTTGTGCGCGGTCCTGGCGGGTCCCGGCACCCTTCCTTGCCAGAAATCACCAGCAACCGCAAACCCTAGACCGTCCTGCTCCTCGCTTTTTCGTCCTAAGTCCAAAGAAACCCAATGAAATCAACACCTAAGCGCAAGCGATCGGACAGCACAGCCGCTGCCGTGGCTGCCGCGCAGGCGGCTGCACTGGGGCCGCTGCAGCCACCCGAACACGTTTCATTGCGGCCGTGCGACCGGCCATTCTGGGATGCCATCATGCTGGCCCGCGCCCGTGACACCTGGACCACCGCCGACCTGGCCACGGCCGCGATACTGGCCCGCACACGCGCCGACATTGAGCGGATTCAAGCCGAGGTAGACGTGGAGGGCTTCACCATCCCCAGCGGCAAGGGCGTGCCCATCGTGAACCCGAAGCACAAGCTCTTGGAGACGATGACCCGTCGCTCCGTGTCGCTCTCCCGCGTGCTGCACGTCCACGCCGAAGCGGTCATCGGCCGCAGCCGCGATGCCGCCAACGCCCTGGGCAACGAACGCCAGGCCAGCCTTGACCTGGAAGACGAAGACGACTTGATTCCACGCCTACGGGTCGTGAGGTAAGCCGTGAAGCCCGACACCACCACCCGCGGCGGTCGCATCATCGCCTTCATCGAGCGGCATTGCATGACGCCTGACGGTGCCCACGTCGGCAGTCCGATGGTGCTGGCCGAGTTCCAGAAGGGCTTCATCCGGGACGTTTACGACAACCCCGCCGGCACGCGCCGCGCCATCCTGAGCGTGAGCCGCAAGAACGGAAAGACTGGCCTGATTGCCGGCCTGCTGCTGGCCCACCTGGTGGGACCCGAAGCCAAGCAAAACAGCCAGATCGTCAGCGGCGCCATGAGCCGCGATCAAGCCGCCCTGGTGTTCAACCTGGCGGCCAAGATGGTGCAGCTCTCGCCCAAGCTATCCCAGATCGTGCGCATCGTCCCATCCGGCAAGCGCCTGATCGGCCTGCCGCTGAACACCGAGTATCGAGCACTGGCCGCTGACGGCAAGACCGCCCACGGCCTGTCTCCGGTGCTGGCCATCTTGGACGAAATCGGCCAGGTGCGCGGCGCGCAGTCTGACTTCGTGGACGCTATCACCACCAGCCAGGGGGCGCACGAGGCGCCCCTGCTGATCGCCATCTCGACGCAGGCCGCCAGCGACGCGGATCTGTTGTCCGTGTGGCTGGACGACGCGCAGACCAGTGCGGACCCGCGTATCGTGTGCCGCCTGTACGCCGCACCCGAGGGCTGCGATCTGCTGGACCTGGAGGCTTGGAAGGTGGCCAATCCTGCTTTGGGCATCTTCCGCAGCTTGGACGACCTGCGCGAGCAGATGACGCAGGCCCAGCGCATGCCGAGTATGGAGAACACCGCGCGCAACCTGCTGTTGAACCAGCGCGTCAGCACCGAAAGCCCGTTCGTTTCGCCCGACGTGTGGAAGAGCTGCTCCAGCCCGGTACAGCCGTTCTTCGACTCCCCCGTCTTCTGTGGGCTCGACCTGTCTGCACGCACCGACCTGACGGCCCTGGTGATCGTCGGGAAGGTGGACGGCGTGTGGCATGTCGTGCCCCACTTCTGGACGCCTGAGCAGGGCCTGGTAGATCGCGCCAGACGCGACCGGGCACCCTATGACGTGTGGCACCGTCAGGGCTTCGTCCACACCACGCCAGGCGCCACGGTGGACTATGAATTCGTCGCGCAAGAGATGGCCGACATACTCAGCGACCTCAACGTGGAGGCCGTGGCCTATGACCGCTGGCGGATCGATCTGCTGCGCAAGGAACTGGACAAGATCGGCGCCAACCTGCCATTGGTTGAGTGGGGGCAGGGCTACCGGGACATGGCGCCCGCGCTTGACGCACTTGAGGCTGAACTGCTGAACGGCCGCATTGCCCACGGTGCCCACCCGGTGTTGACCATGTGTGCGGCAAACGCCACCGTGACCAAGGACCCGACCGGCGCCCGCAAGCTCGACAAGTCCCGCGCCACGGGCCGCATTGACGGCATGCAGGCCCTGGCCATGGCCATGGGAGCCGCAGCCCGCGCCGAGGAGTCCGCCACCATGTACGAAGACGGTGCGTTTATGTTCGTATGACAGAAGCGCCGAGGTGCTGGGGGTATGTATGGGGGTATCTTCGACGAACTCAACAAGAAAACCCAGTGTTGGCGCGGCTTTCCGGCTTTCTTTTGAACGCCTCCCTCTCCGCCAGTTGGTCCCCACAGACAAGCGCCCACGAGGCGCTTTTTTGTTGCCCGCTTGCGCCGCTCGGCCACGGCGCCCGAAGCCATCTGCCGTCCCTAGGAGCAAACGGGACGTAACGGTGAGATTTTGTTTGCCGATTCGGCGCTATGCTTGTGCCATGGTGGCGCACCGCGTGCAATGGTGGCGTCGCCCGCGCACATTTTCAGCGGAGAGAACATGGCCAGCGATTTCGACACGGTACGGGTGCTGCGGGCGCTGTTCAATGACCTGCCGCGAGCACCGCAAGGGCTGTCACCAGCAGAAATGATGGACTGGCTTCGCGCGTCCATGACCGGATTCGAGGGTGGTGAAACGGCTTACATGATCGAACACATCACCCGCAATTCGATGCTCGACATCGTGCTACGGCTGCGCGAAGAAGGCTACCTGCAGGACGATCTGGCATTCGAGGACACACTGAAGCTGATTTCCACGGTGGAGGGGCGTGTCACGTTCATGGACCGTTGCATCCAGGCCCAGAAGACGGTGGAGGCCACGCGCAAGTTGCTCAGCCGAGCCAAGCGTTCATGGGCCGAGGTGCGCTCCCCGGTGCGCTCGCAGCCGGAAGAGATCCAGCGGCTGGTGGACGGCGAGCCCACCGGCCCGGGGCCCTTGTTCGCGGAGTACATCTGCCGCGAGGACGTGCGCGCCATCGGCGTGTTTTCGGGCGAGCTGCCCGATATCTACGAATTCGAGTGGGGCTTCGTGACCGAAGAGGCGTCCACCTGGAACATCTACATCGCCGAGGTCTGGCGCCGCGGCACCCTGGGTTTCTTCGAGTACTTCATCAACGCCTGGGCGGCACAGACCACCACACCGCCCCACGGCATCAGCTGGCGCGTGCCGGACGGGCTGGAAGTGGAGGTGGGGATCGGCGCCTTCAGCTGCATCACGCTGCGCAGCGCACACGACCCCGCCGATGAAGCCACCCGTCAGTGGTTGGGCGACGACTTCGTGGCCGGGCTGCTGCCCGAACTCACGCGGCGTGCACTGGACGACAACGGCGACCCGCCGCCGAAGCACTGACCAGGCCGCGCCGCCGGGCCGGTGCCGCGCCCTCACGCGGGCGTGAGGCGCTCCAGGCCGCCCATGTAGGGGCGCAGGGCCGCGGGAACCGTGACGCTCCCGTCGGCCTGCTGGTGGTTTTCCAGCACCGCCACCAGCGCGCGGCCCACGGCCAGACCCGAACCGTTGAGCGTGTGCACCAGTTCGTTCTTGCCCTGGGCATTCTTGAAGCGGGCCTGCAGGCGACGCGCCTGGAAGCCTTCGCAGTTGGACACCGAGCTGATCTCGCGGAAGGTGTTCTGGGCCGGCACCCAGACCTCCAGATCGTAGGTCTTGGAAGCACCAAAGCCCATGTCGCCGCTGCACAGGCTCAAGACCCGGTAGGGCAACTCCAGCTTCTGCAGCACCGTCTCGGCGTGGCCGGTCATGGCTTCCAGGGCTTCATAGCTCTTTTCGGGGTGCACGATCTGGACCATCTCGACCTTGTCGAACTGGTGCTGGCGGATCATGCCGCGTGTGTCGCGCCCGGCGCTGCCGGCTTCCGAGCGGAAACAGGGGGTGTGCGCGGTCATGCGAATCGGCAGGTCGGACTCGGCCAGCACGGTGTCGCGCACCACGTTGGTCAGGGTCACTTCGGAGGTGGGGATCAGGTAGAGCGCCTGCGTGTCGGGCACCGGCTCGCCATCCTGCCCGCCCTTCTTCACCGCGAACAGGTCGCCCTCGAACTTGGGCAGCTGCCCGGTGCCACGCAGCGTCTCGGCGTTGACGATGTAGGGCGTGTAGCACTCGGTGTAGCCATGTTCCTGCGTCTGCACGTCCAGCATGAACTGCGCCAGCGCGCGGTGCAGCCGGGCGATCGGGCCGCGCATGAAGGTGAAGCGAGAGCCGGCCAGCTTGGCGCCGGTGTCGAAATCCAGGCCCAGGCCTTCGCCGATCTCGACGTGGTCGCGCACCGCGAAGTCGAACACGCGTGGGCTGCCCCAGCGCCGCACCTCGACGTTGCCGTGCTCGTCACTGCCCACCGGCACGCTCTCGTGTGGCAGGTTGGGTACGGCCAGCAGCAGGGTCTGCAGGTCGGACTGGAGCACGTCGAGCCGCGCCGCCGAGGCGTCGAGCTCGCCCTTCAGCGCGGCCACCCGCGCCATCACGGCTTCGGCCTCCAAGTGCTGACCCTTGCCTTTGAGCATGCCGATCTGCTTGGACAGGCTGTTGCGCTGCGACTGCAGCTCTTCGGTGCGCGTCTGCAGCGTCTTGCGCTCGTTTTCCAGCGCCTGGTAGGCGGCCACGTCCAGGTAGGGCTGTGGGCTCTTGCGGGTTTCCAGGCGCGCCACGACGGCGCCGAGGTCTTTTCTGAGTTGGACAATGTCAAGCATGGGGGCGATTGTAGTTTTAGCGCCCCCAGTCCGGCGCGCGCCCCGAGCCACCCGAAGCCGGTCAGACTTCCTGGGCGGTGATCTGGTACTTGAAACTGTCGGGCGCGTAGGAATCGAGCCGCTCGCCGCCGGTCTCGGCCGTGGGGTACATGAAGAAACCCAGTTCCGGGCCCTGTGCCTGCGGCAGCTTCAGGTCGTGCGCCATGTTCCAGGCCAGCCAGTTGCCTTCCCAGCTGCCGAACAGCGCCCGGTTCACCGGTGCCACCACCGGGTGATCGGTGGTCTTGATCCAATCGGATGTCTCCAGACGCATCACCTTGGCCACGTCGGCCGGGTCCATGGGCACCCAGCCATAACCAGCCAGGTGCACCTCGGCGCGGCAGTGCTGCGCGCCCTTGAGGCTGGCCGGGTTGCCGCCCAGCTCCTTGTAACCGAAGGCCGACGGCGCCAGGCGGATGCCGTAGACGTCGCGCGCCGGCAGGCCCACGGCGCGGCACAGGCCGACGAAGATGGCGTTCAGGTCGGCGCACTTGCCGCCCAGGTTGCCGGTCTCCAGCATGGTCTTGATGTCGCCTTCGCCGCAACCGCGCGTCTTGGGTTCGCGGTGGGTGTTGGCCACCACCCAGTCGTAGATCGCCTGGGCCTTCTGCACGTCGGTGCGGGCGCCGCGCGTGGCCTCGCGGGCGGTGGTGCGCACGATGCCGTCGGTGGGCAGCAGGCGCGTGGGCTGGGTCCAGAAGCGCAGCGTGGCGGCATCTTCCGCCGTGGCGGATTTCTGCGCCCAGTCGGTCACGCGGTTGCGTGTGCGCACGCGGCTGGTCAGCTCCACATAGGGCGCGGCCTCACCGGGGTTGAAGCGCACATGCAGCATGCGCACGCCGTAGAGGGTCGATTCCGTGAGGCGGGCGTCGCCGTTGCTGCCGAAGCGGTTGGTCAGCCCTTGCTGCCAGTCCGACTCGACGTTGGGCAGCGGCAGCCAGACCTGCGTCAGCCCTTCCGCCTGCTGGATGTCGACGCGGGTGGTGACGTCGAAGGTGCGCCAGTCGCTGGCGGCCGGCTGGAAATGGCGGCGTGCAGGTGCGGCGGTCTGGGCGCTGGCGGACGGGGACAACAAAGGCAAGGCAGCGGCCAGGGATGCGGCAGCGGCGCCCTGCAGGAAGTGGCGGCGATCGGTGGTCATGAAGAGAACTCCGGAGTGGGGGAAATGGGCAGTGCCGCAGGCACAGGCTGCGGCGCATTGCCTTCAGGACGCCAGCGCACGGGGGCGTGGCGAAGCGGGATTATGCGGCCGGCCGGGGTTCCAGCCGCACCCGCTCAGCTGGCGGCCAGCAGCTGATCGACCCAGCCCAGCGCAGCGGCGCTGGTCCAGTCCACCTCGCCGCGCACCCGGTGGCGCGCCCGGCCCTGCCGGTCGATCAGCACCGTGGTGGGGAACACGCGCACGTCCCACGCCTGGGCGTGCTCGCCCAGCGGGTCCAGCAACACGGGCAGCGTGAGGCCGGTGCTGTTCACGAACTGCAGCACGCGACGCGGCGGCTCCTTGAAGTTGAGCGCCAGCACCGCCAGCCGGTCTTCGCCCAGCAGACCGGGCAGGCTCTGCAGCCCAGGCATCTCGACCTTGCAGGGCTCGCACCAGCTGGCCCAGAAGTTGAGCAGCACCGCCCGGCCTTTGAAGTCGGCCAGGCGCACGCGCTCGCCCTGCAGGTTGAGCGCATCCAGCGCGGGTGTGGGCGCGCGCCGGGGCCAAGGCTCGCGCCCGTCGCGCGGGGGTACGCCCGGCGAGGCGGCCCACGCGACCGGCGAGCCCAGCAACCCGGGCAGGCAGGCACTGGCCAGCGCCGCCAGGCAGGAGCGCCGCTGCCACGGTGGCGAGGCGGCGCTCAGCGGTTTCACAGGCGTTCGGCCACCCATGCCTGTACCGACTGCAGCGCCTGCGGCAGCGTGCTGGCGTCGGTGCCGCCGGCCATGGCCATGTCGGGCTTGCCGCCGCCCTTGCCGCCCACCTGCTGGGCGACGAAGTTCACCAGCTCGCCGGCCTTGACTTTGCTCATGGCATCAGACGTGACGCCAGCGGCCAGCTGTACCTTGCCGCCGTCCACCGAGGCCAACACGATGGCCGCGCTCTTGAGCTTGTGCTTGAGCTTGTCCACCGTTTCGCGCAGGCCCTTGGCATCGGCGCCCTGCAGCACCGCGGCCAGCACCTTCACGCCCTGCACGTCCACCGCCTGCGCCACCAGCTCATCGCCCTGGGCCGAGGCCAGCCGGCCTTTGAGGGCGGCCATTTCCTTCTCGATCTCGCGCATCTGCTCCAGCAGGGCGCCCACGCGGGCGGGTACCTCGTTGGGCACCACGCGCAGCGTGCCCGCCACACCGCCCAGCGTGGCTTCCATGTCCTGCATGTAGGCAAGCGCGTTCAGCCCGGTGACGGCTTCGACGCGGCGCACGCCGGCGGCCACGCCACCTTCGGCCACGATGGTGAACAGGCCGATGTCACCGGTGCGCTGCACGTGCGTGCCGCCGCAGAGTTCGCGGCTGGAACCGATGTCGAGCACGCGCACGGTCTCGCCGTACTTCTCGCCGAACAGCATCATGGCGCCGGTCTTCTGGGCCGACTCGATGTCCATCAGGCGCGCGTCCACCGGCGCATTGGTCAGCACCTCGGCGTTCACGCGGGCTTCGATCTCGCGGATCTGGGCGTCGGTCAGCGGGGCGTTGTGGGCAAAGTCGAAGCGGGTGCGCTCGGCGTTCACCAGCGAGCCCTTCTGCTGCACATGCTCGCCCAGCACCTCGCGCAGGGCCTTGTGCATCAGGTGGGTGGCGCTGTGGTTGCGCACGGTGGCCGCGCGCAGCGCCGTGTCCACACTGGCCGTCACATGGTCGCCGACGTTGAGCGTGCCCTCGGCCAGCGTGCCGTGGTGGCCGAACACGTCGGACTTGATCTTCTGCGTGTCGTCCACCGCAAAGTGGGCCGAGCCGCTGGTGATGACGCCCTGGTCACCCACCTGGCCGCCGCTCTCGGCGTAAAAAGGCGTGTTGTCGAGCACGACGACGCCCATCTGGCCGGCCTTGAGTTCGGCCGTGGCGGTGCCGTCCACATACAGCGCGACGATCTTGCCAGGCGCTTCCAGCTGCTCGTAGCCCACGAAGGCATTGGCCGCGCCCGCGTATTCCAGCGCGCGGTCCATCTTGAACTTGCCGGCAGCACGGCCCTTGGCCTTCTGCGCCTCCATGGCGGCGTGGAAACCGGCTTCGTCCACCGTCAGGCCGCGCTCGCGGCACACATCGCCCGACAGGTCGAGCGGGAAGCCATAGGTGTCGTGCAGCTTGAACGCGACATCGCCGGGCAGCTCCTTCGCGCCGCTGGCCAGCGCGGCGTCGAGAATTTCCATGCCGTTGGCCAGCGTTTCATAGAAGCGCTCTTCCTCGGCCTTGAGCACCTCGGTGATGCGCTGCGCCTGGCGCGCCATGTTCGGGTAGGCCTCGCCCATGAGCGCCACCAGATCGGGCACCAGCTTGTGGAAGAACGGCGTTTTCTGGCCCAGCTTGTAGCCGTGGCGGATGGCGCGGCGCACAATGCGGCGCTGCACGTAGCCGCGACCTTCGTTGGAGGGGATCACGCCGTCGCTCACCAGGAAGGCGGTGGCGCGGATGTGATCGGCGATCACATTGAGCGAGGGGTTGCTCAGGTCTTGCGTACCGGTCTCGCGGCCGGCGGCCTTGATCAGCTGGTCGAAGATGTCGATTTCGTAGTTGCTGTGCACATGCTGCAGGATGGCGGCCAAGCGCTCCAGGCCCATGCCGGTGTCCACGCAGGGCGCGGGCAGCGGCGTCACGGCGCCCGTCTCGTCCATGTTGAACTGCATGAACACGTTGTTCCAGATCTCGATGAAGCGGTCGCCGTCTTCCTCGGGGCTGCCGGGCGGGCCGCCGGGGATGTGCGGGCCGTGGTCGTAGAAGATCTCGCTGCAGGGGCCGCAGGGGCCTGTATCGGCCATCATCCAGAAGTTGTCGCTCTTGTAGCGGCCGCCCTTGTTGTCGCCGATGCGGATCACGCGGTCAGCGGGCAGGCCGATCTCTTTCGTCCAGATGTCGTAGGCCTCGTCGTCCTCGGCGTACACCGTGGCCAGCAGGCGCTCTTTGGGCAGCTGGTAGACCTCGGTCAGCAACTCCCAGGCCCACTTCAGGCTCTCGCGCTTGAAGTAGTCGCCAAACGACCAGTTGCCCAGCATCTCGAAGAAGGTGTGGTGGCGGGCGGTGTAGCCCACGTTCTCCAGGTCGTTGTGCTTGCCGCCGGCGCGCAGGCAGGCCTGCACCGAGGCCGCGCGCACATAAGGGCGCTTGTCGGTGCCCAGGAACACGTCCTTGAACTGGACCATGCCCGAGTTGGTGAACATGAGCGTGGGGTCGTTGCCCGGCACCAGCGGGCTGGACGCCACCACGGTGTGGCCCTTGGAAGCAAAGAAGTCCAGGAAGGTCTGGCGGATGTCGGCAACGGAGGCTGGGCGGGTCATGGTGCGTTCAGTGGGAAGGTCTGACGGGTGGGGCTGCCAGGTCGCGCGACCCGGCAAAGTCTTCTATTTTCGCAAACTGGCGGCCCTGCCGGGCCGACAAGGCCGAGACGACGCAAAAAAGCGTCGCCAAATGGCCGCACAGCCGGCTCAGCCGGCGCGGCGCTGGCCGTCCAGGAAGTCCAGCACGGCGGGCTGCTCGGTGAAGGCCACGTTGAAGCGGAACCAGGGGCTGGGCTGCAGATCGGGCGTGAACAGGTGGCCGGGGCCCAGCAGGATGTCCTGCTCGGCCGCCTTGTAGGCCAGCTCGGTGGCGTTCTGGATGTCGGGGTGGCGCGCCCACAGGAACATGCCGGCCTTGGGCTCGCAGAACAGCTCGAAACCGATGTTCTCCAGCTGCTGGGCCACGCGCTGGTGCGCCTGCGCCAGCCGTTCGCGCAGGCTGCGCAGGTGCTTGCGCCAGCGCCCGTCCACCAGGGCCCCGTAGGCCAGCCGCTCGCTGAATTCGGACGAGGTCAGGCCCGAGATCATCTTGAGCTGGGCAAAGTCCTCCAGCAGGTCGGGCGGCGCCGCCAGAAAGCCGACCCGGATGTTGGGCGAGATGGTCTTGGAAAAGCTGCTGATGTAGACCACGCGCTGCAGCTGGTCCAGGCTGGCCAGCGAGGGGCGCGGCTCCGGGTCCAGGTCGGCGTAGATGTCGTTTTCCACCACCGTGATCTGGTGCTGCTCGGCCAGCTGCACCACCCGGTGCAGGTGCGCCAGGTTGGCCACCGAGCCCGTGGGGCTCTGCAGGCGCGGCTGGGTGAAAAACACCTTGGGCCGGTGCTCGACCACCAGCGCCTCCAGCGCCGCCAGGTCGTAGCCCGCGGGCGTGCGCGGCACGCCGATGAGCCGGGCGCCCAGGAAGCGCAGCGAAAACAGCAGGTTCGGGTAGCCGGGGTCGTCCACCAGCACGGCGTCGCCCGGGCGCACCAGCCGGCGTGCCACCAGGTCCATGGCCTGGCTGGATCCCTGGGTGAGCAGCACCTGTTCGGCGCTGACCGCAATCTCCTGCTCGGCCAGCAAATCGCGCACCAGGTGGCGCAGCGAACCAAAGCCCTTGGGCTCGCCGTAGCCGCCCAGGTCCACGCTGTCGGCGGCCAGGGTGCGCAGGCTGCGGCGCAGGCCTTCTTCAAACAGCCAGTCACCCGGCAGCCAGCCGCAGCCGGGCTTCATGCGCAGGGCGCGGTTTTCGAACACGCGGCGCAGGTACCACATGGAATCGAAGCTGTAGTTGCTGGCTTCGCCTGCGCCGCCGCCCGCGGCCGCACCGGGCGCCACCTCGCCGGGGCCTTCGCGCTTGCGCACAAAGAAGCCCGAGTGTGGGCGCGAGGCAAACAGACCGAGCGCCACCAGCCGGTCGTAGGCGTCCACCACGGTGTACACGCTCACCCCGTGCGCATGGGCGAACTGGCGGATGGAGGGGGCCTTGGCGCCCGGGCGCAGGTTGCCGCTCTGGATGAGGCCCCGGAATCCCTCGACGATCTGCACCACCAGGGGCGTGGGGCTTTTGGGATTCAGGCTGAACATGGGGCGGTATCAGGGTTTGTCTGTATGGGTCGGCGGTCCTGCACAGTGCATCGAGGAATCGCAACTGTCTGTATATGTTAGCGGCGCGCCCCTCGCCCTACATTTCACGCCAGTCCGAGATTTGTTCATCCTTCTGGAGCCCCCATGCAACGCGATTCCCAAGCCACCAACGCCATGCTCATGGCCCGCCGCAACGCCGCCATTCCGCGCGGCGTGGGCCACAGCCATCAAATCTTCATCGAGCGTGGCGAGAATGCCGAGATCTGGGACGTGGAAGGCCGCCGCTTCATCGACTTCGCCGGCGGCATCGCCGTGCTCAACACCGGCCACCGCCACCCGGCCATCATCGACGCCGTGAAGGCCCAGCTGGACAAGTACACCCACACCTGCTTCCAGGTGCTGGCCTACGAGCCCTACGTGGAACTGGCCGAGCGCCTGAACGCCAAGGCACCGGGCGACTTCGCCAAGAAGACGCTGTTCCTCACCACCGGTGCCGAGGCGGTGGAAAACGCCGTCAAGATCGCCCGCGCCCACACCGGCCGCTCGGGCGTGATCGCCTTCACCGGCGGCTACCACGGCCGCACCCTGCTCACGCTGGGCATGACCGGCAAGGTGGTGCCCTACAAGACCGGCTTCGGTCCCTTCCCGGCCGAGGTGTTCCACGCCCGCTTCCCCAGCGCCCTGCACGGCGTGAGCGTGGACGACGCCATCGCATCCGTTGAACTGATCTTCAAGAACGACATCGAGGCCAGCCGCGTGGCGGCCATCATCATCGAGCCGGTGCAGGGCGAAGGCGGCTTCAACGTGGCGCCGCCCGAGCTGCTCCAGCGCCTGCGCGCGCTGTGCGACCAGCACGGCATCCTGCTCATCTGCGACGAGGTGCAGACCGGCGCCGGCCGCACCGGCACCTGGTTCGCCTGCGAGCAGAGCGGCGTGGCGCCCGACATGATCACCATGGCCAAGTCCATGGCCGGCGGCTTCCCCATTTCCGCCGTGGTCGGCCGCGCCGAGGTGATGGACGCACCGGCCGCCGGTGGCCTGGGCGGCACCTACGCCGGCAGCCCCATGGCCTGCGTCGCCGCGCTGGCCGTGCTGGACGTGTTCGAGCAAGAGAACCTGCTGCAGCGCAGCCGCGACGTGGGCGAGCGCATCACGAACAGCCTGAAGGCACTGGCACAGCGCCACAACTGCATCGCCGAGGTGCGCGGCCTGGGCGCCATGGTGGCCATGGAACTGTGCAAGAACGGCGACCCGCACCAGCCCGACGCCGACCTGACCAAGGCCCTGGCCGCGGAAGCCGCCCAGCGCGGACTCGTCATCCTGACCTGCGGTACCTACGGCAACGTGGTGCGCATCCTGGTGCCGCTGACCGCCAGCGACGCGCTGCTGGACGAGGGCCTGGCGATCATCGCGGCATCGCTCGACGCCCTGAAGCCGGCATGAGCGAGAACACGCCCCGCCCGCTCGCGGGCGTCAAGGTTCTGGACCTCTCGCGCGTGCTCGCCGGCCCCTGGGCCGGGCAGCTGCTGGCCGACTACGGCGCCGAGGTGCTGAAGGTGGAACGTCCCGGCGCGGGCGACGACACCCGCAGCTGGGGCCCGCCCTGGTGGGGCGAAGGGGCGGAGCGCGTGGCCGCGTACTTCGTGTGCGCCAACCGCGGCAAGCGCTCGGTGGCCATCGACCTGTCCAGCCCCGAAGGCGTGCAGCAGGTGCGTGAACTCGCCCGTGACGCCGACGTGCTGATCGAAAACTACAAGGTGGGCCAGCTCGCCAAGTACGGGCTCGACGCGGCCAGCCTGCAGGCCATCAACCCCGGCCTGATCTATTGCTCCATCACCGGCTACGGCCAGACCGGTCCGCTGTCGCACCGCGCCGGCTACGACTTCGCCATCCAGGCCGAGGCGGGGCTGATGAGCATCACCGGCGAGCGCGGCGCGGAGCCGCAAAAGGTAGGCGTGGCCGTGACCGATCTCATGACCGGCGTCTACGCCACCACCGCCATCCTCGCGGCGCTGCACGAGCGCGCCCACACCGGGCGCGGGCGCCACATCGACGCCGCCCTGTTCGACGTACAGGTGGCCATGCTCGCCAACCAGGGCGCCAACCAGCTCATCGGCAACAAGACGCCGACCCGCATGGGCAACGCGCACCCCAACATCGTGCCCTACCAAGTGTTCCCCACGCGCGACGGCCACATGGTGCTCGCCGTGGGCAACGACGGCCAGTTTGCGCGCTTCTGCGATGCGGCCGGGCACCCCGCCGTCTCGCGCGACGTGCGCTTCAGCACCAACCCGGTGCGGGTGGAGAACCGCCAGACCCTGGTGCCGATGATCACCGGCTGGACGATGCAGCGCGACACCGCCGAATGGGTCGCCCTGCTCGACCACGCCGGCGTGCCTTGCGCGCCGATTCTGGACATCGCGCAGGTGATGGAGCACCCGCATGTGCTGGCGCGCGGCATGCGCCTGGAGGCCCAGGGCAGCGACGCACCGCCCATGGTGGCCAACCCCATGCTGTTCGACGGCCAGCGCCCGACGGCCGAGCTGCCGCCGCCGGCGCTGGACGCGCACCCGGCACGGTGGACAGACCGCTCGATCTGAGCCCTTTCGCCCGGCGTGCAATACCGGTGACGCCACGGCGGCGCGCTTCGCGCTAACCTTCCCTTTTTGAGACAACGAGCGAGACACCCATGGACATGAAGACTTCCCCTCTGGCCCTGCTGAACGACCCGACCCTGCTCAAGACCGACGCGCTGGTCAATGGCCAGTGGATCGCCGGCAGCAGCCGCTTCGACGTGCACGACCCCGCCACCGGCCTGAAGCTGGCCGACGTGGCCAACCTCGGCTCGGCCGACGCCGAAGCCGCGATTGCCGCCGCCAATGCCGCCTGGCCCGCCTGGCGCAGCAAGACCGCCAAAGAGCGCAGCATCATCCTGCGCAAATGGTTCGACCTGCTCATGACCAACCAGGACGACCTGGGCCGCATCATGACCGCCGAGCAGGGCAAGCCCCTGCCCGAAGCAAAAGGCGAAGTGGCCTACGGCGCCAGCTTCGTCGAGTGGTTTGCCGAAGAAGCCAAGCGCGTCAACGGTGAGACCCTGCCCCAGTTCGACAACAGCCGCCGCCTGATGGTGCTCAAGCAGCCCATCGGTGTGTGCGCCGCCATCACGCCGTGGAACTTCCCGCTGGCCATGATCACGCGCAAGGTGGCACCCGCGCTGGCGGCTGGCTGCACGGTCATCATCAAGCCGGCCGAGCTCACGCCGCTGACCGCGCTGGCCGCCGCCGAGCTGGCCATCCGCGCCGGCATCCCGGCCGGTGTGCTCAACATGATCACGGCCGATGCCGACAACTCCATCGCCGTGGGCAAGGTGCTGTGCGCCAGCGATGTGGTGCGGCACATCAGCTTCACCGGCTCCACCGAAGTCGGCCGCATCCTCATGGCGCAGAGCGCGCCCACGGTGAAGAAGATGTCGCTGGAACTCGGCGGCAACGCGCCCTTCATCGTGTTCAACGACGCCGACATCGACTCGGCCGTGGAAGGCGCTTTCGCCAGCAAGTACCGCAACGCCGGCCAGACCTGCGTGTGCTCGAACCGCCTGTATGTGCAGAGCGGTGTGTACGACGCGTTCGTGGAGAAGTTCGCCGCCAAGGTGAAGACCGCCAAGGTCGGCAACGGCTTTGAGGACGGTGTGAACCAGGGCCCGCTGATCGAAGAGGCCGCGCTGGTGAAGGTGCAGCGCCATGTGGACGACGCCGTGGCCAAGGGCGCGCGTGTGCTGGCTGGCGGCAAACGCCTGGGCGGCCAGTTCTTCGAGCCCACCGTGGTGGCCGACGCCACCGCCGACATGCTCTGCGCGAAAGAAGAAACGTTCGGCCCCTTCGCGCCGGTGTTCAAGTTCGAAACCGAGCAGGAAGCCATCGACGCGGCCAACAACACCGAGTTTGGCCTGGCCAGCTATTTCTACAGCCGCGACATCGGCCGCATCTACCGCGTGGCCGAGGCGCTGGAGTACGGCATGGTGGGTATCAATGTCGGCATCCTGGCCACCGAGCACGTGCCCTTCGGCGGCGTGAAGCAGTCCGGCCTGGGCCGCGAGGGCTCGCACCACGGCATGGACGACTACGTGGAAATCAAGTACCTCTGCCTGGGCGACATCCTGAAGTAAGGCCGTCAGGCCCCACCCCGTCCCATCCCGCAGCAGGGATGGGTCTACCCGGTGGCGTCAGGCGGGCGCTGCGTCTTTCACGTCGCGCGCCAGCTTGTCCCGCAACTGGTTCACCAGGTTGGTCTTGGCCCGCGTGATGTGGTGCTCCGTCAGGCGCACCGCCTTTTCCACGTCGCCCTGCCCGATGGCGAGGGCGATGGCCTCGTGCTCATCCCACAGGCTGGAGCGCTGATGGGCCCAACGGTGCACCGCCCCCATGACGCGGCGCAGGTGCACCCAGTAACGCCCCGCATTCTCGGCAATCAGGGCATTGCCCGACGCGGCATAGATGGCCGAGTGGAACGCCATGTCGGCGTCGATGATGCGCTTGAGGTCGCCGCTTTGCGAGGTGGCGCGGCCTTGCAGGATCAAGGCCGGGTCGATGGTGGCCCGGGACTGGGCCGCCAGCCGCACGGCCAGCGCATCCAGCGCGCCCCGTACCTCGTAGAGATGCCCCACCCACTCCGGGTCCAGCGGAGTCACCTGCACGCCGCGGCCCGGCGCATCCTCGATGAGGCCATCTTTTTTCAACAGGCGCAGCGCCTGCAGCACCGGCGAACGCGACACATGCAGCTGCTCCGCAATCTCTTCCTGGGTGATGCGCTCGCCCGGCGCCAACGATCCATCGGTGATGGCATCGACCAGCACCTGGTAGACCGTTTCCACGAAATCGCTGCGGGTAGGGAGCTTGTCAAGTTGCAGTCGCATGCGTGGATTCTATTTTCAAGACCGTGTACAGAATACAGATCCACCACTCGGCCCTGGGCGGCCTTGATGTGGGTCAAGCCGTGTCACCCGGCATCAAGGGGAGAGGCGGTCAGGGCACAAGCCTGGCGGGCTGACTCGACCGGGATGACGCCAGCCAGGATGGCGTCTGGGTGCCACCGGGAAGATGGGCCAGCAGGGATTCACAGCATTGCGCATCCCGGTGGTCACACACCAGCAGCTTCAGCCGGTGGCGCCCGTGGCCCAGGGGACTCGTGAGGACCAACACCAGGTGCTGCTTGAGATCGTGCTCCAGGCTGCCCTCTTGCCATTGCACTTGGCTCACATCGTGCCAGGCGACCAGCCGGTCGTGGCCGAGCCGGAGCCCGAACAGGTGCGGCACATGGGTCCAGCCGATCTGAACGCCGTCCGCCCCGAAGCTGACACGCTGCACGTACAACCGTTCGCTGAACAGCGCCTGCAGCATCACCGCGGTGCCGCCCACCGCCAGCGCGCCCAGGGCCACGCGGAGGTCCAGCGCCACGCCTGAAGCCCCCGCCGCCGAGGCACCCGACAACCATGCCAGCGCCCATCCGCCGGCTGCGGTCATCAGCAAGCCAATGAACAGGCCCCACAGACGGGGTCGCCCGACCCAGCGGCCGGGCGGACCGTAGTCGAGCACAAAGGTCCGATCCATGCTGTCCTTTCCCTTCAGGCCGCGCAGGTGCGCACCCTCATGAACCGATCGGCTGAGGCCCGGGCCGGCCGACGGCCGCTCAGCCGAACATGTCCGGCTGCGTGAGCGCCAGGTGCTCGTAGATGGGCTGGAAGTGCAGCCAGCCGATGTACTCCGAGCCCACATGTTCGCGGCTGTAGCGCGAACGTTCCGGCGACACCAGCACCGGCTTGTGGCCTGTGGCCTCGACCAGCAGCTGCTGGCGGCAGCAGCGCTCCAGCGCGATGAACCAGAAGGCGGCGGCCTCGATGCTGTGGCGGCTGGCGGTGAGCAGCCCGTGGTTCTGGTGGATGGCGGCCTTGACGCCCTTGAACCAGTCGCACACCGCCATGCCGGCGCGCTCTTCCACCGCCACCTGACCGGCTTCGTCCTTGATGACCACATGGTCCTCGAAGAAGGCCGCTGCGTCCTGCGAGATCGGCTCCAGCGGGCGGCCCAGGGCAGCGAAGGCGGTGCCGTAGACCGTGTGGGCGTGGCACATGGCCAGGATGTCCGGGTGCGCCTCGTGCACGGCGGCGTGCAGCACGAAGCCGGCCCGGTTGATGGCGTGAGCGCCCTGGACGACGCGGCCCTTGTGGTCGGCCAGGATCAGGTTGGACACCTTGACCTGAGCGAAGTGCACACACATGGGGTTGGTCCAGTACAGCTCCGGATGCTCGGGATCGCGGATGGTCAGGTGGCCCGCAAAGCCGTAGTCAAAGCCTTCCAGCGCGAAGGCGCGGCAGGCGGCCACCAGGCGCTGCTTGAGGTGCAGGCGTTCGGCCTCGAAACTGTCGAATGCGGGGATCTCGGGAAACACAAGGCCGGGCTGGGTGGGCTGGTAAATCGAGGTGTTCTTGACTTTGTCGAGCATGGGAATCTCCGGATGGGGTGGGGTCGGTGGTGTCAGAGGTCGAGGACGAGCAGCGGGCTGCAGGCGCGCGAGACACACACGGTCAGGCAACGCGTTTTCTCTTCGTCGGTGAGGATGTAGTCGTTGTGTTCCACCTCGCCTTCGAGGTAGTCGACCTTGCAGGCGCCACACAGGCCCGACAGGCACGACGTGGGCACGCGATGGCCGGCGATTTCGATCGCCCGCACGATGGTCTGGTCGGGCAGCACCGGCAGGGTGATGCCCGTGCGCGCCAGTCGCACCTCGAAGGCGCCATCGGGTGCGGTTTTCGGCGGTGCGTCGGGCGCCTTGAAGTGCTCGCTGTGAACCGTGCCGGGCGCCCAGTGCGCACTGGCTTCGGCACAGGCTGTCATGAAACCCGCGGGGCCGCAGTAGTACAGGTGCGCACCGTCCGCCGGCTGCCGCAGCAGCCCGGTGATGTCCAGCCCCTGACCGGGCACGCCGTTGTCGAAGTGAACGTGCAGCCGGTCCGGCGGCACGATGGCCTTGAGCGCATCGGCAAAGGCAGCGTGGCGGGGGCTGCGCGCGCAGTGGTGCAATTCAAACGACGCCCCTTGCGCGGTGAGCGCGTGCGCCATCGCCTTCAAAGGCGTGATGCCGATGCCACCGGCCAGCAGCACCGTGTGGGCCGCGCCCGGCGCCAGGGCGAAAGCGTTGCGCGGCGCCCCCACCGTCAGCAGTTCGCCCACCCGCACGCTGTCGTGCAGGGTCTTCGAGCCGCCGCGCCCCTTCACCTCGCGCAGCACGCCCAGGGTCCAGCGGCTGCGGTCGGACGGATCGCCGGCCAGCGAGTAGGAGCGCACCAGCCCGCCCGGCAGGTGCACATCGACATGGGCGCCGGCGGTCACAGCGGGCAGTTCCGCGCCCTCGGGATCGACCAGATCAAAGGCGTGGATGCCCTCGGCCTGCCAGCGGATGGCCTGCACCCGCAGCCGCAGCAAGGACACCGGCGCCGCCTCGGGCTGGGTGACACCCAGCGGCAGCGGGGCATTCATGCCTGCCTCCGCGCCAGCACGTCCTGCTGCAAGACCTCCAGCCGGGCCTTCACGAAGCTGTCGCGTTCGCTGCCCTGCAGGCCGTCGGCCTCGGTGAGGATGGTCACCACCTGGCGCGCTAGGTACCGGCGCAGCGTGACCTCCTCTTCCCGGGTGCGGCCCACTGGCAGTTCGAACACGTTGCCCGAACAGTAGCTGTTGGGCGCACCGCCGTTCTCGCGCACCCAGGCGGCGAACTGTTCCGGGCCGGCCTTGGGGTTGGTGCCCCGCACAGCGTCGCGCAGCAGCTTGCGGAACATGTAGAGCCCGGCGTCGAACTTGGTCGGGTTCTCCAGCGCGTGGATGGCGATCGGGCGCTGGCTGATGATGGCCTCGTAATCCCCGGGGGCGTACTGGCAGTCCTTGTAGTTCGGACGGGCGCGGTGGTCGCTCGGGATGGGCGGCATGTCCTCCAGCTGGTACTGGCCGAAGCGCTCGGGGCGGCGCATGGCGACCTGGCCTTCCAGGAAGTCGATGGTTTCATAGCCCACCAGGCTCTTGTCGCCCACGCCGCGGGTGTCGATGCCCGGGCCCATCACGCGCCAGCCCATCATCTTGGCGTTGCGGTCGTCCACCGGCACGGTCCAGCGGATCATGTGGAAGCGGCCGAACAGCTTCTTCTGGTGCCCGTCTTCCGATGTGTAGGCGTGCAGGCTCAGGTTGGGCAGCACCTGGTGCTGCACGCGGATGTACATGTGGCCGTCGTCAGAACGGCGGGCGCCCGAACAGGCCAGGCCGCGGCCGCCGTGAATCGGCGCGAAGTGCATGTCGGGCGGCACCTCCATCGAAGCCGCCCCCACTTCGTCAAACGTGGTGCCCTGGTAGTGCTCGCCGGTCACCTGGCGCTTGGCGTGCAGCGCCATGGTGTGGTAGTTGTCGGCCGAGTTGTCCTGCACCTGCAGCCAGTTGCAGTGCTGGAAGTTGCTGTAGGGCACCAGTTCGTCGCCTTCGGCCACGGTGAAGTTGCCCTCCCACTCGGGGAATGGGGGCTCCTGCTCGGGCGGCCCCATGTAGGCAAACACCAGGCCGTTGCGCTCAATGGTCTTGTAGGCGCCCTGGCGGATGGAGCAGCGGTAGCGCTCGCCCTCTTCTTCCTCGCCCTCGGGGAAGGGCACCCGCAGGCAGGTGCCATCCACGTCGAACACCATGCCGTGGTAGCAGCACGAAATGCCGTGTTCTTCGATCTTTCCGTATTCGAGCGAGGCGCCGCGGTGCACGCAGTGGGCGTGCAACAGGCCAATGCGGCCGCTGCCATCGCGGAAACACACCAGCTCCTCGCCCAGGATCTTGAGGAACCGGGGCGTGTCGGTCAGCTCCATGGTCATGCACACGGGGTGCCAAAAGCGGCGCATGTACTCACCCGTCGGCGTACCCGGGCCCACCTCGGTCAGCTCCGGGTCGTGACCCGGCTCCTTGTTGGTGAAATAACCCCCAAAGGGAATGAGCTTTTTGACGACGGGTACCGAGCCGGTGCTGGATGCGTGCTCGAACTTGTCCTGAGGGGTGGTCATGGCGTCTCCGAAAGGTTGGGGCGTTAAGGAAAATTCACGAGTACTGACTTCTGAACTCTGTATACAGAGATTAAGCGCACGCCCCTTTCCCCGCATCCGCGTTAACCCTGGCCACAGCAGGACCGCATCCAGACCTCCTCAGCATGCTCACAGGGATGGCAGCATCCCTGTCTTGGGCATACACGACAGAAACGGGACGCCATCCCGACGTCTCGCCTCTCGGTTATGATCCCGCCCAGCGCGGGTGTCGTTCAATGGTAGGACTCTTGCTTCCCAAGCAAATAACGTGGGTTCGATTCCCATCACCCGCTCCACTTCTTCCAGCAGCGTCCCCGTCGCGCGGACCTGTTCTCCCCTGAACCTCGAATTCACCGGCTGATCCGGGGGCCTTGCGCTGCGCCCCACGCGCCTGGAGCGCCGCGTGACCACAATGAATTGCCAGCATTTTCTGGCCATCCATTGAGGACCGACCCATGAAAAACGTTTTGCTGCTCACCTGTGCCCTCGCTTTCTCCGGCGCTGCGCTGGCGCATGGCTGCCCCGGGGAGATGAGGGCGATCGATGCCAAGCTGGAAACCAAGCCCGCGTTGAGCGCCGCCGATCAGGAGAAAGTGGCCGCCCTGCGTGCCGACGGTGAACGCCTGCACAAGGCGGGCGACCACGGCGCTTCAATGAAGGCGCTGGGCGACGCCAAGAAGCTGCTCGTAATCTGAGTCCTGCAGCAGGCTCGAACGCAACCTGGCCAGCCTGGTGTGCCCCCAGCCCCACGCACGGCGCCCGCTTCAATGCTTCAGCGAGCGCTCCACAGCACGGCCAGGCCCAGCGCCAGGAAGATCAGCGCGGCCACCCGGTGCACCGCCTGAATGGGCACGCGGCGGGTGATGGCCTCGCCGAAAAACACCACGGGCGCGTTGGCCAGCATCATGCCCAGCGTGGTGCCGGCCACCACGGCCAGCAGCGGTTCGTACTGGGCGCCCAGCGCGACGGTGGCGATCTGTGTCTTGTCGCCCATCTCGGCGAGGAAAAACGTCCAGGTGGTGAGCAGGAACACGCCCATGCGCCGACGCGGCACGGCATCGGTTTCGTCCAACTTGTCGGGAATGAGCACCCACACCGCCATGGCCAGGAAAGACGCGCCCAGCACCCAGCGCATCACGTCGGGACCCACCGTGGCCATGACCCAGGCGCCCACGGCGCCCGCCAGCGCGTGGTTGAGCAGGGTGGCCAGCAGAATGCCCCAGACGATGGGCCAGGGGCGCTTGAAACGCGCGGCCAGCACCAGCGACAGCAGCTGGGTCTTGTCGCCCATTTCGGCCAGGGCCACGACACCGGTGGACAGCAGGAAGGCTTCCAACAAACGCTCCGTTTAACGCAAGAAACGGCAACGCCCGCACCGTGAGGGGCGGGCGTTGCCGAGCTGCGTGGAGTTTACCCGGACCGCATGCCGGGCCGGCGCGCCGCGAACGGGCGCCAAAGGCTCATCAATAGACCAGCGGCACGCCGGTCTTGGACTGCAGGAACTCGCGGCTGACGTCGGGGGCCAGTTCGACCACCTTCAGGCCTTCGGGCGTCACGTCCATCACGGCCAGGTCGGTCACGATGCGGTTGACCACGGCCTTGCCGGTGAGCGGCAGCGTGCACTCGGGCAGGATCTTGAGGTCTTCGGTGCCGTCCTTCTTGCGCGCCACATGCTCCATGAGCACGATCACGCGCTTGACGCCGGCCACCAGGTCCATGGCGCCGCCCATGCCCTTGACCATCTTGCCGGGGATCATCCAGTTGGCCAGGTCGCCCTTGTCGGTGACCTGCATGGCGCCCAGGATGGACAGGTTGATCTTGCCGCCGCGGATCATGGCGAAGGACTGGTCGGAGCCGAAGATGGCCGAGCCCTTGAGCGTGGTCACCGTCTGCTTGCCGGCGTTGATGAGGTCGGCGTCCACCTCGTCCTCATAGGGAAAGGGACCGATGCCGAGCATGCCGTTCTCGCTCTGCAGCCACACCTCGACATGGTCGGGCACGTGGTTGGCCACCAGCGTGGGAATGCCGATCCCGAGGTTGACGTAGAAACCGTCCTGCAGTTCGGAAGCCGCTTTGGCGGCCATTTGGTCTTGGGTCCAGGGCATGTCGATCTCCTTAAACTTTGCGATCGCGCACGGTGCGCTTCTCGATGCGCTTTTCGGGCGTGGGGTTGTGCACGATGCGGTGCACGTAGATGCCGGGCAGGTGCACGTCGTCCGGGGCGATCTCGCCGGTGGCCACGATGCGTTCCACTTCCACGATGCAGATCTTGCCGGCGGTGGCGGCGGCCGGGTTGAAGTTGCGTGCCGTCAGGTTGAAGCGCAGGTTGCCCGAACGGTCGGCGACGTCGGCCTTGATCAGCGACACCTCGGGCACCAGCGAGCGCTCCATCACATAGGTTTCACCGTCGAACTCGCGCAGTTCCTTGCCCTCGGCCACCAGGGTGCCCACGCCGGTCTTGGTGAAGAAGGCGGGGATGCCGGCGCCCCCGGCGCGCAGCTTCTCGGCCAGCGTGCCCTGCGGCGTGAATTCCAGTTCCAGTTCGCCAGCCAGGAACTGGCGCTCGAACTCCTTGTTTTCGCCCACGTAGGACGAGATCATTTTCTTGATCTGGCGGGTTTCGAGCAGCTTGCCCAAGCCGAAACCATCCACACCGGCGTTGTTGGAAATCACGGTGAGGTCCTTCACGCCGCTGTCGCGCAGGGCGTCGATCAGGGCCTCGGGAATGCCGCAGAGGCCAAAGCCCCCGACCGCGAGAAGCTGGCCATCGGCCACGATGCCTTTGAGCGCCTCGGCAGCGCTCGGGTAAATCTTGTTCACGTCTGTTGCTCCTGGGGTTGAACCGTGGAAATCATGACGATACTACGTAAAGTCATACGTAGTTTGACCTAGTGTGTAACCCGAATGCCGCGCCCGCTCTCCACTTCTGTTCCCGACCCGTTTGATGCCTCGGCCACGGCGGCACCCGTGGACTACCGCCTGGCTTTTGACCTGGCGCCGGTGGGCCTGGCCCTGTCGCGCCAGCGCACCATGGTCGACTGCAACCAGGCGCTGTGCGAGATGTTCGGTGCCAGCCGGGACCAGCTGGTGGGCCAGAGTTTCCAGATCCTCTACCCCAGCCCGGACGAGTTCGAGCGCATGGGCGAGCGCATCGCTCCGCTCCTGGGCAAGAACGGCACCTACGCCGACGACCGCATCATGAAGCGGGTGGACGGGCGCTTCAAGGGCGAGCCCTTCTGGTGCCACGTGACCGGGCGCGCCCTGCGCCGGGAGGCACCACACGAGGCCGGCATCTGGAGCTTCGAAGACCTCAGTTCGCGCCGCGCGGTGCGAGCCGAACTGACCCCGCGGGAGCGCGAGGTGGCCGCGTTTCTGATGGACGGCCTCACCAGCAAGGGCATTGGCAAGGCGCTGGGCATCAGCCCGCGCACGGTGGAGATTCACCGCGCCAGGCTGATCCGCAAATACCAGGCCAGCAGCTCGGTGGACCTGGTCAACAAGCTCATTGCGGGGTGAACCCAACGGCATTCGAGCCTGCGCCATCACGGCAGCACAGCGACCACATCACTGCGGCTGGAAGCCACTGTCCTTGATGATCTTGGCCCACACACCGGCATAGCGGCGCTCGCGGGTGGCCAGTTGTTCCGACGTCATGAAGCCCACGGTGAGTCCCATGGCCGTGAGCTTGTCGCGCACGTCGGGCTGGGCAATCGCTTTCTGTATCGCCGCGGCGATGCGGTCCAGCGTGGCCTTGGGCGTGCCGGCAGGGGCAAACACGCCGTAGTACGGAATGTCCTCGAACCCGGTCATGCCCAGCTCGGCGAAGGTGGGCACCTCGGGCATGGCAGCCTGGCGCTGCGTGCCCATGACCGCCACCACGCGCAGCTTGCCGGCCTTGTGGTTCTCGATGAAGTCGGGAATGGACGCCACGCCCGCGGAGATCTGGTTGCCGAGCATGTCGGTCATCATGGGCGCGCTGCCGCGGTAGGGTGCGGCCACCAGGTCGAGCTGGTTTTTCTGCGCAATCACCTGTACCAGGAACTGCGGCACCGAGCCCGGCGCCGGAATGCCCACCGCACCCTTGCCGCCGCCCTGCTGGCGCACCCAGTCGACATAGCCCTTGAGCGTGGTGGCGGGCGTGCCGCTGGACAGCGCAAACGCGTTCACGAAGGTGGCGAAACCGGCCACCGGCACGAAGTCGCGCGCGGGATCAAAGCCCGGGTTCTTCGTCACCATGGGCAGGATGGTGATGCTGTGGTCGTGGCTGAGGAACAGCGTGTGGCCGTCCGGCGCGGCGGCCTTCAGCGTCTGCGCGGCAATCTGACCGCCGGCGCCCGGCTTGTTCTCCACCACCACCGGGCCACCCAGCTCGGCCTGCAGGCGCTCGGAGAGGATGCGCGCGATGGCATCGGTGCCGCCGCCGGCGGGGAAGCCCACCATCAACTTGGTGGTCTGCCCCTGGGCCACAGCCCAGCTGGCCCCGAGCGAGAGTCCAATGGCGAGTGCGCTGCGCAGGCTGCGCTGGAGGAAGGTGCGGCGAATGCTTGGCATGGTGAAGTCCCGTCAAAAAAGAAAAAGAAAAGGCGTTCAGGCGGCTGGTGGCTCCACCACCTCGGCAGCGGTGCGGAAGGCTTCCACCGCGGTGGGAATGCCGCAGTAAACGGCCGCGTGCAACAGCACCTCCTGGATTTCCTGCACGGTGGCGCCGTTGTTGAGCGCGCCGCGCACATGGCCCTTGAGCTCGTGCTGCTTGCCCAGTGCCGTGAGCATGGCCACGGTGACCAGGCTGCGGGTCTTGCGGTCCAGGCCCTCGCGCTGCCAGACGTCGCCCCAGGCGGCGCGGGAAATGTGGTCCTGAATCGGCTGGGTGAAGGGCGTGGCGCCCGCCAGCGCGCGGTCCACAAAGGGGTCGCCCATGACCTCGCGCCGGGTGGCGAGGCCGCGTTGGTATTGCTCGTCTTGCACGGAGGCTCCTTGGCTGGGCCGCTGCCGCGGCCGGAATCAATCGATCAGCAGATCCGTGAAGGATAAACTTGTCCGCACCTATCCCTTCTGACCGGAGACAAGTCCATGAGCCGCTACCCGCACCCCGACCTGAACGCCCTGCCCGACGACATCAAGGCCCAGGTGCTGGCGGTGCAGGAGAAGGCCGGCTTCATCCCCAACGTCTTCCTGGCGCTGGCGCGGCGACCGGCCGAGTGGCGCGCCTTCTTCGCCTACCACGACGCGCTGATGCTCAAGGAAGACTCGGGCCTGACCAAGGGCGACCGCGAGATGATCGTCACCACCACCAGCGCGGCCAACCAGTGCCTGTACTGCGTGGTGGCGCACGGCGCCATCCTGCGCATCTACGAGAAGAAACCGCTGGTGGCCGACCAGGTGGCGGTGAACTACCGCAAGGCCGACATCACCCCGCGCCAGCGCGCCATGCTCGACTTTGCGATGAAGGTCTGCCAGGCCTCGCACACCATCGACGATGTGGATTTCGACGCCCTGCACGCCCACGGCTTCACCGACGAAGACGCCTGGGACATCGCCGCCATCACCGCCTTCTTCGGCCTGTCCAACCGCATGGCCAGCTTCAGCGGCATGGCCCCGAACCCCGAGTTCTACCTGATGGGCCGCACGCCCAAGGCGAAGAGCTGAGCGGGCACTCTCACCCGAGCTGGGCGCGCATGGCGTCCGGCATGGGCGCCGATTTCTGCTGCGGGAAATTGACCCACACCGTGGTGGCGCCGCCGGCGGCGTAAATGGTGTCGGGGTCGTCGCTGCGGGCCAGCGTGCACCAGCTCTCGAAACTGCTGCGGCCCGGGTCGCTCACGTACAGAGTGGCCAGCACATCGCCCGGGTACTCCAGCTGTTTGTAGAAGTTGCAGAACGCGTTGACGATCACCGGGCCCTCGCCCTTGGGGTCGGGCTCGCAGCCGATGGAGCGCATCCACTCGATGCGGATGACCTCCAGGTAGCGGAAATACACCGTGTTGTTCACATGCCCCATGGCGTCCATGTCGCCCCAGCGGATCGGCATCGTCATGCTGAACACGCGCTTCTTCTGCTCGGGAATCTCAAGTTTCATTGGTCGTTATCCAGTGATGAAGGGGTCAGCGATGCGCCCGTATCGACGCCAGGATGCCCAGCAGGAACAGCACGCAGGCCGCCAGCTGCAGGGGCGCGGGCCAGGTGGCGTCCCACAGGAAGGCGTAGGCCAGGCCAAACACGGTCTCGCTCACGATCAGCTGCCCAGCCAGGCTGGGGCTCAGGCGGCGGCTGGCCATGTTCCACAGCACGGCGGCCACCCAGGCCGAGCCGATACCGGTGACCACGCAGACCAGCACAAACAGGCCAAAGCCTTCGCGCGCGCTCAGCTCGGCCCAGCCAGTACCCCAGCCGGCCCAGAGCAGCAGTGCCCCGAGCGCGGCCGCCACCCCCAGCCAGTTGGCCCAGTCGGTGGAATTCACCTCCGGGTGGCGGCGCAGCCAGGCGGCGTTCAGCAGGCCAAAGGCCGTCCAGCTGGCCATGGCAGCCACCGCGTACAGCACGCCGCGCAGCAGGTGGCCCCCGCTGGCCGTGGCGGCGCCGGGGTCCACGCCGTGGCCGGTGGCCTGCATCATCAGCAGCATGCCCAGCGCCGTGAGCACCAGACCCGGCACCAGGGCGCGCCAGCGCAGGCCCTTGGGCTTGCCCAGCACCATCACCCACAGCGGAATGGTGCCGATGATGAGCACCGGCAAGGGGGCGCCGGCGTCCTGGATCGCCAGCACCAGCAACAGGTAATAGCCCGTGTAGCCCAGCACGCTCAGGCCCAGCGCGGCCAGCGCCTGGCGCGGGGTGGGCAGGTTCCAGCGGGCCAGGCGCCGCTCAGCACCGGGCTGGAACAACCCCGCCAGGGGCCGCGTGGCCAGCAGCACCAGCGCGAAAAGCCCGCAAGCCAGGAAGCGGCCCACCGTGTAGTCGACCGAGTCGAAACCCGCGACCATCAACGGGGCGATGAAGGTCATGCCCCAGAAGGCACCGGCGCCCAGGCCCGCCAGGATGCCGGTGAGCATGCCGGCGGGCCACGCCGCGGGGCGCGCCAGATGTGCCGTGCTCAAGTGTTCAGATCCCGAAACCGTCATCGGCGGCGATCACCGCGCCGTTGATGAAATGGCTCTCGTTGGAGCACAGCAGCATCAGCACGGCGTCGAGGTCGGCGGGCTGGCCCACGCGCTTGCGCGGCAGCATGCTGATGAGCTTCTGGCCCTGTTCGGTCTGCCAGTGGCTGTGGTTGATCTCGGTGTCGATGTAGCCCGGGCAGATGGCGTTGACGTTGATGCCGTACTTGCCCCACTCCACCGCCATGGCCTTGGTCATGTGCACCACGGCGGCCTTGCTCATGCAGTACACGCCGATCTGCGGCAGCACCTTCAGCCCGGCCATGGACGCGATGTTGACGATGCGTCCGCCCACGTAGGTGCCGGGTGCCGCGCCCTTGGCACGCGCCAGCATGCGCTTGGCCACTTCCTGCGCCACGAAGAACGCGCCCTTGGTGTTGGTGTCGAACACGAAGTCGTAGTCGTCCTCGGTCACGTCCTGCAGGCGCTGCGTGGTGCTCACGCCCGAGTTGTTCACCAGGATGTCGATGGCGCCCACCTCGGTCTCGGCATGGGCCACGGCGGCCTTGATGGACGCGATGTCGGTCACGTCCAGCGCGACGACGTGGGCGTCGCCCCCCTCGGCCTCGATGTGGGCACGCAAGGCCATCAGGCGGTCGGTGCGGCGGCTGGCCAGCACCACGGCGGCGCCGGCATTCGCCAGCGTCTTGGCGAACTGCTCGCCCAGGCCGCCGGAGGCTCCGGTGATGAGGGCCACGCGGCCCGAGAGATCGAGGCTGTAAGACATGGAATCAATTCCTGCAGAAAGGGGAACTTCAGGGCGGCGACCCCAAGTGACAGGATTGTGCGGCATCGCCCACTAAAATCCGTCCCGATCACGACACCACGCCTCCCATGCTTCGCTGACAAAGCCCTTGCAGGCGCGCGGCATGCCGGTAGCCCCCACACCCCATTCAGAGGACCCCCCATGAGCCCCGAAGAGATCCTGAGCACCTACGGCCCGCGCGAGGCCATGGAATACGACGTGGTGATCGTCGGCGGCGGCCCGGCCGGCCTGTCCACCGCCATCCGCCTCAAGCAGCTGGCCGCAGAAAAGGGCAGCGAAATCAACGTCTGCGTGCTGGAGAAAGGCTCCGAGCCCGGTGCCCACATCCTCTCGGGCGCCGTGATGGACCCGGTCGCGCTGAACGAGCTCTTCCCCGACTGGAAAGAGCGCGGCGCCCCGCTGAACCAGCCCGTGACCGGCGACGACCTGCTGGTGCTCTCCGAGACCGGTGAGCAGCGCACGCCCGACTGGCTGATTCCGCGCAACTTCCACAACGACGGCTGCTACGTCATCAGCCTGGGCGCGGTCAGCAAGTGGCTGGGCGAGCAGGCCGAGGCGCTGGGCGTGGAGATCTTCCCCGGCTTTGCCGCCGCCGAAATCCTCTACAACGACGACGGCTCGGTCAAAGGTGTGGCCACCGGCAACCTGGGCGTGGGCAAAGACGGCGAGCCCATGGACAGCTTCCAGATCGGCATGGAGCTGCACGCCAAATACACCGTGTTCGCCGAAGGCGCCCGCGGCCACCTGGGCAAGCAGCTGCTGGCGCGCTTCAAGCTCGACGAGGGCAAGGACGCGCAGACCTTTGCCATCGGCATCAAGGAACTGTGGGAGATCCCGCCCGAGAAGGCCAAGCCCGGCCTGGTGGTGCACACCGCCGGCTGGCCGCTGGGTGACGACGCCTTTGGCGGCGGCTTCCTCTACCACCTGGAAGGCAACAAGGTCACGCTGGGCTATGTGATCGGCCTGGACTACGCCAACCCCTGGATGAGCCCCTTCGAGGAAATGCAGCGCTGGAAGACGCACCCGTCGATCCGCGCCCACATCGAGGGCGGCAAGCGGCTGAGCTACGGTGCGCGCGCACTGAACAACGGCACGCCGCAGGCCCTGCCCAAGACGGTGTTCCCCGGCGGCGCGCTGGTGGGCTGCGACGCGGGCTTTTTAAACGCCGCGCGCATCAAGGGCAGCCACGCCGCCATCAAGAGCGGCATGCTCTGCGCCGAAGCGGCCTTCGAAGCGGTGAGTGCCGGGCGCAGCGGTGACGAGCTCACGGCGTTTGAAGACAAGTTCAAGGCCAGCTGGCTGCATGAAGAGCTGTGGACCTACCGCAACTTCAAGAACTGGTTCAAGAAGAGCCCGCTCATGGGCAAGCTCATGACCGGCGTTGAGCACTGGTTCCTGCCCAGGATCGGCGTGAAAAGCCCGCCCTGGACCATCAACAACACGGTCAAGGACCACACCAAGCTGCGCCCGGCCGCGGAGATGCCGCAGATCCGCTACCCCAAGCCCGACGGCAAGCTGACCTTCGACAAGCTTTCCAGCGTGTTCGTCTCCAACACCAACCACGAAGAGCACCAGCCGGCGCACCTGACGCTGAAAGACGCCAGCGTGCCGGTGAACATCAACCTGGCGAAGTACGCCGGCCCCGAGAGCCGCTACTGCCCGGCGGGCGTGTACGAGTTCGTGAAGACCGAAACCGGCGGCGACCGCCTGCAGATCAACGCGCAGAACTGCGTGCACTGCAAGACCTGCGACATCAAGGACCCGACGCAGAACATCGTCTGGGTCACGCCCGAGGGCGGCGGCGGGCCGAATTACGCGGGGATGTGAGGCCCGCTCTTCTACACGCCACGCTGCACCCCGCACTGGAGCAGCGCCTGCAGCAGCTGGCCAGCGGGCCGCGCCGCCTGCTGGGGGTGGTGGGACCGCCCGGCTCGGGCAAGTCCACACTGGCTGCGCTGATGGCACAGCACCTGGGCGGGAAGGCCCAGGTGGTGCCCATGGACGGCTTTCATCTCGCACAGGTGGAGCTGGACCGGCTGGGCCGCGCCGCGCGCAAGGGCGCGCCCGACACCTTTGATGCGGCAGGCTACGTCGCGCTGCTGCGGCGCCTGCGCGATCAGGCGCCCGACGAGGTGGTGTATGCCCCCGATTTCCGGCGCGACATCGAGGAGCCGGTGGCCGGCGCCCTGCCCGTGCTGTCGCAGACCCCCGTGCTCATCACCGAAGGCAACTACCTGCTGCTCGACAGTGATGGCTGGGCACCGGTGGCCGGTCTGCTGGACGAGGTGTGGTATCTCCACGTGGACCCGGCCCTGCGGCGGCAGCGGCTGGCCGAGCGGCACCAGCGCTTCGGCCGCAGCCGCGAGCAGGCACTGGCGTGGATCGCCAGAACCGACGAGCCGAACGCCCGGCGCATCGAGGCGACGCAGCACCGCGCCACCCGGCAGATGGCCTGGAACGACTCGACCCGACAGTACGAGCCCGTGTCGGAAAAGTGGCATTGAAAGTCGGGCATGGGCAAGCCCTGATTTAGAATCTGCGGCTGTCAGGAGAGAAACCCGGGTGCTCGCGCCCACGGGTTCGCCGAAGGCGCAGGCGGTTTGTCCAGTGGACAGGCCCTGAACGCTCAGGCAAAAGGACTGGCAACCACCGCCTTCAACGGCGGTGTTCCTCACTGGAGAGAGATCGCACCGACGCGGTTCGGGCGGTCCACCGAAGGAGCAAGCACGGCATCGCCCGCGTGAATCTCTCAGGTAAAGCGGACAGTGGGGCAGCACACGGATGAACCGTGTCAGCCCACCCGGGCCTGCCCCCTCTTCTGAAAGTCCGCCATGTCCGACCCCGCCGCCGCTTCCGCCCACGCCGCCCTGCTCCAGACCCCACTGCACGCCCTGCACCTTGAACTCGGTGCGCGCATGGTCCCGTTCGCGGGCTACACCATGCCGGTGCAGTACCCCGCCGGCCTGATGGCCGAGCACCACCACACCCGCTCGGCCGCTGGCCTGTTCGACGTGTCGCACATGGGCCAGCTCACGCTCTCGGGCCCCGACGCAGCGGCCGCGTTCGAGAGCCTCATGCCGGTGGACGTGATCGGTCTCGGCGTGAACAAGCAGCGCTACGGGCTGCTGCTCAACGACGCCGGCGGCATCATCGACGACCTGATGTTCGTGAACCGCGGCCACGACCTGTTCGTGATCGTCAACGGCGCTTGCAAACACGGCGACCTGGCGCACATCGTCGAGCGCATCGGCGGCCGCTGCACCGTCACCCCGCAGTTCGACCGCGCGCTGCTGGCGCTGCAAGGTCCGCAAGCCGTCACCGCCCTCGCCCGCCTGCTGCCCGGCGTGGAACAGCTGGTGTTCATGACCGGCCTGGCGGCCGACTGGAACGGCGCCGACGTGTACGTGACGCGCAGCGGCTACACCGGCGAAGACGGTTTTGAGATTTCCCTGCCCGCGGCCAGTGCCGAGGCCTTTGCCCGCGCCCTGCTGGCCCAGCCCGAGGTGAAGCCGGTGGGCCTGGGTGCGCGCAACTCGCTGCGCCTGGAAGCCGGCCTCTGCCTGTACGGCAACGACATCGACACCCACACCACGCCGGTGGAAGCCGGCCTGAACTGGGCGATGCAGAAGGTGCGCCGCACCGCGGGCGCGCGCGCCGGCGGGTTCCCCGGTGCCGAGCGCGTGCTGGCCCAGCTCGACGGCACCCTGGCGCTGACCCGCAAGCGCGTCGGTCTGGTCGCGCTGGAGCGCGTGCCTGTGCGCGAGCACACACCGCTTCAGAGTGCAGACGGAGAGGCCATCGGCGAGGTCACCAGCGGTCTGCTGGGCCCCAGCGCCGACCAGCCGGTGGCCATGGGCTATGTCACCCCGGCCCAGTCGGCCGTGGGCACCCGTGTCCATGCCATCGTGCGAGGCAAGGCCGTGCCGATGGAAGTGGCGCCGATGCCCTTCGTGCCCAACCGCTACCACCGGGGCTGAAGCCCGGCGCCCCATTGCGGCGACACCCTAAAAAGGGCGCGATCTGCAGGCCGGCACAGCCGGTTCCGCGGCAGCCCTGAAGCAGATAAGCTGCCTCCCGTTTTCAACCTTTTATTGGAGCCCCACATGACCACCAAATACACCGAAGACCACGAATGGATCAGCGTTGACGGCGACATCGCCACCGTCGGCATCACCGTGCACGCGCAGGACGCGCTGGGCGACGTGGTGTTTGTGGACCTGCCCGAAGTGGGCAAGTCCTTCGAACAGAAAGAGGTGGCCGGCGTGGTCGAGTCCGTCAAGGCCGCCGCTGACGTGTACATGCCCATCAGCGGCGAGATCATGGAAGTGAACGAAGCCCTGCGCGCCGACCCCTCGCTGGCCAACAGCGACCCGCTGAACACCGGCTGGTTCTTCAAGGTGAAGCTGTCGGCGCCCGAGCAGGTCGATGCCCTGCTGGATGAGGCCGCTTACGCTGCCTTCTCGGCTTGAGAATGCCCTCCCTCCCCCTCTGGGGGAGGGTCGGGGTGGGGGCAGGCGGTGCAAGGACGTCCGCTCGTCCCATTTGCCCGTTTCAAAGCGAGCCCCCACCCCAACCTTCCCCCAGAGGGGGAAGGAGCAAAACGCCCTCGGCCGAGGGCTGCCCTGCGCTATGCGGGGTCGTTGTACGTCTGAATATCTGATTCCCTCTCCCCGTCACAAGGCCGTCCCATGCTGATGCCATCCGTCAAACCCCTCGGCGAACTCGAAAACCCCAGCGAGTTCATTGCCCGCCACATCGGCATCAGCGAAGCCGACGAAACCCACATGCTGTCCGTGATCGGCGAGGCCTCAAGGCGCGCGCTGATCGACAGCATCGTGCCGCGCAGTATCGCCCGCAGCCAGGGCATGCAGCTGCCCACGGCCGTGACCGAAGCCGCCGCGCTGGCCGAGCTGAAAGCGCTGGCGCAGCAGAACCAGCTGCTCAAGAGCTTCATCGGCCAGGGCTATTACGGCACGCACACGCCGGGTGTGATCCTGCGCAACATCCTGGAAAACCCCGCCTGGTACACCGCGTACACGCCCTACCAGGCCGAGATCTCCCAGGGCCGCATGGAAGCGCTGGTGAACTTCCAGACCATGGTGACCGACCTCACGGGCATGGACATCGCCAACGCCTCGATGCTGGACGAGGCCACCGCCGCTGCCGAGGCCATGACCCTGGCCATGCGCACGGTCAAGAGCAAGAGCCGGGTTTTCGTGGTCTCGCGCGCCTGCCACCCACAGACGGTCGAGGTGATCCAGACCCGCGCCAGGCCGCTGGGCATCGAGGTGGTCGTGCCCCCCAGCGCCGACGCCTTCACCGCGGCCTTGAACGGTGAGCACTTCGCCGCGCTGGTGCAATACCCCAACAGCACCGGCCTGGTGGAGGATCTGAGCGGCTACGCCGCACAAACCCACGCACAGTCCGGTGCCCTCATCGTTGCGGCCGACCTGCTGGCGCTCACCCTGCTGAAGGCCCCCGGTGAAATGGGCGCCGACATCGTGGTGGGCACCACCCAGCGCTTCGGCATGCCCATGGGTGCCGGTGGCCCGCACGCCGCCTACATGGCCTGCCGCGACGCGTTCAAGCGCTCGCTGCCCGGCCGCCTGGTGGGCGTGAGCGTGGACGCGCACGGCAACACCGCCTACCGCCTCGCGCTGCAGACGCGCGAGCAACACATCCGCCGCGAGAAGGCCACGTCGAACATCTGCACCGCGCAGGTGCTGCCGGCTGTGGTGGCCAGCATGTACGCCGTGTACCACGGCCCGCAGGGCCTGAAGCGCATTGCCCAGCGCGTGGCCGCCTACACCGCCATGCTGGCGCGCGGCCTGCAGGACATGGGCTACACACTGCGCAAGGAAACCGCGTTCGACACCATCTGGGTGCTGGCCAAGGACGCCACCGCCCCGCTGATGCAGCGCGCCCGCGACGCCGGCATGAACCTGCGCCAGGCCTGCGAGCAGAGCATCGCCATTTCCCTGGACGAAACCACCACCCGCGAGGACATTGCCGCGCTGTGGCAAGTGTTCGCCACCAGCGGCCAGACCGTGCCCGGCTTCGACGCGTTCGAGAAAGGCATCGAGCCGCTGATTCCCGCCGAGCTGCGCCGCACCAGCTTGTTTCTCACGCACCCGGTGTTCAACAGCCACCACAGCGAGACCGGCATGCTGCGCTACATCCGCGCGCTGTCCGACAAGGACCTGGCGCTGGACCGCAGCATGATCCCGCTGGGCAGCTGCACCATGAAGCTCAACGCCACCAGCGAGATGATTCCCATCACCTGGCCGGAATTTGCGGGCGTGCACCCTTTCGCCCCCGCCGAGCAGCAGCGCGGCTACCAGCAGCTCGACCAGCAACTGCGCGACTGGCTGTGCCAGGCCACCGGCTATGCCGGCATCAGCCTGCAGCCCAACGCCGGCTCGCAGGGCGAGTACGCCGGCCTGCTGGCCATTCAGGGCTACCACGCCTCGCGCGGCGAGAGCCACCGCAACATCTGCCTGATTCCGTCTTCTGCCCACGGCACCAACCCGGCCTCGGCCCAGATGGTGGGCATGACGGTGGTGGTGACCAAGTGCGACGAGAAGGGCAACGTCGACATGGCCGACCTCCAGGCCAAGTGCGAGCAGCACAGCGCCAACCTGGCCGCCGCGATGATCACCTACCCCTCGACGCACGGCGTGTTCGAGACCACGGTGAAAGAGCTGTGCGCCCTGGTGCACCAGCACGGCGGCCGCGTGTACGTGGATGGCGCCAACATGAACGCGCTGGTGGGCGTGGCAGCCCCGGGCGAGTTCGGCGGCGATGTGAGCCACCTGAACCTGCACAAGACCTTCTGCATCCCGCACGGCGGTGGCGGCCCGGGCGTCGGCCCGGTGTGCGTGGTGGCCGATCTTGTGCCCTTCCTGCCCGGCCACAAAACCGGGGGCATTGACAGCGGCGTGGGCGCCGTCAGCGCAGCGCCCCTGGGCAACGCCGCGGTGCTGCCGATCAGCTGGATGTACATCCGCATGATGGGCGCCGACGGCCTGAAGCACGCCACCGAAGCGGCCATCCTGAGCGCCAACTACATCAGCCAACGCCTGGCCGACCACTACCCCACGCTCTACGCCTCGGCCAACGGCCATGTGGCGCACGAGTGCATCCTGGACCTGCGCCAGCTGAAGGAGAGCAGCGGCGTGATGGCCGAGGACGTGGCCAAGCGCCTGATGGACTACGGCTTTCACGCGCCCACGCTGAGCTTCCCCGTGGCGAACACGCTGATGGTGGAGCCCACCGAGAGCGAAACGCTGGAAGAGCTGGACCGCTTCATCGACGCCATGATCGCCATCCGCCACGAGATTCGCCGCATCGAAAAAGGCGAGTGGCCGCAGGACGACAACCCGCTGAAGAACGCGCCGCACACCGCCGCCAGCGTGCTCACCAGCGAGTGGACCCACCCCTACTCGCGCGAGCTGGCTGCCGCGGCATCGGGCCCGGCCGTCAACACCAAGTTCTGGCCCTCCGTGGGCCGGGTGGACAACGTCTACGGCGACCGCAACCTGTTCTGCAGCTGCGTGCCGGTGAGCGAACTGGCTTGAGCGGCTGAGGGGCTTTCGTTCGCACCCAAAAAACGCTCAGCCTCTGAGCCAACCGACCTCATCCAACAGGGCGCCCATGGCGCCCTTTTTCATGACGCGGACCTCATGCGCTGAAGGTCGGCAATCCACACCGGCAACTGCTCTCGCAGAAGCCGCAAGGCCGGCGCTTCCTGGCGCTGCGCCAGCGTGACCAGGCCAAACCGCGCCGTGGCATTCAGCGGCGGGCTCATGTCCAGCGGTACCAGCCCCGGCGCCGCAGCCTCTGCCGTCAGCACGACGGCCAGGCTGCGCCGCGCCACCTCGACGATGCTCTGCGTTTCGTCACAGCGCAGGGTCACCATGTCGTCCGGGTTGGCCTGTGGGCCATAGCGCCCGATCATCACGCGCGCCACCTCGTCGCTCAGCGGCGTGGACGCCACCGGGTAGGCCCGCACCTCGTCCAGGGTGACGGCCCGGCCCCGCTGCGTGAGCGGGTGGTCGGGGCGGACCAGAAAACCTGCGGCCAACTCGAACGCCTGGGCGAATTGCAGGTCGGCCGAGGGCCGCACCGAGCGCACATCGACCACCGCCGCGTCCAACCGCTGTTCGCGCAGCGCGTTGATCAGCACCGCCGTGTTGCCGCGCGAGATCTGCAGCTGCAGCTTCGGGTGGTGCTCGGCCATGTGCAGCATGAGCGGCAGGGACAGCAGCGCACCAGGGCCCGAACTCAGGCCCACGCGCAGGCTGCCAATCAGGCCGGCATGCAGCCCTTTGCCGGTTTGCTTGAGTGCTTCGGCGTCGGCCACCAGACGTCGCGCGCGCTGCAGCGCCTCATGGCCGAAGGGCGTGAGCGCGATGCGCCGGCCCAGCCGATCGAACAGGCGCCCCCCCAGCTCGTCTTCCAGCGCCTGAATGCTGCGCGTGAGAGCAGGCTGCGTGAGGAACAGCACCTTGCAGGCCTGCACAAAGCCACCCACTTCCGCCAACACCACGAAGTGCCTGAGTTGTACAAGGGTCATCCCGGATCTCCCGTCGAATGCATGGTTTCTTGCTGATCAATGCATTGGACTTTAAATGAAGCGCTTCCTAACATGCAACAAAGTTCATGTTTCAGGAGACATTCAGATGGATCGACTCAGCGACGCGGCGGTACAGGCTTTCACCCTCCTGCGCCGCGACATCCACCAGCACCCCGAATTGGCGTTCAACGAGCGCCGCACCGCGGCGCTGGTGGCGGCCCAGCTCGGCGCCTGGGGTTACGAAGTCAGCACCGGCCTGGGCGGCACCGGCGTGGTGGGCCAGCTCAAGCGCGGCACCTCTGCCCGTTCCATCGGCCTGCGGGCGGACATGGACGCCCTGCCCATTGCCGAGGCCACGGGCGCAGCCTGGGCCAGCTGCCACCACGGCGTGATGCACGCCTGCGGCCACGACGGTCACACCGCCATGCTGCTGGCCGCGGCACAGCACCTGGCCCAGCAAGGTCGCTTTGACGGCACGCTGAACCTGATCTTCCAGCCCGCTGAAGAAGGCGGCGGCGGTGCGCTCAAGATGATGGAAGACGGCCTGTTCGAGCGCTTCCCCTGCGACGCCATCTTCGCCATGCACAACATGCCCGGCATCCCGCAGGGTCAGCTGGTGTTCCGCAGCGGGCCGACCATGGCCTCGTCGGACTACGTCACCGTCACGCTGCACGGCCATGGCGGGCACGGCGCCATGCCACACAAGGCGACCGACCCTGTGGTGGCCGCCGCCTCAATCGTGATGGCGCTGCAGACGCTTGTGTCGCGCAACGTCGACCCGCAGTCGGCGGCGGTGGTCACGGTGGGCGCCATCCACGCCGGCCAGGCCAACAACGTGATTCCGGCCGAAGCCCGGCTCGAGATCAGCGTGCGCGCACTCGACCCGCAGGTGCGCCGCGACCTGGAGCGCCGCCTGCACGAGGTGGTGCGCCTGCAGGCCGAGAGCTTCGGCGTGCGTGCCGACATCGACTGGCGCTCCGGCTACGCGGTGCTGGTCAACGACCCGCAGCAGACCGCCCGCGCGCTGCAGGTGGCGGTGAAGCATTTCCCGGCGCACCAGGTGAACCCCCAGGGCGCCCAGCTCACGGGCAGCGAAGACTTCGCCTTCATGCTCGAAAAAGTGCCGGGCAGCTACCTGTTCATCGGCAACGGCGTCGGCGGCGAGCCCGGTGCCTGCATGGTGCACAACCCGGCATACGATTTCAACGACGACAACATCGGCCCCGGCGCGAGCTACTGGATCGCGCTGGTGAACGAACTGCTTTCCCCCGCCCCCTGACCCCCAACCGACCACCCGAGGAGACAAACCCATGACAACACGCATCCGTATCCAATCGCTTGTCGCAGGCGCCAGCCTGGCCGTCATCGGCCTGATGAGCACCGCCGGTATCACCACGGCCCATGCGCAAGCCTTCCCCACCAAACCCATCAACCTGATCGTTCCCTACCCGGCGGGCGGACCTTCGGACAACGTTGCCCGGCAGGTGCAACCACTGGTCAGCCAGACCCTGGGGCAGAACATCATTGTGGAAAACATCGGTGGCGCCAGCGGCACGATCGGTGTGACGAGGGCTTTGTCGGCACCCGCCGATGGGCACACCGTCATCCTGGGCTCGCCCATGGAGCTGATCCTGTCCCCCCTCGCGGTCCAGGGTGTGCGGTACAAGACGGAGGACATGAAGCTGGTCGCCCACCTCACGTCCACCAGCACCATTCTGGCCGTGCGCAGCAACCTGGGTGTCAGCAGCGTGAGCGAACTGATTGCCCTGGCCAAGAAACCCAACGGCAGGCCCCTGTCCTACGGCAGCGTGGGCATCGGCTCGCTCTACCACCTCATCGGTGAGAAGCTCTCGCAGGATGCGCGCATCCAGCTCACCCATGTGCCGTACCGGGGCATCGCACCGGTCCTGACCGACCTGATGGGGGGTCAGATCGACATGGCCTTCCTTCCCATGGCCGGCAGCATCATGCAGGCTGTGCAGGAAGGCAAGATCCGCGGCCTGGGCGTGACCGCCAAGCAGCCCCATCCCGTGTTCAGCCAGTACCCGGCCATGGCCACCATGCCCGGCCTGGAAGCCATGGAATTCGAAGTGTGGGCGGGCATCCAGGTCCACAAAGACACACCCGATGCCGTGGTCCAACGCCTGAACCAGGCTTTCTACACGGCATCGCAGAATCCGGAGGTCCGCAAGTCCATCGAAGCCACCGGCAGCAGCGTCATGAGCCCGCGCAACCTCGCCGATCTGTCCAGCCTGTACAAGCAGGAGACCGAGCGCTACCGCGCCATCGCCAAGAGCATCAACCTGCAAGCCCAGGCGGTCCAGTGAGCCCCGGTCACCGGGCAAAGATCGCATGGATGCCATGAAGCAAAGCACCTAAAATCCCATGTGTTGATCGGGAGAGACCGGACCCTGCACAGGGCGCCGGCGCCGAAGGAGCAACCGCCCCGGAAACTCTCAGGCAAAAGGACCGATCAACACGCTTCACAACTCTGAAGAGCGGCCGGGATTCGTCCCCCGGCCCACCGCAGGAGCAAGCCATTCCCCACGCGGGGTGGTGAATCTCTCAGGTTCCAAACAGAGGGGGTCATGTGTCCGCACACGGTGTGCGGGCCATGCCCTTCCTTGTTTGACGTCCTGCAGAAAGATTCACATGGCACACCTCATCGTCATCGGCGGCGGCATCACCGGCGTCACCAGCGCCTACAGCCTGGCCAAGCAAGGCCACCGCGTCACCCTCGTCGAGAAGCACCGCTACGCCGGCATGGAAACCAGCCACGCCAACGGCGGGCAACTCTCGGCTTCCAACGCCGAGGTGTGGACGCACCCCTCCACGCTCATCAAGGGCATCAAGTGGATGCTCAAGGCCGATGCGCCGCTGCTCGTGAATCCCAAGCCCAGCTGGCACAAGCTGAGCTGGTTCGCCGAGTTCATGGCCAACATCCCGAAGTACCGCGACAACACCGTGGCCACCGCCCGCCTGGCCGTGGCCGCGCGCGAGCACCTGTTCGGCTGGGCCGCGCAGGAAGGCATCGACTTCGACCTGAAGGAAAAAGGGATCCTGCACATCTACCGCGACAAGGCGGGCTTTGACCACGCGGGCAAGGTGTCCGAACTGCTGGCCGAAGGCGGCCTGCCCCGCCGCGCCGTCACGCCCGACGAGATGCGCGCCATCGAGCCCACGCTGAACGGCCAGTACTACGGCGGCTATTTCACCGAGAGCGACAGCACGGGCGACATCCACAAGTTCACCCACGGCCTGAGCCTGGCCTGCGAACGCCTGGGCGCGAAGCTGCTGACCGGCCAGGCCGTCAAAAACGTGGAAAGCGACGGCCATCTCGCGCTGGTGACGCTGGCCAACGGCGAGGTGCTGAGCGCCGACGCCGTGGTGGTGAGCGCCGGTGTGCACAGCCGCGCGCTGGGTGCGCAGCTGGGCGACCGCCTCAACGTGTACCCGGTGAAGGGCTATTCCATCACCGTCATGCTGAACGACGAGCAGAGCCAGGCCAACGCCCCGCAGGTGAGCCTGCTCGACGACGAGACCAAGCTGGTGACGAGCCGCCTGGGCGCCGACCGTTTCCGCGTGGCCGGCACGGCCGAGTTCAACGGGTTCAACCTCGACATCCGCGCCGACCGCATCCGCCCGCTGGTGAACTGGGTCAACGAGTGCTTCCCCGGCGTGAGCACCCGCCGCGTGGAACCCTGGGCGGGCCTGCGCCCCATGATGCCGAGCATGCTGCCGCGCGTGGGCGCCGGCCGCAAAGCCAACGTGTTCTACAACACCGGCCACGGCCACCTGGGCTGGACGCTCTCGGCTATCACGGCGCACCAGCTTGCCGGCCATGTGGCACAGTGGGAGCAAGAACGGCGCAACGTGCGCGTGGTCATGCCAGCGCCAGCCGTCTGACCCCACTGGAGACCCCATGAGCGCCGCCCCAGGCCGTTTCCAGGCACGCTCGCGCCGCCCGAAGGTACTCCCGTGATCCCACCACACCTCTACCGTGCATGGCCCTGCTGCCCCACGCGGGCAGCAGGGCCAGGGAGTTGACCATGGCCGTCTCCGCGTTCGACCTGTTCAAGATCGGCATCGGCCCCAGCAGCTCGCACACGGTGGGGCCCATGCGGGCGGCCCGCCTGTTCGTTTCGGGTCTGCAGGGGCCAGGTCTGCTGACCCGCGTGGCGCGGGTGCAGTGCGACCTGCACGGCTCGTTGGGCGCCACCGGCAAGGGCCACGGCAGCGACAAGGCGGTGCTGCTGGGGCTGTGCGGCTTCGAGCCCGACACCGTGCCCATCGACGCGGTGGACGCCACCGTCGCGGCCATCCGGCAGCAGGGGCGCATCGAGCTGATGGGCGAACACGCCATCTGCTGGAACGAGCGCGAAGACCTCTCGTTCTACCGCCAGCCGCTGCCCTTCCACGCCAATGGCATGCGCCTTTCGGCCTGGGACGCGGCGGGAGAAGCGCTGGCCGAGCGCACCTACTACTCGGTGGGTGGCGGCTTCGTGGTGAGCGACACGGTGGCGGCCGATGGCGAACGCCAGAAAGCCATTGCACCCGACACCACGCAACTGCCGATTCCCTTTTGCTCGGGCGACGAACTGCTTCAGCGCTGCAACGAACACGGCCTGTCCATCGCCGGAGTCATGCGCGCCAACGAAGCACACTGGCGCACGGCTGACGAGGTGCACGCCGGGCTGCTGCGCATCTGGGATGTGATGCAGGCCTGTGTGCGGCGCGGCTGCGCCGCCGAGGGCCTGCTGCCCGGCGTCTTCAAGGTCAAGCGCCGCGCGCCCCAGCTGTTCCGCGATCTCACGGCCAACCCCGAGAAAGCCCTGATGGACCCCCTGCAGGTGCTGGACTGGGTCAACCTCTACGCGCTGGCGGTGAACGAGGAGAACGCGGCCGGCGGCCGCGTGGTCACAGCCCCCACCAACGGCGCCGCCGGCATCGTGCCGGCGGTGCTGCACTACTACCGGCGCTTCGTGCCGGCCAGCACCGACGAGGGCGTGGTCGACTTCCTGCTCACCGCCGCGGCCATCGGCATCCTCTACAAGGAGAACGCCAGCATCAGCGGCGCCGAAGTCGGCTGCCAGGGCGAAGTGGGGGTGGCCTGCTCCATGGCGGCTGGCGCGCTGTGCGCCGTGCTGGGCGGCACGCCCGAGCAGGTGGAGAACGCGGCCGAGATCGGCATGGAACACCACCTGGGCCTCACCTGCGACCCGGTAGGGGGCCTGGTGCAGATCCCGTGCATCGAACGCAACGCGATTGCGTCGGTGAAAGCCATCAACGCTGCGCGCATGGCCCTGCGCGGCGACGGCACGCACTTCGTGAGCCTTGACCAGGTCATCAAGACCATGCGCGAGACCGGCGCAGACATGAAGACTAAATACAAGGAAACCTCGCGCGGCGGGCTGGCGGTGAACATCGTTGAATGTTGACCCCCCCGCGCCGGCCTGCGGCCTGCCTTGCAGGCCGCGACGGCGCCAGAGTCGCCGCCGCTTCGGGCTGTCCAAGCCTGCGCAGGCAGGCTCGGAGCCGCAGCCCTCAGCCCCCAGGGGGCAATGCCTGCGGCCGGGCGAAGCTCGTTCCACGGCATCCTGGGTGGAGGCACATGCGCCGGTGAGTGAGTGAGTGAGTGAGTGAGTGAGTGAGTGAGTGAGTGAGTGAGTGAGTGAGTGAGTGAGTGCTTGTGCTGTGCTGTGCTGTGCTGTGCTGCCCAGGCTGACCCACACAACCGTTCGGGCTGAGCCTGTCGAAGCCCTCTCACCATTCCGGCCACACAGAACCCATCCTCTGCATTCTTGGTCAATCGGCTAAGCTTCCCGACTCCGTCCTACCCCCGCCCGCATGACCACCGATTTCCGCGTGCTGAGCCTCATCCCGCCGATGACGCAGCTCAACACGCCCTACCCGTCCACCGCCTATCTCACCGGCTTCCTGCGCTCGCGCGGCATCGACGCGGTGCAGGCCGATCTGGCGCTGGCGCTGGTGCTGCGGCTGTTCACCCCGGCCGGGCTGCAGGCCGTGCGCGAGCGGGCACTGGCGCTGCCCGAGGCCGATCGCGCCGCCAGCGTGCACAGCTTCCTGGACCAGTTCGACAGCTACCGCAGCACCATCGGCCCAGCCATTGCCTATCTGCAGGGGCGCGACTCCACGCTGGCGCACCGCATTGCGGCGCGCGGCCTGTTGCCCGAGGGGCCTCGCTTCGCCGCGCTGGATGCGTATGTGGACGACGGCAGCGGCGACCCGCTGGCCTGGGCCTTCGGCGCGCTGGGCGTGCAGGACAAGGCGCGCCACCTCTGCACGCTCTACCTGAACGACCTGGCCGACGTGCTGCGAGACGCGGTGGACGAGCGCTTCGAGTTCGTGCGCTACGCCGAGTCGCTGGCCAGCAGCCAGCCCAGCTTCGACCCGCTGGCCGCCGCGCTGGCCGCGCCGCCCACGCTGGTGGACGAGCTGCTGCAGCAGATCACGCTGGAGGCGCTGGACCAGCACCAGCCCACGCTGGTGCTGCTCTCGGTGCCCTTCCCCGGCTCCGTGTATGCCGCGCTGCGCATCGCCCAGACCATCAAGGCCCACCGCCCCGGCATCGCCATTGCACTGGGCGGCGGCTTCGTGAACACCGAGCTGCGCGAGCTGAGCGACCCGCGCCTGTTCGACTTTGTGGATTACGTGACGCTGGACGCGGGCGAGCGGCCCGTCCTGTCGCTGATTGAGCACCTGCAGGGCCAGCGCGGGCGCCAGCGCCTGCAGCGCACCTTTGTGCGCGAAGACGGCGCCGTGAAATACGTGAACCTGGCCGAGCCCGACATTCCCTTTGAAGACGTGGGCACGCCCACCTGGGACGGTCTGCCGCTGAGCCAGTACCTGAGCCTGCTCGACATGCTCAACCCCATGCACCGGCTCTGGAGCGACGGGCGCTGGAACAAGCTCACCGTGGCGCACGGCTGCTACTGGAAGAAGTGCAGCTTCTGTGACGTGAGCCTGGACTACATCGGCCGCTACGAGACCGCCACGGCAGAGAAGCTGGCCGACCGGATCGAGCAGATCGTCAACGAAACCGGCCAGACCGGCTTTCACTTCGTGGACGAGGCCGCGCCGCCCAAGGCGCTGAAGGCGCTGGCCGAAGAACTGATCCGCCGCCAGCTCAACATCTCGTGGTGGGGCAACATCCGGTTTGAAAAAACCTTCACGCCCGAACTGGCCGAGCTGCTGGCGCAAAGCGGCTGCATCGCCATGAGCGGCGGCCTGGAAGTGGCCAGCGACCGCCTGCTCACGCTGATGAAAAAAGGCGTGAGCGTGGAGCAGGTGGCGCGCGTGACCAAGGGTTTCTCAGACGCCGGCATTCTGGTGCACGCCTACCTCATGTACGGCTTTCCCACACAGACGCTGCAGGACACGGTGGACGCGCTCGAATACGTGCGCCAGCTGTTCGAGAACGGCTGCATCCAGAGCGGCTTTTTCCACCGCTTCAGCTGCACCGTGCACTCGCCCGTGGGCATGGACCCCAAGGCCTACGGCATCGAACTCATCCCGCTGCCGCCGGTGACGTTTGCCAAGAACGACATCGGCTTCATCGACCCCACCGGCACCGACCACGACGCGCTCGGCCAGGGCCTGCGCAAGGCCATCTACAACTACATGCACGGCCTGTGCGTGGAAGACGACGTGCGCCGCTGGTTCGAGCACCTGCCCTACCCGGTCCCGCGCCCCACCGTGAAGCGCCACAAGATCGCCCGCGCGCTGGGCTGACCCTGCCCGGCAGCTCAACCGTTCGTTCTGCTGCGGAATGGGCTTTGCGGTAGAACCCCGCCATGCCATCCGACTTCAAGGGCAACAAGGCCCACCTGCCCAGCAAACCCTGCACCGTGTGCGGCCGGCCGATGAGCTGGCGCAAGGCTTGGGCCAAGAATTGGGACGAGGTGAAATACTGTTCAGACGCCTGCCGCGCTCGTAAGAACACAGCAGCCCCGCATGGCTGAGGCACACTTCCGCCGCCTGGTGATCGTGCTGGGCGACCAGCTCGACGCCGCATCCTCGGCGCTGCAAGACCTCGACCCCGCGCACGACGTGGTATGGATGGCCGAGGTGGCCGAAGAATCCACCCATGTGTGGTCGGCGCAGCAGCGGATCGCCCTGTTTCTGAGCGCCATGCGGCACTTCGCCGCCGAGCTGCAGGCGCGTGGCCTGCCGCTGCACTACACCCCGCTGGACGACGCCGCCAACACCGGCACGCTGGCGGGTGAACTGCAGCGAGCCATCACGGCGCTACAGCCCACGCAGCTCGTGCTCACCGCCCCGGGCGACTGGCGCGTGCTGCAGGCCCTGCGCGGCGTGGCGGCCCAGGCCGGCCTGCCGCTGGAGCTGCGCGACGACACACACTTCTTCAGCACCGTGCGCGACTTTGCCGCCCACGCCAAGGGCCGCAAGCAGTTGCGCCTGGAATACTGGTACCGCGAGCTGCGGCAGAAGCACGGCATCCTCATGGACGGCAAGCAACCCGTGGGCGGCCAGTGGAACTTCGACGCCGACAACCGCGGGAGCTTTGGCCAGGCGGGGCCGCAGAACGTGCCGCCACCCTACCGCGTGGTGCCCGACACCATCACGCGGGACGTGATCGCGCTGGTGCGCGAGCGCTTCGCCAGCCACCCGGGTTCGCTCGACCGCTTTGCCTGGCCCGTGACGCGCGCCGAGGCCGTGGAGTCGCTGGCCCGTTTCATCGAACAGCGCCTGCCGCTGTTCGGGCAGTTTGAAGATGCCATGTGGTCGGGCGAAGTCTGGCTCTACCACTCGCACCTGAGCGCGGCGCTCAACCTCAAGCTGCTCAACCCGCGCGAGGTGGTGGCCGCCGCCGAAGCCGCGTACCGCGGCGGGCACGCGCCGCTGGCGGCAGTGGAAGGCTTCATCCGCCAGATACTGGGCTGGCGCGAATACGTGCGCGGCATCTACTGGACGCAGATGCCCGGCTATGTGGAGCGCAACGCCCTGGAGGCGCAGGCAGCGTTGCCCGTCTGGTACTGGACGGGCGACACCGACATGGCCTGCCTGAAAGACGCCATCACGCAGACGCTGCAGCACGGCTACGCGCATCACATCCAGCGGCTCATGGTCACCGGCCTCTATGCCCTGTTGCTGGGCGTGCGCCCGCAGGCCGTGCACGCCTGGTACCTCAGCGTGTACGTGGACGCGGTGGAATGGGTGGAGCTGCCCAACACACTGGGCATGAGCCAGTACGGCGACTGCGGCCTGCTCGGCAGCAAGCCTTATGTGGCCACCGGCAAGTACATCCAGCGCATGAGCAACCACTGCAGCGGCTGCCGCTTCGACCCCGCCCAGAGCACCGGCGAAAAAGCCTGCCCGTTCACCACGCTTTACTGGGATTTCCTGGCGCGACACGAGCCACTGCTGCGCCAGAACGCCCGCATGGCCATGCAGATGAAAAACCTGGACCGGCTGACGCCGGATGCGCGCGAGGCGATTGCCGCGCAGGCCCAGGTGCACCGGGCGGTGCAGGCTTGATCAACAGGCTGCGGGGGCAGGCCATCCCGTCACAGCCAAGCCTCCTGTTCCGCCTTGCGGCCGGATTGCCACATCACTTCGCACAGAGACCGCAATTCGGCCGGCAGGTCTGACCGCGCCAACAGGCGGGACAGCAGGGCCCGATCGTGTTCATTGAGCAGCCAGAGCTGATCCGATTGCGCCAGCTCTTCTGCGCCCATCCGATGGGGCAACCACAGCAGACCCTTCTCGTGCCAGAGCGCACCGACGCTCAGGGCAATGTCAACCCCACTGGGGTCCGCATCGGCGCTGATCCAGGCGGGGGCTGGCGCCAGCCGCAACAAGTGCCCGATGGCATCGCACCAAAGCCTTGACGGGCGGCCCGGCATCCAGATCAGCGCCACACCGTCCGGGCACTGCCGGGCCTGCCGCTCAAAGCTGGCCCGGTTCTCGATCAGCCAGTAGCGCAGCAAACCAGCCGTGGAACGCATCTGCAAGGCGTTCGCTCGCGGAACGTCGTCCAGAGCAACACCGACGCAGTGCAGGTATGAAGCGTCCACCACGGCATCGTTCCATCTCAGCGCCACCCGCCCGGCCAGCCACAACACGGGTGCAAAGCCGGTGATGCGCAGGCGTTCCAGATCAAACTGCTGGGCCAGCCACTTCCAGTCCGCCGGCCCGATGAACTTGGTACCACCCCGTGCGTGGAGTGCAAAGTCGCGTCGCGTGCCTTCGCGGTTGGCGTCGTACCAGCCGGCCAGCGCTTGTATCAAGATCCATCGCTGGGTCAGTACCTCCGGCTTGAGTGTGTTGTCTGCCTCCAGCTGCGCCAGCGCCTGGGCCAACTCTTCCAGCCACGGCGGGTCCGGGTTCTGTGCCGGATCGGCATCGGCCAGCCGCTGCGCCAGCCAGGCCGCGGCCGCCTGCAACACATTGGCCCGCGCCGCGTTGCGCTGTGCCGCGCTGCCCACCCCCAGCAGGGCCTTGAGCCCTTCAAGATCGCGCCAGGTCAGCGACTGCCACTGCCACACGCCACCGATGAGCCGCTCGCGCCGTGTGATCCACCCCGCGCGCAGCAAGTACTCGCACAGCGCCTCCGCGCGCTCGATGCCGTCGCCTCGCGCGAGTCTCATCAAGCCGTCCCGCCCGCGGCGCGAGGCATCGTCGCGCACCCATCGGGCGAGCAGGGCTCGATCCTGCGGCCCCATCAGCCCCAGATCGTGCGGCAGCGGGCCGGCAGCTGTGCGATCTCGCACGCCGCGCTGCACCAGTACATCGACCCACGGGGCCGGTGCGTTCGCCGAAACCATGGTCAGTAAACGGGAACTTCCGGCCGACGCTGCAGCACCCCGATGGGTGGTGCCCAGCGTGCGCCCTTGGGCTTCTTGGCGGTGACCAGGGTGATGTCGGCCGGCTCGAAGACTTCCACGTTGTGGGTGATCGGCGTGGTCAGCACGTACTGTGCGCGCGTGGACTTGAGGAAATGCCCCACCAGCTGGATGTTGCGCACGTCCAGGTGTGCAAAAGGCTCGTCGATGAATACAAATCCGCCATGGGCATCGTCTTCCTTGAGCAGACCCACCAGCAGGATCAGCGACTTGATGACCTGCTGGCCGCCTGAGGCCTCGCCGTCATTCAAACCGATCTGACCTTTGCCGTCGAAGTTGAAGTGCACCCGCAGTTCGGCCTGGCGCAGCACCGTGTCATCGTTGTCCAGGTGCGGCAGTTCGGCACTCACCTCCACCCCGGCCAGCTGCCCGAGTTCTACGATGTTCTTGCGGTAGCGGCGCACCGTGGCCCGGAGCACATCGATGTACTTGTCACGTGCGTTCTCCACCGCGTGGCGGGCCGCCTCGTTGTGGGCCTTGCGTTCGCTCAGCTGCCCTTCCTGCGCCAGCACCGCGCGCGATTGCAGGGTGTGGCGTTCTTCGACCGTGGCATCGGTTTCCCAGTGGCCTTTTTCGAGCTCCCGGTCCACGGCGTCGCTGCGCAACCGCGCCAGGCGCGAACTGTCATAGGTGGCCTGCAGCCCCAGCAGGGCCGCAGGCTCGATCCAGCGCGGTGAGAAGCGCCTGCGCAGGGCCTGCGAATGCAGGGCACGCGGGCCCAGATCGCGGCGCTTGCCGGCCCATTCGTGCACCTGCTGATCAACGCGCTGGTCGTGCTCCTTCAGACGCTGCTGGGTCTGGGCGTAGGCGTTGCCCGCGTGCGTGTGTGCGATCACGGCCTGCTTGTGCTCCACCTCCAGCGCTTGCCACCGGCCCGACGCCTGCACCCGTGCCGCCTTCAACACCGGCAGCTGCTGACGGGCGTGGGCAAACTCCTCGCCCCGGCGCAGCAGCTCCTCGGCCGCACTCTGGCCCGCCAGCGCCGCTTTGCAGTCCTTCAACTGCCGCGCCGTGTCCTTCTGGGCCTGGCACAGTTCGGCCAGCTGGGCATTGAGCAGCGACAGCCGCCTGTCGATCGACTGGCGCTGGCTGGCCAGTGCGGCGGCGCCGAACTGGTGTTGCCCCGGGTCCACCCAGACACTGCGCCCGCCACGGCTGTTGCGGTAGTAGGCCTGTGGCGTGATCCACTCGCCACCTGCAGCCAACCCGTCCTGCACAGACGATACCCGTCGGATCTGAGCCAGCTGCCGCAGCAGCCAGGCCGGCACCGGTGCCGACAGGCGCAGCACCGCCAGCAGGCTGTCCGGATCCACTTTGGCGGGCGCCGACACCGCGTCGGCCACCACGTAGTGCCGGAAGCGCTCGCGCTCGGCCAGCGCCATCGCCCGCGCCTCATCGCCGGAGTGTTTCAGCACCACGACCCAGCGCTCGCCGCGCAACACGCCTTCCGCTGCCGCCCGCCACTGGTCATCGGCGATCTCAATGGCATCGGCCAACAGATGGTGGGCAATGCCGGCGTCTTTCAACGCGCGTTGGAAGCGGGTCACGTCGATGGGCGACGGCGCCTGCCGCTGGTCCTTCAGGCGGTCCAGCGCTGCTTGTGCGGCCCGTATCTGGTCTGTCAGCCGGGTTTCGTCTTGCTGCTGCGTGACGCTGAGCTGGTTGAGCGCGCTCAGGCGCTGGCTCAACTGCCCGGCATCGCCTTCCAGCTGGGCCAACGCGTCCAGATCGCTGGCCTGCTTGACACATTCCTCCACTGGGCGTTCGGCGTCTCGTGCCTGGTCGAAAGCTGTCTTGGCGGCGTCCCGGTCCCGCTCCAGGTCTTTCACGCGCTGCTCGGCCGCCTGCCGGGCATCCAGCAGTTGCAGCAGCTGGGTAGCGTCCTGCGCCCGCTGGCGCAAGGCCTCGGCCTGGCGCAGGCGCTGGGTGTGCAGTTCGCGCAGCTCGGCCACGAGCTTGCGCCGCTCTTCGTGCCAGGCCAGCACCGGAATGACCTCGGTCGCCAGCTGCTCGCGCTCACGCAGCTTGAGCTGGTATTGCTGGTACAGGTTGACACGGGCTTGCAGCGTCTGGAGCTGCACCTGGGCATGGGCCAGCTCGCGTTCGGCGGCTTGCACCTCGTCGGCCAGCTGGCGCTGATGCGTGCGCGCTTCCTCGTAGCGGTCCAGCACCTCCTGGTCGCCGAACACGTCAAACACCAAGCGCAGCAGTTCTTTGGGCGAGTACTCGCACAGTCGATCGGTCTGCCCTTGCTCCAGCGCCAGCACGCGCGCAATCGCGCGGCTCAACCCGGCGCCTTCGAGACGTTTGCGCCAGTGCTCAAGCCCCAGCCAGTCCTTCTCGGGCAGATTCACCAGGGTCTCGATGGGCACGTCGCCCTCCACCATGCAGTAGCGGCGCTGCCAGTCGCCTGCGTTGCGCTCGATGCGGCACACCAGCGTGACGGTGTCCGCGTACAGCAGACAGCGGGCGAAAGGGCGGCTGGACGATTGGCGGCTTACGGGTCGGTTGTCCACGGTGGCGCGCAGCCAGGCGCTGTCGGCGTTGGCGTGTCGCGCGTAGGTCTTGTAGCTGCGCCCGCCGGAACAGTCCAACCCGAGCAGGGTGCGCATGGCGTCGAGCAGCGTGGTCTTGCCCGACCCGTTGGGGCCGGCCACGGTGATGATGGCGCCATCCAGTGGCAGGTTCAGGCGCTGGCAGTAATCCCAGTGCAGGAGTTCAAGACTTCGCAGGTGAAACATCGTGGTTCTCAGTCGGCCGAAGGGTGGGCGCCTGTGACAGCTTCGTCCTTTGCAACACCGTTGGAGGCGTCGCCAGCAGCCCCGGCAGGAGCCTGGACTCTGGCCTTGGCCAGCACCTCGCCCAGCGTGCCCTCCAGCACGCGGGTGGCCAGCCGGTCGTAATCCAGCAGCAGGTCGAGCAACGGGCCTTCGGCGATGTCGTCACCCTTGCGGACGATGAAACCGTGGTTCTCCAGCCGCTTGAGGTTGCCGTCCATGCGGGTTTTCTTGCCCAGTTGCGGGCCAAAGTCGCTCAGCAGTGCCTTGTAAGACACCAAGGGGCTGACGCTGGCCGCGTTGGGCATGGGCCGCTGCGACGAGAACATGTCGTTCTGCTGGTCCACCTCGGCACTGGCGGCGCGCGCGGCTTGGCGTTCGCGCTTGGGCAGCACGATCAGCGCCCACAGCACCACCAGCAGGGACACCGCATCGCGCGGCAGGTCGATGTTGTTGTGGCTGTTGAGGCCCGCCTCGCCGAACACCGCGTTTTCGGCCGGTCGCAGCAGGGCTGCTGTCACATGGTCGGCGTGGATGTTGTCCACCAGGCGCATACCCACCTGGGCCAGGCGGTCCTGCACTGCCTGCCAGAGGTCGGCGTCGATTAGGGCGCGCTTGACGCGGGGGTGTTGGCGGGGCAACCAGCGCCGCGCCAGCAGTTCGGCCGCCAGCAAACCGGCGTCATCGATTGACGTGCTCATGTTGTTGAATCGTTTTCACAGACCAGATGGCCATCGCTGATCGCGGCCACCTGTTCATCGTTGACGGGAGAAACTTGCGGCGACAAGACCAGCTGCCACGGCTGACGCGCCAGATCGCCGGTCATTCCCTTGAGCCCCCGGGCCTGCTCGTCGCCCAGCAAAGGCAGCAGCTGCATGCGGTAAGCCGCCTGAGCAAAGCGGCCACCCAGCACGGCGGCGCTCACCGGATGGCGAGCTGCCTCGTCTGCATCCACCCCGCCGGACGGAGGCGCCGGCTGCCAGCCCTTCAGCAGCTCAATGAGGGCACCCAGTTCGGCGGGCATGCCCAGCGTCTGCAAGATGCCATGGCTGGCCTCGGTAGGGGGCGGCAGCACCATGGATCGCTCGGGGTCAGGGCGATCGCGTTCGAACTCACCTTCGGCTACGTCAATCATGTCGTGCGGGCTGATCAGCACCGGCCTGACGCCCGTGGACAGCGCATCCCCCAGCAGCGTGTGCAAGGCCGGGTGCCCCAGCAGCCACTGACGCACATCGGAGGTGGTCAGCCCGGTGCTGCCCAGCGTCAGGCGCTGGCGGTCGGCCTGCTGCAGCGCACGGGTGAACTGACTGGCCATGGACAGCAGGCGCGCCTGCCCCTGGCCCAGCGCACGCGCTTCGCGCTCCAGCCGCGGATCATCGTGCTCGGCGCGGATCAGCGTGGTAAGGGCCTGGCCTGCACGCTCCACCAGCTGCAACGCGCGCGCAAAACGGGGCTGAGCGGAGCGCAGGCGCGCTTCGGACCCACTGGCAATGTCATCGGCAAATTCATCGCGCAAACGCGAGAGCTGGGCGTGCAGATGTTTGATCTGCTGGGGGTCGGCCAAACCCAGCGCATGGGCTCCTGCCAGCTGTGACAACAGGGCCGACATTTCATCGTCATCTGACGGCGCCTTGGCCAGGGGCGCCAGCAAGCCCTGCACCTGCTGCGCCAACGCGGAAAGCCGGTAATCCTGGGCGGTCGCATCCCACACCAGCAGGTTCAGATCCCGCAGACGCTTTAGCACCGCGTCCAGCGCTTCGGGCACGAGCTGATGGAACAGCTGGTTCAGGTCTTCACGTACGAGGCGGGCTTGCGGCTGCGCGGCCAGTTCCAAGAAGCACCACAACCTCAGCCGTACCAGGTTTTGCGACCCGCTGAACAAGCCCCGCAGCGCATCAATGGATTCTGCGCGCTGACCCAGCGTCCAGGCCAGCGCATGCACATCCGCTGCGGACGGGTCGCGAAAATAGCTGTCGAAACTGCTCGACTCGCTTCCTTCACCGGACAACACATCTTTCATGCGGGCATTTTGCCGCACCGCTCGCGCCGCCCGACCGCGCTAAAAGGGCAGCACCACGCGATCTCTTTCGATGATCCGGCGAAAGCTCTCGCTGGTGGTGACCCAGTCCACCACGTCCACCTTCCACGGCAGGTCGGATTCGCTGAAGTCGTCAGCCAGCGCGGCCTGTAAGGCCAGGCCCAACGGGGCCGTGCCCACGATCGCAAGGTCCAGGTCTGAGTACGGCTTTGCCGTGTGCCGTGCGCGCGACCCGAAGGCCCAGACCTCCCGATCTGGTACGTGCTTCTGCAGAATCGCTCGGACGATGGCCCATTGCTCCGGCCGCATGTCGACGGCCGGGACGGCGGAGTTCGTCACCTGAAGTGCCCTCATGCCACCCTCGCCTGCAAGCGGGCGCACAGATGCTGCGCTTCATCCAGGAAGGCTGGAATCTGGGCCACCACTTCCAGCGCAACCGCTTCATCGTAGGTGTGGCTCGTCTTGCCTCGCATCTCGCGGAACATCTTCCAGCGCGGCCAGTCGCTGAGCAACAGTGACTGTTCGTTGCCGGTACGGATGAGGTCGGCGAAGGGCATGCCGTCGAACTGGGCCGAACTGGCCGAACTCATCTCCAGGTAGCGCTTGAGCATCTTGTGGCTCAACTCGTAGGTGAATTCAAAGCGCTGGATCAGCCCATCGCGAATCTGGGTGTCGCTGATGTCCTTCAGGTAGCGCGCCAGGCCTTCGTCCAGCCGGGCAATGGCATTCACGAGAGGGCGCAGATCGAGAGCAAGATCGGACATGGCTTTAACCGAAACAGATGAGTGCCAAATTATCAGACCTCGCCCGCCGCAATCCGCCGCAGCGCCTGCTCGAACACCGCCGCTGGCTGGCCGCCGGAGATCAGGTGGCGCTCGTTGATGATGACGGCGGGTACGGAATGGATGCCGTTGGCCGTGTAGAAGGCCTCGCGTTCGCGCACCTCGGCGGCGAATTCATCTGATGCCAGCACAGCACGCGCACGGGCCTCGTCCAGCCCGGCCTCGCGGGCGCAGGCCAGCAACACGGCGTGGTCGCCCATCGCTTCGGAACGGGTGTGGCAGGCCGCCAGCAAAGCCTTCTTCAGCGCCGCCTGCTGGCCGGGCGCGCCTTCCACCGCCGCCAGGTGCAGCAGGCGGTGCGCGTCAAAGGTGTTCCAGATGCGGCCGCGCCCGTCCGGGTTGAACGTGAAGCCCACCTCGGCACCGCGCTGGCGGATGGTGTCGCGGATCTGGCGCTGCTGCTCGGGCGTGGAGCCGTATTTCTGCGTCAGGTGCTCGCCAATGTCCTGCCCTTGCGGCGGCATCTGCGGGTTGAGTTCGAACGGCTGGAAGTGCAGCTCGGCCTGCACGGTGTCGCTGGCGGCGCGCAGCGCCTCTTCGAGGGCGCCCAGGCCCACGGCGCACCAGGGGCAGGACACGTCGGACACGAAATCGATCTTGAGTGAGGTGGTCATGCCCGAATGGTAGGCGCTCAGGCCAGAGCCCGCAGGCCATGCGGGACAATGACACACCCATTACCGACCCATACCGCAACCGGCACCGCACAGCACCATGACCGACCGTTACGCCGTCATCGGCCAGCCCATCTCGCACAGCAAGTCTCCGCTGATCCACGGCCTGTTTGCCCAGGCCACCGGGCAGGACATCGCATACACCGCCATCGAGGCCTCGCTCGACGGTTTTGCCGCCACCGTGCAGGCCTTCCGCGCCAGCGGCGGGCGGGGCATGAACGTGACCCTGCCCTTCAAGCTGCAGGCTTTCGACATCGCCACCGATCCCATGGAAAGCGCCCGGCTGGCCGGCGCGGTGAACGCGCTCAAGTTCGAGGGCGAGCGCATCCTGGCGCAGAACTTCGACGGCCTGGGGCTGGTGAACGACATCCAGCGCAACCTGGGCGTGGCACTGGCCGGCAAGCGGGTGCTGATCTGTGGCGCGGGCGGCGCCACGCGCGGCGCGATTCTGCCCATGGCGCAGCAGGGCCCTGCCTGCATCGCCATTGCCAACCGCACGGCCGACAAGGCGCTGGAGCTGAAGCGCGCATTTGCCGCCCACGCCGATTTGCAGGCCGGCGGCTACGACGAACTGGCCGGCGAGTCGTTTGACATCGTGCTCAACGCCACCTCCACCGGCCTATCGCAGGCCGAGCTGCCGCTGCCCGCGGGCGTGTTCGCGCCCGGCGCACTGGCCTACGAACTGGTGTACGGCAAGGGCCTCACACCCTTCCTGAAGCAGGCGCAGGCCGCCGGCGTGAGCCACGTGGCCGACGGCGTGGGCATGCTGGTGGAGCAGGCCGCCGAAGCCTTCGAGTGGTGGCGCGGCGTGCGGCCGGACACCCGTCCGGTGATCGACCGGCTGACCGTGCCGCTGGTCTGACACCTCCAGCAAGCTCCACGCTGAGCCGGTCGAAACGCCGCGAGTGTGCCAGCGCAGCTTGAAAGCTTCGACAAGCTCAGCCCGAACGGATCAATGGGTCGCAGCAGCCCACACCAGACCCGAGACCCCGTTCGCACTGAAGCTGTCGAAGTGCCCGCGCGAGCCGAAGAATCCGTTCGCACTGAGCGTGTCGAAGTGTTCATGCAAACCGACCGGGTTTTCCAGACAACCCATCCCACCGAGACCTCCCCTTGAGTCTTTCCAACCGCTGGGCACAGGCGCTGCCCCTGCTCGCCGTGCTCGGCTCCGTGGTGGCGCTGGGCATTGGCACGTCCTTCGCCAAACAGCTGTTCCCGCAGGTCGGCTCGCTGGGTACCACCGCCCTGCGCGTGGGCTTCTCGGCCCTGCTCCTGCTGCTGATCTGGCGCCCCTGGCGCTGGGCCACCACGCGCGCCGACGCGAAGAGCCTGGTGCGCTACGGCATCGCGCTGGGCTGCATGAACCTCATGTTCTACCAGTCGCTCAAGACCATTCCCTTCGGCGTGGCGGTGGCGATCGAATTCACCGGGCCGCTGGCGGTGGCCTTCTTCACCTCGCGCCGGGGCATCGACTACCTGTGGATCGCGCTGGCCGTGGCGGGCCTGGCCCTGCTGCTGCCGCTGGGGCACGACGTGGCCACGCTGGACCCGACCGGCGTGGGCTTCGCGCTGGGCGCCGCCGTCTGCTGGGCGGCCTACATCGTGTTCGGCAAACGCGTGGGCCACCTGCACGCCGGCCACTCGGTGGCACTGGGTCTGACCATGGCCGCCATCACCGTGATGCCGTTTGGCATCTGGCACGCCGGCAGCGCGCTGCTGCAACCCGACATACTGGCCTTTGGCGTGTTCGTGGCGGCCGTCTCCAGCGCCATTCCCATCTCGCTCGAAATGGTGGCCCTCAAGCGCCTCACCCCCGCCGCCTTCGGCGTGATGGCCAGCATGGAACCCGCCGTGGCTGCCTTGCTCGGCCTGCTCATCCTCCACGAACAGCTCACCGGCCTGCAGTGGGTGGCCATCGGGCTGGTGATGTGCGCAGCGGCCGGGAGCGCCTTGACCGCCAAGCCCGAGGTGCACCGCGGGCCGGCGGATGAAATCGTGCAGTAGCGCCTTGCATCGGAATTTCGCGCCGGGGTCGCCATCGTCGAGAATGGCCCATGCGACTTTCACACTTCATCTCGACCCATCTCGATCCCATCCTCGTTGACTGGGTCGCCTTTGCCCGGGACCATGTGACCGCCGCCGAGCATCTGGATGAAGAAGCTCTGCGGGACCACGGCAAGCTGATCCTGCAGCGCATCGCCTCGGACATGCACCGCCCGCAGGACGAGGTGGAACGGCAGGCCAAATCGGAAGGCCAGAGCCTTCAGGCCTCTGGCTCGCGGCACATGCCCTCGCGCAGCCACGCCCGACAGCGCGAGCGGCAGGGCTTTGACGTGGAGCAGATGGTGTCGGAATACCGCGCCTTGCGGGCCACGGTGCTGCGGCTCTGGAGCGCCGCCTCTGAAGACGTGCAGGCCGAAGACCTGGAAGACGTGATCCGCTTCAACGAGGCGGTGGACCAGGCCGTGGCGGAATCGCTCACCACCTTCATGCACGAGGTCGACAAGACGCGCGACCTGTTCCTGGGCGTGCTCGGCCACGACCTGCGCGGGCCGCTCTCCACCATCTCGAACTGCGCGGCGGTGCTCAGCGCCGACACGGCCAAGGCCGGCATGGTGGGCATCATCGGCCGCAGCGTCTCGCAGATGAAGGCCTTGTTGGACAACCTGGTGGAATACACCAGCGACCGGTTCGGCGCCACGCTCACCATCAGCCCCGTGCCCCTGCAGATGGATGTGTTCGTGCGCGACACGCTGGACGAGATTCGCGCCGTCCATCCCACGCGGGCGCTCGAACTGCACGCACAAGGAAACATGCACGGCGAATGGGACACCCGGCGCCTGCACCAGGCGGTGTCCAACCTGGTGTTCAACGCGCTGAAATATGGGCGGGCCGACCGGCCCATCTGCATCGGCCTGGACGGTTGTGCTGCCGACGAACTGGTGCTGACGGTGCGCAACGAGGGCAGGCCCATTCCGGCCCACCTGCTGAACCACGTGTTCGAGCCCCTGGTGCGCGCCGAGGAAGAGCCCGACGCAGAAGACGCGCACACGGCCGGTGCCAACCTGGGGCTGGGCCTGTATGTGGCGCGCCAGACCGCCACCGCGCACGGCGGCACGGTGGCCGTGACCTCAGGCGAGCCCAGCACCTGCTTCGAGCTGCGCCTGCCGCGGGTCAGCCGGGCTGATGCGACCTGAGGGACGGCGCTGCCGCCTGAACCGTGCACCCGCCACCCGCTGAATACGTGAGGCTTCCATGAAGACGCTGGCCTGGGGATGCCTGGCCCTGAGCCTGCTGGCCGCCGCCTTGTGGACCGGCTCGCGCTTCCAGGCCGACATGGCCCGGGCCCACGCCTCAGCGGCTGCCGGCAGCGAGCTGGTGGACACACGCTGCGGCCCCATCGAGGTGCAGCAGGCGGGCGAAGGAACGCCGCTGCTGGTGGTCCACGGCAGCGGCGGTGGCCACGATCAGGGCATGAACTGGGTGAAGCCCCTGACGGAACAGGGCGTGCGCGTCATCGCCATGTCGCGTTTCGGCTACCTGCGCACACCCCGCCCGGCCAACGCATCGCCCGAGGCGCAGGCCGATGCGCATGTGTGCCTGCTCGATGCGCTGGGCATCGAGCGCGCGGCGGTCATGGGCGTGTCGGCCGGCAGTCCTTCGGCCCTGCAGACCGCCATTCGCCACCCCACCCGTGTGAGCGCCCTGGTGCTGGCGGTGCCCATCGCCTGGAAGCCGGGCGACGTGGTGCCCAGCACGCCCCCCATCTCCGACCGCAAAGACGCGCTGCTGCTGCGCCTGCTGGGATCGGACTTCGTCTTCTGGGTCGGGCTGAACCTGGCCCGCGAGCAGGTGATCCGGCACGTGCTGGCCACGCCACCCGAACAGGTGGCCGCCGCCAGCGACGAGGAGCGCGTCCGCGTGCACGAGGTGGCCGAACGTATCCTCCCGGTATCGGCCCGCGCCAAGGGTTTGCACGACGACACCCGACTGGGAAAAAGCCTCGGGCCTTATGCACTCAGCGCTGTTCAGGCGCCCACGCTGGTGGTGAGCGCGCGCGACGACGGCTTTGGCACCTACGCACCAGCCGAATACAGCGCCAGCCAGATCCCCGGCGCCCGCTTCCTCGGCTTCGAACAAGGGGGCCATCTGCTGGTGGGGCATGACGAGGCGGTGCGGGAGGCGGTGCTGGGTCTGCTGAGCACGATCCGATAGAGGGCGAAGCGGTGGGTGGTGGAAAGCCCGACAACGGAGAAGCCAGCGCTGTACCGACGGGCGGATCACATCAGAAGTAGAACAGCGCGCTTCCCCTGCCCGGTGGTTTCCGGCTCTCTTGATCGCGCCACAAGGAGCACGGACATGCCCAGCAATAACACGGTTTGCCTCTGGTTCCAACGGCGACGCCGAAGAAGCCGCGCGGTTCTATGCCAGCACATTCCCCGACAGTTCAGTGGTTGCGATTCACCGCGCACCGGGCGACTACCCTGATGGGAAAGAAGGCGACGTATTGACGTTTGAGTTCACAGTCATGGGCGTCCCCTGCCTGGGGCTCGACGGTGGCCCAACCTTTCAACACAGCGAAGCCTTTTCTTTTCAGGTGACCACTGACGATCAAACAGAGACCGACCACCTCTGGGACGCCATCGTCCACAACGGCAGGCAGGAAAGCGCGTGCGGCTGGTGCAAGGACAAGTGGTTTGTCGTGGCAGACCACCCCCCGCGCCCTGATCGTCGCCCTCACCGACCAGGACCGCGCCGCCGCGAAACACGCATTCAACGTGATGATGGAGATGTCGAAGATCGATATTGCGACGATTGAGGCGGCACGGCGGGGATAGTTGCGTGTGCTGGCTTTGGGGTAGGTCCATCCCGTCGATCGGCGCACCCAAGCGACGACCTGTTGCAATCCTGCAGTTTGGCCAGGGGGTGTTCGTGGCGGGCTCCAGCGTCGAGACGCTGTTGGCACCGCTACTTCTCAAGGCCGAAACCAGCGACTGATCCATTGAATCTGTTGCTCATCCAGCTCCCCAACCAAGGCCAATAACCGCATTCGGGAGGCTACATACATGAGCCGTGCTTCGCCCAGGTCGCGGCGGGCTTGTTGGGCTTGCTGTTCGGCGTTCAGCACATCCAGCACGGTGCGAAACCCCGCTTCAAATGATCTCTTCACCGACACCACCATTTGGTCTGCAGAGGCCACAGCCCGCATCAAGGCGTTGGTGCGCAGCACGCTTTCTGTCACACCACGCCATTCGCGTTGAACCCTCACATTCAAATCTCGCCGTGCGGCCTCCAGCGTTTCCTCCAGGCGCGTTTGTTCCGACATGGCTTGCCTCACAGCCGACTGCACAGCACCTCCTGCATACAGCGGCATGTCCAATTGCAACCCAATTTGGCGGTTGGTGAACGCGCTGCGGGGCGATGTCACGTTTTCACTGACGCTGCGGCTGATGTGCAGCAAGGCATCAATCGCGGGTTGGTGGCTCGATTGGGCGCGCTGCACATCCATGCGAGCGCTCGCCACTCTGGCCCGCATCGCCTGGAGTTCGGGGCTGCTGACTTGTGCCTTGTCCATCCAAAAAACAGGCGTTTGGGCCATGAAGCCGTTGATGTCCAATGCCTCGGCATCGAGCGAATAGACCGATTCCACGGGCTGCTGGGTCATGGACTGAAGTTGCAGCAAGGCCGTTTGTCTGGACTGGCGGGCTTGCAGTTGCTGCGTTGCCAACAAGTCGATCCGGGCTTGGGCTTCGTCAATGTCGGTGCGAATGCCCTGGCCACCAGCAAAACGTTTCTGGGCGCTCTGCAGCTGCTGAATAGCCAGCTGCTCTTGCCGGCGCAACAGCGCTTCTTGGTCTTGCGCCAAAAGCACCTGCAAATAGGCTTCCAACACCTTGACCCCCAGGTTCTGGATTTCCCTGGCCAGCATGGCTTGTGCATCGTCTTTTTGTGCCAACGCCACATCCACACCCCAACTGAGGGCAGGACGGTACAGGGGTTGGCGCACCTGGAGGTTTTGGCTGCTGCTGTAGTACTTTTCCGGGGTGGTGGCGGTCTGTCCCAAGATGTTGGGCTGGGTGCGGTCAAGGTCGTTGTGGAAGCGGCTCGCGTTGAACGACACGCGCGGTCTGAGTTGTGCACGGGCTTGTTCCACCCGTTCGTTGACGGCGTCGGTTTGCGCCCGTGTGGCACGCAGCGTGGCATCCATTTCCAGGGCGTGAGCATAGGCCTGAGACAAGCTGAGCGGGTTGGATAGGCGCTCTGAGCTGATGTCTTGTGCATGCGCTGCGGTGAGTGTGACCGCCAATGCGCAGACCCATGCGGCATGCTGAGCCTGCGAAAATCGAAAGGAAAAGGTCATGGCTTATTCTTCTTTCAACGAAGCGGCCACGCGCTTGAGCAGGGGGCTGAGCAAATAGGTCAGCAAGGTGCGCTCACCGGTTTTGATGACCACTTCTGTGGGCATGCCGGGTTTCATTCGTCGCGGGCCTAAGGTCTTCATGCCCTGCGGCGTGATGCGGACCCGAGCCAGAAAGTAACCCATGTTGGTTGCAGGGTCGATCAGCAGATCGTTGGAAATGGACGTGACCTGTCCCTCCACCACCAATTGAGGGGTATGCGCAAATGAAGAAAAGCGCACATCGGTCATCAGACCAGGTTGGACCTTGTCAATCAGGTGCGGGGCGATCTGGGTTTCCAGCATCAAAGGTTCATCGGCCGGCACGATCAACATCAGTTTTTGACCGGGTTGCACCACGGCCCCGGCCGACTGCACAGCCAGCCCAACCACCTGCCCGGTGGCGGGAGAGCGCACGTGGGTGCGCAACAAGTCGGCGGTGACGGCAACCATTTTCTGAGCGTCAGACTGCACCTCACGCGTCACGTCGGCCAGCGCCGTTTCGACTTCTTTGCGGTATTCCTGCTGCCGCGCTTGTTTGCGTTGCCCCAGCTCGGCAATGGCTTGTTGGGCGCGGGTGGCTTGCCCAGTCAAGTCAGACAGTGTGGCCTGCACATCGGCCTGTGCGCGCTCCAGTTCCAGCAGGCGGTTGCGCGGCGCGTAACCATCGGCCACCAAGGGGCGGGTTTGCTCCAGCTCCTGCTCAAGCAAGTTCAATTGGTGGCTGCGGCTCCGCTCAATGGTTTGGTACGTCGCGATCATGCTTTTCTGGCTTTGCATGCTTTCGTTCAAAGCACCCAAATCAGCCGCCAACGCGGCTCTGCGGGCCTGCAGCAAATCGTGCTGGGTTTGCATTTGGCTGGCGATCAGCGGGTCTGCTTGGGCCACCAGCAAATCGGCATGAAAGGCGATGCTCGCTTGTCCGCTTTGCTCGGCCAGCAGACGGCCTTGCATGGCACGCAAACCCAGATAGCGCTGTCGCACAGACTCAAAGTTGGCGCGGGCCACGTCTTCATCCAGCGTCAGCAAGGGTTGCCCCTCGCGCACCTGATCGCCTTCGCGCACCAGCACCGTCTTGACGATGCCGCCAGACAAATGCTGAACCGCTTTGCTTTTGGTGTCGATGGTGACCATGCCTGGCGTGGGCACGCCCTCGTCCAGCGGCGCCAGACTGGCCCACAACAAGAACCCACCCAAACCCATGCCCAATATCCACAGCCCCCAGCGGGCAGGACTGGCGGTATTGGAGGGTGGCAGCAGGCTGGGGTGGTTGGCCTCGCCGTCAACGTTGGGTTGTTTCACAGGGTTGAAATGGGTCATGGAATCTTGGGGCTTCAAAATAATCAGGCAGGTCGCTGGGCCGATGCCGCATGGGCAGCCTGAACGGCTTTCAACACCGCCTCGCGCGTACCTGATTGCACAATTTTTCCCGCTTGCATCAGGACCACGCGGTCGGCAACCCGCAAAACACCAGGTCGGTGGCTGATGAGCAGCACAGCGGCCTGGCGTGCTTTCAGTTGCACCAGGGCTTGAAGCAGGGCGGCTTCGCCAGCGTCGTCCAAGTTGGCATTGGGTTCGTCGAGCACCACCAGAGACGGGTGGTCGTACACCGCCCGCGCCAACCCCAACCGCTGGCGTTGCCCGCCCGACAAGGCGCCTCCAGCGGCTCCCACCGGGGTGTCGTAGCCATTGGGGAAACGCAGGATGGTTTCGTGCAAACCCGCCAGCTGAGCCGCGGCAATCACTTTGGCGGAGTCCACCTGGGCCAGGCGGGCGATGTTGTCGGCCATGCTGCCTTCAAACAGCTCCACGTCCTGTGGCAGGTAGCCCACACAAGGGCCGCGTTCTTCGGGACTCCAGGCCGCCAGAGGCCGGTCACCCCACCACACGCTGCCGTGGCTGGCGGGCCAAATGCCCAGCAACACCTTGGCCAAGGTGGATTTACCGCAGCCCGAAGGCCCCATGAGAACGGTGATGCTGCCCGGCTCCAGATCCAGGTCGATTTGCTCGATGATGGGGGGATCGGTGGATTCGGCCGACGGCGCGCCGGCCGCGACCTGTTTCATGGACAGCGTGCCAACGGGCGCCACTTTGTGAACGACAGCGTCGTCGGCATCGAATTCGCTCAGCAACGACGACAGGCGTTGGTACGACTGGCGCGCACCCAGAAAACTGCGCCAAGACCCCACCATCAAATCAATTGGGGCCAAGGCCCGGGTGGTCAGCACGTTGGCGGCGATCATGGCCCCAACGGACAACTCACCTTGAATCACCAGCAGCGCACCCATGCCCAGCGCCAAGGACTGTTGTGCATACCGCAACCATTTGCTGATGGCCGTGATGCGGTGTTGTGCCCCGTGTGTGGCCGCATGTTGGGTCAAATAGGCCGCTTGGTAGGTTTGCCAGCGCTTGTACAAACCAGCCAACATGCCCATGGCTTGCACCGCTTCGGCGGTTCGCAACTTGGCTTGCACCTGTGCCAGCGACTGCTGCTGCTTCAAGGCCAATGCCTGTGAGGGCTCCACCGCGTTGCGGTGCCCGCCATACGCCACACGTAACTATTCAGCCCCCCATAGGGCATAGCCATAGTCGAGTCAGGCGCAAGCCGCCTGTCGTGCCAGGACATGCTCGGGCACCAAGGACGGCGCGGTCT
>Ga0208490_100037_pt1 | contig 118697 bp, 78 predicted proteins | sample SubbioAug_CSWold_FD_184818 | JGI IMG/M metagenome (GOLD analysis project Ga0208490, IMG submission 184818) | Serpentinite rock and fluid subsurface biosphere microbial communities from McLaughlin Reserve, California, USA - CR11Aug_CSWold (SPAdes) | ecosystem: Environmental > Terrestrial > Deep...
AAACTTGAATACGGCGGGTGTCTTCGTGTGCGTCCATAAGGACACTCGATAAACAATCTCGCAACCCATCAGCCAGACGGCCCTCGGCGGATGTTTACGTCGTACTTGCAGGGTTTTCGTTTGCATTTAGAAAGCCATGCAAGCCAGCCTGAGTGGGATAGCGGTCACCTGATCTGTAAGGAAGTGAGAGATGACGTCGGATCATCAGTGACCGTCTGAGACGTCTCAGGAGCTCAGGATGTGTTCGCGATCAGTGCTGCGCACAATTTCGATAGAGAGATCGTTGTCTCAGAGTGAGGATCGGGAATTATTCATATAACGGGCACTCAATGACTCTTTACAAGAATGCAGAAATTATTCTCCCTCGTACGGAACGCCCTACCTGCCAAATGGCTTACAGCAATAAGGGATACCAGTATGCTGATCTTTTATGTTCACCGTTGGTGGCTTTGCCATCATACGTCATTCAAAAATAGTCCACCCGAAATCTGCTGTCAAAGAGTACCCTGTCTGGTACTTTCGGTCTTCCTCTTCGCGGCTTTGCCATCATACGTCATTCAAATTTGAGCCATCGATAACAAATGGTTTGATGAGACATAGTGATCTGTCGGGCAGCGTTAGCGACCGACTAGCCTTGTCCTTGCACTACTTCAACCTGACGCGATTTCAGCACGATCGCTTTCGGTTTACCTCGCTTTCCGACAATCCTGATCCTCCCGCATATTGGGGTAATTTCAACCCAATTGTTGGCCCATTTTAGTGGGGCACCACAACGATACTTCGGAAAACTGTCATCTGAAAAAAAACTGGGCAGGATATCAAATATCTGAATGATTAAAGGAACCAGAATGATCATATTTTTAAAATGACTTTAACCATCTATTAGTAAATCCTTACCCAGAGATGGGTGCAATCAAGTGGAATACAACGAAAAAAACATAGAGAAGGCGCTAAAATACCTCGCTACTGCAATTAAAAATCGCAAAGATGGGGAAATTTATCTACCACTATTTGAGCGACTAGAGCGTGAGCTAGAAAGCTTGCAGGCCAAGACCGAAGTCATAAAGAGAATAAATAGGTGGGCAAATACAAACTAAAGCGTGGAGGCTCGAGCTCTATGCCCTTCTTTTTCGAGAACTTCATCAATTAAGGCATGAATTTGGCTTGGACTTCGAGGCTTCCACGTTTCCGTTGGGAATACAATTAACTCAGCGAGCAAAGCTTGAATTTCTAGTTGGGTTTTCATGCCATAAACTTCTCTTCCCCGAAGTTTCCTTATCGAGTGCCCCATCATGAAAGCACGTTCTTCGTTATCAATTTTTGCTACACGCATTCTTGTTTCATAACTGTGTCTGAGACCTGAAAGCTGGTGACTTTCAGATGGAAGCAAGCCTTTTTCCTTGAAGTGTTTAGAGACGGTATTACTAAAGCTCCCTTTGCCTCGATAAGCTGGGAAACCACAAGGATTTCTCCTCATAGCTTCCAAGGCTGCACCCAGCAGGGGAATTTTTCTATTCGATGACTTTGTTTTAATTTCCCTTTTGTTGTCGCCGTCAGTTTCAAGCTTTATTTCGATGTGCGGAACCTTTTCAGCTAGCTTAATTGATGTCGCTGGAAGATCATAAATCTCAGTCTGACGACATCCAGTTTCGGCACAAATAATCAAAATATCGCGAGCTTGTTCGTTTAAATCTTTCAGTTTGTCGCCAGTCAAAATTATTTCCTGAATCCATTTCGGAGTAAACTCAGGCTTCCGACTCTCAGCAGAAAGTCGCTCCCATCGAGGTTTTTCGATAGGATTTAAATCCTTAAACGGGTTGAAGTATTCATCAACCTGCAGGTGAGAGTAAAATGCATCAACTATCATACGGAGATAGCCAATATGCTTGTGCGCGTATGCTGTAGTAATTTCCTCAGTTTCGACCCTGTTAGCCCAATAACGGCGAAAGGCGTACGCATCATCCTTTGTAACTTTTATGACTGGTTTATCTTGAATAGCCTCTTCAAACGTCTTGCTCGCACGCTTATACCTGTTCCCCCAGGTTCGTTCTTGGCGCGCATTCTTATTTTGAACGTGCGAAGGGAGATACTCTGACATCTTGTTGGCAACTTCTGAGATCATTGTCTCAGGCAATTCAAATCCACCTAGCGAGGCTGCAAAAAGAGCACTTTGCCCACTTGGATCTACTGTCTGAAGTTTTGATAATCTGGAAAGCAGCATTTCAAGACTGCCTCCGGCCAGTTCGGACACCGTTGCTGGGCGCAAGCCTTCCTGATTTGCAAGTTGAATCATCGCCCGAAACGTCTCCGATGAACCAGGGGATTGTGTTCCGGTTTCACGAGCCTCAAGCTCCAGAAGCCATTTTTGCTTCACCTGAGGTACCAACGCCTCTGCAGCAAGCTTGCTATCGGTGGCAAGTGACTCGCTTATATGTGTTTGAGCAAAGACATGCCGGTACTTCTTGGGGCACCTCATACGGAACCAAAATACGTTTCCGCGCTTGATGAGGTTTTTCATGGCAGGTCCCGGAATTGTATCACAAATTGTATCACATTCTTCGCTTACCTCGCCCCACTCCATTTGTCTACAAATCAATAAAATTGATTAAAAACATTAACTTAAACAAGAATCACTACGCGTAGCTTAGCTTGAGATGTCCCGCCCCCGGGCACCAATAAAACCAAAGACTTATGCGGCATTTGCTCTGCCGCACCGAATTGCTGGTGTAATGCGTGTGTCATCACGCTGAACTTTTAGGTTTTAGTCTGCGGACCTTGTCTTCCTGGGTGCCGCTGACCCGCCCTGCCAGCTGATCCAATTCAGCTTCAATGTGTGACCCGCTTTGATGCGCGTAGCGCGCCACCATAGACAAGGTCTTGTGGCCGGAAATGCGCTGTACCGTGGGCAGGTCGACGCCTGCCTGATCCAGATGCGTCACTGCCGTGTGGCGGAGCGTGTGAGGCGTGATCTGCTCGCGTGAAATCAAGCTATAGGTCTCCGGTGAAACCAGGGCGATTCATGCTGGAACCACTTCACGGCTTCCGGATATGCCGCAGGTTAAACGCGAGACGCTTTAATGTGTTCGTTTTTCGTGTCCCTTGCCCACACCGACCTCTCGTTCCAAATCATTGGGTACAGTTCAGGGCACTCATTCTTCGCGGAAGGCCTTCTCGAATTGATCCATGAGCGGCCGCGCGAAATAGGCCGCCGCGGTTTGCTCTTGGGTGGAGAGATAGACCTCAGTTGGCATTCCCGGCATCAAGGCTAGCCCGTTCAGCCTTGCAAACTCTTCTGGCGATATATCGACATAGCCGATGTAGAATGGCTCCCCGGTGGATGCGGAAATGGTCGTTGCTGGTGAAATGTGAGAAATCGTGCCGAGAATCTCAGGCGTTGTACGGTGATTGAAGGATGAGAACCGGACACGAGCCGTCTGATCGAGATACACTTGGTCGATCGCTGTGGTCGGCAATTGAACCTCTATCCGCAACTCAGCAGAGGCCGGAACAATCGTTGCCAATATCTCGGCTGGCGTGATAACCCCGCCTTCGGTAAACACCGACAGTTCGTTGATCCGCCCAGAAATCGGTGCGCGTATTTCCGTCCGTGAAAGTTTGTCCTGCACGGCTGTTAACCGGTCAGACAGTTCCTGAATGCGCGCCTCGACCACCGTAAGCTCCCGTTGGGCTTCATTTCTTGCAACCTCGTCCACGGAAAGAATCCGCATCTCGATCTCGCTGATCCGAGACCGGGACCGCGCAATATTGGCGTCAAGCTCGCCAAGTTTGCCGCGCATCTGAACCAGTTCGCGTTTTGCTTCATCCACCCGAGGCATTTGGATCAAGCCTTTCTCGAACAGGTTTACAACACGCGAGTGGCTTTCTTCCACAAGGGCCAATTCATCGGTCAACGCCGAGCGCTGCGAAACGAGCGCGACAATCTCATCGTTCACCTGAGCGATACCAAGTTCGAGTTGTTCGCGCTGATTGTCGCGGTTCACGATATTCCCAGCATGGAGGCGCAGCTCACCTGACATCAACTCGCTTTGTTGTGGATCAGACATCGAGAGACGCTTGGGAAATCTGACCTCTGCGGCACCTTCACGGTCTGCAACAAGGCGCGCGCGCCGGACCTCAGCCTCGTCCAATTGAGCAGAGAGGATTGATAGCTCTGCCCGCGATTGCGCGTCATCGAGACGAAACATGACTTGACCTGCCTCGACCTCGTCGCCCTCGCGCACGTAAATTTTCTCAACGATCCCACCGTCGCGGTGCTGAACCTGCTTGAGGTTCTGGTCGACCTTGACCGTCCCCAATGCTATGACAGCTCCGGTCAAGTTTGCATTGAACGCCCATGCGCCCACGCCGCCCAACAATCCAAACATCATGAGAACGCCAAGAACAATGCGCCCGCGGATCCGGTCGAATGCCGCTGGGGATTGTGGTGCGTTTTTCACAGAACCAGATTTAGTCATTCCAATAATCCTTCTGTTCAGCGCGTTAGGCGTGTTCAATCAAGAGGATGTGGTCACCTTCGATCCGCAACTCTAGGTCAATGATCCTGTCACGATTGAAATCGACTTCTATGACGGTTCGGCGATAATCGTCGGTCCAATCGTGGTAATAGGTCAGCCGGGGTTCATCCACATCAAGCGCGTCGGCATAATCATCCAAGTCATCTTCGATACGTTCCTCAAGGGATTTCTGCGCTTTGCGGATTTCCCGATGACTCGAACCTGAGCCAATCCAGATCCGGTCATCGCTATTGAAATCATTGATCTGATAAACTGACCGGATGATATCAACGGTATCGCCCTGTACGAAATTGTATAGGTCTGACCCGCCGTTGCCTGTCAGTGATGCCTGACCAGACCCCGCGAGGAAATGGTCGTCGCCTGTAGAGCCAACATAGTCCTCGAACCCGGAGAAACTGTCGTCACCGATGCTCTCGCCAGAGGCCATACCCGCGATCAGATCAAGTTCAACACCGTCTGTCGCGCCGGAATAGTTCAGTTGATCGTGGCCCGCGTCACCGGAATAAGTATCGGATGCCCCATCATCGTCTGCGACTATAATGTCATCGCCTTCCCCGCCCGAGACAATATCTTCGTCTGCCCCTCCCGAGAGGATGTCGTTGCCGTCACCCCCGTAGAGGCTATCCTGACCCGCATCGCCAGATACGATGTCGTCGTCATCTCCACCATCCAGAAGGTCGTCTCCGTCTCCTCCGAACAGCACATCATTGCCAGCTCCGCCGTGGGATATGTCGTCGCCTTCATCTGAGAAAATCACATCGTCGCCACTGTCCCCTGCAAGCTGATCAGCACCGGCGCCCCCTGACAAGGCATCATCGCCGGTGCCGCCAAGGATCTGGTCGTCGCCCACTCCGCCGTTGAGGGCGTCATCGCCCGCGTTGCCATGGATCAGGTCGTCACCATCATCACCCCACGCTTCGTCATCACCGGCACCCGCCACGACGGTATCATCGCCGGTGCCGCCAAGGATCTGGTCGTCGCCCGCCCCGCCGTGGAGGGCGTCATCGCCCGCGTTGCCATGGATCAGGTCGTCGCCGTCCTCGCCCTGCACGTCGTCATCGCCATCACCCGCCACGACGGTATCATCGCCGATGCCGCCAAGGATCTGGTCGTCGCCCAATCCGCCGTGAAGGGCGTCATCGCCCGCGTTGCCATGGATCAGGTCGTCACCGTCCTCACCTTGCACGTCGTCATCACCGGCCCCCGCAACGACGGTATCATCGCCGGTGCCGCCAAGGATCTGGTCGTCGCCCAATCCGCCGTGAAGGGCGTCATCGCCGGTGCCGCCAAGGATCTGGTCGTCGCCCACTCCGCCGTGAAGGGTGTCATCGCCCGCGTTGCCATGGATCAGGTCGTCACCGTCCTCGCCCCACGCTTCGTCATCACCGGCCCCCGCCTCGACGGTATCATCGCCCGTGCCGCCAAGGATCTGGTCGTCGCCCACTCCGCCGTGAAGGGCGTCATCGCCTGCATCCCCATGGATCAGGTCGTCGCCGTCCTCGCCCCACGCTTCGTCATCACCGGCACCCGCCACGACGGTATCATCGCCGGTGCCGCCAAGGATCTGGTCGTCGCCCAATCCGCCGTCGAGGGCGTCATCGCCTGCGTTGCCATGGATCAGGTCGCCACCGTCCTCGCCCCGCACGTCGTCATCGCCATCACCCGCAACGACGGTATCGTCGCCGGTGCCGCCAAGGATCTGGTCGTCGCCCACTCCGCCGTGAAGGGCGTCATCGCCTGCGTTGCCATGGATGAGGTCGTCGCCGTCCTCGCCCCACGCTTCGTCATCACCGGCACCCGCCACGACGGTATCATCGCCAGTGCCGCCAAGGATCTGGTCCCTTCCACTTCCGCCATCGAGATGGTCATTGCCAGCGTCTCCGTGAAGGATGTCGTCGTCGGCTCCGCCGCGAACCTCGTCATCACCGGCCCCTGCAACGACGGTATCATCGCCCGTGCCGCCAAGGATCTGGTCGTCACCCAATCCGCCGTTGAGGGCGTCATCGCCCGCGTTGCCATGGATCAGGTCGTCACCGTCCTCGCCCTGCACGTCGTCATCACCGGCCCCTGCAACGACTGTGTCATCGCCCGTGCCGCCATGGATCTGGTCCTTTCCACTTCCGCCATCGAGATGGTCATTGCCAGCGTCTCCGTGAAGGATGTCGTCGTCTGCTCCGCCGCGAACCTCGTCATCGCCATCACCAGCTTTGACGGTATCGTCGCCGGTGCCGCCGAAAATCTTGTCCTCGCCGTCGCCACCGTAAATTTCGTCATGGCCAGCGTCTCCGTGGATCACGTCGTTGCCGCCCTCGCCAAAGAGACGGTCGTCGCCCGCACCGCCTGAGATCCAATCGTCACCATCTCCTCCGGCAATGAGGTCATCACCATCGTTGCCAAATAGGCTATCGTCGCCGTCGCCGCCGGAAATATTGTCATCACCTGCGCCACCGTAAATTCTGTCACGCCCGCCAAACCCGGCTAGATTATCGTCATCGTTCAATCCAAAAATTGCATCGCGCCCTCGCGTGCCAACGATCAGGTCTTCGCCATCAGTCCCCGTAAAGACGTTTTCGATTACGTTCAAAATTGCAGTCTGATCAATGCTGAGCGCGCCGTCAGTAATCGCGTATTTGATTTGGACCTCGCCCAGGGCATCCGTATCTGCGAAATAGAGCCAGCCATCGCCTTTGGGGTCCATATGACCTACTGTGCTGCCGTTGATTGAAACCCCTAGAAGGTCGCCATCGTAATCCTTTGTCTCAGACAGAAGATGAGCCAAGGAAATAGCAAGAACAGCACCGCTGCCGAGATCCCCGAGGTAAACGGCGCTTGAGTTGCGCGGGGCACGGTTGCGATCCTGCTCTGGATCGGTCTCATTTTGATCAGGGTTTTCTTCCTCGGCCACTGCCGGAGGATCGTCCGGCTCCGTCTCGTCGCTCGGATCGGGGATGGAGGGCGGAGACCCCGGTTCCACAATGTTGTTTTGGGGAAAATTGTTCTTGCCTGGGAACAAGTTGAACGGCGGAAGAATGGTGTTCGCCGTGACGCGTGTAATCTCGGTGCCAAAAACCAAGTCTGACAGCGGTTCTATGAACATGCTGTCAAATTGGCCTAGAACCACCGGATATCGGAAAGAAACGATCGTTGGCCCTTTTTCAATCCAAGAGTCCCCGGGTCCTCCAACGCTGTCTTCTGGGGCATTTTCATGTAGCACTAGGCCTGAAGTGTTACGGCTTTCAGTGATATCTTTGCTGTCTTCTTCCGGCGGTTCGTCTTCTGCCACGGCAGCAACATGTTGGTCTGACCATAGAAAAGAGCGAAGATAGAGGCCCAAGCCTAGGAGGCCGGCGAACCAGCCGCTGAGGAGCTTGGTTTGACTGCGCTCGGGGTGTTCCAATCCCAAGGGGTCGGTGGGGTCCGATTGCGCGGCCGTTGCGGAGCGGAAACTTTTGACGTCAATCACGATCAGCCTCCCTTCTTCGCCTTGCGTCCCTCATCCAACATTTGACTTTCGACAGGTGTCTCTGTCGAATGCCGTTCTGAGGCCACAGAAGGCTTGGTTGCGCTGGCAACCGAAACAGGTTTCGGGTTCAGAATTTGCTCTCGTGGGCCGAATGCGGTCAGCTTCCCAGCCTGGATCACGCCAATCAGGTCACATGCCTGAAGCGCTGATGGTCGGTGAGCGATCAGCACAACGATGCCGCCGCGCTTTTTGACCCCCTCAATGGCCGCGGTAAGAGCGGCTTCTCCTTCGGGGTCAAGATGTGCATTAGGCTCGTCCAGCACGACCAAAAACGGTGATTTGTAGAGCGCACGCGCCAATCCCAGACGCTGCCGCTGTCCGCCCGAAATCGACGTGCCCATCGGTCCTAGATATGTCCGGTATCCGTCTGGAAGCCGCACAAGCATCTCATGCACATTTGCGGCGCGTGCAGCAGCAACGATCGCCTCTGGGTCAGGCGTTTCAGCAAGACGCGCGATATTCTCTTCAACCGTCGCGTCGAGCAGGGCGACATCCTGAGGCATGTATCCGATATGCGCCCCGCGGTCATCGTCATTCCATTGCGTCAACTCGGCACTGTCCAGTCGCACTGATCCCCGCAACGGGGGCCAGATGCCGGTCAATGCGCGGGCCAGCGTGGTCTTTCCGCCACCACTCGGCCCAATGAATCCGACAGCTTGTCCTGCCGCAGCCTCAAAGGTAATGTCGCTGAGCAAAACTCTCCCGGTTGCTGGCGCAGCAACTGTCATGCCCTCCACTTTCAAGTTATACTTCGGGCCCGGTAGCCACATCGGCTTGGGTTGATTTTCGAGCACTTCGACAGTGTTCCGCAGGCGACGCCAAGACGTGCGCGCAGATTCCATATTCTTCGCATTTCCAATCGCTAGATCTATCGGAGCCATGGCACGGGCCGACGCAATGGTTGCCGCGATGATAGCCCCGGCCGACAATTCACCGCGAATGGTGAGATAAGCCGCAAGCCCGAGGATCGACGACTGCAACAACATCCGAAGCACCCGCGAAATGGCACTATAGGTGCCTGATATGTCACTGGTGCGCGTTTGCAGTTCCAAATGCCGATCATTGGCAGCTGAGAAACGCGCAACAGCGCGCGACGCAAAGCCCATCGCCTTCAAGACCTCGGCGTTGCGTGCGTTCGAATCCGCGATTGCATTGCGCTCAATGGTCGCTGACACGGTAGAACTGCTCCAACTCCGTGTCCGCAATTCTGCCGCGATCGCGAGTGTAGCCAGAGTAAATGCGCCACCAATCGTCAGGGCACCCAACATTGGGTGCAGGAAGTAGACGAATGCGAGAAAAATCGGCATCCACGGCAGATCAAACAATGCAATCGGTCCCTGAGACCCGAAGAAGCCACGCAGTGTATCGACATCTCGACCCCGTTCGAGCGCCTCAGAGGTGGAATAACCAAGGCGGGGCATGTCGACGACCAATTGATGCGCGACGGGTGCCAATCGACGATCCAAACGCGCGCCGACACGAATGAGAATTTGGGTGCGAATGACGTCGAAGACGCCTTGAAAGAGATAGAGTCCAATAGCCAGAAAAGAAATTGCGACAAGCGTCGGGATGCTCCCGCTGACCAGCGCTCGGTCATAGATCTGGAGCATGTAGAAAGCGCCGGTTAATGCCAGAATATTGATGACCCCTGAAAGCAGGAGCAGAAAAACAACCAATCCCTTGATACTACCGAGCGCTTTGGCTGCCGCATTCCCGGACGTGTTCTTTTGATTTGCCATGATGTGCTCTCGCGTCTGAAAAATTAAATATGACCGAGCCAATCACTCCGGGCAGGACAAGACCCGCCCGGAGCTATTGTCAGCCTGACTCAGAGCTGAAAATCGTCCTGAGTCAGATCGTGGCGTCCCCGTATCGAAATGCTGAAATCAGGCCCATTATCTCCTTCGATGTTGCCCTGAATTACGGTCACATCACCATCCGCACCGGTCTCGTGGGTCACAAGAAGCTGACCGCTGCCTGAGAAGGCCTCAGAGACGAGTGTGAAGGTGCCCTTGCCAGATCCAGAACCGTTCGCGTCGATCTGAGAGAAGTCGATCTTGTCGCCGGGTTCAAAGGAGCTGATCGTATCCCCGTCGGCATCCGAGGCTGACAGAAAGCGATAGACATCATTGCCCACGCCGCCGTCCATCTCGTTTTGCGCACTGCCTGCGGTGATAGTATCGTTCCCTGCCCCCCCGATGAAGGTCTCGATACTCCACAACACGTCGTTACCAGATTGGGCACTTGACGCATAACCGCGTCCACCGGAGCCGCTTCCAAGATCGACGCTGGCATCGGCTGTGATCTGCGACATATCGAGCGTATCTGTGCCGGATCCGCCGGTGACATCATCGCCGTAGTAAACGTCGTCACCATCGTTAGCAGTTGCCACAAACAGATCAGAACCGGCGCCACCCACGACAAAGTCATTGCCAGCCCCGCCCTCGATGAAATCGTCACCGCCTTCACCGAAGAGCCTGTCATTGCCGCCATCGCCAAAGATCATGTCCCGTCCACTGCCAGCCAGAACATTGTCGTCGCCGTCGCCAGCAAAGATCATGTCACGTCCAGCCAAGGCCAGGATATTGTCCCCTTCGGCACCGCCAAAGAGCGCGTCGGCAGCCGCTGTTCCAATCACATTTGCTGACGCTGCAAGCGGCGGGGTCACGTTGCTGTCATTGTCTTCAGCCTCGTCGTCGTCCCCGTCGCCTTCCGTGTCGTTGTCACCGGCAGTATCGTCCTGGTCGTCATCACCGGCGGTATCCTCATCGCCACCGGCAGTGTCGTCGTCACCGTCTGTGGCGTTGTCATCATCGCCACCGGCGGTGTCGTCGTCATCGTCTGTGGCGTTGTCATCATCGTCGTCGATACCGTTGGCATCGAAGAGGTTATTGTCGATATCCGTAAGGCTGGTGTTTCGAGCGACAATGCTGGCAAAGGTCGTGTCCTCTCCGAACTCCTGATAGAAGTCGAAGTTGTCAAACCGGTCGATGTAGTAGAACCGGTCGCCCTCTTGCAGGCGGTCGAGCTGTTCGTGGAGCACGACCCAGAAAGTCTGACCAACCATACCTCCATTGACGTGCTTTTCAGCAAGTCCGCCGGTCCAAAGATCGACCCGGTCGATACCCTTGACGATCTTGGCGCCGTTCGCACCGTCCTCAAGCACGACGTCTGGGTTCACCGCGACAAAGGCAGCAATCTGAGCTGGTGTTTCCAGAACCAGATCTGGATAAGCCTCCATCAGCCGTGTCATATCTTCGTCACTCACGTCATTGCGCGCCTGGAAATCCGCCCAACTGCTGTACGGTGACAGATCGCCCGCCATGTCCACAGCTTGGGAAACATAGGGGTCTGTCGAAGCCGCAAGCTGAGCGCGAACTTGGTTCATCGTCCCAAGTCCAACGTCCCAGCCACGCGCGACGTTGAAGGAGAAGAGATCGGCATTGATCCGAACGAGATCCGACCGGATCGCCTCCACGATCCTGAGATCGACCTCTTCCGCCGCTTGCACCGCCGTGCCGCCGATAATGGCTGCAACGCCGTATTGTGCGTAGCCGGGAGCAGGAACGTAACCTTGTGGTAGTGGGCCGTTGAAGACTGATGGATCATTGCTCGGGTTGAGGAAGGCGTCGTACAAGGGCACCTGAATGAGTTCTCCATTTGGCCCCTGAACTTGTAGGTTCTCTCCGACCAGCGAGTGACCAAACCGATAAGCTGCGGCCGCGAACTCGTGACTGATCCGAGCGTCCACATCGGGATTGTAGCCATCCCAGCCGTGATCTTCTCTGTCGCCGTCTGCATTGCGCAAACCGCCAAGAAGCTTGTCCGCGAACTCTTGGAACACAACGCGCTGATAATCGCTCTCGTTGAGCATCTTGGCAGCCTGGAAAATCTCCTCGTCGCTTCCCTCAAATCCCTGCGCGAGCAGGTTCTCAACGTGGAAGTTATGGTTCCGCGCCCAGACTGTGTGCACCGATGTCAGCGCGAAATTCTCGTTCGCACGACCATCGCCCGCCATCCGGTGATCAAGCAGGTCGATGAATGGATTGGCGTCGAGCAGTAGTGGTTGCCCGGAGCCAAGGAAATCCGAAGCGAGCGCCTGCACCATGTCCGGGTCAATCTCCCCGGTGATCTCATCGACCAGATCCGGGAAAACGTCCTGAAGTCTTGCGGCGCCACCTGGCAACCCCGGATCCTCAAAGTATGTTTCCGCCTCCCAATGGTGCAGGATCAGATCGCGCAACGTTGGCAAGAGCGTGAATGCCGGATCCGAAGGATCGGCTTCGCCCCCCAAAAGCCGCATGCCAAACCCATGCGCCCCATCACTTTCGCGCAGGAACTGGCCAACAAGCTCATGGCTGCCATAGGCTTGGTTTTGGTCGACGAAGGGCGACGTCATGTTGGTGTGTTGCGGCACTCCGTCTTCGTCATAACCCGCGACTTCTGCGCGCGTCAGGTCAGCCGGATTGTCAGATGTCGGGCTGCGTTCCGCACCTGGCCCCCCGATTTCAATCGTGCCGAAGGCGGGGTTCTTGGCGATGAAGTCGAGCCCGTGGTCGAAGTACTGACCGAAGGCCATGAAAAGCGCACTCGCATTCATCGCATTTGGGGCCGTCGTATCATCATGCGGGCCGAGAATGTTGGAGATTGCACGTGGATCGAGACCATCAAAGATTGGGTTGATCTGCCGGTTCCCATTTTCATCCGCATCACCGTAACGTGCCTCGGTCAACCGGATGAAAGGTTCACCCGCCGCCCCATACGCTGGATTGGCCTCGTTATTGCCCTCACCACTCAGCGTTCTGACGCCGGTGGCTTCTTCGGTGTCATCGTCGCCGTCAAAGGCCAACTCGCCGTTGACGAGGTTCTTCAAGCCTTCCAGATCGCGGGCGCTCAGCGAGAATGACCCATCGGCAACGTCATCGTCTGACGTTGTACCACCCCCAATACCGGGCAATCCGCTCGATCCGTCGAAGGTGACACTCGATCCACCCCGGCTTACCGTGACCATGCCGTCTTCGTTGACAGTCACGACCGGATCGCCGATTCCGGGTAGTTCGATCACGTCTTGTGGACGCAGCGTGCCAATGATCGTGTCGTTGCCACCCTCGCCTCGGAACACGATGCGGTGTGCCGATGTCAGAGCAGATATATCGATAGTGTCGTCGGCGGCCGTGCCATTGACGGTGATCGTGCTGAAGTTAAGACTGGTGGGTACGAAGTTTCCGACAATCGCGACCGTGTCTCCGCCAACAACGCCGCCGTTTGGTACGCCGTTGCCGTCATTCGCAGACACGGCGAGTGTGTCGACGGCGATCTCTTCAATGTTGTCCAACTCGGCGACCACCGTGGTCGTCGTGCCGACAGTGCGCGTGATCACGATCTCTGTCGATGCGAGGAAAGACGTCCCGAGGCTGGCAGCAAGGCCAGTGTTCTGGCCACCAGACATCGCATAGATCGTAAAGGTTTCAGCTTCGGCGTTGCCTTGAACGCGGAAGGTGTCGTTGCCCGTTCCGCCATCCACCACATCGCGCCCATCGGTCGATGCCTGAATGATGGTGTCAGTGCCACCGCCGGCAATGATGATGTCGTCATCCGCGCCGCCGTTGAGAACATCATTGCCGCCGCCGCCGTCCAACTGGTCAAAGCCTGCTCCACCGTTCAAGACGTCATTCCCAGCCTGTCCGTTCAGGATATCGTCGCCACCGTTGCCGTTGAGCGTGTCGTTTCCGCCGACTCCGAAGAACGGGCTGACACCTGTCAGCAAATCATTGCCAGCGCCACCATTGAGGGAATTGTTTGAAAATAGTGCTCCATTCAGCGTCACGCCAGTATTCTCGGCAACCGCAAGGGTCGGCTCGGAATACACTGTCTCAAGCGTACCGCCCCCGTCGGTAAAGCTCACTTCGACACGAAGCTGTCGACCGATCTCACTGATGTCACCCAAAAGCTGCTGGATGAAGTTTGGATCATTCGGCGTGAATGTCGCATTGGTTGCGCCGGGAATATCGGTCCAGACCGCACCATCAAGAAACTGCCACTGGAAGCTGAAGGCCCCAAGACCATTCACGTCCGCAATGCCGCTCGTATCCACCGTCAGAAGCTGACCCTCGACTGGCGAGACTTGGCCATTGGTCGGAGTCGGGTCATTGATGACAGGCATTCCCGTCGCTGGCCGGGGGGCCGCAAGATCGCCATCTGCGAAGCGCAGTATCTCTATATTGTGAAGCGTGTCGATACCGTCATCGATCAGTATGGCAGGATTGGTGCCAAACCCGGTATGTTCCACCTGTATAACATCGTTGCCAAGGTCGGTGATCGTGTACTGGTCTCGGTTATCGTTGAACACGGCGATGTCGATGTCATCCTCTTGTCCACCGTCGAGAATTTCGCGCACGATGTTCATCTGAGCCGGCACAATCGTGCGCGAAACCAGAAGTTCGAACAGGCTTTGTCCCACCCAAGCGGGATCCACCCCATCCTCTTCGGTAAAGATATGCCGAAGCGTATCAACCGTCGCAATTTCGTTCGCTGCGGTATTTTCGTCGGTCGGATCGCCAGTGATACGAATGCGCACATTTAGCCAGCGGTCGCCGTCGATGATATCGTCGCCACCATTGCCGGTGATCAGATCAGAGCCACCACCACCCATGATGATGTTGCCATTTTCCCAGAACTCTTCGCCGTTCAAGAGCGTGACAAGATCCGAAAGGCCGTCAATCCGGTCAATGCCTGCCTGATCAAGCCCATCGTTAAAGAGTTCAGCTTCTGCTCCCTCTCCGGTTCCGGGCGCAACGCGGTCGTCACCGATCAGAGTGTCGTTCATCTGCCACCCTGACAACCCTTCGACCTTGTCAAAGCGATTGCGCAGGATGTCCGCCTCATCGGTAGTGAAAATCTTGATACGCATATCGGCATAAGCGTCGATTGCCACGCCTTTGTAAGAGACCCAGTCAAACCCGAACATGCCCTCGTTGCGCATCACGCTCTCGCCTTGGACCATGATGTCGTCACCGGATTCGGCGTCGAAATCATGCTCGTCAGATCCCGCGAACATCACGTCATGGCCGATAATCTTACTATTGAAGAACAGTTCGGAGTTATCACCGGCTGTCGTGTCAAAGCCGCCATCGGCTTCCATCCAGTCGTCACCTTCGTTGCCCAACAGGAAGTCAGCGCCGGCTCCACCCATGATGAAATCGTCGCCTGATCCCCCGAACACCTCTGACGAGTCGACCCCGAGGAAGATAACATCCTTGCCTGTGCCGCCCATGAGAACGTCAAGCCCGTTCGCAGAGGCCATAACGTCGTCGCCACCTTCCCCCTTGAGGAAGTCGCCTTCATCCCCAGAGTCGAGGATGATGTCATTGCCCCCACCGCCGTTCACAAGGTCAACGCCAAACCCTGACTCGATGAAATCGTCGCCGTCATCCCCCCAGATGCCGTCGTCACCGTCAGAGGTGATGATCGTGTCATTCCCGTTGGTGCCGCCCACCGCGAGATGCTCTCCGCCGGTGACGCGAATGTAGTTGGTTTCGACTTCGCTCGTTGTGGGATCATCCCGCACGACCTTGCCCATGCCAAGGCCTTCGAGCACCGGATCGTTCCCTACGGGATCGTCAATCAACTGGTTGGCCTGATTGACTTCTAGAACAAAGTCATAGCGCGCAAAGGAATCCACACCAATATGGTGGCGCACAACGTCGTCTTCGGTTCCGCGGATACCGTCTGCGCCCGGATCAGCCAAGCTGGTGTTGGCCAGAAGCATCTTCGAGAACGAGTTCTCTTCGAGTTCGTTGAGGAAGTTCTGCCCTTGGGTCCGTGTGAGATAATAGAACCTGTCTCCGTCCTGAAGCGCCTCCATCTGCGCCTCGAAAATAGCGGTGAACGTCGATCCAAGCATGCCGCCGAACGGCATGATCCTTTCGGCCAGACCACCTACCCAGAGATCAATCGTATTCAGGCCATTGGTATCAGACGTCCAACCGTTGCGCCCAAGCAGGAAGTCAAAGCGATCGGCATCTGACACGCCCCCCCCGCCAAACACGAGATCAAACGCGGCATCACGTTTCTCTTCAAGCGTGTTTGCTGCGAGGATAGTCGCATGGGTTCCATAGGCTGCCAGCAGGTTCACGATCGTCATTGGAGTCTTCAGGTTGGCCGCCAGCTCGACCCAGTTTTCATAGGGTTTCAGCCAAACAGAATTGGTCTGCTGAAAAAGCTCCGCCCGCGCATCGTTGAATGAGGGAATGCCGGTGTCGCGGCCTCGCGCGATGTTGATCGCGGCCAGGTCGAGCGGCAGACCGAGCAGATTGCTGCGCAGCGCGGGGACAATGAATTCGTCAATCTGACTGCCCCGTTCAGTCGTCATGCCAAGGATCACGGCGGCTGCCGCTGCATCCGCGCTCATCGCGCCATCGTTGTCATAGGCAACCGGGTTGAGGAAGGCCGCGATCAGGCCCATGTTGTCAGTTGTGACCTCGCCGGTCAGCTCGTTCACCAAGACACGCGGCATGTTCTCGGTCAGCATTGAATGTCCGAACCGATACACAACGTTGGCAAATTCGGCAAAGATGGACGGATTGATGTCTGTGACCGCGTTGAAGACGAAGGGATCAATGTTCGGGTGGATCTTGCGCCCGAACTCTTCGAAGACAAGGTGCTGATACTGCATTTCGGTCGCGAAGCGCCCTGCTTGGAACAGGCGTTCGCCATCCCAAGTCAACGCAGCGGGATCGGTTGGAATTGGGTCGCCCGCCGCGAGATCGACAAGAAGCCATTCGTTGATAAAATCAATATCGCCCGAGTCCAGAATGGTTTTCTTTTGGGCCTCAACCTGACGGTTGTGCTCGGAGTGGAAGACGTGGTGGACTGCGGTCAGGCCGATATTCTCGTTACCTCGGCCATCACCGGTGACGAAATGGCGGTCAAGCAGTTCATTGTCATAGGTTCCGGCTGTGCTGACACTATCGGAGAGACCGACCGCACTGTCGTCGTCTGCAGTTTTGAGCATACCGCTTTGCGAGTCGAACGGATTTGCGGCATGTGCGATATCATCCAAGAACGCATGCCCGATGCGGATCGCGCCTGCCGTGAATGTATTTACGGGGGCTGCCAAGTTCCCTTCGACCACATCATCGTCAGCAGTATTCGGAATGCCATCCGCGCCAATACCCACCACAATCTGAGGCAGGCCGTTGGGACCGCGAATGAATTCGCCATAGTCATCAGTCCGCAAAAGTGGGATGTTCAGGACATCGCCATCGGTCAGCTCAATCCCGAGAAAATCGCGCGCCTGCGCCTTTACTTCCGCCCAGGTCGGAATTCCGCCATTTGCCCCATCCAAAAGCTTGCCAGTTGAGACCGGGTTGCCATTGGTATCAAATGCATACTCGCGCAGGAATACCTGATGCGAGGCGTGCGATGTATAGGTCTGGTTCTGATCAACAAAGGGCGTGGTGGTGTTCTGTCCTTCATGCTGAGTGTCGTCGGCGGTGCCGAGCACCCCATCCGCACCGGGCCCGTCAACGGGCGTTGACCGGGTGAGCGCCATAAACCGCAGATGGTTCGGAAGATCGTCAGCAGTTCCAGCAATGCCGTCCGCCCCGAGAACGAGCGGATCGTCCGCTTGTAGCGGAATAAAAACCGTTCCATTGTCGCCCTTGGTGATCAGATCGAGGCCGTGGTCGAAGAACTGGCCGAAGAAAGTCATCCAGGCATTGAACGGGGCCGAGATGCCGTCATCAGGCGCAATATTGGGAATCGTTGCAAGGTCGATGTTGTCGATCTCGATCTCGTTGCCGTTCGAGGTCGACAGCGAAACATTGTCTACAAGCACCTGCGAGCCGCCGGTTTGCTGAATCTCGACGCGCAGCGTCTGGCCCGCAAGACCCGCAGAGATCGGACCAGAATTAAGCGTCAGATCGGCCCACTGCCCATCAGCGGGTTCTGGCAGGGTAACAGAGGAAATGACCGTGGTCACGCCGCCACCGCCTACGGCAACAAGTCGGGCGGTGCCGCCCGACCAGACCTGATCGGTGCGATCTCCGACACTCAGGCTCAGTTGATAGCTCGCACCCTCGGTCAGAGTGCCGCTGTCCTGAGACAGTGTGGCACCACCGGTCAGCCACGCAACGTTTGGACCCGGATGACCAGCGGTTGAACTTACGCTGTCAACTGGTGCAAATAGACCGCCTGATCCTCCTGTAATCGTCCAATCACTGGGCGCAGTTGTGGTGAAATTGCCCAGCGGATTCGACGTAACCCCGGGTGCGCCATCAAGGAGCGGTTGATCCTCGAAACTTGTGTTCAAGAGTTCCAAGGCCTCGGGGCCTTCGCCGGGGCGAATTGGAATTGCATCTTCGCCATAGCGTTCGTGGAACGCCGCCAGTGCGGCGTCATTCGCAAACCATGCCTCGACCACGGCCGGGTTCGCCGTACCTTGGTCTACAACGAGGTTAGAGATGATCCGCGGATCGGCATCGGCGACGTTGCCGGTGTGTCCTCCATTGGTGCCCGACGGTGTGCCGATCACGCCATAGTCCGTGTTGGTGACAAGCGGCCCGCCAGGCGCACCAAGCGGCATCTCGTCCCCATCCTGATCGTTGAGGAAGGTTTGGCTGAGAAGCCGCGGCATAGGAGTATCCGCTGCGCCCCATGTTTCGCGCCCTTCAATCAGATTGTTGTATCTGCCGTCGACCGTGCGCAGACCGTTGGGCACTAGGGGCTCTGGAATAGCGAGAACAGCGCCCGGTGTCCCTTCTGGTACGACATTGCCGCCAGCGTCGACATAGATTTCGGTAAGCGGCGTTCCGCTCGCATGCGCTTCGCTGATCTTGACCTGCCGAAGAAAGAACTCGAGGTCCGCGATATTCAGTTTGACAGCCATGACACATCTCCCCATGTGGCCCGCCGCAGTGTTTGCGCGAGCAGATTTTGTTTTATCTCAATGCCTTGGAGCCAGGTTCTGAACCTGGAAAACAGAATTACGAAAATGACATAAATGGCCCCAAGTATCCTGATTAGGGTCTCATCGTTGTGGAGTTATCGCCACGGGCAGAGGTCTCTCGCTTCGCCAGCACGAAAGCCCGCAGGATGGGTGGGACCAAGGCTCAAGAAATTTTCAGACCAAAGACCCTATTAAACTGGGCTCAAAGTCCATTGAATGGTCAGCGGCGTGTAGCGTAGGAATTGGTTAACTATAGATTAATCATTGGTAATCGCCTGAAGCGCGCATAGGCTTACTTGAATGAATTTTTTGCTATTCGGCGCTGCGTGCCACCAAGTGGCCCCGAACATCCCCAGAAGTCATTATGCCCAAAAACAAGAAACAAACGCCGAATCATTCCAGAGAATCATCGAACGCCATCCTGGGCTTGTTTCATGTGGCACCCAGCCCTCTGGCAGCAATTTTCACTGTGATCGTTATCGGTGTCATGTGTGCGCTCGGGGCCTTCATCATATTCGAGTACCGCTCGCTACAGGTTCAATCGCACGGTCGGGTTGGAAGCGCCTATATTGACAACTTGCTCGCGCCGCTGGCGTTGAGCCATTTTGAGAGCCTCGGCAATGCAGGCCGCGGTTCCGAGCAGGCGTTCAGCTACGTTGCTGAAAAGAATCCAAATCTGGTAATGCGAGTCTGGACGCTTGACGGCGCACTTCTGTACTCGACACTTAAACACGATACCGCTGATCATCACGAGGCGGAGAATCTTCAGGTTGCGATTCAGGGCCAATTCATCGTCAAACTGGAGACGTCCGGCGAAGTTGATCCTGAATTTCCACTCGCCTACCCGTATTTCGAAGTTTACGCCCCGATCCACGATCCAGTGAACGGTTCGTTGATCGCGGTCGGCGAAGTCTATCTGGATGCGTCCGAGCTCTTGCGTGACCGGACATTCGTAGAACGGACGACTTGGGCTGCTGTGATCCTCGCGGCCCTGAGCATGCTGGCAATGCTGGCTCTGACCTTCAGCCAAAGCTCGCGGTTGGAAGCGCTGTTGGACGCCGAGCGCAGAATGGTCAAACATAATGATCGGTTGCGTCGCGCTGCCAACCGCGCGCGATTTGACGCCGCAAAGGCCAACGAACAGGTTCTCAATGTCGTCGGTGCCGAGTTGCATGACGGTCCTATCCAGTTGCTCAGTCTGGTTTCCCTGATGCAGGGCAAGACTACTCAGGCCGCCCTACCCGATGGAACGTCGATAAGCGGGCTGATCAATCAGGTGATGACGGAATTGCGGTCTATTTCAGCTGGGTTAATCCTACCCGAGCTCGAGGATCTGGATGCCAAGGGTGTGGTTACGCTGGCCGTCGAGCGGCATATAGCCCTGATGTTTGGCGACGTAGAGACAGAGATCGTGGAGCCTCTGGCCAAACTGGATCTTCCCCGCAAGATTTGTCTCTACCGCGTGCTGTGTGAGGGGCTCAGTAATGCCGTCCGGCATGGCGAAGGCCGAATTCCTGTGGTCAAGGTTTGTCAGCGTGGCTCGATCCTGGACATCACGATCTATGGTGGCAAATCGCAGGGCGCAAAATCTACCGCTTCAGTCACGCCTTGGCATTTGGGCTTGCAAGGCATGCGACGTCGGCTCGACGCATTCGAGGGCAGTATTGACCTCGATATCGCGAAGGATTCATCCACGCTTCATGTCACTTTGCCAATACAATCGCCGGACGACACGTCTTAAAGCGTTTCAGTCGCCTCAGATGCACCACCACGCTCCAGCGCTATGTCCTACATTAGATTTGATCCAGAAGTGCCGATCGTCCCGTCTGTAATCAACCTCAGAGACTGTCAGTTCATTTTGGATGTGCCCATAAGTGCCCCGCTGTTTGCAAGCTCTTGCGCGGCAAGCACGACTTCAACCCGGTTGCGGACATCAAGCTTTTGAATCAGAACGGACATATAATGTTTCACCGTCTTCTCTTGCAGCGACAGCCCATCGGCGATCTCGCGGTTTGTCGAACCCCTGAGCAATAAGCGAAGGACATCTTCCTCTCGCTTGCTGAACCGGACCCGTTCCATGGTGCGATAGCGTGCTTGTTGTCTCAGCCCAGCAACGACATTCGCGGAAACGCTTGGCGATAGGTATGTATCCCCCATATGAACCTGTCGGATGGCATCGGCCAACTCTTCGAGCGTGCTGCCCTTCAAAACATATCCGAGAACGCCCGCCTCCAACGCGGAGATTGCTGTGTCCTTATTGCTTGATGCTGTGAAGGCCACCATTTTTGTGTGAGAATGCTCCGTCGCAACCTTTGCGATCGCTTCGATAATTACACCGGGCATGTTCAAGTCGATCACGATGATGTCAGGCTTGACCGATCTCGCAATCTTGACAATGTCCTGTGCTGTCTTGCCAGAGGCAACGACAGTAAAGCCCTCAAGGGCCGAAAAAAGTTGACAGACACCGGTCAAGAAAACCGGATGATCATCCGCAAATGCCACAGAAATATCTGGCATAATTATACCCCAGCTCCCCCGAACTTTCCCCAGAAATACTAAACTTCGAAATTCAACATAAATTCACAAAGAATGTGCTGATCATATCACGCAATCGTGATTGTGGCAATCCAGCCCCTAGAACGTGTAGATCAGGTCCTATTCAGTCTCTCAGTCTGGCGCGTTCATGACGCAAACCAGACCTTTGCGCTGGCCCCTAAGACCAACACGTGGACTGGAATAAGGTGGGGGACCCCCACTTCTACTGGGCAGAAGCAAGGAAAGAATGTGGAGCAGGAATCGGCGTTTTCCCTGTCACATGGAACCAGCTCGATATTGCGATAGTCGACGGCAGACAAAACGTAAAAAATCTCGCCGGGCGCTTTGACCCGGCGAGTGAATGGGCATGAGGCGGTAAGCGGCGGGGATCACACCACTCGTGCTTGGACCGCCGCACGTTTACAGGATGAAATCAGACGCATCGAGATCGGCAAGCCTGACATCATCGATCCGCAAGATGTCCCCTCCACCAAAATTCAGGAGAGTGTCACCGTTGCGCTGGCTCGCAAGATCAAGCACCGCATCAAATCCGGCAAGCCCATATGCGCTGAGGTCGATAATGTCAGTGCCCGAGGCAAAATCGGCAATCTTGTCGAGGCTGCCGTCTCTTGAGAACACAAAAACATCGCTGCCGAGGCCACCGTCATAGGTATCACGCCCCTCGCCACCTTCTAGAGTATCGTTCCCACGACCACCGAACAGCCGATCATTGCCGTTGCCGCCTTCGAGAGTGTCGTCTCCACCGCCCCCCTTGAGGCGGTCCTTGCCATCGCCACCACGCAAAAGATCATTTCCGGCATCGCCCCGCAGGATGTCATCGCCAATGCCCCCGTCGACCGTATCATTGCCACCATCGCCGCGCACATTATCGTCGCCATCACCCCCCTGCACGAGATCGTCCCCGAGATCCCCGCGCAAGGTGTCATCGCCACTCCCACCAAAGACCGTGTCATCCCCACGATCCCCGCGAATGCGGTCATCGCCCGAGCCACCATCAACCAAGTCATTGCCTGCGCGCGCCCGGATATCGTCATCGCCGCCAAAGCCACTCATATGCTCTGCCTTTGAGCGACCGTGCATGCGCTCTGCGGCATTCGTGCCATTGAGAGTGAGATCGGGAGGGGTGCCAGTTCCGGTGCCTACATCACCCGAGCCTTGGTCCGGCGTGCCATCGTCACTGCCCGGTGTGGTCACGCCCACATCACCCGAGCCTTGATCCGGTGTGCCATCGTCACTGCCCGGCGTGGTCACGCCCACATCACCCGAGCCTTGGTCCGGCGTGCCATCGTCACTGCCCGATGCAGGTGTTCCGCCATTGGCAAGGTTGTTCAAACGTTGAGTGTCCGACGATGTCGCCACGCGCTCGATTATGGTTTTGTTCGCGGCGTTCTTGCGCTCGTAGATCCCACCGGAAATTTCTTCCTTCGTACCGTCATCATAGGTAACTTCAATTGACGTGCCGAGCACGTCAACGCGGGTCACGACAGCGGAAGTGGCAGAATTGGCCGCTTCGAAATCTGTGGCCAACGTGGTCAATCGGGCGATATCGGCAGCCGTCGCGCGGCGCTGCTGAACTGTCTCGCCAACCGAATTCTTGCGCTCGTAAATCCCCGCCTCAATTTCTTCACGTGAGCCGTCAGCGTATTCGATCTTTGTATTGCCAGGTCTCAGTTCGATCGCAAAGATGTCCACTTGGAATACTCCTGTTTTCCAACATGCACCCAATCTACTGAGCCGCAGCATCGCTTGAACCGCCCAAGGGTCTGGCAATTCGTCAGACCTTCGTCTTAGGGAGGCAAAAAAATACCCCCGGCATAAATGACCGGGGGCTACGGCGGCAGGGTCTGGGGAGCCAATACCGCCGTTACCATGTACCTTGGGGACGCTCGGGGATCGTTAAATCTGTGTGATGCAGACTAGAGATCGCAGAGCAGGTGGCTGGCAGGAAAGGTCGTTTTTTTTCTCGGTTTCCGAGTTTCGGATAACATTGGCGCGGGGTCCCGCGTCTAAATAGGGCCGATAGTCGGGTGATCGGCAGAACTAAAGTCGGAAAATCCAGGTTTCAGAGGCCTTTTTCTCGCGCCATCAAGGCCGCTTCGACCCGGTTGCGCACATGCAGCTTCTGTAGAATGTAGCTCATGTAGTGCTTGACCGTGGCCTCGCGCAAACCAAGCTCGTCGCCGATTTCCCGATTGGAGGCCCCGCGCGCCACAAGACGGAGGATCTGTTCTTCGCGATGCGTCAGATCCGAGATTGGATCAGCGCTGCGCGTGCCCCGTGTCTTTCCCGCCCCCAACGCCGAAAGCACCTTGCCCGCAAGTCCGGGCGAGATGAAACTTCCACCTGCGTATACGCTGCGCAACGCTTCGATCAGAGTTTCAACCGCGACCCCCTTGAGAACATAGCCTGAGGCCCCCGCTTTCAGCGCCCTCAGCAGATCGTCATCCTGCTCGGACACAGTCAACATGACAATACGAACGGTTGGAAATTGCTCGGATATCCGTTCTGCAGCCGTCAGACCGTTTCCCGGCATGGAAATATCGAGCAGTGCAAGGTCCGGCAGCACTTGCCCCGTCGCCGCGACCGCTTCATCTGCACCTGTACACTCTGCCAAGACATCAAATCCGCCATCCTCTTGAAGAGAGCGGATTACACCGCCGCGAAACAACGGGTGATCGTCGGCAATGACGATCCGAATACGCTCTGTCATGGCGCGCTCTTTTCGATCTGTAGGCGCATCGTCAACCGCGTGCCCCGGCCCGGCCCTGTATCGACATCAAAAATACCTCCAACACTCTGAACACGCTCGCGCAACCCGGCAAGACCGATGCGACCCTTGTCGAAATTGGCCTTTGGATCGAAACCCGGACCCCGGTCACTGACCGAAACGACAAGACTACCGCCCTGCATCGCAAACTCGACCTTTTGACCAACGCCATCCGCGTGGCGCCACGCATTCATCAGGCCTTCTTGTACGAAACGAAAGATGCAAATGAGCTGTGGCAGGCCGGGACGCAGATTGTCACCATCCTCGGCATTGCTGTCGAGGATGACTTCGGTTTGTGTGCGTTCTGCATGCGCATCGGCGGCTCTCCGGATCGTCTCCAGAATGGTTGCGCCTTCCAGCTTGGGCAGCACCAACCCGCGCGCCAATCCACGAATATCCGCCAAAGCCTCTTCCAGCGCGCGCAAGATCAGGTCCGCCTCCTCGGGGCCGCCGGATTTGCGCCAAGCGCTGATCCGCATATTGGCAAAGGCGAGCGCCTGCGCGGGCCCGTCATGCAGTTCCGCCCCGATCCGTCTGAGCAACTGTTCGTTGAGCGCCGAGAATTGCTCTGACGCGCTCTGGATGCGCAGGCGCAGCAAATCATTTTGCAGGCCGACCTTGGTGATCTGTCTCAAACGTTGTTGCAATTCCGACCGCTGAAACTCGATCGTGCGGCTGCCTGCACGCACGATGCCGAACAAGGTTACAAAGGTCAGACCAGCCACTGCCGCAACAACAGCCCAGGCTGTCCAGCGGGCAACGCGCAGGTCTTCATGGAGTTCGCTGGCATCCTGATAGAATTCGGCGACGGCAATGATCTCTCCGGTCCGGATCGAATGGATAGGATTGTACACTTCCAGTAGCGGTAGACCAAACGCCCGCTCCCCTCTGGATTCGTCGTGATCAAGGTCGTCAAATCCTGCAATGATATCCCCTTGCCACGCCTGCAACAGGTCGTCATGCGCCTTGAATGTCTGACCGATCATCGCGCCATCGCTGGCATAGGCCACATGCCCGCCTTCCTTCCATATCTTGACCGACAGGATCCTTTCGCGTGTTGCTGGCCGCGCAAGAAGCTCCTCGAGCTTGGCGCGCCGCTCCTCGGACAGGGCGTTCCCATCGGCAAGTTCCTGCGAAAGCGGTGCAATCAGGCTTTCCATGTAAACAGCGGCAGAAATCGCAGAGTTGCGCACAACGGCGCTCTCGATGCGCGAGTTCACAAAAGCAGCGATCAGCACCATTCCGATCAGGCTGACGATTCCCCCAACAATTGCAAAGCGGCGGTGCAGGGGTAGGTCATGAAACGCAGTCAACAACGGCAACCGAGGCTTGCCAGACTTGTCCTCGGGCCCGGCACCATCAACACCATAGTCGTTTTCCAAAACTGTCACGGGTTCTCCTGCCACCATGAACGCGGTTTCGTGCCTTGGATGTCACGCCCTCATCAACAAACGCGCTTCTCTCAGGAACTCCGTCTGTTCCCGCAGGATGTGTCAAGCCTGTCGTTGGATGTACGTCATCCTTGCGTTTTGGTCTTCCGACTAAAGTCGGTTTGTTCGCAGCCCTGATCGCAGCATGTCGCATTCTTGCGAATTACGCGCAAAGTCAGGTAACACCTGTGTCTTGCAGGATGCGCGGAATGGCCTGTTTCACTTTAAAAAACCCCGCCGTGGCATGGGGCCAGATTGCGCGATCCCAGGCCCGCTGCCATTCTGCCAAAGCGATACCTTGCGCTGAAAGATGGGGACGCGCCGTATCGAGCCAGTCAAAAAGGGGACCCCGCGTGACATAGGGGGTAACGATCTGCGTTGCCCCTGATGCGACGGCCCAATCCATCAAGGCCTTGGGGTGATCGGCACGGGCCATATCAGCCGTAACGCCCAGCCGTTCAGCGGCATCGGCAAGCGCGCCCGCCTCGAACTGATGAACTGCGTCAGATACAGGCAAGGATGAGCGAAGATGACTGCTGCGAAGCGCCACCACCGCACGGATATCAAGCGCGGAATGATCGAAATCCTCAACCCGGCAATCTTCATCCGTGATCAAAAGCAAGGTGGGACGTGCGGCTTGTGGTGCCAAGACAGGGCGCAGGGGCTGCACGGGGGGCAGCCCCTCAGGCTCGGTCGCCTCTAGGCCCTCGGTCACCTCGGCAAAATCCGCGGCGCGGGGCGTGAAGCGGCCATTGGTAAAGGTGGCGATATTGTCAGCGCGCGCCGGATAGGGCTTGCCTCGCGTATGCAGACCCGCCACCCAACGCCAACCCAACGTATTTGCGGCGGCATCCCCATCAACCAAATGCCGGTAAAAGAAATCAGCCCCCAGACGCCAAGGCAGCCCAAGCGTGAATATCCAGATCGAGGCGAACCACATCCGCGCATGATTGTGCAAATACCCGGTCTCAACCAGTTCCGCAGCCCAGGCATCGAAACAGGCAAGCCCGGTTTGCCCGTCGGTCGCCCGCCCCACTTCTCGGCGCAGACGACGGTCATTGTCGAGCGCCGCCAGATCCCTTTCAAGCCCCTGCACATAACTGACCCAAACCTGCGGTCTACGCTCTAACCAGCCTTTGAAATAGCCGCGCCAAATCACCTCCTGCACGAACTTTTCGGATTGCGCGGGGCCATGCGCCGCAAGCGCTGTTGCCACAACATCAGACTCAAGCACCAGCCGCCGCCGGATATAGGGCGACAGCCCGGATACCGCGCTATGTGCCCCCGGCCCATAGTCAGTGTTTCGGCCATTGGCATAGCGCCGCCCCATACGTGGCGCAAACGCGACCAGCTTTGTCATGCCTTCGGCGTGGGTCGCCTTCAATTCAGTCATCGCGGCTCTGGCCTGTCGAAAAAATCTGCAGTCGACTGCACAGATGACGCGGCGCGCCCAGAATTCAACACGGGCTCTGCACCCGGCGCTGCACGAAATTTTCGGGCCAGTGGAATAATCCCCTCTGTGCCCCGTTTCTCCAGCAGTACATCAGACAGGAGGCACACATGCATCGCCCCACATTCAAGACAATCGTCACCTCGCATCGCGTGGCCTCGTCGTCGGGCACCTTGCCCGCGCGGGTCATCAATCCGGCAGGGCTATCTGGCCTTCCTCCATTGGTGGTTCTCCACGGGATTTCGCGTAACGCCGATGAATTGGTCGATCTGTTCGCACCAGTGGCCGAAAAGCGCGGGCGCATCGTGGTCGTGCCGCATTTTTCGGAACCTGACTGGCCACATTTTCAGCGCCCTTGCCGCGCGGCGCGGCCCGATCAGGCGCTTTTGGCGATGCTGTCGCATCTGGCGATGATCGACAATGCCTTTGCCGGTCCGGTCGATCTGTTCGGGCATTCCGGTGGGGCACAACTCGCCCATCGTTTTGCGATGCTCTATCCGCACAGGGTGGGGCAGCTCAATCTTGCTGCTGCGGGATGGTATTGCCTGCCTGACACCAGCATGGCCTATCCCTATGGCCTTGGGATCGACGCGGAACCCACAAGCCTGCCTTGGGCACGGCGACATCAGCAGGCTCTCAGCGTCTATCTCCGCCTGTCGGTTCGGGTGTTCATCGGCCTTGAGGACTCCTTGCGAGACGACGCCCTGCGCAAGACCCCCCAACTGGACCGCGTACAGGGTCTGACACGGATTGCGCGGGCGCAGACCTATGTCGCGCATTTCCGCAAGGCTGCGCAGGCCATCGGGATTACTCCCGACATCAGCCTGACGCATTTGGCCGGCGTTGGCCATGACGTGGCCCAAGCGATCCGCGACGCCGGACTTGCAACCAAAGTGGCTTGGGGCGTCAACACCTCCGGTACATGGCCATCCTTTGCTGTGGCAAGCTGATAACTCTCATTTCCTTGAGGATCACACCCATGACACATGACATGCTTTCTTCGCTGACAGATGCCAAATGGACATTCTCGACCCGGCGGGTCAATCACACCGATATTGCCGGTCTGGATACCGCATTCGCCGCAGCCCGGCCCGGCGACCTGATCTTGGCTCAGGTCGAAAGCCTTGGACAACATCACCGCGTCCAGCTTTCAACAGGGCGACCGTCCTTGATCTATCCGGGTGATATGGTGGTGCTGGCCTGTGGTGCGCGCTATGCCCCCGATCAATTCGAAGGGCTGGCCGAGATTGACCCGAACGGGGCCGATCTTCTGGCGGGTGGCGGCTGCATCGGCCGGATGGTGGCTCGGAATGAACGGATCAAGAACGCAACCCGCCTCCTGCCCGTTGGCCGACTGCTCGATGCCACGGGCAAACCTGTGAACCTCATGCGCTACGCCCTGCCGCCAACGACTTCCGCCAGCGATATTCCCGTGATCTTCGTGCTCGGGACGGCGATGAACTCGGGCAAGACATTGGCCACGGCTCAACTCTCGTTGGGGCTGCGACGCGCAGGTTACAAGGTGGCCGCGCTGAAGGGGACAGGCACCGGCGCCTTTGGCGATCTCAACGAATATGCCGATACAGGCGCACATTGGGTGGCCGATTTCACAGATGCCGGAATGGTCACCACCTACCGCGAACCGCTGGGGCGGATAAAGGCGGGACTCGAGCTTCTGCTTGACCATGCGGCACAACGAGGCTGCCAAATCGCTGTCATGGAAATCGCCGATGGGCTTTTTCAACGGGAAACCGGCGCGCTCATCGCTGACCCTTGGCTGCGCGCGCGTCAGTCGAGCGTGATCTTTGCCTGCGGTGATGCTGTTGCGGCGGCAGGCGGGGTGGCCGAACTGGCCCGTCACGGGCTGCGCCCCGATGCATTGACCGGCATCGTCAGTTGTTCGCCCATGGCTATGGCCGAGGCAGAGACCGCCACCGGCGTGGCGGTCCTGCGCAAAGGTGATCTGGCCGATCCGGCTGAGGCGAATGTCTTTGCCTTGCGCGCATTTGGTACGGATCGGCGGGCCGCATGATGGCGTTGCCCCCACTTCTGGATCGCGGGCGAGGGCGCGGCTTGGCCCTTGTTGCCGTGCTCACGCTGATGCAGGGTATGGCGGCCGGGGCCGCGGCCTTTGCCACCCGTGCGCTCTTTGAAACCATGCATGGCGGCAACGCGCTGCCGCTTGTCGGCCTGAGCGTCCTTGCAGGGGCTGGGGCGATTATCGCCATGACACGCATCGCCGCGCGATATCTGGGCGAAGGCATTGGCCAGGACTATGCCCGACAGATCAGGGCCGCTCTCTTCGAGCACGCGGCGCATATGCCCGCAAGCGCTGTGGCAGAGCGGCGCGCAGGCTATATGTCGCTCCGTTTTGTCGGCGACATGACCGCCTTTCGGAACTGGTTGGGGCTGGGGCTGCCGCGCCTCGTCGCCGGGGCCGTGCTGATCCCGACGATGCTCGTCGTGCTCTGGCTGCTCGACCCGGTATTTGCCTTGGCAGTTGTGCCGGTCTTTGGGATCACGCTGCTGGCCATCACGCTCGGGGGGATGCGATTGATCCCCCTGCACCGCCGCCTGCGGGTGCGCCGGGCGAGGATCGCGGCAGAGATGGCCGAGCGTATGCCATTGGCGCCGCAGCTTGATCGCCTGGGCCGGCGGCGCAAGGAACTGGCCCAGCTGGACAAGCGCACAGAGGCGATGATCCGTGCTGCCCTGCGCCACCGCCTGAGCGCCGAAACCCTCAACGCGCTACCCGATCTTGCGGCGGGGATTGCAGCGGCACTGGTCATCCTGACGGGGCACCGCGCCGGGTTGGGCACGGGCAACATCGCCGCAGCACTGGCTTTGCTTGGGCTTTTGCTGTCGCCCCTGCGCGATCTTGGCGGGGTCTGGAACCACCGCGCTGCCTTTCATGCTGCCGCGACCAAGGCCCAAGCCGCGCTCTCGCGCCAGAAACGCGATCTCTACCGCACCGGGCAACGCCTGCCAAAAGGGGCTGTCGATGTCACGTTCGAGAATGTGCCTCTGCCGTCGGGGCAGATGTTGAGCCTGCATGCCAAAGGCGGCACCAAAACTTGTCTACCGATTGGCGAACTGGATGCGCGGGCTGTTCGCGATATGCTGCTTGGGCTCGAAACGCCCTCGGCGGGGCGCATTCTGCTGTCGGGCATCGACCTGCGCGATCTGAGCCGGGGCAGCCTGCGCCGCGACGTCCAGTGTCTCAGCGCTGCGCCAGAGGTTCTGCAAGGATCGTTGCGCCGCGCCCTTTTGATGGGGTGCGACCATCGCCCAGAGGATGCAACGCTCGAGCAACTGGCCCGCGACGTTGGGCTTGGCCCACTGCTCAAGCGTCTTGGCGGGCTGAGCGGAACAGTCTTAGAGGGCGGCAAGAACCTGATCCAGACAGAGCGATTTGCGCTTGGCCTTGCTCGCATCCGGCTTTTGCCCCCAAGATTGCTCTTGCTGGGGTTTGAGAGTGATCCGGGCGACTGGATGAGGTTCTCCGTTCATCTGAGAAAAACAGGTGTAACCGTCATCCATATGGGCAGAGCGCAGCAAGCGGCGCAAGTTGCAGCCTGAGCCCACCCGCACAGGCCGGCCCTGCCCCCAGACCTCAATCAGTGATTGCGGCCCCATCCGAACGCGGATCGGCAGCGGCCTCGATCAACCCGGTCGGATGCAGCACCACAGCCCCGGCATGGCCCGCAAGGTCCGAATACGCAGGGATCATCTCAACCTCATGGCCCGCGTCTTGCAGCGCTAAAACCAACTTCGGATCAAACCGATCCTCAAGTTTCAGCGAGGTGGTATCCTGCCCCCATGTCTTGCCCAAGAGCCAACGGGGCGCTGTCACCGCCTCTTGCAGGCCCATGCCGAACTGAACATAGCGGGTGAACACAGCGGATTGCGTCTGGGGTTGGCCCTCGCCACCCATCGTGCCATAGGCCATGACGCGCCCGTCGTGCAACTCGGCCATGGCAGGATTAAGCGTGTGGAACGGGCGCTTGCCGGGGGCAAGCTGGTTCGGCCCCGGAGCCAGCGAAAACCCCGCACCCCGGTTCTGAAAGTACACGCCTGTCTCCGGGCAAGTCAGCCCCGAGCCGAATTCCCAAAACACGGACTGAATGAAGCTGACGACCGTGCCGTCGGCGTCGCAGGCCCCCATCCAGATCGTATCGCCTTCTTTCGGCTCATAGGGCCAGGGCAGCGCCTTGGTTCTGTCGATTTGTGCCGCCAGCATATCCAGCGCCGCATCCGTTAGCCATTCCTGCGCCGGTGTCGCCATATGGGTGTGGTCACCCAGTTCGGCATTGCGCCGGAGAAACGCCTGTTTGGTGGATTCGATCAGCCCGTGAATGTGATCAAAGCCGTCACCCGTCGTCACACCCAGTCGGTCAAAGAGACCAAGGATCATCAGGGATGAAACCCCCTGCGTGGGTGGGATCATGTTGTAGAGCCGCCCCTGAGAGGTCTCCAAACTCAGCGGCGTCACCTGCTCTGCGGCATAGGCGCTGAAATCCGCAGCGCGCAGCGGGCTGCCGTTAGCCTCAAGATAGGCGGCATGGGTGCGGGCCAGTGGGCCATCGTAATAGGCGCGCAGCCCCTCGTCAGAGAGATGGCGCAGGGTTCGGGCAAGGGCCGATTGGCGCAGATGCGCGCCCGCCTCTGGCACCTTGCCACCGATCAGAAAGGTCTCGGCAAAGCCCGGCACGTCGCGCAACCCGTCCAGCTTTTCGGCCGTGGTGCGCGATTGATTGCCGGTTACGGCGATGCCGCGTTCCGCATAGGAAATCGCAGGCGCCAAGAGACGCGAGAGCGGCAGCTTTGTGCCCTGCACGTTTAGCGCCACCTCCCAGCCACCGATTGTGCCGGGAACCGTCAGCGCAGCCAGACCGCCCCGCGTGGGAATTGCCTTATGATGCCCACGCGCCGCATACCACTCTGGCGTCGCCAGCCCCGCCGCCTGCCCGCCTGCAAAGATGCCGACAGGTGGATTTCCCGGTTGCTTGATCAGCCAGAACCCATCCCCGCCAATGCCGTTCATATGCGGATAGACCACGGCGATGGTCGCAGCCGCCGCAACCATCGCCTCTATCGCTGTGCCACCGTCGCGCAGCACATCCCGTCCCGCCAATGCGGCGGCCCGGTGGGGCGCGGACACCGCGCCGTTATATCCCAAGGCAGCATGAAGCATGGTTCACCATCCGATTGCTTGGGGCAGCCAGGTGGCCAGCCCCGGTGAAAAATAGACAAGGCTGAGCGCAGCAAGCTGAAGGCCGATAAAGGGCAAAACCCCTTTGTAGATGTCCGACGTCGTGACTTCGGGCGGGGCGACCCCCTTGAGAAAGAACAGCGCCCAGCCAAAGGGTGGCGTGAGAAACGAGGTTTGCAGGTTCATCGCCACCAGAATGGCGATCCATGTCAAATCCGCGCCAGATTGCATGAAAATCGGCAAAAAGAGCGGCAAGGCGATATAGGAAATCTCGATCCATTCGAGGAAGAAACCCAGCACGAAGAGCAAGAGCATCAGGAAAAAGATCTGGCCGTCCAGCCCCCCCGGAACGCTGGAGAACGCCGATTGCACCAGATGTTCACCGCCAAGCCCGCGAAAGGCCAAGCCGAACGGCTGTGCGAAAATCAGGATCAGGAATACCATGGCCGAGGTGACAAAGGCCGCGCGCACCGCATCCCGCAGGATCGAGAGATTGAGCCGCCCCGCCAGTGCCGCCAGCACGATAGAGCCGAACGCGCCCATAGAGGCGGCCTCGGTCGGGGCTGCAACACCGCCGATAATCGAGCCCAAGACCAGCACGATCAACGCAATAGGCGGAAAGACGACCTTGAGCAATTTGCCTGCCAGTTCACCGCGCAGCATCGCGGCCCGCTCTTCGAGAGGGATGGCGGGCATGGTCTTGGGCGAAAGAAACCCGAGGATGAGGACGTAGCCCACAAAGAGCCCCGCCAGCATCAGCCCCGGAAAGAGCGCCGCCGCAAAGAGCGTGCCCACGGATTGTCCCATGATATCGGCCAGCAGGATCAGAACAAGACTGGGCGGAATGATCTGCCCCAGCGTGCCCGAGGCACAGATCACCCCTGCGGCCACGCTGGCGCTGTAGCCGCGCTTGATCACCGGGCCAAGGGCGATCAGCCCCATCGTGACCACTGTCGCGCCAACCACGCCAGAGGCCGCGCCCATCAAGACGCCAACAAGGATAATGGCCAGAGCCATGCCCCCGCGCAGCCCGCCCATGGCAAAGCCTATGACCTCCAACAGGTCTTCGGCTATTCGGGATTTTTCAAGCATGATCCCCATGAAGATGAAAAGGGGCAGTGCCAGAAGTGTATAATTGGTGATCACCCCAAAGATGCGCGCGGGCATCAGCGTGAAGAGCATGGAGCCAAAGCCCATGTAACCAAATACAAACCCCGTCACGCCAAGGCACACGGCAACCGGCATGCCGATCAGCAACAGGATGAAGAACGCCCCGATCATGCAGAGCGCGAGAATTTCAGTGTAGGGCATTGGACGTGCCTATTCCTGTCTTTCTGGGAGAGGGGTCATCAGCTTCAGCGCGGCGTGGCCGGTCATCGCGACCGCCTGCAAAGCCAAGAGCAAAAAGGCCACGGGCATCGCTGCTTTGAGCAGGTAGCGGTAGCCAAGGCCGCCGGGATCTGGAGAGCCTTCGTTGATCGCGTAGCTTGACTGTACATACGCAATGCAGAGCCAGGCAATGAGAAGCGCAACCACGAAAAGCGCGATGTTGGACACGAGATCGACCAGTGCTTGCGAATTGGGGCGCATCGACCCATAGAAAATATCGACCCGCACCTCGCCCCCCTGATTGAGACCGTAAGACATGCCAAAAAGCGCGCTCACCGCCATGATGTGCCACTCGGCCTCTTGCAAGCCGACAGTGCCATAGGAAAAGAGGTAGCGCGCCAGCACGTTGAACGCGACGACAAGCACCAGCGCCAACGCGCTCCATGCCGCGACATGTCCGATCACACGGACGAGGCCAGAGGCCCCGTCCGTCACGCGTTTGATCCCCGCCTGCATCACAAGGCGTAAAGCGGCTTTTCGGACACCGAGGCCCAGCTGTCATGCTCGGCCTTGAAGGCCATAAAGGCGTCATGCACCTTTTTGGTCGCCGGATCAGCGGCAGCGCCTTCCTCGAGGACTTTTTGCGTCACCGCCTTCAACTCGTCCACCACATCCTGAGGCAGGGTATTGGCGATCACGCCCTCATTCTCGACCAAGTCCTTGAGAGCTGCGGCGTTATTCGCCTCGCACCATGTGTGGCTTTCAAGGTTGCAGGCCATTGCTGCGGTAGACACAATCGCCTGAAGATCGGCGGGCAGCGTGTCCCACGCGGCCTTGTTGATCAAAAGTTCGGTGACGTTCGAAGGTTCATGCCAGCCGGTCGTGTAGTAGTATTTGGCCGCATCATGCAGTCCGAGGCGACGATCCTGATAGGGCCCGACAAATTCCGCCGCATCAATCACGCCGCGTTCCAGCGCCGGGAAAATCTCTCCGCCCGGCAAGAGTTTCACATCTACACCCAAGGCCGCATATACCTTGCCCGCAAGGCCGGGGATACGCATCTTGAGGTCTTTGAAATCGGCGATGCTCTCGATCGGCTCACGGAACCAGCCGGTCATCTGCACGCCGGTATTGCCCATTGGCAGCGCCTTGAGGCCAAGCGGCTCATAAAGCTCATCCCAAAGCGCCATACCGCCCCCGTGATAGAGCCACGCCGTCATGCCCTGAAAGTTCATGCCAAAGGGCACGGTGGTAAAATACTGCGCCGCTGGCAGTTTACCCGCCCAGAAATAGGCGTTTGCGGCATTCATCTCGACCGCGCCGCCACGCACCGCGTCAAAGCCTTCGAGCGCCGGGATCAGTTCACCGGCGGCGAAATGTTGAATTGTCATACGCCCACCAGACATCGCCGCAACCTTGTCGCAGAAATCCTTGGGGCTTCCCGGGCCCTCGACATAGAACGGGGAACCGGGGCCATAAGCGTTGGTCATTTTCCAAGCAAAACTGGTCTGCGCCCGCGCAATGCTCGGCGCGGCCAGAGGGGCGACGGCCGTAGCCGCCAGAAACTTGCGTCTGTCCATTGTCCTGTCCTTTTCCATCGGTGGCAGATGGGCAGACCATGTCGTTCCACAGGCCAGAAACCAGATTCCACAACGCAGAAATCACCACACGATTGCATTTTGCATGCAATTTTGCCCAATATTGCGGAAGCCTGTTCATTTTTTGAGCGGGATGAAAAGGCAAGAGCATTCGACTCTGGCACAGAACCCCCTCAGAAATCGCAAACTGCGGCCTAGAGGCGCGCGGTTGGCTGCACAGGTTCTATGCTAAAGGGGGCCGCTGGCCTTTAGGCAAACAGGCATCCGATCCCGATGCTCCTTAGGTTTTCCGCAGCATCCCGCGACAGAAACAACGCCTCAAGCCCGCGCTGTCGTGCAAATTCCACTCCGGCCTATGGCCCCAGCACCATCAGCGCCGCGCTCGATTCGGTGTTTCGACGGCGACGGTCCACGCCTGCCCATCGGGCCGCAGGCCAAACGCGCGCATCTCGCCGCCAATCCCGACAAGATCATTGGCTATCCCATGATCGCGCAAGATCTCGGCCAGTCGGTCCACCCCATAGCCCTTGGCGATCCCGTTGAGGTCAAGAGTGATGGGCACACGCTTGCGGGCATTTGTCCCGTCAAGGTACAGCACCTCATACGCCGGGTCTCTTTGAGCGGCCATCGCCGCGCGAATGCCCGCAGGCACCTCAGGAGCCGGACCAAACCCCCCAAGCCTTCACCGCATCACCCATGCCAATATAAAAGGCCCCACCTGAGGCGCGTCCGATCTCAAGACCAAGGCGCAAGACCTCTGTCAGCCGCGCAGGAAGCGCCACCCATTGATCCACCGCTGCTGCGTTGAGACGCATAAGGCCATGATCCGAACCCCAACCTTGGACCGCCGGAAGGCAGAGTTTTCCGGCTTCGATCAGGGTAACAGGCTGGTGATGCCCCCTGATTTCGTCAGCATGATCGGGGCTTTGTTGCCGATCGCCCTATGTCGCTGTTCCCCGTTGTAGTATCGACGCCACGCTGATAGGCCCACAGGTCCATGTCGCGGGAGATGAACTTACTGCCCTGATCGACCCGGATCGTCTTGGGGTAGCCCAGTCATCGACATACACGCTCCAGCGTGGCGACAACGTCTTCACCCCGGTAGCTGAACCGAGCGTCGAGCACCGGAACGTAGCGCGAGAACGTGTCCACCACGGTCAGAATCCGAAGCTTCTTGCCCGTTGCGAGCTGGTCATGGACAAAATCCATGGCCCAGACATCGTTTGGACAAACGCCTTCGGTTCGGTCATCACGCAGCTTGGCCTTCATCCGCCGCTTCGGCGTCTTGTTCCTGAGCTGCATGCCCAACTCCCTGTAAATGCGGTATACTTTCTTGATTTTGATGCCCCAGCCCTCGCGGTCCAGGAGCACATGAACCCGGCGATACCCATAACGCACGCGTGTCTCGCAAATCTCCTTGATCCGCTTCTCCACAGCAGCCTGATCGACGCGGCGGGATTTGTAGTGAAACGTCGAACGGTCAAAGCCGATGGCCCTACAGGCCGTTCGGATCGAGACCGCCCAATCGCTGCACATCCCGCGAACCAGTTCGCGCAAACGACCAGGCTTCAGATCTTTCGCCGGATGACATCCTGCAGCATCTCTCGATCCAAGGTCAGGTCGACCACGATCTTCTTCAACCGACTGTTCTCGTCTTCGAGACGCTTGAGCTGCCTCATCTCGGTCGGCAGCAAAGTTGAAACGCGCGGCGCGCGGGATCTTTCAGAGGTTCCAGCCGGCGACCTGCCGCATGAAATCGCGGGGCCATCGCGCAGGCGCAACGTCTAAAGGCCGAAACATCAGACCCCGCCACAGAGGCGCGCGCCGAAGGCGGGCAGCTACGCATGGACCATCGCACCGATCTGAGAGAGGTCGCGCGTCTGGTGGTGGCCAACGAGGGGCCAGTGCTGCCGCGCGAGACGCTCAACCGCCGGACAGCATGGTTCGAGCGGGCGCATGCAAGCGCGGATGGCAGTGGGCTGGGCCTTGCCATCGTTGCCGCCATCGCAAACCGGATCGAAAGCCCGCTTTGTCTGAAGTCGCCGCGTCCGGGGGCGGCATCCGGGTTCCAAGCGTCTATCGTACTCCCGACAGAGGCTCCGGACAGCGAGCCGCACATGACCAGTGCGCCCTGAGAGCGACTTGGCGCGTCTGTTATGACGCTAGCTGAGATTGGCAGGCCGAAACAAAACTGAATTTATATCAGATACTTGAGCATAGATCTGCAAAGGCGCGACATGCGCAGAGCATCAAGGATGCCGCACAAGACCTGCACGACATCGCAGCCACACTGCACTGCCAAAAACTGGGTGCCGCGAACGCGATGACGCAGCCGCACAAAAACCCCCGGTCGACGACCGGGGGTATTACGCATTAAAATACGCGCCCTAGGCGGCGTATGCCGGGGCTATTGCGCCTGCGCGACCGCAAATCCGGTAAAGCCGCCCATGCCAAGGTCGGCCATTTCGGTAAGCGCGCCAGTGCCCAGATCGACAGCATAAAGCCCGGCCGTCTCTGCGCCCTCTATTTGCAGGATAGCATAGGCCATGTCCTTGCCCTCTTCGGGCGACACGATGTCAAAGCCGCCCCAATCAGACACGTCCACGGTTGCACCCTCGATGCTCAGATTTCCCACGCTTGCCAGTTCACCGGCATTGTTCGCCAATGTGACCAGCGCATTCGCGCCTGCGTCCAGCGCGTATTGTGCTGTCGACCCAGCCTTGGTGCCCGCTATTGCATTGGTATAGGCATTTGCAAAGATCATGGGGTCAGCCCCCGCAGACATATCGCCCGCGACGTAGAATGCATCGGTAAAGCGGCGAACAGAGTTGGCGCGCTCGTCGTTATCGCCAAAGCCTTGCGGAAAATAGACCAGATTGGAACCATCGGCCCCAACCGCGCGCACCGCGTCGATCTGATTGTTGAAATCAAAAGCCACGGCACCCTCAGCGATCACCGCATCCGCCATAAAGGTTGCCCCCAGATCCGTGAGTTTCCCCGACGCCGGATCGACCTCGTAAATCGCCCCGTCCGCATAGCCCAGAAGCTGGCCGGTCACCGGGCGATACGCAATCGCACGCAGCGGCATTTCAAGCGCGTAGGTCTCGACCGTACCAGGCTGGGCGAGGTCCGCCATTGTGACAAGCGTGCCGCCATCCTGGGCCAGCGCGTAGCCTCGCACACCCGAATGGTCATCGGCCTGCGCGGCAGAGCCAAGCGAGAATGCGACGGCGGTCAGGGCAAAAGTGGTCTTGAACGACATGAATTAGGTCCTTTCTGCTTGCATTGGGCCGCCCAATGCGGACCAACTTGCGAAAGCCACGACTCGACAGGAACAGAAGTTTCAGGGCGTGGAAAATTTTTTGAGATTGGGTCAGAACGATCGCCACGAATCCCAAGACTACGCCCCTAGGGTCCGCGACAAGCGATGCTGATCCCCGCTCTTCCACGGGCGCGGGGAACACAGCCGAGGATCTCGAGCACATGATTTCCCGGTGTGCACTCGGAGATCGTGTTGCCTTTGCGGCGCTTTATGATGCCACGAGTGCGAAACTTTATGCGGTCTGCGCCCGTGTCTTGGGTCAGGATCATGCCGCCGAGGACGCGATGCAGGACGCTTACGTCAAGATATGGGCCCATGCCGGGCGTTACCGCGTCACCGGGCATTCGCCGATGACGTGGCTCATCACGATTGCGCGTAACACCGCAATTGACCGGCTCAGGGCGCGGCGGCAACACCGTGATATTGAGGAGTATCACGAGGGGATCGCCGCACCGGGGGGCAATCCCGAACAGGTGGCTCTGGCGCGCTCAGAAGCGGGACGTATTCAACGATGCCTTGAAGAGCTGGAACAAGAGCGGCGGCAGGCCATCACCGGCGCTTATCTGGACGGTCTCAGCTATGCCGAATTAGCCGCGCGTGCGGATATTCCCCTGAACACCATGCGCACCTGGCTCAGACGCGGGCTCGCGGCCCTGCGGGAGTGTATGACCCGATGACCGATCCCATGGATGATGATGACATGCTGGCGGCAGAATATGCGATTGGCCTGCTCACGGGCGAGGCTCAGGTGGCGGCGCGCACGCGCATCGCCACTGATCCCGTCTTTGCCGCACGGGTGCTGGACTGGGAGAGGCAGCTTGCACCAATGGCCGATCTTGATCCGGTTGCGCCACCCGCAAGGGCGCGGGGCGCGCTTTTGCAGCGGCTCTTCCCCGAGCCTGCGCGCGTGTCGCTCTGGCAGCGTCTTGGGTTTTGGCAGGTGCTGAGCGGCGGGGCTATTGCCGTTGCCGTTGCGCTCGCGGTGCTCGATTTGGGGCCGCAGACGCAGCCCACCGGTGGCCCGCTCTACGCGGCGGAAATCGCCACGGATGCAGGCGATTTCCGGGTCATCGCATTGGTAGACAAGGTACGGGATGAGGTCGTTCTGACCCGCACCGCAGGGGCAGCACCTTCGGGACGCATCCTGCAGGTTTGGGCGCATGGTCCGGGAGAGCCCGCACAATCCGTGGGCCTTTGGCCGGATGGCGAGAGCATCGCATTAGCGCTTCCGCCCGAGATTGCGGCGGTACGCGGCACGCTGACTTTGGGCATTTCCGAAGAACCACCGGGCGGCTCGCCAACAGGCAGACCCTCCGGGCGCGTCTTTGGCACCGTCGATATTCCAGGCGTCACTGCTGTGCAGTGACGGAGCGTGGCATTCATGCAGAGGTCTGCGAAATCAGATAGCCGACAGGCCACTCTGAAATCCGCTTGTCGGCGGTTTGCCCGATATGATCAAGTGAAGTTCGGAATGTGACCCCGGTCGCAGCCTCGATGCGGCGACCCTGGGGATGAAAGCGGAGATAAGACATGAACCTTGCGCGACTGGCCTCTGAGGCGGCAGAACGGGGGCATCCCGTGCGGGTGGGGCTTATTGGCGCGGGCAAGTTCGGCTCGATGTTCCTTAGCCAAGTGCCGACCATCGCGGGGCTTGAGGTGACGGCGATTGCGGATCTTGACCCTGACCGCGCCAGATCAGCCTGCGCCGCAGTCGGTTGGGACGAGGCCCGCATCGCCAACACCGCCTATATTGACGACGGCGCAGCACTTGCCGCCCGTGACGATGTCGATGTGATGATTGAGGCCACCGGCAACCCGCGCGCCGGGATTATTCATGCGCGCGCTGCCATTGCGGGCGGCAAGCATGTGGTGATGGTGAATGTCGAGGCCGACGTGCTGGCTGGCCCTACGCTCGCCGCCGAGGCGCGCGCTGCGGGTGTGGTCTATTCCATGGCTTACGGCGATCAACCCGCGCTCGTGTCTGACATGGTTGATTGGGCGCGCGCCACTGGATTTCATGTCACAGCGGCGGGAAAGGGCACCAAATACCTGCCCGCCTATCACGCCGTGACCCCCGATGACGTCTGGTCGCATTATGGCCTGACCGCACAAGAGGCGGCAGCGGCGGGCATGAATCCGCAGATGTTCAACTCGTTTCTCGATGGCACCAAGAGCGCGATCGAAATGGTGGCGATTGCCAATGCCTGCGGTCTCGATGTGCCTGACAACGGCCTCAGCTTCCCCCCATGTGGGGTGGACGATCTGGCGCATGTGCTGCGCCCGCGCGCGGTGGGCGGGCAACTGGACCGGCGCGGCATGGTGGAAACCGTGTCGTCGCTTGAACGCGACGGGCGGCCTGTGTTCCGTGATCTGCGCTGGGGCGTCTATGTTGTGCTCGAGGCCCCCAATGACTATGCGGCTGCCTGTTTCAAGCAATACGGCCTGCCCACGGATTCCACTGGGCGCTTTGCGTCGATGTATAAGCCCTTTCATTTGATCGGGCTGGAACTGTCGATTTCCGTCCTGAGTGCCGCCCTACGCCATGAGCCAACGGGTCAAGCGCGCGAGATGCGCGGCACCGTGGCCTCGGTTGCCAAGCGCGCGCTCAAGGCGGGCGAGGTGCTGGATGGCGAGGGTGGCTATACCGTCTGGGGCAAGGCGCTGCCGCTCAGCCGGGCGGGCGCGGCGCTGCCCATCGGTCTTGCCCATGGGGTGCGCGTGACGCGCGACATCTCGGCGGGGGCGGTGTTGATGCTCGACGATGTCGATCTGTCGAACAACGATGCCGCAGACCTCTACCGTGCCGCCATAGCGAGTTGATCGCCGCGCATAGGCAGCGATGCCCGATGCAAAGGGGGGGCAACCTCGGCGGTCTCAGGACCGCTTACAGTTGCCCCCCATAGATTGGACGATGCACCAAACGCTTTTGATACTAACAGAGTGAAGCGCACAGACACCGCCTCTCCGCTAAACAACGTTACGGGGAGCCCATTTAAGCACTGCGCGAAATGCCGGTTTTCTGCGCCTCGATAACCACCGACAGTCGGTTGCTGACGTTGAATTTTTGCATGATCTGCGTCATGTAATATTTCACCGTTTTTTCCGACAAATGAAGTTCATTGGCTATTTCTTTGTTCGATGCGCCCTGCATCAGATGCGCGATGATCTGATCCTCGCGATAGGACAGACTTATGCTGTCTGATGCCTCTACGCGTTGCTTGGGTTTGCGTGCGTCACGCATGACCTTCAACGCGATGCAGGGCGAAATATACTCCTCGCCCAAAGCAAGCGAGTCCAGAGCATGAAACAGTTCGCCACCCGAGCTGCCCTTTACGACATAGCCCATAGCGCCGTTGCCCATCGCTTCGTTGCAATCCTCAAGCCGGTTAGAAGCGGTAAAGACGAGCAACTTCGGAGCGTCTCGTCTTCGTGTAATTTCAATGATTGACGCTTGGACGTCTCCCGGCATTTGCAGGTCGATGACCAATAGGTCCGGAGCATGAGCGCGAGCAATCGAAACGGCATCCTCTGCTGAACGCCCGGTTGCAACAATCTCATACTTCCCAGTTTTCTCAATCAGATCTTCCAGTCCCGACAAAACAATCGGATGATCATCAACAAGTACAATACGTAATTTTTTCATATAAATTTTCCCCCGAGCCACATTGGGTCTGGCTGGTAGGCCCCCAAGACATATTCTTGCCATATTTCGCATACCGCGCGAATCTTTTGTGCGTTTGGATCAGGGGAAAACGCATCGTTTCCATATTGGAAACTGACCGAAGATTGCACTTCGGTCGGCTAAAGTACCTGAAAGCATAGGAAAATCACAAAAGATATACCGGCCAGATTTAATCCGACCGAACGGGCTGTTCCGGCGAGGGCCGGTCAAATAACAATCGGTTAACAACCAAAAGCTGCAAAAAATCACAAGATTTCAATCTAAAGAACGCATTTTCGACCAAAGTATAGGGCCCATTGAGACTTTAGTGTGGCCCCGATTCGGCCCTTTGGGCAGCAAAACGCCCGACTTACGGATTCGTAACGCTTCGTGCGCTCCACAACAATCAACTCACAAATTCGTGTTCAAAAAGTGGCGAAAAGTCGCCGTTTTCGGAAATCGCTTTAGCGCCAACCGTCGTGGCCGAAGGGCCTCAATCAGGAGATTTATCCATGGTCCATCTAAATACAAACGATCTTGCCCATATTCTCGAGCAGATCCGTATCGCAGAAGATCATTCCCGTCTTATTGCTGAGGGTGTCGATCCAGGGGCTGCATTGTCACAATTGGTATCCAGCCCGCTCATCCCCTATGGCCTTCGCACTGTTGATGGAAGTTTCAACAATTTCCAGCCGGGCATGGAACGTTTCGGTGCATCGGATGAGGTCATGACCCGTCTGTTGACCCCGGTCTATAATGCAGCCGAAGCGAACCCGCGCAACGGGGCCCCAACCAGCTATGATCAGGCGAATGGCACGGTCTACGACTCTCAGCCGCGCGTCATTTCGAACCTTGTGGCGGATCAATCGCTGAACAACCCAGCCGCGATTGCCGGCGCGCTTGCGTCTTTGGGGATCACCGGGGCGGCCCAGTTGAACATCGTGCGGGAGATCATGGCCGCACAACAGGCGGCACGAGATGCACGCGCAGCGGTTGAGGATGCCGAGGCGGCCTATCAAGCGCTTTATGATGCGGCTCAACAACAGGTGGACGAGGCAGAGTCAGAATTGGCACTCGCGGGATCAGCATTGGCAGCAGCGCAAGAGGATCTCAACACGGCTGAGGGCCTGCTGACAGTGGCACAGGCTGCTCAGGCAGACGCGCAAGCAGCGATCACCGCGCAACAGGCTGTTGTCGATACTGCGCGGGCAGCCTCTGATGCGGCAATGGCCAATAGCCTGGCCGCAGATGAAGCAGAAGCCACCGCATTGACGGCCCTCAATATCGCCACGGTGCAGCGCGCCTTGGCGCAACAGGCCGAGGCGGCCGCGTTGGCGGCCTATGGTGCTGATCCAAGCCCCGAGAATCTTCAGGCCTATCTCGATGCGCGAGAAGTTGCATCGGATGCAAACATCGCGTTCCTTCAGGCCGAGGACACGCATGAGGATGCAGTCACTGTCGCCACAGCCGCCAGCACAGCCTTTACCGCAGCAAACCAGACCCTCATCGCGGAATTGTCCAACCTTTCAGGGCTTCAAGCAACGCTCGACGGAGCCGATGACGCGCTGGCAACGGCCCAAGCCGATGTTGACGCGGCCCAAGCAGCAGTGACCGAAGCTGAAACAGTCGACGCCGCGGCGCAGGCAGAACTTGACGAAGCCATTGCAGCGCGCGACGCGATCCCCACAGGCACAGATGCGACCGCTGTTGCTGTCGCCGCCGCCGATGCCGCCGATCAGGCCGTTCTGGATATGGTTGCCAGCCACGGGATCGAGATGGACGGCGACAACGTCTTTATCCGCAACATTGCCGCCGATCTTGGAGATACCGCGTCCTTCAATAGCTTTATGACGATTTTTGGCCAGTTCTTCGATCATGGTCTGGACCTGACCAGCAAAGGCGGCAACGGAAATGTCATCATCCAGTTGCACCCAGATGATCCGCTATATGTCGAGGGCAGCCCCACCAATTTCATGGTGCTGACCCGCGCCACCAATGACCCCGGCGCTGATGGTTTGATCGGTACGGCGGATGATGTTCGTGACCATGCCAACCAGACAACGCCTTGGATCGACCTGAACCAGCTTTATACGTCAAACCCATCGCATCAGGTATTCTTGCGCGAATACGCCATGGTGGACGGTCGCCCCCAAGCTACCGGACGGATGCTTGAGAGCGAGGCAGGCGGGCCGCCCACATGGGCCGATGTCAAATCGCAGGCGCGCGACATGTTGGGGATCGAACTGAGCGATCTGAATGCCGTGAGCGTGCCGCTGTTGGTTACTGACCTGTATGGCGAGTTCGAGCGTGGTGCAAACGGCTTGCCCCAGCTGATGACAGCGGATGGACCAGTCGAAGGCAATCTTGCCAGTCCCATTGATGGCATGTCCGGTCTGTCCGCAGGACGCGCATTTTTGGATGACATCGCGCATAACGCAGTGCCGGGAACCTTTGTCGTGGACCGTTTCACCGGTGAGACCGCGCAAAAGACTCCGGATGCCGATGATATTGCCGGAAATCCCATCATCCCGAATGAGTTTGGCCAAAACGCCACTTATGACAACGAGTTGCTGGATGCGCATTACATCGTCGGCGATGGACGCGGGAACGAGAATATCGCGCTAACCTCAATCCACACGGTTTTTCACGGCGAGCATAACCGTCAGATAGAAGAGATACAGGAGACGCTGCTCTCTCAGGGGGCCACAGGCGAGATTGATATCGCATTTCTGAACCAGTGGCTGCTGGTGCCTGTCGAAGCGGGCTTTGATCCGGCATCATTGGTCTGGGATGGCGAGCGTCTGTTTCAGGCGGCGCGCTTTTCGACAGAGATGGTCTATCAGCATCTGGTCTTCGAAGAATTCGTGCGCAGCGTGACGCCGCAGATCGATCCTTTCGTCTTTTCGAATTCAGTCGAAGTGGACGGGGCGATATTTGAGGAATTCGCGCAAGTTGTCTACCGCTTCGGCCATTCAATGCTGAACGAGACTGTGCCGCTGATGCAGTTGTCCCCCGAAGGCGTTGCAACGCCCGAAGAGGTGGGCCTGATTGAGGCGTTCCTAAACCCGATTGCGTTTGCGGAAGCTGGGGTTGATGCCCATGCCGCAGCTGGGGCAATTCTGCGCGGGATTAGCACGCAGGCAGGCAATGAAATCGACGAATTCATGACTTCGGCACTGCGCAACAATCTTGTCGGCCTGCCGCTGGACTTGGCAGCATTGAACATCGCGCGGGCACGAGAAACCGGAATTCCCTCACTGAACGAGGCCCGGCGGCAGTTCTTCGAGGCGACCAATGACACTTTCTTGCGTCCCTATGAAAGCTGGTCCGATTTCGCGGCCAATATAAAGAACCCGCTATCGGTCGTGAATTTCATCGCCGCCTACGGAACCCATGCCAGTGTCTTGACCGCTGTCACAACAGAAGAAAAGCGCGAAGCCGCATGGGAAATCGTGTTTGGCGGGGATGGCGCCCCCGAAGATCGTTTGGACTATCTCAACAGCACCGGCGATTGGGCGGATCTGGAATCGGGCCTGAACAGCGTAGATTTCTGGATTGGCGGTCTGGCCGAGGCCCTTATGCCATTCGGCGGGATGCTTGGGTCCACCTTCTCCTTTGTGTTCGAGATGCAGATCGAGAACCTGCAAGCGGGTGATCGTTTCTACTATCTCAGCCGGACGCAGGGCATGAACCTGCTGACACAGCTCGAAAGTGACAGTTTCGCCGATCTTATCGCGCGCAATACCAATACTGCTGATTTGGGTTTCCATGTGAACGGCGCAGCCTTTCAAACAGCGGATTACGTCATCGAGATGGATCAGTCCCGCCAGTATAATGAGGGGCTGGAGAACGCTGACCCAACGCGGGAGGCAGATGTTCTGTCCGCCATCACCGGCACGCAATCTCTTGTAACCCGCAGAGATACTGACGGGGATGGCGATATCGACTTTATCCAGTTCCATGGTGGCGAGCATGTGGTTCTGGGCGGCACTGACGAGAATGATACGATCGTCGGCGGCGCAGGGGACGATGGCATTTGGGGCGGCGATGGTGACGACCGGATCGAAGGTGGGTTCGGTGTGGATCATGTTCATGGCGGCGCTGGCAATGACATCATCACCGATAGTGGGACTGATATCGGTGATGCTGACGTCCTTAAGGGCGAAGGCGGAGATGACGTGATCAATGGCGGCATGGGCATTGACCTGATCTTCGGCGGGTCGGGGTCCGACTTCTTGTCGGGGGGGTCCGAGGCCAAAGACATTTTCGGCGGCGAGGGCGACGACTTCATCCGTGCGGCCTCTGGTGGTGGCGGCGTTGTCTATGGCAATGAAGGCAACGACTGGATGGAAGCCCAAGGTTTCATGACCACACTGACGGGCGACAACTCAGAGCTATTCTTCAACAGCCGAGTGATTGGCCATGACGTTATGCTCTCGGGGGAAAACGACACCGATTTCGACGCAGAGTCTGGTGATGACATCATGGTGCAAGGTATTGGCATCAACCGCAACAATGGCATGGCCGGATTTGACTGGGTCAGCTACCAAGGCAACAACTATGCCGCCGATGCGGATATGAATGTCGGGATTTTCGTCAATCAGCAGAACAACATACTTCGCGACCGTTATGACCTTGTCGAGGGGCTTTCGGGTTGGAACTATGATGACACATTGACCGGGCGCGAAGTCGTGGTTGGGGCCTATGACGCCAATGGCAACGCGACCCAAGTAGATGCAGATGCGCCGATTGCCAGCTTCTCGAACGCGCTGCTGGAGCGGAACGTTGATCTGATCAACGGGCTTCGTGAATTGGTGGCGCATCTTGAGCGCTTCGAGATCCGGCATCCCGACGGAACCACCGAGGAAGTTGAAGTTGGGGTTCTGAACACTGCAGCAGGCGAGGACATTCTGCTGGGCGGCGGTGGATCCGACTTGATACGTGGCATGGCGGGCAACGATATCCTGGACGGCGATCGGTATCTAAATGTCCGTATCGGTTTGCGCGACGAAAATGGCGCAGAGTTCGCCACGGCGGCGGGCATGACGGCGCAGGTGTTTAGTCTTGATGGTAGCCTGCTTTTCGGGGGGGCTACGGTTGAGTCGCTGATGTTCAGCCGCACACTTACACCGGGTCAGTTGTTTATCATCCGCGAGATCATTGATGGTGGGCAAGCCGATGATATTGACACGGCGGTCTATTGGGACCTGCGCGAAAACTACGAGGTCACAGACAACGGCGACGGCAGCTATACGGTCACACATCTTCAAGCCAGCGCGGAACTGATTGATCCCGTCACCGGCACAGACCTAAGCCTTGATCCGCTTACGGGACGGCGGCTGGAACAAGAAGGCAGCGACCGGCTGACCAATATCGAAATGTTGCGCTTTGCTGATGGCGATATTGCCATTGAACTGGCGGCGCTGAACGATGCGCCTGTGACCGGTGCGCCGGTCCTGTCGGATCAGAGCCCGACCGAAACTCAGGGGGTCACGGTTGATCTTTCCGCCATCGCCGACCCGGACGGCATTGCGAGTATCGCTGTGCAATGGCAATCATCGTTGGATGGTGGGGCGACATGGACCGATATTCCTGGCGCTACTGGGGTTGGCTACACCCCACCTGCGGCAGCGACGGTGGTGCAACCTATCCTGCGCGTGGCTGCAACGGTGACAGACCTGAACGGTAATGTGTCGATCGTTGTGTCTGCGGCATCGGATGTAGTGGGTGACGTGATCAACGGCACTGGTGGTGCAAATACCTTGAACGGCGGTTCGGGCGGCGATCTGATCGATGCGGGTGGCGGAAACGACACGGTCAATGCAGGGGCTGGCGATGATGTGATCGTGTGGAATGCATCTGGCAGCGGATTTCTCGGTTTGGGAGCCGACGGTCGCGATGTGGTCAACGGCGGCACGGAAAGCTTGATTGGCGACACTTTTGTCGTCAACGGCACGGATCTTGCGGAAACCTATCGTGTCTATTCAGCGGCGGCTTGGGTTGCCTTGGGCGGGGCCCGCCCCCTTGCAGCGGGAACCGAGATTGTCATCACCCGCAACGGGACAGCTAATGGGAACGTCATTGCCGAACTGCAAGAAATCGAAGAGATCGTTATCAACACCAATGGCGGTGGTATCTTCAGCGACAATGATCAGGTGCTCATCATTGGTGACTTCAGCCCGACCAACCTCTCTTTCAACACGATCACGATAAACGGCGGCACGGGCGACGACGTTGTCGACATCACGGGGCTGGACTCGGCGCATCGCATCCTGTTCCGCACGGCGGGCGGCAATGACATGGTTGTCGGCACGCTGCGGGCGCAAGACGTCATTGAGGCACCCACCGGGGTCGACCCGGCCAGCTACACGGCAAGTTTTGACGAGTTGACAGGCCTTGTGACGCTAACAGGGGAGGGATCGACAATTACCTTCAGCGGAGCACCGGACTCGCTTCCTCAGGTCGTGGCGGCAAGTGAGGTTGAGCACGGCGATGATGATGATGACGACGACGACGACGATCACGGCAGCCATCACGATGAAAACAATCACGACACGGTGGATGACGAAGCGACAGACCCCACTCAACCAGAATCCGTAGCAAGCTTTGTCTCCGGCACGGCGGAAGCGGATGATCTCACCGGGACCGATGGTGCCGAACTGATCCTAGCCGGTGACGGAAACGATGTCGTCGACGCAGGAAGCGGGGATGATATCATCGAGGGCGGGAATGGGTCTGATGTGCTTTTCGGCGGCGATGGGAACGATACGTTCCTGATCAACCATGATGGCGCGACAGACTTTATTTTCGGGGGCTTGGGGCAGGATATCATCGACCTCACCGGCCTGAGCGCCAGGGCCGAGATTACCCTGGACAGCCTGAGCTCGTTGGGTTCGATCCGTATCGGAAACACCTTCGATCGCATTTCCTCGATAGAGGATGTGATCGGTGGCAGCGGAAACGACACCATTATCGCAGGTGAGTCCGAAAACAATCTGGCTGGCGGCGCGGGCAATGATACCTTCCGCTTCGACACGGCATCGGCGGCGGATGGCGACTTCATTCATGACTTTGCTCCCGGCGATCGGATTGATCTGTCTCGGATTGACGCGGTCACAGGGCAACTGGGCAACCAATCCTTCACGCTGATGAACGAGGGGGATCCGATTGGTGCAGGAAGTCTTGTGCTGACTGAACTGTCAGACGGTGTCACAAACATCGCGGGTCACCTCGATGATGACGGCAGCGCCGACTTCACGCTCAAGGTCCGCAACTCTCAAAGTCTTTCGGCAGACGATTTCAATCTCTGATCCGGCTCGCCGACCCCTGTTCTACCGACGGGGGTCGGCCCCTTCCCATTCTCTCCGCACAGAGCAGGACAGACCATGGCACAACCACGTTCCCAATCCGACATCCGCAAGACGCTCAAGGCCAAGCACATGATCGGGCGCGACCTAAAGGCTTACGGCCTTTGGATATTCATGATCTCTGGAGTGATCAACATTCTGGCCCTAACCGGTTCTGTTTACATGATGCAAGTCTATGACCGCGCCCTGACCAGTGGTTCGATAGAGACCCTTGCGTTCTTGTCGGTACTGGCAATCGGTCTTTTCTTCTTTCATGGGGCTTTCGATGCCTTGCGATCCAAGATCATGGTCAGGTTGGGCGCGCGGATGGATCGTCGCCTTGCGCCGCTGACCCACAAGTTGGCCATCGAAATGCCACGCTACGGGTTTTCGACGACTGAGGCGCTTGAACGCGGTCGACAGGTGGATACCCTGCGCAACTTTCTGGCCAGCCCGGCACCCGCGGCGATGTTCGACCTGCCTTGGATGCCTATCTTCCTGATCTTTGTCTTTCTTCTGCATCCGGTTCTGGGTTCTGTCGCTTTGGGTGGTGCTGTGGTTCTGACCCTTTTGACCGTGATTGCCGAGCTGCGTTCGCGCAATCTGGCACAGGCGGCACAGAGGTCTATGATCGCGCGAAACACGGCGGCAGAATCTAATGCCCGCAACGCGGATGCCATGATTGCAATGGGGATTGTCGAGCGTGCCGTTGGGCGGTTCAACCGGCTGAATGATGACCATCTGGCCATTCAGGCCCGCAACTCCGAGATTTTATCGACCATTTCCGCCTTTTCGCGGGTTCTGCGGATGATATTGCAATCTGCTCTGCTTGGGCTGGGGGCCTATTTCACAATTCAAGGACAGCTGTCTGCTGGCGCAATAATCGCAGTCTCTGTTGCCTCTGCCCGCGCCTTGGCACCCATTGACCAAGTCATCGGCAACTGGCGTGGCATCGCAGGTGCGCGGCACGCGTATGTTCAACTGCGTGACACGCTTTCCGCATTGGGCGAAGAAGAGAAGCAGTTGATGGATTTTCCCCGCGCCACTGGCAACGTGACGATCGAAGGCTTGACGGTCGCTTCGCCCGCGACCGGGCGCATCCTTTTGGCCGATGTCAGCCTTGAGTTGAAGGCGGGGCAGGCTCTCGCCATCGTTGGGCCCAGCGGGGGTGGAAAATCTACGTTGCTGCGCGCCTTATCCGGTGTTTGGCAGCCATTGCGTGGCAACGTCCGCTTTGACGGGGTTAGCCTATCGCAAATCGCACCCCAAAAGCGGGGCGATTTGATCGGCTATCTGCCGCAAGAGGTAAGCCTGTTCGACGGCAGTATTCTTGAAAACATCAACCGCTTCAGTGAAGACAGAAACACGACAGCTGTCTACGAAGCCGCTACCACCAGTGGTGTGCATCGCATGATCGTGGACATGCCCGATGGCTATGACACGCAAGTGGGCAGCCACGGCACCGCGCTATCGGCAGGACAGCGGCAGCGGATCGGTCTGGCGCGGGCGCTTTATGGCAATCCGTTTGTGGTCATTCTAGACGAGCCAAACGCCTCGTTGGACGCTGCTGGCGAGAAGGCATTGAACGATACGATCAAGGCTATCCGTGACCGTAATGGGATCGTTATTGTCGTAGCCCACAGGCCGAATGTATTGACCGCTGTTGACATGCTGGCCGTCGTACAAAACGGGAAATTGGTGGCCTTTGGCACCAAGGAAGAGGTGTTGGGCAACAATTCGGGCCGGGTCGTACCGCCCACCGATCTCGTTGGTGACGTTCGAGCGCAAGCGGCGGTCGATCTGGCCAAGCACAAGGCCAGCAAGACCGGAGCGGTGCCCGCATGACACAGGCCATCAGAACGACACACCACGCATCCTCGAATGCCAAGTCTGCGCCATCACGGGCCAGCTTTGAGGATAAAGATCAGATCGAAGGGTTTGGCGTGCGCGGCCTTGCAATTCTTTTCATTGGCTTTGCCGTTTATCTCAAGACCCTTTTCTCAGCCTCGCATGCCGAAGATGCCACCGCTTTGGAGGATCCGGCTGTGCCGCCCGGTTCCGAGAGCGCGCCGGACATAGCCGCACAAACTGCGACCGCAGCGCGCGTCGATGGCAATGACCCGGCAGATACGTTGTCGGATGCGACTGGCGATCTGCCCACGCTGGCCACATTCGGGGCCTCCGGGCAAAGTGGTCGTGGCGCATCGCTGGACCGTCAAGGCGGCGGAAGCATTGAAGCTGATCCGTTCACTGTCGACATGTCTGGCCTTGTGCCAAATGCTCAGGCGCCATTCGGCGGACGTGATGCTTTTTCGGGGCCCGGTCTGCCAACTGATAGCGGACCACTGGTGCCGAGAGGTATAGACCAAGACACCACAGCGCCACCGCCGAACACCACGGACGATCCAACCACACCCGCCACAGCGCAGCCTTATGATCTTGCAACGCTATTTCAGGATTTGGGAATTACCCTGCAAGGCCGGCCCGATATCACAGTAGACCGTGTCACGGATTTGGCCATCGGGGATCTTATGCGCGACCTGACCTTGGATGAGTTTCGCACCAATCTAGGTCAGCTGCCGCAAGACATTGGCGCGCCTCTTAATCGGCTCATAAACGTTCTGAACGACGACGCATCGCGTGAGGCCTTTCTGGTTCGCACTGGGCTGGCACAGGATGCCACGCTGGACGCGAGCTACCGCTCGGATGACTTTGATCCGCACCAATCCACCACCAGCGCTCAGGCCGATAGCGGCCCGGACCTGTTCCTCTAATTTCAGCAATGGAGCCTGCGCTCATGACTTTCGCATCAACATTTGAACACGATACAGGTCGCAGCCCCCAAGACGAATTCGGGGTAGTGCGTCAACTTCTGATGGCCGGCGTGCTTGGTCTCGCACTTATCGGAGGTTTTGGCGGTTGGGCCGTCTACGCCCAACTCAATTCAGCCGTGATCGGACGCGGCGCAATCAAGGTGGATCGGGAGCTTCGGCTGGCACAGCACCTGGAAGGTGGGATGCTTGCTGAAATCCTCGTAAAGCCGGGGGACCGCGTTGCTGCGGGCGATATCATGATGCGCCTTGATACGGTTGAATTGGAAACTGCCATCGCCGTACGACGTGCTCAGCTTGCGGATATGTCAGCGCAGGCTGCACGATTTGCCGCTGAACGCGATGGTCTGATCATGATTGATAGCGGTTCAGAACCGCAAGACGCCATGACCCAAGAGCTTTTCGCCAGCGAGGCACTGCTGTTGCGGCAATCGCAACAAGAGCGCGCGACCACGCGGGCGGCGCTCGGTCTTCGCCGTGAACGACTGCAGCACGAGACGGCTGGTCTGGTGTCGCGCCAAGCCTCGATTGGTAGCCAGCTTTCTCTCGCCCAAGTCGAGTTGGAGCGTACCCGCACTCTGGTCGAGCGCGGCTCCTTTGCGCCAAGCCAGTTGATGCAGATCGAAAGTGAAACCCTCCGGTTAGCGGGCGAAAAGAGTGAGATCGCCTCTTTGATCGCGCAGAACAGCGCGCAAGTTGAAGAGATCACGCTGGAAATCGACCGAATCCAAAGCACGGCCGCGCTCGAAGCACATCGCAGCCTGCGCGAGATCGAGCCACGCCTCATGGAGCTGCGGCAGGAAATAACCGCGCTGGAAACGCGCTTGTCTCGTAGTGTGATCCGCGCGCCAGAGGCTGGAATCGTGAACGAGGTGCCCGTCAACACCGTGGGCCAGATCATTGCGCCCGGGGAAACCGTGGTTAAACTGGTCCCGGAAGGTGCCGACTTGGTGATCGAGTTCCAGATCAGCCCAACCGATATTGACCAGATCACCATCGGACAAGAAGCACGCTTGAAATTCTTGTCTTTTAATCAGCGGACCACGCCAGAGATTCTTGGCATTGTCACGCATGTGGGCGCCGCCAGTCAGTTGGACCCAAACAGCCGGGCGGAATACTTTCTCGCCCAGGCCCTGCCCGTCAAGAATGACGCCTTGCCCGAAGGAACGGCGCTCATGCCGGGGATGCCCGTCGAGGTCTATGTCAAAACCGCCTCACGAACACCGGCCGACTTCTTCCTTCAGCCGATCCGTGACAGTTTCCGCCGCGCAATGACCGAAGAATGACACCAAGAGGAGGCTCTTTGCTCCTCACGACACAGCACGAAACTTGGTGACGGAATTCGTTGATTACCATAGGCTTCGGGATAAGGAGAAACGAGTAATGAGTTTCCGGACCATGGTAAACACAACAGACATTCTTTCTAGCCAGGGCTTTCCTGCAAAAATTTGGCAATTCCTTCGCCATATTTGGAGCGGTCTTTCCCTGCTGACCCAGTTCATGATCCTTGTAGCGGTTACAGTGCTCTTTATCTCGGCGATCTCGAACAAGGCTATCAAACAGATCGCAGCCACAAGCCTCATTGAAAGCTCTCTCGAAGTCGAACAGGCGATGGCAAGAAGCCTTGTCTTGCCGGTGCTTGGCCAACAGCCCCTTGTCGGTGATCTTGAGAACGAGGTGGAGACGATGCTTCGGAATGTCGTCACCCGGCATCTCAATCCGCGCTATATCAACAAGATCAAGCTTTGGGGTGTAGACGGTCGGCTCTTGTTCGACTCGGACCTAGAATATGTCGCGGCCGACACGCTCGACCCCACGGTTCAGCGCGTTCTAGAAGGCGAAACCGTTATTGTCTCCAACGATACCGAACTTCACGAAAACATCACGAATAACGTCAGCGGCGACCTTGTGTATGAGGTATACATGCCGCTGCTGTCTCTGGATGGCAAACTGATCGCCGTTCTCGAGGCCTATTGTAGCTCTGACCTATTGGCGTCGCGCATTCAGGCGACACTCAAGAAAATCGATCAGATGCGGTTTGGCGTGTTGTTTTTAGGCATGCTGCTTCTGGCCGCTTTGGTTTTCTATGCTCAAAAGCATATCCAGCGCCAAGAAAATCAGCTGTTGGCCAGTATGCGCGCCACTGAAAACCTCGCACAGCGAAACCGTGAATTGCTAAAGCAATCCGAGGATATTCGCCGCCGGTCCTCCGAGGCCAATGAGCATCTACTCAACCATATCGGTGCAGAATTGCATGATGGGCCAATCCAGCTTCTGTCCATTGCCGCTCTCTATCGTGGGCAGGCGGACATAGAGAAAATAGACAACCCTCTTCAGGAAAAAGCCCAGCACCTCTTTCAGAAAGCGCTGCAAGAATTGCGCAATATCTCCGTCGGTCTGATTTTGCCCGAACTTGAGGATGCATCATTGTGCGAAGCCGTGTGCAAGGCTGTCGAAGCTGTCAAACAGGATTGGGACATGACGATCGAGTTGGAAATATCTCCAACCGATTGTCATCTTCCTTTGCCACAACTGGTGGTCGCTTACCGCGTTGTCTACGAAGCGTTGAACAACGCCTGGAAACATGGGACCAGTTCGGCCAGCAAGGTGACACTGTCTATCAGCAGTCGTCAGTTCGATATCAAAGTTTTCAACCTCGTCACGCCAAGCGCTTCTCAGACAGCGAATGAGGCCCCTGAAGTACGAAAATTTCCGCATTACAGCGTAGGTATGATCGGAATGCAAAAACGTGTGCAGGGGATCGGCGGCATTTTACGAGTTGTAGAGACTGATGGTGGAGTGCTTGTCCATGTGACGGCTCCGATCCTCGAACCTGACGCATTAGAGACAGATCCGGGTGGCAACTGAGAGAGAGCGTCACAGATCATTTCTAAAGGGTCGGGGGGCCTTTGTGATTGATTTATTCCTTTATCATCCTGCGTTGTGCTTGCGACGGAGCAGCTTGAGCATTGGCCAGAGGATCATCCCCAGCGTTGCGAGGGCCAGAACGGCGGACAATGGACGGGTCAATAGCTCTGTCGGATCGCCACGGCTTATCAGCAATGCGCGTCGCACGCTCTGTTCCGCCATCGGCCCCAAGATCATGCCGAGGATAATCGGCGCCAGGGGGATGTTCACCTTTTCCAGAACATATCCCGCAAGACCCGCCAGCAACATGACCCAAAGATCTATAGGGCGCCCGTTGATGACATAGACCCCAACGCACATCAGCACGAGGATTGATGGCACGAGCAAGACGCCAGGCAAGCGCTGAATCTGGGCAAACATCCGCGTGGCGGTCACACCGCCGACAAGCAGGATCAGCACGGAGGTGAGCAACATCTCGATCATGAACCCGCCGACAAGGACCGGATTTTGATGGAAGAGCTGGGGGCCGGGCTGCAATCCGTGGATTGTCAGGGCGCTGAGCACGAGCGCGGCCACCACATTGCCCGGAATGCCCAAGGACAGCGCCGGGATCATCGAGGCGGCGTTGTCCGCGTTGTTGCCACATTCGGCGGCGGCGACACCCTGCGGATTTCCTTTACCAAAGGTTTCGGGCTGGTCCGAGGCATTCTTGGCCGCGTTATAGCTGAGAAAGGCCGCGATATTGCCACCGGCACCGGGCAGGATGCCAACACCGATGCCGATCAAGGACGACCGCAGCCAAGTCGGGATCAAGCCGCGCAGCTCGCCCTTGGCGAATGGCACCGCCTTGAGCCGCAATTGCGCCGATGAGAGGCCTCGCAGGTCGCATTTCTCGGCAAGTTGCAACACCGGGGGCAAGGCGTAGAGGCCAACCAGAACCACAATCAGGTCAAGCCCCCCGAGCAGCCAAGTTTGCCCGAAAGTGAACCGGGGCTGACCCGAGAGGGAGTCGATCCCCATTGTTCCGATCAGCAGGCCCAGAATGGCCGCAAGTATCCCCTTGACCGCATCCGACCCGACCATGACCCCGACAGAGGCCATGCCGAACATGGCAATCCAGAAATACTCCGCTGGACCGAAAAACAGGGTTACCCGCGCCAGCAGCGGCCCCATCGTCATCAGCGCCACGGCGCTGGCAATCCCGCCGATGGCAGAGGACCAGCAGGCCACCTTGAGCGCCTTGGCCGCAGCCCCCTGTTCGGCCATGGGAAAGCCGTCAAAGGTGGTGGCGATCGAGGCAGGCGTGCCGGGGATACGCAAGAGAATGGCAGGAATGGCCCCGCCATACATCGAACCGTTGTAGATGCCCGCAACCATGGCCAGCGCCACGAGCGGCTCCATGGAATAGGTCAGCGGCAAGAGGAGTGCGATCGCCATCACCGGGTTGAGGCCCGGCAGCGCCCCGATCAGAACCCCAAGCAGCGTAGCACCGAACATCGCCGTAAGCGGCCCGGCGGCAAAGACGGCCATGGTGGCATCGACGAAGAACCCCATCTCAGCCCCCGCGCCGCGCCGATGACCAGAAATCCGGCGGAAGCGGTTTCTCTAGAACGATGGAAAAGACCGCCCAGACCAGCGCCATGAAGATCAGCGCCATCAGCACCAGATAGATCGGCTGGCGAAAGCCGAGCATCAGAGGCATGATCAGCATCACCAGCCCCGAGGCCGTGAAAAAGCCAAGAGGCATCACAAGCGCAATGTATCCTGCCGCCACAACGGTTGCGATCAAGAGGTTACGCGGCGCCTCGGCCAAAGGGCGCGCCGCATTGACCGTTGCCCGAACCGGCCGCAGGGCGATTGCCCCGCCAAAAGCGGCAAGCGCCATACCCAGCACCATGGGATAGGTGCCCCCGGCCCCCGAGTAGGATCTGGCCATCCAAGCGGCGGCCAGCCCAAGCCCGGTAAAGATCAGACCTGTCACGAGGTCCTGGCGCTTTTCCATGTTACTGGCCGAGACCGAGCGCCTTGGACACTTTGGCAAGCGCATCATATTCGTTTTGCAGGCGCGTGCGCAGAGCCTCGCCCTGGACGACATTCGGAATCTCGCCCTTGCTGGCGAGGAATTCTACATAGGACGGATCATTCACCGCCTCGTCGATGATCGCGGCCAGCTTGTCGACAATAGCCTGATCCATGCCTTTCGGCCCCAGAATGGCGCGCCAGAGCAGCGTTTCCTCGTCACCGAGGCCCACCGCAGCAAGGCCGGAGGCCTCTGGCAGGGCCGGAACATCGGCCGCCGATGTCACCAAAAGGCATTTGGCCTCTTTGGTTTCGACATAAGGCAGCACAGGCGAGATTGAACCGCCATAAACATCGACATGCCCACCCAGGAAGTTCTGGAGCGTTTCGCCCGCGCCACCAAACGGAATTGCGACCGCCTGAATATCGCGCGCCTGAAAAATACGCTCGGCGGCGAGTTGCATGGTGCCGCCAATTCCGTCGTTGCCATACGTGTATTTTCCGGGGTTCGCGGCGAGTTCGGCCAAGAACTCTTCGCCAGTCGAGGCCGGGAAATCCTGCTTGACGCAGAGGGTATAGGCCGTTTCCGAGGTGGAGGCGATAGCGGTAAAACTATCGATGTCATAAGCCACCTGCTGAACCTGCGGCACCGTGGTCAGCGGGCTGTTCCACGTGGCAAAGAGCGAATAGCCATCCGGCTTGGACTGGATGAATTGCGAGGTTCCGACTGAACCACCGCCGCCATTGACATTCAGCACGGCAATGGACTGGCCCAGCTTTTCCTCAAGCAAGAGCGCCAGTTTGCGGGCGCTGGTATCGGTGCCACCGCCGGCCCCGGCAGGGATGGTCAGTTCGATGGCCCGTTCCGGATAATCGGCAAAGGCCGCCCCGGCGAGGATCGCAAACGCCGTTGCGCCAAACAGTGTCGCCTTGAGTGTCATGTCTCTCTCCCTAAGTAATGGATCGTTTCAGCTTATGTCGCTGCGGTAGTGAAACTGGGCGGCGCTGCCACGGGCAATGCGCCATTCCACCGGCGCGCCCTCAAGATCGAAGGCGGTGCGCCGGATGATCGCCACCGGATCGCCGGGGGCGAGTTGCAAATGGCGCGCGGTTTCGGGATCAGCCGCACCAAAGGACAGATCGTCCGTCGCGCGCTTCACCAGCACGCCGAAATGTTCGAAATAGACCGGATAGAGCAGCGGCCCCATATCCGCATCGCTCAACGCTTCGAACCCTTCAAAACGGGCTGCGGGGATATAGAGCGTCTCGAACAGGATCGGCTGATCTGCGAGGCTGCGCAGGCGCACGATCCGGATGACGTCAGAGGTGCCAAGCGCCGCCGCGGCCTCGGACGGGGCCTCTGCCCTGGCGCGCAGAATGAGTTTGCTTGAGGGAATAGACGGCTGGGCACCATCGCCGCTGTGAAGCTGGAAGAAACGGAACAAGGTCACATCAAAGGACGGGCGACGCAGATAGGTGCCCGATCCCTGCCGACGCTCCAGCAGCCCTTCGGCTACGAGCCCATCCACAGCCTTGCGCACGGTGCCGACGGAAACACCATAGTCTTTGGCGATGCGCGCCTCGGAGGGGATCGGTTCATCCGGCCCCCATTCCACGCTGGCGATACGCGACGCCAAGGCATCCCTCAACCGAGCATAGGCTGGCAAACGATCATCTGATTGCAACTGTGCGCGCGTCATTGTCATGGTCTCCCTTAGCCCTGCATACTGACGTTGACTCATAAAGTCAACTAGATATATATATGACTTGAGAGAGGGACCTATGATCAGCTTTGACTGCCACGCCCATGTTTACCAGCGCGTCGCGGCTATCGCAGGGGCGCGGTATGTGCCGCAAGCCCCTGCCCCGCTGGACACATGGTGCGGTTATCTAGAGAATCACGGGTTGCGCGGTGGTGTCATTGTGCAGGTAAGTTTCCTTGGCACTGACAATGCCGAACTGTGCCGCGCCCTTGAAGTCTTGGATCGCCGCCGCTTTGCGGGTGTGGCTGTTGTGGCCCCCGACGTGCCAACGTCCGAGATTGACCGACTTGCCGCTTTGGGCGTTCGTGGTGTCCGCTGGAACCTCGTGCGCGGCGCGGAAATTCCAGATCTCAACTCTGCGCTTGTGCGCGACTTTCTTGACCGCCTCTTCGCGCGTGATCTACATTTGGAAATTCACCTCGAAGGCCCCCGCCTTGCGCCTTGGATCGGCTCTTTGCTGGATATCGGGGGCAAAATCGTGGTGGATCATTTCGGCCTGCCTTCTGACATGGCACCAGAGAACGATCCGTTGCTTAGTCAGATCACGCAACTGCGAGACATATCCCGCCTCTATGTCAAACTCTCTGCGCCATACCGAACCGCGTTTGATCTCAGCGCGCACGCGGCATTTCTGATGCGGACACTCGGCACCGAGCGGCTTGTCTGGGGCAGCGACTGGCCGCATACGCAACACGAGAGCCGAGTGGATTTCTCCAAGGCGGCACAGGGCCGAGATATCCTAGCCGCCTTGGATGACGCCACGGCGGTCAAGACCTTGTATGGGCTAAGCGCGGACTGATACCGAGCAGAACCTCAGCCTGATGCGTCAAATCGACGAGCGGTTCTTGTAGCCCCCGTTATTCGGTGTCCGCAAGATGGCTTGCACCTGCGCAACGAGCACCATCTGGTGGACGAGGCTATCCACAAGTCTGGCCCGCCAGGGATCATGAATACGCATCAAGAATCTCAGTTCAGCTTCTTTACCTGGGCAGACAGACTGCGCCGATCGGGTGTTCGCCTCTCGATGGATGGAAAAGGCCCAATATCTGCGTCGAGCGGCTATCGCGGACCCTGAACTACGAGTGCGTCTACCTGCAAGTCCGGAAGACCGGATCAGAAGCGAAGGCAGGCATCCGTAAATGGATGACCTTTTGCAACCACCAACGCCCACACTTGGCCCTTGGCGGCAGACCACCCGCCGTGCTTTGTTGGCTGGGAAAAGACGAAGCCCAACCCGATCAGCAAGTGCAAAGAGTAGCTTAGTTTACGCCAGATACTGTCCAAGAGATGGGGAGTAGCTCCCACGTAAACTGTCAGTTTACTCATCTGCCCCACGAAATCGCGCCCAATGCCGATATCAGAGCGTCCGCGTCCACGGGGCCAACATCGAGATGCGTCACCATACGTATGCGTCTCAGGCCGACAACGGTCACTGTCACGTTCTTTTCCCGCAATAGCCGCGATGTTTCACGGGCATCCGGCGCCTGTGGGTCAAGATCGGCGATCACGATGTTCGTCTCGACCGGCATCACACTGGCAATTATCGGAAGATCCGCAAGGCGCGCGGCGATGGATTGCGCGAGCATGTGATCCTCTGCCAGACGTTCGACATGGTGATCCAGCGCGTAAAGACACATGGCGGTCAAGACACCGGTCTGGCGCATGGCACCGCCCCAACGCCGTTTCAGGAGCCACGCCTCTTCCGCAAAGCCCCTTGAGCCTGCGAGCACTGCCCCGACCGGACAACCGAGCCCTTTGGTGAAGGCGATCCACGCGCTGTCAAATCCGCGCGCAAAATCGCGTGCGGGAATGCCGGTTGCGACCTGAGCATTCAAAAGCCGTGCCCCATCCAGATGTGTCGCAAGCCCCGCTTCTTTCGCGGCCGAGGCCACGGTATTCAACTGGTCCAGCGGCCAGATCGCACCGCCTGCAAGGTTTGCGGTCTGCTCGGCAACCAAAAGGCGGCTGCGTGGGGCATGGGCGGAGCGTGGACGGATGGCATCGCTCAGTTGCTCTTGCGTCAACATTCCGCGCTTGCCATCGATCGGATGCATCATGACGCCCGACAGCGCGGCTGGCCCCCCACTCTCAGCAAAGATAATATGGCTTTCACGGGTGCAAATCACCTCGTCACCGGGGTTGGTATGCACTGCAATCGCAATCTCGTTGCACATCGTACCCGAAGGCAGAAAAACTGCCGCTTCCATGCCAAGCATGTCGGCGACCCGCGCGCACACCTCTAGCGTTGATGGATCTGCATCGTGCCGTTCGTCGCCCAGCGGGGTATCAAGGGCGGCTTCACGCATGGCACGCGTCGGCCGGGATTGTGTGTCGGAATAGAAATCGTGCATTGAGCCCGCCATTTCGGTGAAGAGATTTTGACGGTACATAGCGTTTTACGGCACCCTGTCGACGGGAATGCACAACAGCTTGGAAGCGCGACAGAAAAGGCCGGACCATTTGGACCGGCCTTTCCCTGCATTCCTGTGGCGGTGATCAGTCGGCGCCGCGGATCACCTTGTTGGGATCAACAAACCGTTTTTGCACCAGCCAGACACCTATGGCCACGCTCAGGCCGATGGCGTCGGTAAACCACCCTTGGGCGATCATCGACAGCGCGGCGATCAGCAGGACAGCGCGCAGCGGCATCGAAAGCAGACCAAAGAACCAACCCTGCACCGCCGAGGACAGCAGGTAGATCCCGAACAAGGCCGAGATGACGACATGGATGATCTCGAACCAGCTGCCCTCCATGAGCAATGCGGGTGACGAGAAGAACATGAACGGCACCACAAAGGCGGCAAGCCCGATGCGGAAGCTTTCCACGCTGGTCTTCATCGGATCAGACTGTGCAATCGCAGCCCCGGCATAGGCTGCAAGGGCCACGGGCGGGGTGATCGCGGACATGACCGCATAGTAGAAGATGAAAAAATGCGCGGTCAGGGGCGGGATGCCCAGTTGCACCAGACCCGGCCCGATCACGCTCGCCGCCACCGCATAGGCCGCAGTGGTCGGCATGCCCATCCCGAGAATGATCGACACAATCATGGCAAAGAACAGCGCGATTGCTTGGTTCTGGTCGGCCAGCCCCAGCAGCATCGAAGAAAAGCGCGTACCGATCCCCGTCAAGGCGATCACACCCACGATCACCCCTGCTGCGGCACAGACAGCCACAAGTTGCAGCGTCATCTTGGCCGCGATCTCGAAGGCAAAGAGGATCTGGCGCGGGCCCATCGGATAGGGGGTTAGCCAGCTCACCACTGCGGCCGAGGCCATCCCCAAGGTCCCTGCCCGGATCACGGAATAGCCCATGAACAGCGCCCCGATCAGGATGAAGATCGGCAGGAACAAAAAGGCTTGGCGGGCCAGCTTGTCAAAGCGCGGCAGCTCCGAGCGGGGCAAGCCCTTCATCCCGAACTTCTGCGCCGCCAGATCGACGTTAAAGTAGATCGAGGCGAAGTAGAGCATCGCCGGGATGATGGCTGCGGTCACGATCTCGGCATAGGGGATGCCCGTGATCTCGGACATGATAAAGGCCCCTGCGCCCATGATCGGCGGCAGAATCTGCCCACCCGAAGAGGCGGCAGCCTCGACGCTTGCGGCGGTTTGCGGCTTGTAGCCGACCCGCTTCATCAGGGGGATCGTCAGCGAGCCGGTGGCCACCACGTTGCCCGCCGATGTACCATTGATCATCCCCATCAGACCCGAGGAGAAGACTGCCACCTTGGCCGGGCCACCGCGCGCACCACCAGCCACGGCAAAGGCGAAATTCACGAAATACTCGCCCACGCGGCTGGCTTGCAGAAAGGCGGCGAAGGCCACGAAGAGGATGATATAGGTCGAGGAAATCGCAGTTGTTGGCCCAAGGATACCCTGATCGGTATACACATAGCTGAAGAAACGGGTCATCGAATAGCCGCGATGCTCCAGAATACCCGGCAGCCATGGCCCGACAAAGGCATAGAGCACGAAGATCGACGCGATGATGACTAGGGCTAGGCCTGCCAGACGCCGCGCCAGTTCAAGGATCAGCACAGTTCCCGCAAGGGCTGCATACATGTCGGCCGATTTTGCCAGCGCCGTGCCGCCGCGCAGACGCAAGAAGGGGGCGTGATAGATCAGATACATCGCCACCGTGATGGCGGCCAGTGCCAGAAACAAATCGGCGATATCAAAGGTTGCGCGTCGGCGGTCGGGCCAGAACCAACCCACCACAATCAGCCAGAAGGTGCCAACAACCAATGGCAGGCCAAAAGTCATGGAATAGGCATTGGCGGCAGCCGCCTGATCGACGGCCATGCCGGTGGTCCAGAACAGCACGGCCTGACCAAAGGCCAGCGCAACAAGGGCGGCACCCGGCAACACAGCCAGAAGGCGGCGCGGGTCTGCGGTGCCGCTCCGTTCCTCCGAGAACAGGGTCGAAGAGAACAGCAGAAAGCCAAGCGCAAGCCCGCCACCGACATGGATCAGACGATATCGCCAAGGCTCTGTCAGATCGACCGAACCGATGCCAAGCAAGTCTGTTAATCGGTCATGCAGGCCGTTCATCACACCCACATGGAACAGGGTATAGGCGATGCAGAGAATCACCGCGATCTTTGCAGCAAGACCGACGGGCTTGCGTTGATTGGATGTGTAGATTTCCGCATCCACCCCATCGGCAATGCTGGCTTGGTTCTGAGCAGCCGTGTCCTGCTGCGCCTTTTCTGTTTGCGTGGTCATGAAAAATTGCCTCTGGCAAGAGGTCCAACCCATAGCGGGGGCCCGGACGAAGATTGGCGGCCCTTGCGGGCCGCCGCCCGTTCTAAAACTGTCGGCTTAGCGCAGGGTGTCGGGAATGGTGATCCCGATTTCCTCGAAATAGCGAACAGCGCCGGGGTGGAAGGGCATGAAAGTGTTCTTGTCCCAGTTCTCGCTCAGCGTTTCTTTTGCTGCGGCGTGAATCTGCACCATGCGGTCAGAATTGCCCATGGCGAGCTTGGTGATCTCATAGGCCAGGCTTTCGGGCATGTCTTGATGCGCGATGGCAAAGTTCCACAGGGCGACGGTGGGCTGGTCATAATCATGACCGGCATAGGTGCCCGCCGGGATCGTCAGGGGGGCCATCGCCGGATAGGCGGCCAGAACCTTGGGCAGTTCTTCCTCGCTCAGGCCGAACATCACCACATCCTGGCTCGCGGCCAGTTCGGCAAAAGCCGAAATCGGCATGCCTGCGGCAAAGGCGAAGGCGTCGATCAGACCATCCTGCAACTGGCCTGCGGCGTCAGATGCGCCAGCGTTGGATACAGTCGCTTCCACGTCGAGGGCTTGCATGAACAACGGCCAATAGGTGCCGGGTGTGCCGCCTGCCGGACCAACCGACACGCGCTTGCCTGCCAGATCGGACACCGAATTGATCCCCGAGGATTTCAGCGCGATAACCTGAAACGGGGTCTGATACATCGGGAAGAGCGCGCGGATCGACTTATGCTCCAGACCGGGGGCTAGTTCCGATTTGCCGTTCCATGCATCATAGGCCGGGCCCATGGTCACCAGACCCATCAGGTGGTCGCCGGTTTCCACCAGCGTCACGTTCTGCACCGGGCCGCCGGTCACTTCGCCTGTCGCCGCGACGCCGAGCGTTTCAGCGATATAGCTGGCAAAGCCGTTGCCATAGACGAAGTAGGTGCCGCCCTGGCTGGCAGTGCCGATGGTCATGCTGTTGGGCCAATCGGAACGATCCTGTGCGCCTGCTGCTGCACCGAATGCGATGGTTGCCGCGGCCGTCAGGGCCGCGAGAGTACGTAATGGCATGTGACTCCTCCCAGAGTTCAACAAGGTGATCGTTGTCTTGCTTTTGCACCGCCGCCATTGCTTCAAGGCGGGGTTAGCAGCAATAAAGCGGTTTTCCGCAAGTCATCAACCTATTTCAAAGGAGGCCGCGCAGATAACGGGCCTCAAATTGGCGTGATGGGTGTAAAAGGGGACATTGGACCAAAAAAGCGTTACGAAATCCGCCTATCCGTCCTGATCCCGCCCCTCGGCATCCAGAATAAAGGCTGTTTTGTCGATTCCAAGTTTCTGAATTTTTTCGTAGAGCGACTTCCGGCTAAGCCCAAGAGCCTCGTAGACGGGTTTGAGGGAGCCACCATTTGCTGCCAGCACCGCCTCGATCTCGCGCCGTTCGAAGGCTGCGACGCGGTCGGCAAGGCGCTGCGGCGCGGGTGTTTTCTCGTCATCGGTTTGCAGGCCCAAACCCAGCGCGAAGCGATCGGCTGCGTTGCGCAGCTCGCGCACGTTACCGGGCCATTCGCGGGCGGCAATGTTGGCCAGAAGGGCGGGCGGAACCTCTGGTACGGTATCAACCCGGTGACGAGCCGCAGCTTCTGCCAAGAGACGCAGGAATAACAGCGCGATATCCTCGCGCCGGTCGGCCAAGGGGGGCACGTCCAGCGTCACGACATTCAGACGGTAGAGAAGGTCGGCGCGAAAACGGCCCGCATCAACTTCACCGATCAGGGGCACGCGTGCCGTGGCGATGATACGGATATCGAGCGTATACGCCTCGTTCGAACCAAGGCGGGTGACGACGCGATCCTCGACCACGCGCAGCAGTTTGCCCTGAAGCGGGGGCGGCAAGGCGGCAATGTCGTCAAGCAGCACGGTTCCGCCCGAAGCGTGTTCAAACTTGCCCGTCCGGGCCCGCATCGCCCCGGCAAAGGCACCCTGTTCATGGCCGAACAATTCGCTTTCAATCAGGGGGGCCGGGATCGCAGCGCAGTCGATGACGACAAAAGGCCGCCGCGCCCGTGGCGACAGATCATGCAGCGCGCGCGCAACCACTTCCTTGCCTGCCCCGGTTTCACCCACGATCAGCACATCCGTTTCCGCCGGGCCAATGGTGCGGATGCGGCGGCGCAGGTCGATCATCGCGTTCGAGCGCCCGATCAGCCGCTGCTCCAGATCATCGACCTGCCCGACCGCCGCGCGCAGCACCCGGTTTTCCAGCACCAAGCGGCGGAAACTGAGGGCACGGGCAACCAGCTCGGTCATCTGACTTGCGGAAAACGGTTTCTCGATGAAGTCATGTGCCCCTTCGCGCATCGCGCGCACAGCCAGCTGCACATCGCCATGCCCGGTCATCAGGATCACCGGAATCTCGCGGTCGATCTCGTGGATGCGGCTCATCAGGGTCAGCCCGTCCATGCCGGGCATGCGGATATCGCTTAGCACCACGCCGGGAAAGCCAAAGCTGATGAAATCCAGCGCGCGTTCTGCCGAGGACAGATCCTGAACCGCAGCGCCCGCAATTTCCAGCGCCTGCACGGTCGAGGCCCGCAGGTCTGCATCATCGTCGACGATAAGCACGCGAGGGATGAAAACGGGAAGGCTCATTCTGCAGCAAGGTCCTGTTTGGGGGCCGACATCAGCCGCACCTCAAAGCCCGCGCCGCCAAGCGTGCCGGGCACCAAGGCAATGGCGCCGTCAAAATCCTTGATGATGTTGTAGGTGATGGACAGACCCAGCCCAAGGCCATTGCCCACGCCCTTGGTCGAGAAGAAAGGATCAAAGATACGCAGCGCGATATCGGGCGGCACGCCTGTGCCACTGTCTTCGACCCGCAGGACGACGGTTTCGGCCTCGTCGCGGGCGGTCAGCAGAATGCGCCGCTCGGCGCGCTCGGCGACCGCGTCGGCGGCATTGGTCAACAGATTGACCAGTACCTGTTGCAGCCGCACCGGCCCCGCCCGCACCAGTGACAGGCCGGGCGCAATGTCCACGCTCAGCGTGGCCCCGACCTGACGCAGCCGCGGACCTGCGATTTCCTGCGCCGCCTCGATCGCTTCGGTGACATCGACCGCGCCCAATTGCTGCCCCGGCCTGCGGCCAAAGGTATGCAGCCGCCGGGCGATGGCGCTGATGCGGTCCGCCATGTCCAGAATACGCTCCAGCGCGGTCTGCGTCTCGGCCTTGCGATCAAGGGTCAACAGCGCCACGGCGTTTTCGGCATAGTTGCGCAGCGCGCCCAAAGGTTGGTTCACCTCATGGCCAAGGGCTGCGGACATCTGGCCCAACGCCGCCAGCTTGGCCGCCTGCACCAGATCATCCTGCGCGCGGCGCAGATTGACCTCGACCAGACGTCTTTCGGCAACCTCAGCCCCAAGGGCGTCGTTCACATCGGCCAGTTCGCGGGTGCGTTCGGCAACCCGCGCCTCAAGCTGAACCTTGGCCGCCGCCTGCATCACCAGCAGGTCGCGCAATCGCGCGCGGCGTTGCCGCACGACCGCAACCATCATCCCGATCAGCGCCAGCGCCAGAACCGCACCCGCCGTGAAGGTCAAAGCCTGGGCCCTTGCCGGCGCGGTGTTTTGCATGACGGTCAGTGTCCAATCCGCCTCGGGCATCGCGGCAGAGGCCAGAAGATACTCGCCCTGCCCCTGCGCGCCGGGCAGAGTGGACAGCGAGGTTTCCCATAGAACATGGCCCTGTGCGGTGGTCCGCGCGCGCAGCGGGATGTCGAACAGGGGTGAATCTGCATAGCGGCGCGTGGTTTCAAGCAGATCCTGCCCCTCGGAGGTCAGGGGTCGTGTCATGCCAAAACGCCAGGCCGGGTTGCTGGACAAAAAGACGACACCTTTGGGATCGGTCACAATCACATGGTAATCCGCGCCGGACCAAGCCGCCTCGACACTTTCCACGTCGATCTTGAGGGCGACCACCCCCAGCAATGTGTCACCATTGCGGACAGGCGCGCCAAAGTAATAGCCCCGCTTGCGCGACGTTGTTCCCAGCGCGTAAAAACTGCCAGCGCCAGAGGCCACGGCATCGCTGAAATAGGGGCGGAAGGCGAAATTGCCGCCGACAAAACTGCGCGGCAAATCAAAGTTGCTGGCGGCGCGTGTGAGGCCGGTGGTATCCATGAAATAGATGTCCGATGCCCCCAGAACGCCGGTTACATCGCGTAAGAAACGATTGGCGGCATCGACCCGTACCGGATCATCAGGGGCTTCGGCCAGATCGAGAATGGGCTGTTGCCGGGCCAGCAATGGCGGCAACCTCTCGAACCGCTCCAGATACCCATCGAGCGCAGTCGTCGCAAGCTGTAGCGTTCCCTCGGCGCGCCCTGCGGCCTCGTTCAGAAAGACGCGGGTGGCCTGTGCATGCACCAAGGCACCTCCGCCCCACAGAACGATCAGGCCAAGCATCAGCCAGACCAGAAAACCCGAATGCCGCCGCAGCTGTGCGGCCTGAGCGATACCTTGCACCATACAGAGATATGTATCACCACGTCTGGCCATGCGGCAATCCGTCCTGTCACCAGAAGGATCTTAGGCCTTGCGCAACATCGCAGGGTCGGGCGACCGTCTTGAGCGGGAAAGCATGGCCGTGTGAGAGCGGAGTGTTGACCGCCACCGCGCATTGACCCGGCAGCCGCACGTCCATGCGCAATTGCTCGAACAGAAAACCACCATCACACACCAACACCCTCAGATTCTGTCCACTCTGGGGCGCATCTGTTTGACGCCGATACAGGCCTGCGCCGCGTGGTATAAACCTTACCATTTGCGCGCGATGGCATCAAATTGCAGCCCGCTGGGCCGCGCCTTGGCCCCGGTGCGCCGCCGCCAGGATTGCCACAGCACAATCTGCCCGTCATAGGCCCGCGCCAACTGCCAGTGCCGGGTCAGTTCAAGCCCGCTGACCGGCAGCGCATGTTCGGCCAGCGTGACCGGGCGCATCGGGTCCATGGCGCGACTTTTGGGGCCAACCTGATCGGCGGGCAGAGTTTCCCAGACACCCATGCGGGCGCGGCGCAGATGCATCTCTGCACCCGTGCCGATGCGTTCGGGCACCAGCGGAATCCACCAGGGTGGCACATCGGTCTGCACCTTGTAGGGCCAGGCCTGATCTGGTTCCAGCGCATCGAATTCCTTGGGCTCCCAGGCTTGACGGCGGCGCAGCGGCCGCCCGAACGGCCCCTCGATCTCTTCCTCCACGGCCCAGGCCATGTTGGCATCCTCATCGCGGCGCAGGCTGACGCGTTCCAGTGCCGGACCGTCCATCGCATTGGCCAACACCGGCAACACCGGCAACCACGGGCTGACGCCCGCATCCGGCGGTTTCGTCCCGGCCAGTTCGAACATCGCAAAGGGGCGCGACCCGTCCGGGCCGGGCTTGTCCATCTCGCGCGCAGGCAGCACCGTGTGGGCGTATCCAAAGACGTCCCGCACCTCGAGCCGGGTCACCCGCGCCAAGGCGCCCACCGGAACCTCGAACGGGATCACGAACACGTCGTCGCCACCGATCGCCGCGAAATCGGCCACCACCATGCGGACGATATCCGCCGGACCGGCGGACAGCCCGCCGAAATGCACCTCGGCATCCTCGAATTCCCAGAACCTCGAAACCGGTTGACCGGCATATGTCAGTGCCATCGGCATGCCGCGCACCGTTTGGCGAAAGATGCGAGCGGCACCCACACCCTTGGCTGCCACCCCTGATCCGCCATCAAAGCTGTACCAGTCCAGCCGCCCGCCGCCGTATTGTGCCAGGTCCAGATCCACCTGCAGGTTGCCCACCCGCGTCGACACTGTCGCCTGATACTCCAGATTGTGCGGATCCCAGGCGTCAGTCCGCTGCGCAATCGCGCGGCCGCGCATATCGCAGCGATGCGTGTGACGCTCAAGCCAGTCCTCCAGCATGCCCTTTTTGACCTTGGGCAGGCTCTTGTCGCCCAGAAGCGCCTTACCTTTGTCGGCCCTCAGTGCAAAGGGGTCAAAGCCGTGGCGCACCAGCACCCGCAGCCGTCGCAACACCGGTTGTGGCAATGGCGCGTTAGGGCGCAGACCCGAGGCATCAACCGGGTAATGCACCCGCAAAAGACGGCGTATCATCCCGGCGTCCACGTCGCGCGGCAGATCTGCAATCGCCGCCGCACCCAGCGACGCGTAGTCCTCGGCCGAGGCGGCGGTCGGGGCAATCGCCTCTATCAGCGGTTCTAGGGGCATCGGACTGCCCGCAATCGACTGCTGCCGCCCGTCCGGGGTGGTCAGCGTGGTCAGCGGCAGGGTTTCATGGGTGATCCATGTGGCAAAGGGGCTGGCGGCATCCTCTCCGTCCAGCTCTCCGGTTTGCCATTGCCGCGCCAGCATCCACAGCGGGTCAGCGACGCGCGCCTGAAGCCCCTCAATCAGGGTTTCGTCGGTGTTGTTGGGTTCAAGCCGATCCCAGAACTCGCTCATCCCCCGGTCTCCTCTTCGGATACGGGCTGTGGCCCTGCATCAATCCCGTCGCCCACAAAGATGGCTGGCAGATGGTGGCCGAAACGGCCGATATCCGGCACCTTGACCGCTCGCAACTGGGCGTTTTCCACGGTCTCAAGCAAGGTGCGTTCCAGCAATTCCTGCGTCCAGGGCGTGTCGCTGTTGGGGGTCATCGCCACCAGGATCGCTTGCGGAGCCTTGGAGCTGGGGGCATCGAACTGGAAATGAGCCCCCACCGTGGCGGTCCGGTCGGGCAGTCGTTCGGTCCAGCTGTCCACCAGATAGCCAGTGACAGGCGTGCCGTCCGCCAACCCTCTGGACCCGCCGCCATCCAGAACGACCCAGGACGATCCGCCCGGCGTGCCTTGATCGGGCAGCGCCAGACCCAGCCACATCTTCTGCCGGACCTTCGTGACCTGTGCCACGTCAAAGACCAATTTATCCGCCAGCCCGCTGATCAGGTCCACCGTGTCGAGCGCCCGTGACAGCGCCCGCATGTCATCGCGCACATGCGCGTACTTTGCCGTCCAGTCGAGCAGCTCTGACCGCGCAGGCACCGGAACCGACTGTTTTGCGCCCAGTGGCAGACCGACACCCTTCAATGTCAGCTCCGCCGCCAGCTCGCCCCCGCTCAGCAGACGCATCGCCTGTGTGAGGGCCGGGCCTTCGGGGTTTTCCCCCATCTTGGCGCGCACCGCGCGGATGCGTTTTTCCGCCGCCGCAAGGACCGACTGCGCATGCTCGATCAGCGCGTCGTCATTGGCACCAAACAGCACCGCACCCACCGGCAGCGCCTCGGCAAAGCCGTGCAGCCCCAGCGCCAACAGATCCTGAATCATCGTGGCACGGTTACCCTGCTGCACCCCGCGCGCCAGGGTCTTGGTCAGGAGCCGCAGCCGGTCTGTATGCGCTACAACCGTTGCGCGCAGCGTCTTGGTGTCCAGGGCCGCCCCGGCCTCTGCTCCAAGGCCGATATCCTCGGGCAGCAGAGGACGCAGTGCACCAAAATGCGCCGCAAGGGCCGTGCAGACCTCAATGAAATCCTCCCATTGCCCGCGTGATGGCGCATCGACGCCAAAGCGTTGTTTGACACCGGGATCCAGCGTTTCACCGGCCTTGGCCAGATGCGCCAGAACCCGCAGCCCCAGCGCACCGGGGCGCGCTGCCTCTATCACCAGATCGAGCGGCGACAGCCCCAGCCCCGAAAGCGGCACCGCCGTCACCTCGACCCCTGTCATCAGGGTGATCTGCAAATCGTCGATCGGCGGCAAAAGCTGCGCCGCCAGTGCGTTCAGCGCCGGATGGGACAGCGCCCGCCCCCTGTCATTCTTGCCCGGAGTCACAGATGGCAGCGCGGTGAGGACGTGATGCAACAATTCGGACTTGGCGATGTCCGTGCGCGCATGACGCAGATCGCTTGGCGGCGCCTCTCCCAGAGATACCGCATCCATGATCGCCGCCGCGCGGGCAGAGTTGCCCATGGCCGCGTAATGCGTTGCCTCGGCGAGGGCCGCATCCCCCAGTGCATCGAAATCGTCACGCAGCGCCAGCACCAGATCACGGATCGCTGTACGATGGTCAGTGTTTTTCAGGCGGCGTCGCCAGCTGTCGAACTTGGCCGTTGCCGCCGCATCCATCAGCGCGATCCCGTCCAGCGCCGCCAGCTTTCGGTCCGTATCACCTGCGATGTCGCGCACCAGTGCGCGCAGATCGTAAAGATACACATCCAGTCCCGCGTCGTGCAGCCGCCGTTCAAACCGCTGGCCCAGCACATCGCCCAGCATCCGCCCCGACGCCACAGCCTCGATCATGTCTTGCGCCAGACGTAGCCGGTCCGACGTCAGGTTCACCGAGAGGGGGCTTTCTCTGTCCGCCGTGCCATGCGATTTCCAGGCGGAGCGCAGAATGCCAGTGGTTGTCGCATGCTGCGGCGACGGTGCCAGATGATAGCCCTGCTGCTCGGGTGCGCCACCATCGGGTTTCAGGTCAAGCACAAAGCCATAGCCGCCGTACTGTGCCTTGGCCTGATCCGTACCCAGATCGCGCAACCGCTGCGTCGCCAGCGACGTCAACCAGGCATCCAGCCGGTCCCCGGCAAGCCCAAGCGTTTCACGCATCCGCAACTCAAGCTCTGCCACCGGCAACTCTGCCAGCCCGTTCAGGGCTTGGCGGTAACTGTTTCGCTGTCCGTCAGGCAGGTTTGCGACCGCCTTTGTCAGCAGCTGTTTGAGCAGTGGCGCACTCTCATCGCGCACCGGCACGGGCACACGAGTGCCGGCCAGCTGCACACCGGGGGCTGGCACCGGCTGCACAACAGCGCGCGGCGGTCGGGCCGCACTCAGCGCCGCCTTTGCGCCCCGTGACACGGTTGATTTCGCCGTGAACGCCGAGGTCACCCGCCGCGTCAGCGTAAGACCCGTTGGCGCGCCAAGGGGCACCGCCGTGAGCCGGGGCCGCGACGTCTGGCTGTCGTTGACCACCTGATCGGCCAGCGCGCGGATATAGAGTTCGGGCTGCGCGGGCATCGCGCCGTCAACACTGGCACCCGCCACCAAAACCTGCGTCAGTTCGCGCACGGACGTGTCGTAAAGGTGAAAGGCTATCTTTGGGTCAACCGATCCGTTGCGCAGCACGCCGGAAATGCCCAGCGGCAAGTTGGTGAACCCGCGCAGAGGTTCAAGCCGTGTCTCGTGCGCCTCGACCTGACGGATCATGTAATCGATCCATGTCCGGGCTTGCGCATGTTTGGAGCGGTCCGGCAGAAAGGTCGCCAGACGGCGGCGCAGATCGCGCAGTTCGTCAAGCTGCGCCCCGGTGGACAGCAGCGATGCGCTGTCCAGCGCCCGCAGTTTGGTCGGCGATACGCCCAACCCGAACTGCCCCGCGCCCAAAACATCCTTGGACCAGCCCCATTGCCCCATTATTGATCGGCTGTCGGCGTCATAAATCGGGTCATCCCCGGCCAGAAAGAGCAGCCCGAACAGGGCCAGCAGATCGGCCCAACCGCTGTCATGGCTGACACGCCGCCAATCCTTGAGCCGCCGCACAAGGAACCGCGACGGATGCGGCAATCCACCCAGTACCTGCACCACATCCCCCAGAACCTCGGCCCGGCTTTGCCCGCCGCCAGGCGATAGTTTGGCAATGCGCGGCGTTGCATCTAGCCAGACATCGCGCATCTGCGTCAGGAAAAGTTCGTACCAGGATTCGGCGTCAGTCCAGGCCTGCGGCACCGAATGCGCGCGCACCGGCAGCACACCATAGGGCTGCGCACCGACCCGCAGCGCCGGAAGCGGCCCCGCCCCGCGCACATTGTCCAGAAATTCGGTGCGCGCGCGGTCGCGAATACCCGCCGCGATGCGTGGGCGGTCCAGATCGTCGCTGGTCAGTTGATCGAAATAGGCACCCCAGGTGACGGGCCACAGCGCCTCGTTCATAAAGGCCTGGGGGGTGTCCTCGTCACGGTCTGCCCCATCCAGCCGGTTCAGCGGGCTGACCGGACCAAGCCCCAGAACATGCGAAAGGCGCGCGCCGTTGCCAAGTGGGTCTGGCGCGCCCCCAGTATCATCGACCACCGTGCGCAACGTGCCATCAGGCGATGCCGGATGCGGGCGCAGACCCGAGCGGGTGTCATTGACCGAATTGGTCGGCACGCCCTGCGTCTGAAACGCCATGCCATCAGAAAACCGGTGTGCTGCAATCAAGTCGTTCAGCGCCTGCGCCTGTGCCTCGCTCGCGGGGCCGGACACGCCATAGACCATCAGCAGCGCAATGCCATCCGCTTTGATCCATTCGGCATTGCCCGTCAGGGCGATATCCATGCCCATGCCGAATTTTCTTGCGGTGGCATAGTCATGCAGCCAGGCGGAATTGCGGCTGGCTTCGGCCTTGGTGTCGTAGGGGTCAGTACCGATCACATCCATGCACAGGTCGTGCGGGATCGCGCCGCCCGTGCGCGAAAACCCGACCGAAAGCCCGCCATCCGCGTCACGTTTGTATCCGACGATGCGCCAGGCCTTGGGCAGGCAGACCGCCCGCGTGAGGCGCTTTGTACCGCCCTGCCCCGGTGATACCGATTTGCCCGACCGGGTACGTTCGGCGACAAAAGCCGCACGTCGTTCCGGCAACAGGTCGCTCAGCCAGTCCATCGCCGCGGCCTGCGCCGCCTCGTCCGCACCCGCCGCACTCCAGAGGCTCCAGAACTTGCGCCCCGCCGCGATTTCGTCGGGGTTGAGGGCGGGGTCGTGGCCGTCCACATGAATCTGGTCGGGATAGATCCGCAACCGCAGTATCGTCGGGTTAGGCGTACCACTGAACACCGTCTCAATACGCACCGGCAACAGCGTCAGCGGAGCCGAAGCGCTCAGACGTTCTATATCGTTCGCCGGGGCCTTGAACCCCAGAGCGTGGGTCAGAATTCCGGGCCGCAACCCTTCCAGCATCTCAGAGTCAATCGCAAAGGTTGCACTCTTAGGTTTGAGTGGTCCTTTCGGTTGGATTGGAACCGTTGGTTTGATCGGTTTCAAAGGTTTTACTGGCTTGATCGGTCCCGCTGGCTCAACAGGTTTTACCGGCTTTACGGGTTTGGCTGGCTTCACCGGCATTTTGACGCTTGTGACCGCCGCTGGCTTGGTCACGGTGGCCTTGGCGACGGGAGTCTTGCTGACCCTGTCCTTGGTCGCTGCCTTGCCGCTGGTCTTTTTGATCTTCTTGCGTCCCGGTTTCATTGTGACACCTAGCCCAACATGCCGCTGGCATGCAGCAGCACCCGCATGGGCCGCTGCAAAGTGATCCGCGCCTGCGCCGACGCAGACCGCCCCCAGGTTTCCGAAAAGCTGTCCAGCGCATAGCGCAACGTTTTGGGCCCGACACCCCTTTCGATCGACACATGCGTTTGCGCGCCCGTACCGTCGGGTTGGTCCAGCGCATGCGCCCAATCCAGCTGCTCCCAAAACGCGGGGGTCCTGCGCCGCTCATCGCCGGGCACATCCAGACCGAACTGGATGCCAGTGTCGGGCTGTTCAAACGCAAAGAACCACCCGGCATCGCCAGACATGTCCAGAGTACCCTTGGCCGCCTGCAGCCCCAGATCAAAAGCAAAGAACGCAGTTGATCGGGTCAGCCAGCCGCCAAACAGCGGATCGCGGCGTTCGTGGAACTTCTCTCCTGGGCGTGGCTCAAACCGGAACCCACGGTCATCCCAATACGCCTGCGTCGCATAGACCCTCAGGTTGGGGTATCGGATCAGAACCTCGCCCTTGATCAGGACAACCAGCGTGCCATCGGTGCCCGCCCCGGTTTGGTGCTGCCCCAGAGCACCCGCCTTCCAGCCGGACATTGCACCGATGTCGTTACCCCCGTCCGGCAAATCCCAGAAGCGGCGGAAATAGGTCCCCTCCAGACGCCCGGGAAATTCCCGCCACAGGAATTCGCGGGCCATTTCGCCGTTCGCGCCAGCCAGCCAACCCTCGACGAAATTGGCATTCACCTGGGCCAGACCGACGGAATTCAGCGGCACCTGCCCCACACCCGGCATCACCGCATCCGCGCTGATCGCGCGCAACAGCGTGTATCCCGGCGTGTCAAACTGCGGCGTGACAAGCAGCGGCGCAGGTATAGGCGCTCCGCCCATCATTGCATCAGGCGCGCGCACCTTGGCGCGCAGCCGCGCGCCCAGCACCGGGACCGGATCATAGGCGGCAAGCACATCGCGCGTCGCCTGTGCCAGCGCCTGTTTCTGATAGGTCGCGGTTTCGGTCCGGGCCACACGTTTGACCGTGACCGGCTGGGTCATGATATCCTGAGTCCGGATCAGGGTGCGCACCCCAAGCGTCTGGTGCGGGCGGCGCGCATTGGTCTTGGTCATCGCCTGACCACGCGCATTCAACTGCGATTGCTGGGCATTGCTGACATTGGGGCGCAGCTGGGCCGCCTGGTCCGCATTGGACAGCTTGCCCGGCTCCGCAAAATCCAGAAAGGTCGTTGCGACCTTGGGCGCTTTGGCAAACCATGTCACCGTCTCGACGGACACCGGCCCAGCCACCGTGGCACTCTTGGCCCGCCGCCCGATCGGCCCCTTTGCACGGAGTTGCCGCGACAATGCCGGCGAGACAAGCCCGTCCGGCGCGCGCGTGATCTCCCAATTCCGCATCAGTCCGCCCATGCGGTCGCGCGCCACACCAGCCAGCGCCGTCGCCTCGGCCGGTGACAGCGGGTTGATCTTGGAGCGGCGCAGCGCCTCTGTGGTTTCGGCGGCCATGCGGGCCTGGCTCAGGGTGCGGTTGACCTCACGGAGGCCTTCCACCTGCCGCCAGGCCTCGGTCATCAGCTCTTCCTGATGGCGGCGCACAGCTTCGGCCCCCAGCCCCGCGGCGGCGCGCTCCTCGGGATGATGGTTCAACGTTGAAAACCAAGCCGGGTCCTTGGCGTCGCCCTTGTCGTCGGGTGGCGGCGGCGCGCTGTCCGCCCCGATTTTAAGAGCCCCCCAAAGCGGCGGTGCCACGACCGGGTCATCGCGCAGCGCGTCGTATCCTTCTGTGTCGGTTACCGCCCGGCCCGGTTTGTGCGCCGCCAGAATACGCGCCATGCCCTTGGTCCAGCGGTTGCGCAGGCGCGGGTCCATATCGCGCAAAACCGCTTCGGTGCCGACCAATGCACCCCGAAATGTCACCTCGGCCATCTTATTGGCCGGCAGGCGCGGATCGCCGGGATCAGACAGGTCCATCTGCACCGCCCCGGCAGCAAGTTCTACAGGCGACAGCTTGCTGACCAGCGCCTCAAAGTCGCCGCGCTGGCTGGTGCGGAACCGCCAACTTGAGAACACCGGCAGGTCTAGCACCGTTGCGCCACCAGTCCAGGCCGCCGCATGCGGGTCACTGCCCACCGGCAGGCCCAGCCCCTTCTGCACCCCGCCGAGATAGGCCGGCACGACACAGGCAATGTAGCGCGTCAGCGGTTTCAGACGCCGCGCGCAGATCAGCCGCGACAGGAACGCGCCGGGGGTCTTGGCATAGGCATCCTTGGCCGACATTTCCTCGAGACTGGCGTTGCACTGCACATGCGCCCAGGCCCAGCTCTCGCTCAGATCGGGCAATTCGCGGCCAATCTCGGCCGGGCGGCGCATCTGCAAAACTGACGCACTGCCCTGGCTAAGCAGGGCGATGCCGGTCTGTTCCTCGACCACCACCAGCACGATCCACGGCGCCAATGTGTCGCCGTTGCGCGCCGTCGCCGGGGAAAACATCCATGGCAGATCGGGCACCGCATATTCGATGCAGGCGAAGGCATTGGGTTCAAAATCCTCTGATCCGTCCTCAGGCACGCGGCGCAGCACCTGCGCGGTTCCAAGCGCGCTCACATGCTCTGACCCCAGCAGGCCGAACTGCGCCTCGGCAGTATCGCTGCGCGACCCGGCGCTCAGGGTAACACGGGCAGTCACCAAACCATCAGTGTCGCGCGATTGCGACAGGCCGCGCTGCATATGGGACAGAAACTGGATCGTGCTCTTGGGGTCCATCAGGGTCTCTGCTCCAGACTGAGTTCATAGGCTGGGCGCACACCCTGTCCGGGCGTGGCGCGCGCCGCTGACCAGGTCGCCTGCACCGCCGCCGTGCCTGCACCGCCTGCCACCACGGTCTGCGCGGCGGCGTTTACGGCAAAGGCCGGACCGCTGCGGCGCACCTCGCTCAGGGTGGCACGGACTTTGACATCGTTGAAACTGAACACTGCCGCCGCCGTGTCCTGGCGGGCACGCTCGCGCTCTGCCTCCACCCCATCGCGCAATGCTGCGCCCCAAGGATATTCCGTATCGCCGTCGGGATCGACATAGCGTGTCTCGTAGCTCATCTCGAACGGGTCGGCGGGTTCGAGTGCGGCGAACATCTCGCCAATCAGCAGGCCAGCCTCAAGCTCTTCGAAACTAGGCGCAGTCAGCTTGTCCTCTTCGGTCATGTCGAAATATTGGGCTGGCGAGAACCAATCGAGCATCGCCTCGCTCGCGGCGATGTCGCCATCAAGGCGCGGATTGTCCAGCACCAGCAGGGTTTCGGCGTCGCGCAGGGTCTCTTCGCCGAACTTTTCCAGCCGCAGATTCAGCGGGGCCAGTGGCTGTGTGACTTTGATCCGCCCCGCCGGATGCACAAAAACGCCGGTTTCCGGCAGGTCCACCGACACCAGCGCCTGTATCTCCGGGTCAAGCGGCCCAGCGGCCCAGGCATCGGCACCGCGCAGTGCTGCCAGCATGCCGTCAAACAGGTCCGCCACCTCGCGCGGGGGGTTGGAAAGCGCTTGCCCGATGGTCATCTGCACTTCGAATTCCTGGGTTACGCCCAGCACTTTGAATTCGGCATAGCCGGTGATCATCCAGGGTTGCGGCCCCTTCAGCGTTCCGCGCAGGGTGATCGACAGGATGTCGACCCGCCCGGCCCGCACCTGCACCGTGAAGCCAAGGCTCGCGGTCAGGCCAAAGGGTTTGAATATGATCAGCGTGTCGACTTCGAACCGCCCCTCGGCGACAAACCCCAGCGCCTCTGCATAGAAAAACGCCGCAACACCGAACTGCATCGTGTTGGACGTAACCGCCAGATAGGCCTCGACCCCGAGGCGCAGATTGTCCTCGTCAAAGATGCGCAGCGCCAGCCGGTTCAGCGTTGGAAAGCCTTCGGGTGGGGTGAAATGCGGATGAAAGCCGCCATTGGCCACCAGGAACGTCGGTTTGCGTGCGCCGAAATCCGCCCGCACCGACATGTCGCCGGACAGAGTCAGGAACGCAATCTTGCCTTCGCGGATGGAACTGTCGATGGCCAGCTTGCCCTCGGTCGGCCAAAGGGTGCCCGCGACATCCACGATGATCGAAATCACCACCAGATCGTCCTTGGCCACCCGCACCGCGATCGACCCCAGCAGCGATACCGTCAGCGGGCTGGGCAACTGGATCACCAGCCCCAGCTGGATCGTCACCAAATCGCCCACGCCCCAGCCCAGCTGGAACACCGGACCAAAGACATATTGGTTGCGCTGGATCGGAAAGATCGTGTCGAGCGCACTGATGATCGCGGGTGCATTGGCCACCGGATCATCCGGGAACAACACAGCGTTCAGCGCCCCGGTGCGCACGCCGTCGCCCAGGGCCTCTATGTCGATGCCGCGATGCACCCCGGCCAGCCCGCCGATACCCGTCAGCTTGAACCCAAAGGCAAGCTGTATGCCCGCCCCGAACTGCACGGAAATCGAAAGGAACATCGACCAGCCTTCGGACCCGTCGGGCATCTGTGTGGCGATCAGCCCGATGGCGGTGATCTCAAGCCCCAGCAACCGAAGGTTCACCATGCCGTTGTAGCGGCCGATTTCGGGGAACATCTCTAGGTATCCACCGCCACCCACACCCGGTGCGTTGACCGACAAGCCCAGACCGCTGGGCGGTTTGAACGCCGCCCTGACAACGACCGCCCCCTTGCCGTTGCGATCGCCGCGCGCCACGGGTTCCAGCGTGATCCTGAACCCGATATCGCGCACCACCGCGGCAAACGGCCCGATCTCAAGCCCGCCGGTCGTGGTCGCGGTCAACTCGGCCCCGTCCGAGCCCGCGATGAACCGCAGCGCCACCGATTCAATGCTCAGTGGACCAATCGTGCGGTTTATCGGGATAACAACGTCGAACCCGGCCCCGCCGCTGATGCGCAGGCCCTCTGCCTGCGACCACTGCACACCCAGTTCCATCGGAATGGTGAATTCCAGTTCGCCCAGTACGTCCGACAGGAACCCGTCGCCATCACCGGGCGCCACCACCAGTTCCAGCCCTTGCAAATCCACGTCGAGCCCGAACGATGGGGCACCGCCTGTGACCTCTACATTTGCGCCCGCCTCGAACCGGCGAAGCTGCACCCGAGTGCCCCCGTCCGTGCCAGCCAGCAACAGGGGATCGGCCGGGGCCGCCACCAGAGCCAGCGACAAAGACCCGTTCGGCATCGCTGACGGCAGCGTGATACCTGTTGGCTGTAGCTCGATCCCAAGCACGCCGCTGGCATCCAACGCCGCGCCGCTGGTCAGGTTCCAGCCGCCGCCAAGGTCAAGCACATGCTCAACCTCGCCAAAGGCCTGCAAGGTCAGCAACAGCCCGCTGGGCTGGGTGCCCGTGCGCGGCACCGGCACCAGCATCCCGTCCACCTGCCCCGACGCTGTGGCGCCACTCCGCGCCACCACCGCCGTCAACACCGGCACCGCCAGAGCCCTGACATCGCCCGCCGCCGCCGCATTGCCAGCGAACCGTGCCGCGACGATTGGGCCAGGTACCCGCGCCATCGTCCCCGGCAGGTTCAGCGCCCACAAAAGATTGCGCAGCCGCGGCATCAGCAGCGCATGTTCCAGCGCTCCGCCCCAGGCATAGGTCGTCTGCAAATGCTCGGAGGGATCGCGCAGAAACGCTCCTAGCGCGTCCCAGTCGATCACGCGCCGCGCGGGACGGCCGCCGGGGCGTTGTTCCGTGCCGATCACCCCGCCCAGATCGACCAGCGCAAAGACCAGCGGCAGGTAGGTCTCAAGATAAGTCAGGATCAGGTATTCCGGCAGGTCCAGCGCGAAGTCCCGCCAGAATGCCGCCGTGTTCATCGGCGCGGCGAGGTTGCTGACATCGCCAGCCGCCAGATCCTGCAACCCCTCGACGGCGACAAATATCGCGTCCAGCAGGTCGGCGACCTCTTCGACCACCTCGCCGGGTTCTCGCGTGCCTGCCTCCACCGCCAGCACGACCTCGGTCAGTTGATTGAGTTCGGTCGCGACCGGGCCGAGGATCGCCAGCGCCTCAAGGTCGAACTGTTCATCCAGTGTCCAGCCCAGATCCTCGATCAGGGTCATCGCCGCGCCCCGGTTGCGCAGGGCCAACGTCAAAGGCGCGAAGAACTGCTGTACGATGCGCACTACCATCCTTCAAGATACCCCGCTTCCATTCCCATGACGCGCGGGTTGATCTCGAACATGTCGCCATCGGGTTTGGTCAGCCAGCCATCGGGCAGGCTGCCGCCGTTCGGGCCATAGCGGTTGAAAAACAATTCGACCCCGTTTTCGCGGACGAATTTCGCGGCATCCTTTACCCCCGCCTTCTTGGCCTTTTCAGTGCCGTCGATGATGCTGCTGACAAAGGTGACCATGCGCGGATTGATGTCCATCTCTGCCTGCAACACGGCGCGCGTGTTGAAAAACGGCAGGGTGTCGGTCATGTCAAAGGCTTGAAATTCCTTGGCCTCCTCGAGGAAATCCACGAACAGATGGGCCGGATCGTCGCCGATCTCTCTGGCAACGCTGCGCGCGGCATCGGCGGAGTGAACCGTCAGCACGCCCGCCGCTTCGTCATAATCCCCCAAAAGCCGCAGCTTGGCCGGGTCCAGCCCGGTGTAATCCTCAAGGTGGAAATCGTACCGCCCGCCGGTCATGTTGAATAGCGCCTGCAATCCGTCATCCCCCAGATCACGGAACTGACGCAGATTGATGACTGACAGGTAATCGCCGTTGTACAGGCGATGCGCGTTGGGATCACCCAGCAACTCGAACGCCGCCCGCACCGGTGCCGGAACGCTCTCCACAGGCAGCTTGAATACCCCAGGCCCGACATCCGGATCATACATGCGGGCCAGGTCGGTGATCATCTGCTTGGTATTGTCACGCACCCCGCCGGTGCCCAGCAAGGCCCCTAACGCGCTGTAGGATTTGAACTGTACGATTCCAAAGCCATCCACGAAAAATTCGATCAGGTCCGGACCGGATTTGGTATCCCCCGCCTTGAGCGCAACCTGCATGGCCAGATGCGCCACGGGCTTTTTGGCGTAGTGGCGCAGGTAGATGATGCTGCCGAACACCTCGAACACTGACCCGTGTTCATAGCCCGACCGGGCGACTGCCGATTTGAACAGATCGTCTATCAGATCCGGTAGATCGTCCATGATCTCGGGCAGCTTTTCGGTGACTTCAGCCACGCCGTTGCGCATCGCCAGTGTCGCCTTGGCCTCGCGCGCCGCATTGTCGGCCTTTTGCATCATGTGCCCCAACACCGAAAGTACCTCTTCTGTCGACAGCTCGCTTGAGGTGCTGAACATCTGTTCCAGCTCTGCCAGGGTCTTGCGCGACAGGAATTCGGTGAGCTCAGCCTGATATTTTCCGACAATCGCTCGCGATCCCTCGGGTAGCGTGCCAAGTAGGTCGCCAACTGCCCCCGCCTGCTTTAGCCGCGTGGCGATCTGCGCCTTGGGCCGGGTGACAAAGCTGTCGAACACGCCTTCGGGACGGCCCGGCCACCTTGGCCCGCGCGCGGGATTGACGTTGCGCACCCGCTTGAACGGCATCGCCTGCGGCACGTTGAACGCCTTGGCCACCGCCGCCCATTTCCCCGAAGATGTCTTGCGCGCTTCGATAAAAGCCAGCCGGGTCAGTGGCACTGGCGGGCTGCGCCCCACCCGCGCATCGCGCCAGATCTTATAGGCGACCTCCATCCCGTCGATGGCAAAGACGAAATCGCCCACCTCGTCCACCATGGTTGGATGCAGCAACATGCCAAAAGTCATCCGCGCCTCGGAGAACAATTCGCCCACCGTGACACCGGCGCGCGTCGCGATCGCCTTGAGTTCGGACAACGGCACCGCGTCCGCCAACGCCTGCGCCTTTTCGGCGCGCGACATGTCGCGGAATGCCTTTGTGCCGACCTCCTCACCCAGCCGTCCGATCTGCGCGGCATCGTCAGAGGTGCGCAACACTCCGCTCCACAGCTTAGCCAGGTCTGGCGGCTTGCGCCCCTCCTGATAGGTGGTGAGGTAAACCGCCGTGCCGCCAACAACCGCCGCGCCGCCGATCTGGCGCACGCCTTTGAGCATACCATTGCTGATCAGCGGGCACATCGCCCCCACCCCCATCAGCGCGATCACCCAGGTGGGCTGCGGATTGCCCCACTTGTCCTTGCCGCTGTACAGCGCCCAGAGAAACTCGGCGACATCCGCCACGTCCCCGACAACCGGGCAAAAGCCCAAAACCACGTCGACATACATTTGCAGGTAGTCCAGCCCGTGAACCGGAATACTGATCATTCCGGGCAGGAAATAGACCTGCCGCCCGCCATAGGGATGCGGCCCCACTCCGTGCTGCGCGAAATAGCCCGGTTCACAGATCACCCACTCTGCATCGGTCCACAGCGGTTGCACCTGCGTAAAGCCGCTGCCGAAGATCACCTGCGACGCCTGCGTATCGCGCACAAGCGGCACCGCTATGCCGGCGTCTGACACGTTTTCCGGTTCCATCCAGCGCGGTAGATCGGTTTCTTCTGGGTCCAGCATGGTGCTGTAACTCTTGACCCCGCGATAAAGCGCGTTTGGCCGCGCCTCGAGATAGCCGCGCCGACACGGCAGGCGCGTACCGTTTTCCGGAAGGTCCAGCACCTCTGGCACCTTTACAAGCTCCATCTGGAACTGCCGATTCAGCCAGGCATTCGCGGATATGTCGATCTGCACATCCCCCGCGAACCATAGCCGGAAATGCGCAACGCCCCGGTCATAGTCAGTGTCTACGACATCCAGCGACAGCATGCCGCCGGCCAACTGCGACCCCGCCACCAGCGGCATCAGCCCCGGATGCATGAATCCCACCGACCAGGGCAACGGCTCGTCTACGCCCAGTTCAAGGTAGAATGGCACGCTCAGATCGGTGCCGGTGTGGCGCACGTAATCAATCGACATGGCAAAGCCGAAGTCTCCGCCCTTTGGGTTTCTTGGCGTTACGATCACCGTGATCTCAGGCGCGCCCTGCGGCGTCGCCTCCGATGGCGGCACCGGCGGATCGGGAAGATCCTGTTCCAACCCTTCTTCGGGCGGCGGCAGGTGATAGGTCTCGACCGGCGGCACCCCATAGGCCGGCGATTCTCCTAGGTTTGGCTCCGGTTCGCCGGGCGGGCCCGATCCGCCGCGCGCGAACCACTCGAACTTGACCGCGCCCTGCTCCATCTGCGACATGACCAGCATGGGCGGCGACTGACGTGAAAAGTTTTCCAGCGTGACACCCTCAGGGACAAATCCCTCGATCACCACAGGCATGCGCTGCAAATGCAGGTTCAGCGCCCCACGCGCACAAAGATCGACGCTTTCGTATCCCGCGTCACCGGGGGCCAGCCCTGCGTTGCCCTCCAGATCGACTGGTGCCGACTGCGGCAGCGGAATGGTTGACGGTGTTTGGGTCCAGTAAATATCCAGCTCATACGGCAGCGCGCAGTCCAGCTCTATAACACTGACCCCGCGCCCAAGGGTCAGTGCAATGCCAAACGCCGCATCGGCAGGCAGGCCAAGGTCGTCGCGCGCGGCGGCCGGTGCGCTGTTCAACAACCCGGTCAGTTCCCAGGCCGCATTGTCCAGAATGTGTGGCACAGGCCCCGATCCGCCCGGCAACTGGCGCAGCGTCACGCAGGGTTCGCCGTAAAGGATCAGGGTGATCGCCGTGCCTTTGTCAGTACCGCTGGCCGTGCCAGTGACAAATCCCAGCGGCTCGAGGTCGCCCGCCTCGATCTCCTGCAACACCTCGACCGGCGGCGCGTTCAGCAAAGGCGGATTGATCAGACCTGCGGACACCAGCATGCAGCAGAAATCGAAAAAGCTTGCCGACCGGATCGCCGTGACTAGACGCAGCCGCGCATCCAGGTCGTCGCCACCCTCTTCGCGCACCACCCGCTCCATCGCCCGCTGCTGGTAAAGCACGTTGGTCGCGGCCACAGGATCGACCTTGCGGAATTCGTCAAACAGGCTTGTGCCATCCATCACCTGCCGGGTGGTCAGATCGGCCCCGGTATTGTCCGACGAAGAGTTGCCGGTGTCCTCATAGACTGCACCAACAACTTTTTGCGCGGCCTCGACAACCAGTTCTAGGAAATTCCGCTCAATCACGTCGTCGATCTCGATGTGGTCAGGCGCGTTCGTCTCTGGCCCCCCACCAGCGGCAAACCAATTCGCGGGGTTCATCATCCAGCCCAGCCCGGCCGACGATATCTGACCATATCGCGGCCCCAGTTGGTCGGTAACGAATTGCATGGCATTGCCAATGGCAAACCCCAAAGCAGCCAGCGCCACTTGCACCGATCCGGTGGCAGGCCCGGATTCTGTCAGCGTCAGTTCCAGCCCTGCGTCACTGCTCAGGACGCCCCAGTCCGGCCCGCTGCCGTTCAGCATCACCGCATGCGCCACGCCTTGCGGGACCGGCACAGGCCTCGCCACCAATTGCACAATCAGCAACGTATCCGAACTGCGGGTATCATTCGGAATTTCGAAAAGGGAAAACCCACCGATCCGGTCCGCCACCGTGATCGCCAGAGTGTCATCGGGGTTACCGCTTGCCGTGGCGTTGATGCTCTGCACCTGCCAGCCCGCGGCGCTCAGCGCCGAAATCAGCGGCGCAATCTGTCCGAGAATGGCATCTACCAGTGTAAAATGGTCTGCGGTTGGCGGGCGCGGCGGCATAGCGGCCCAGCCGGGGGGCGGTCCCTCGGCATTGATTTCACTTGATGGCAGATCGCTCCAGAGGGTCCTGACCACGCGATCCGACGGGAACAGCCCGTCTGGATTGCGCAGCGGCGCGGGCATCAGGCGGCCCGTTCCTGAAACATCACGCTTATTGGTACATCCGCGCCGCAATAGCCATGGATTTGGGCCACCTGCGGGGCCTGCCAGCGGCCCGACAGTCGCACAATCACCTCGCACCAGCCCGGCGGCAGCGACGCGATATCACTGTTGGACGGACGGGCCGATGTATTGGGATGGGTGTGAAATCGCCCCAACACGGTATGTCCGCTGTGGGCGTCGCGCAGCCTGTCAATTTCGCCCTGCGCAATCCGAAACCCATGGCCCTGAATCACGGGGCGCAGGTTGGTCAGCGCCACGACATGCCGCACATCCGTGTCGTCGCCCAGCAAAAGCCCCACTTGTTCCTGACGCGACGGAGACAGACAAATGCGAAACAAGGCATCCCGAGCGTTGGGTAAAAACCGAATGAAATCGCGCATAAAAAATCCTGCTCAATGCACTGAGCCTACAACCGGGTTCAGGATTCGTCTATATTTTTACGTGATCATGCCGGGCCATACCGCCAAAAACACAACATAGTGTATTTTTGTGTTATTTCATAACCACATATTGTAGCATTAATTTTCCGCATAAAAACCTTCGGGCAGCCTCTGCCAGATACCGGACAGGGTCTGTTTCCGGATCCAAATGCTTGGAAATCCGCCCCCTGCCCTTTTCATTCGCTCTGTCAGTCCAACACGAGCCTCTAGCGCTCGTCGGAACCCCGATCCTGTTAAAATACTTTGCCCCGCGACCACAGATAAGCAATGGTTGACGGCTGAAAGCATGCAGCGACGACATCGGCGACACACGCATGAGCAAACGCCGACTCATGGGATGGTTACCCAAAAGCGCCCGTCGCGTTGCCATCGTAAGAGCAACCGCCCTCGATGGACGATCAACCAGCGCATATCTCGGGGCCGCAGCCTTCTCGCCCAACCCGCTCGTTGCAGATTACTTTATTGACCCATTGGTGGCCCGCCGGGGACCACACGAATCCAGACTTTCGCTGCGGTCGCGAGTGAATATTCCCGCGATTACAGCAATAAACATTCCGAAGGTCGGGATGTGACAGGCCAAGGGCTCCGTATACGTTTCAAACACGGCGGATTCCCGAATGACAGCACCTCTTGAGATCGACGCGACAACCCTTTTGACGCCGGGCGATCCGGCACCCAGCTTCATTCAGCGCAGCGTCGCCAATCCGCGCTATTCCTTTGACAGCGCGGCGGGGCGTTATCTGGTTCTGTGCTTCTTTGGCAGCGCGGCGGATGGCCATGCGCAGGCGGCCCTCAAAGCAGCATATGAACGGGCTGACATCTTCAACGATGATCGCGCCTGTTTTTTTGGTGTCAGCATCGACCCAGAGGACGAAGCGATTGGCAGGGTCAAGAACCGTCTGCCGGGCTATCGCCATTTCTGGGACATGGACCTGCTGGTCTCGCGCCTCTATGGCGTGGCGGCAAAGGATGCGTCGCCGGGCAGCGGTCCGGTCGCAATGTCTCGGCAATGGGTGGTCATCGATCCAACACTGCGCGTCTTGGCGGCGATTCCGTTCCGGCCGGATCGGGGCGACCTTAGCGAGGTCATGGCGCTTTTGGACAGCCTGCCGCCACCGGACCGGTATGCCGGGATCGATGTCATGGCCCCGATCCTGTTCCTGCCGCGCGTGTTCGAGCCAGCGCTCTGCCGTCACCTGATCGGGCTCTATGAGGCGCAAGGTGGGGAAGAAAGCGGCTTCATGCGGGAGATCGGGGGCAAGACGATGGGAATTACCGATCCGGGCTTCAAACGTCGCAAGGATTACAACATCGAAGATCGCGATCTGATCTCGGCCCTGCAGGCGCGGTTCCTGCGGCGGGTCGTGCCCGAAATTGCCAAGGTCCACCAGTTCAAGGTGACGCGGATGGAGCGCTACATCGTCTCCTGTTACGCGGCTGAGGATGGTGGGCATTTTTCGGCACACCGTGACAACACCACAAAGGGCACAGCGCATCGGCGCTTTGCCGTGTCAGTCAATCTCAACGACGACTTCGAAGGTGGAGAGGTGAACTTTCCGGAATACGGGCCGCGCAGTTTCAAGGCACCACCGGGCGGGGCAGTGGTGTTCTCTTGCTCGCTTCTACACAAGGTCAGCAAAGTCACGAAGGGCCGGCGCTTTGCCTTTCTTCCATTTCTATATGACGATGCAGCGGCGCGCCTACGCCAAGAGAACGCGCGCTATATCGGCGAGACTGGCTCGAATTACCGTGCGAGCGGCCAGCCTTCGGCAGAACAAAGCGCATGACCCCTGCCCGAAAGAAGACGTGAATCGCCATGGCCCATCACGACCTCGACATTGTCGGACAACTCGAGCCCCTTCGACGCTATGCACGCGTTCTCACGCGTGACGCAGAGGCGGCCGACGACCTTGTTCAGGCGACCTTTCTACGGGCGCAGGAGCGGCGCGGGACCTTTCGCGACGGTGCGGATGTGCGGGTCTGGCTTATGGCGATTTTGCACAATCTTTTCATCGATGGCCGTCGCAGTGCGCAGGCTTCCGAAGCTCGCGAACAGGCCTGGGCGGAGAGTCGGCCAACCTTCGTTGAGGCGTCCGGCGAGATGGCGGCGCGGCTGGCGCAGCTACGCGCCGCCTTTTTGTCGCTCAACGCCGAGCAGCGCGAAGCCCTGCACCTTGTGGCGGTGGAGGGGCTCGGACCGGCAGAGGCGGCGCAGGTTCTGGGCGTGCCGGTGGGCACAGTGATGTCGCGCGTGGGCCGGGCGCGTGCGGCACTCCGGGCATTTGAAGACGGGCGGGGAGAGGTGGCGACCGTGAAACCACTCAGAATCGTAGGAGGATGCGATGAGCGACAAGACTGAGACCGATCCGGAGCTTGAGGCTGATCTGCTCGCGCTTCTTGAGGGGCGCCTTGACCCCGACCGAACTCTTGCGATTGCGGATCACCTCGCAGAACGGCCAGAGCGGGTGGCGGATCTTCTTGCCGATGCGCGAAACACTGCAGCGCTGCGGATGGCCCTTTCCGGATCAGACGATACCGCGCCGCCCGGTCTTGTGGCGGAGGCGCGCCGCTTGCAGGACCGTCTGCGCGGACAGCGTCTGGTTCGCCGCGTCGCCCCTTTCGTAGCCGCTGTTGTTCTGTTCACGGCGGGCTGGACCGGCCATGTCGCGTGGCAAGCAGCCGGACCCAAAGGCGCGCCCCCGCTTGTCGAAGCAGCGCTTGATGCGCAGGCGGCATTAGAGCTTCGGCATTGGATGGTGTCCCAGCCCGAAAGCGCGGAATTGAACGCGCAGGAAGTCGTTGCCGCGCTCGGAGTGGACCTGCCGGTCTTGCCGAAGGACTGGATCGTGCGCGATGTGCAAATCGTTGCAACACCTGACCGTCCTGCAATTGCCATTGTGGTGGACGCACCAGAACTCGGGCGGCTCATGCTTTTGGCTGTCGCCCGCAACGCCGGAGATTCCAAGGATCCGCCGACCGCTTTCGAGTATCGGGGACGCACAATCGCCCTCTTCGAGCGTGGTCGATCCTCCTTCGTCCTCGTCGATGAGTCTGGGCATCCCGAGCAGTTGGCGCTCAGCGCAGAGAGGTTACTGTCGCCAAGCAACTGAGCCGACGCAGGTCAATCGCAATGGGATGCGGATGCGGATTGAAACACCAGACTTAACTCCGTCGTGATGCACTCGAGAAACGAAAAGAAGGATCACATGTCTTCACCGACACGGCCTAACGATGTCACACCGAAATCCGAGCGCCGACAGACCCCCAAACCAGTGCGACTTGGCAAACCACTGCCAAGCATGCTGGTGCGTGGCAGACGCTTCAACTCGAACGCATCAATCTGGGTTCTCGCGATCTGCATTGCGATTGCCCTGATTTTGCGCACCATTCCAGAGGCGGATTCGCGGGAGGTTCGGCAGAGCTACTTGCCGGGGGTAATCGAGTATTTGCCGGATGCGGACATCGTCGAGTATCGCGCGATGGGCGCTCCAGCGTTTGCTTTCTATGGTTAGCAGCTCTTAGAGGGTGTGGTGTATCACCGGCTTGGCAGAGCGTTTGAAGGGCACCTTTGCCCAACTCAAAACGATGGTTTGGAGACAGAAAGAGGGACAGGGCATCCACGTGAGTGCAAACAGCGTCACACCCGTCGCCGTCGACTTCGTCCGCGAGAAATCCATCCTGCGTGAGAGGGAAATATCAAAAAGCAGACCATCCGCCAACGCCGCTTGGAACATCAAATACAAGCCGCGTAATCAATCGCACAAACGAGCCTGAACCACACATGCTCAAACCCGTCTGATGTCTCATTTCATTTGGCGACGGACACTTTCCTCAATAGTTTGTGCCCTGCAAAAATCTCCATCAATGCCAAAGGCACCAACTTCGCCTGTGTAGCCATGCCGTAAGATTGGCGGGCCACTTGAAGGTAGCCATTTTCATAAGCCAATGAAATATAACCTAAAAATGAATTCCAAATCAATCTGCACAGCGCGCTGACCCGATTGAACAGGCAGTGCTGACCGGGATCATTTTATCCAAGTATCCGCAACCTTGATTTGCCAGCACAATAAGCGATTGTGTTATTGGCAAAAACTCTGCACGCTGTTTCACACATTAAATTGATAGATGTTGGAGGTCTTTATGGCGATCACGAGCAATGTTCTTGACGGTGGTATTGCGTTCAACGAGTGGCATTCGATTTCATTCACGACGGATTACAACGGTGATGGTCAGGCGAATGGCGGGGTCGAAGCCTATGTCGAGTTAGTGAACACCAGCGCGTCTTCGATCGACATCAGTGGGTATCAATATTTCCACATCAATAACGCGCTTCAGTCTCAGTTGGCCCACACCGTGCCGGGAGGAACCACCCTCGCAGCCGGAGAGACCTACACGATAGTCTCCAACAACGGCAGCCTCACCGCGACCATGCCGTCGAACATCTCTGGCCAAGGCGCGGTTGCCGACATCGCAATGAACCAGAGCGCCGATGTCAATTTGTTCTTGGCAAACCCCGAGGGCGACTTCATCGTCTTGCAAGAGAACGGAGGAAATACATTTCTGGGCGACGACATCGTCGCTGCAGGGTTAAACCCAGCCAATCAGGTTGGCGTTGACGTCGTCACAGCCGCAGGCGCGGAACAGAGCATTGCGCGCGTGACGGATGGTGAAGATACCTTTGAGACCCAAACACCGAGCCCCGGAGAGCCGAATTGCTTATTTGCAGGCTCTCGGATCGCGACACCGTCAGGTATGAAGGCAATAGAAGAGCTCGCCATCGGTGATCAGATCATGACGGCCTCCGGTCGTATTGTTCCAATTGTCTGGTTGGCCAGACAGACCTTGTCCACGATATTTGGCCGTCCCGATACCCAGCCGGTTCGGATCCTGGCGGGCGCACTTGGCGAAGGGTTGCCCATCGCAGACTTAACTTTGACGGCTGATCATGCGGTGGTGATCGACGGCTTGTTGGTGAATGCAGGCGTTCTGGTTAACGGTACGACTATCGTCACCGTCCCCCTAACCGAGTTAGAGGATAGCTATACTGTCTATCACATTGAGATTGACGAACATGATGTCATTCTCGCGGAAGGTCTTCCGACAGAGAGCTTCGTTGATTACACTGGACGAGATGCGTTTGACAACCACGCAGAGTACCTGTCCATGTACGGCGGCGACAGGCTGATACGGGAAATGGCGTTGCCGCGCATAACGGCACGCCGCCTAATGCCACCTTCATTGCGTGCCCTTCTGGGTATGAACCGGGTCACTACCGATAGTCCTGAAACCGCTCCTCTAAATGCGCGCTGCGCTGCGTGAACGCCTGAGACGCTCAGGCCATACGCGGCAGCGACATGATGCCCCGATAGTGTCTACTATTCGGTGGTGACCTATTGTCGACCCGCCGGGATCGCGCAAGAAGCCGCCCGGAGGGGCGGCACTTAAACCGATGATATTGCTTGGATTTTATGGTTGCGGGAGGGCGCATAAACCTTGACCGAACCTCGGCCCAGTTTGACATCAATCGGCAAACAGAGGTTAAACCACCCTTGGTCAAAGGCTCTTAAACAACAAGGACCCCATCAAGGGATTAAGCAAACTGACGGGGCTGCTGCATCAAGAGTTAGTCTACCCTCGAATGGCTTTAATCACCGAGCCCTCTTGAACACGGATAACTCGAGTTTACTGCTGCATCAGTTTACAGCGCAGGAAATTGTCCAACAGGCGTGAAACATCATTGTCGAACCCGTTCCACGGCAAGCTGCCACAAAAGGTGATCGACCCGACCGAAAAGACCGATCCACCTTTTGGCAGGTCGAAATAGATCAGATCTGCGTGTTTGGCGTCTTCCTCGGACCCGCCGGTCAGGTTGGTCAGGTGGGTAAGCTGCTCTTCGGGGACCAGCATGAAGGCCTGATTGTCGCCTGCGGAGCGTGCCAGCAAAACGTGGTCCTGCGGCGAGCCGATGCGATGATCGACATGGTCAAGCTCAAACCCCGCCGCGCCATTACCACTGAACCCGTAATCGCCAAAGAGATCCTCGGTCACCCCCTCAAAGAGCCAGTCGAACCTCGGATCGAAGCACATCCGCTGATAAGGTGCGCCGTAAAACTCGCCTTGCGCGGCAAAGCCGATCCCGACGAGGGCCTGCGGTGCCCGCCCACTGCGCCGCCAAAGACCGCCATAGGTGCCGTCGAAGGCGTTGTAATACTCGCCCGGTTCTGCGGCCCATGCGCGGATACCGTCCTCGGCCCGGCGGATTTCGAGAAGGCTGTCATTTTCTGTATGCCGCGCGATGCGCCAGTAGAATCCGTTGCCCCCCAGATAGAGCAGATTGCCGCCGGAATCGCGGTAATCCCGCAGCGCGTCCAGCGTCTCGGCAGTGTGGTATTCGGGGTGGGTGGTGGTGGTAACGGCCTTGTACCCCGCCAGAACTTCAGCCCCTTCGGCATGCATCTCGTGATCTGTAACGATATCATACTCTATGCCCTTGGCATGCAGCCAGCTGATCAGGTGGCTGTCGGCCGGGAAATGCCGCAGTCCAGAGCATCCCACCGCGCCGAAGGTCAGAAATCCGGGCCGCAGATTGAAGAGCGGCCGCCGGTGCGAGGCGTGGCAGATACCCGACCCGTCGGAATGGGTATTGTAGGTCGACAGGCCATACTCGCGATATTCCGCCGGATTATGCGGATAGGCGCCCCAGTCGCGCATGCGGCTCTGCCATGCCGGGTCGTAATCGGGCCGGGCATGGTTGCCGTAGACCACATAGGTGAAGGTCGGGATCAACACGCAGAGATCGGCGCGCCGCACGCCCTTCGGTGGGCAGACATAGAACGGTAAGGCGTCGCTGCCATGATCGCCCTCGATATGCATGACATAGACGCCCGAGGGCATGTCTTCGGGGACGGTCAGGGTGAAGTCGGTCTGCCAGCCGAAATCATAGATATCGTCCTCGTGGAAATGGATCGCACCGTAATGTTCGGGCTTGTGCCGCCAGCACATCTCGGAGGCGTCCCATTGCGAGCCGGTCATCGCACGGGTGGGAAAGTTGACAAGCGATAAGGCCGGTCCGGTCAGCGCGGGCACTTGGGCAGACGGAATCGCCGTGGCCAGATCCCAGACCGCGATCAGCCCATCTGGGCCTGTGATGGTCGGGGCCTCGATCTTGCCGTTGAAAAAAGCCGTCGCCCCGGTATCAGCCCAACCTGCAGCAAGGACGACAGGGGCCGTGATCGCGGCGCGCGACAGCGCACCGCTTGCCTCATGCGTCTCGCGGCTGTGGTGTCCAAGAACCGTCTGGACAACTGTGGCGCGCCCCTCCGTCAGCCGTGCCTCGATCTGCGTCCAGCGATGCGTCGGCAGTGGCACCGGTGACGTGACCCGCGCCGCACCCGCCGTTACGAAAAGGCAGCCTTCTGCATTGAGCCCCAGTGTCAGTGGACCGCAGGACAGAACCGCCTGATCGCCTCCATTGAGGTGCGTGGGTTGGATCGTGGCGGACAGAGTGACGTTGCCCTGAGCGGGCAGCGTGATTGCCGCGTCGCTAAGGCCGTAGGAGCCGGGAAAGAACGGCTGATGCCGGGCGGGCAGGTCGCGCGGTGCAAACCATGCGCTGGCATCCTCTTCGGTTATGCCCATGCCCTCTGGGTTCGGATCGGCGCAGATCGACCGGGCCAGTCTTGCGCGATAGCGACCACCACTGGTCGACGAGACCTTGAAGGCGATCTCTTCGCCCGGCCGCGCCGAGAGACGGTCGGTATAGCCGGCTAGGGGGACTTCATTCATGCGCTTACCTCAGTTGCGGGCCGTAGACGAGATCGGGAAGCCAAGTAACCCAATCCGAGAAAAAGACGAGAATCAGGATCATCAGTATGTATGGGATGAGCAGCGGCAGCACTCCGACTGATATATCCTCGATCGTGATTCTGCTGATCCGAGCTGCGACGAAGAGATTGACGCCAATGGGCGGTGTCAGAAAGCCAATCTCGCAGGTCATCACGGTGAAGATGCCGAACACCACCGGGTCAATGCCGAGGCTGGTCACCAGCGGAAAGAACACGGCTGTGAAGATGATGATCTGCGGAATGCTTTCCAGCCACATGCCGACGAGGATGTAGAAGATCCCGATGAACAGCATGATCAGCCACGGATAGGCGATCAGCCCCTGAAACAGCGTGAGGATATCGCTGGGAATGTCGAAGATCGTCACCAACTGGCCGAATGCCTTGGTGGAGCCGAGGATAAACAGCACCGTGCCAATGACGATGGCGGTGAACTTGAACGCGTGCAGCAGCTTGACCCATGTCAGGCCCTTGTAGACGAAAAGCCCGACAAAGAGACCATATGCGACTGCCACTGCCGCCGCCTCGGACGGGGTGAAGATACCGGCATAGATGCCACCAAGGATCAGGATCGGTGCGAAAACCGCCCATTTGCCATCCCATAACGCCCAGAGCAGCGGACCCCAGCGAAACCGCTCTTCGGTGCCGCCATAGCCATTCTTCCACGAGATGACGAAAACCACGACCATCAGCATCAGCCCCAGGATAAGACCCGGCAGGATCCCCGCCAGAAAGAGGCGCGGAATGGAAACATCGGTGACCAGCGCGAAGATGATCAGGAGGTTGGAGGGCGGGATCATGCTGCCAAGCGCACCCGCCGAGGCGGCGATGGCCCCGGCAAAGCGCGAGCGGTAACCCTCTTTCTGCATGGCGGGGATTGTGATCGAGCCGATAGCGGCGGTGGTCGCGGGGCCCGACCCCGAGAGCGCGGCGAAGAACATACAGGCCACCACCGTCACCAGCCCCATGCCGCCCTTGTAGGCACCCACAAGGCGCTTTGCGATGGTGACCAGCTTTTCCGACATGCCACCCTGTTCCATCAACTGTCCCGCAAGGATGAAGAGCGGGATGGTCACCAGCGGAAACGGCTCGAACGCTGTCCAGGCCGCCTGCGCCATCAGAGTGAGGGGAATGTCCGCGATCAGCAGGCCTGCGACCGTGGCCAGCCCGGCGGCGAAGGGAATGGGCACACCAATCGCCATCGCAAAGACGAAGGCCGCAGCCATGACAAGGGGGCCATTCATAGCGGCAGATCCTTCCAGCCGTCACGCCCCCACCGCCAATAAACTTGCAGGATCCGAAAAAGCATCAGGCCGAACGCCATCGGGATGATCATCTGCACCCATCGCTGCTCGATCCCCAAACCGGGGGTCATGTAGGTGACGTTGAACAAAAGCTGCGTATAGATCGTCGTCTGCACGATCATGAAAATCACGAAGCCGGCCCAGAGCGCATCGGCCAGTACCACGGCCCCTACCTGCAAGGCGCGCGGCAGGCGGCTCACCAACAGGGTGATGCGGATATGCGCGCGTTCGCGGACCGCCATCGTGGCCCCGAGATAGACCGCGAAGATCATGCCGTAGACCGCAGTTTCCTCGGCCCAGGCGGCAGCGGTCGAAAAGAAGTAGCGCAAGATGACCTGAAGCAGGACTGACCCTACCACTACCGTCAGGCAGATCGTGCAAATCACCTCTTCGAAATACCTGTCTAGCTTGGACAGCATGGTCCCGCCTCTGCCTTGAAGGTGTAAAACGGCACAGGGTGGCGCTGCCCCCCGTGCGGTGGATCAGAAGAAGTTACTCGGCTTCAGCGCGGATCGCTTGCACAAGGGCTATGAAGGCATCCCCCTTGTCTGCGGCATAGCGATCCTGCACCCGCAGTCCCGCCTCGATAAAGCCAGAGCGGTCGACGTTGGTTGTTTCCATGCCACCCTCGCCCGTCAGGAAGGCGCGGATTTCGTCGGTCTGCTCTGCCATTACCTTGCGGTGATAAACACCCGCCTCGGCGGCCGCCCGCATCACCGCGTCGCGCTGCGCCTCATCGAGCTTGTTCATCACGCGGTCGCTGGCAAAGAGCGGTGAGAAATAGGTGAAATGCTCCATAACCGTGAAATAGGGCATGATCTCGTAGAACTTCTGCGATTTGATGAATGAAGTGCCGTTATCTGCCCCTTCCACTGTGCCGGTCTGAAGCGCAGTGGGCGTATCCGCCCAAGGCAGCGGAATGGGTGCCGCGCCGAATTCTTCGTAGGTGTCGATCATCACCTGGTTCTTGGGGACACGCACCTTGAGCCCTTCCATGTCCGCAACCGAGGCGATCGGACTTCTGGAATTGTAGAAATCGCGATCCCCAACAAAACCGTAGGTCAGCAGATGCACGTTTGTCGCAGCCTGAAGCTGCGCGGCGAAATCGCGCCCAACCTCACCTTCGAGCACGCGATACGCATGCTCCTTGTTTTGAAAGATGTAGGGCAGAACGAACGCGTCCATCAGCGGAAAATGCGGCGAGATGTTGTTACCGGTGATAACGAACATATCCACGGTTCCAAGCTGCATCGCCTTGAATGCCTCGTCCTCGCCCATGAGCTGACCGCAGCAGCGCACCTTCACGTCAACGCTGCCTTCGGTATAGTCCTCAACCAGCTCTTCGAACTTGTCGGCGAGCACGGCATAGGTGCTGGTCTCGGAGGCCGCGTAGCCAAGGTTGATGGTGACCTCTTGCGCCGAGGCCGTGCCCGCGAAGAGGGTCAGGGCCGCAAGTGGCCCGGCGAAGATCTGAAAGGGTGAATGTGACATGTTCGCTCCCGGTTGCATGTGGAATTTTTGTTTTTGTTATCCAATCAGGGTAGCCGGGCTAGACCTGCAAGTATAATATCAATTGATTAGTTTATGATGCATAAAAGGTATCATGAAAATCGGTCTGCGCCATATCCGCTATTTTCTGGTCCTTGCTGAGGACCTGAATTTCCGACGCGCCTCGGAACATCTTCACATATCGCAACCTGCCCTCACCCGCACGATCCAGCACCTTGAGGCGGAGTTGCAGGTTACACTGTTCGACCGTTCACAGAACTTCGTGCGCCTGACCGATGCGGGCCGCGCCTTTCGCGAGGGCGGTCAGCGCGTGCTAAACGGAGTGGAGGCCACCATCGATCTGACGCGCCGGGTCAGCATCGGCGAGGCCGGTGCGCTGCGGGTGGGTTATACTGATTTCGCGATCGCCGATTGTCTGCCCGAATTGCTCAAGCAGTTTCATCAAAGGCACCCCGGCATCACCGTGCGCCCGCATCACGGGGTTACTGCTGCACAACTTCAGCAGTTGAGGGACGACAAGCTCGATATTGGATTTGTTACCGGGCCGGTGCGGCAACCAGGATTTCGAAGCCGCGTCGTGCAGACCGACCGTCCGATCTGCATCGTGCCCGAAGGCCACCGCCTGGCATCGCGGGCCTCTGTTGCGCTGGCCGATCTGGCTGATGAGGATTTCGTGCATGGGCCGACCGAGGCCTGGGCGCATTTCTACGACTATCTCTTTCCGCATTGCCGCAAGGCTGGCTTTCAGCCGCGCATCGTGCAGGAGGCTTTCAACTCCGTTGGAATTCTTGGTCTTGTGTCCTGCGGAATGGGCATCACCATCTTGACCGAAAGCATCTACGACTTCGCCACTGGCGGTTTGGTGCCCTTGCCGATCTCTGACATTGACGACGTCATGGTCACGGAGGCCGTCTGGGCATCTGAAAACCTGCGCCTCCCGACCCAACACTTTGTTGATTTCCTTGAGCAGTCGGATAATCAGAGACTTCAAGGCGCTCAGCGGCTTAAATAGAAGAAGATGCTCGCGAAAGCCTGCCATTCGGCCTCTGCCACCCTCGCCGGGATAGAAACGCCGACATGATCCGCAAAGACATGATTGAACCGCCCCGGGTTTGCCAGAAGGCACAAGCTTAAGTAAGGCTGATGGTTGTGACAAAAAGCAAAATGGCACATCGCTACTCACCAGAGGTCCGTGAGGTTCGTGCGCGGGCGGTCCGGATGGTGTTCGGGCATCAAGGCTCTTATGAGACGCAGGCAGGCGCGGCGGGGTGACAACCGAAGAGCGTGGTCGCATCACGACGCTGGAACGGGAAAACCGTGAGCTCCGCCAGGCGAATGAAATTCTCTGCCGGGCGTCAGCGTCTCACCTGTCACTCGGACCGGTGGCATGACAGGTTCGACTTTGCGCAGGCGGACCTCGACCACCCACTCAAGCGATGATCGGCTTCATCGACGATCGAAGGGCTGTTTACGGTGTCGAGTCGATTTGCAGGGTGCTGCCTATTGCGCCGTCAACATGGTACCATCGTTTGGCGTGCTTCGCTGATCCATCCAAAGCTTTGGCGTGGCATCAGATGACCACAGCGCTGCTCGAGCGTCTCACCCATCGCTGCCAGGTTCTAGAGACCGGAAATGACAGCTACCGCTTCAAGGCCAGCACCGAGACAGCAAAGTAAAAGCGAAACGAGGCAACGGCATTGACGCCATTATAATCAGAAGATCATGACGACCGGGTGCCTAAGATCTCGATGAAAATGCCGGGTCAGTGCTCGGTGACACTCAACAAACATGGCAAACACAGGTTCCGCGCCGCCTCTCAGAGACCAAATCGCGTCGCAACACCTGTCTCGGCGAGATCCGTCAAGAAAGCTTCGGACGCGAGATAGGCAAGCTCCTTTGGGCGATGGAGATGGATGGGGTCAGGCGGGTCGCCTGCTGCGGGCACCGATGCCCGTCCCGGATGGCACATGATGAGCGCGCCGCTCTCGCCGCTGTTCGCCAGCGACAGCCAACGACGCATCCGGGGGCCAAAAGGCACCTCTGGCGAGAAATCCGTCACGCCGAAAAAGCGCGGATTTTTCACCATGCCGGCTTCATCATGCGAGGGCGCGGCGGCACGGCTCATCAGGCTTAGCACGCGGGATTTGAACTGGGCCGACGGCAGCCGGGCGAGGTCTCGCTCCGGCGCGCCGCAATACCGGACCCAGCCCGGCCGCACGCTCCAGTCCTTCCAGCTCGCCGCTACCGCATCGCGTATTCCCGGAAGAAGATGTACATGTTGATGGCCATCCACGAAATCGGGCACCCGGCCCATCAGCGCAGAAATGCAGGCCATCTGCCGGTCTATCTCCATCCGGATAGCGGGCACATCCAATCGGCGCAAATATGCCTGCCTCATCACCGTCCCAATCCCCGGTAGGGCGCACTCAGGCGCAAGGCCGCGGATCGGCCCCAACGTGGTATACTCAGTCAAAGTCAAGTGGAGCCCGATCTGAACGGGCCGGGGCGCATCGCTGACCGCAGCCAGTAACCGGGGGATGTCCCGCGCAAGTTCCACTCCACCCGCCATGCAGCTGACTGCCGTCAGCCGACCGAGATGCACGAGGTCCAGAATCCCCTCATCGACCGCCGCGTTCAACCCGAAATCATCAGCACAAAGATGAATGCGCCCGCCCCAGGTCATCGGTGTCTCAATAATCTTGTCCATGATACCTGCCTTAACACCGAACACCTTTGGACACTGACTTGTGATCCGCTGAAGTGAAGTTACCCTATAAACCCTGCGTGCCATTATGCATATAAACGTTCTGATATCGGGCTTCGTCTGGTTATGTCGGGGGGAAGATTATGAACGACACCGAGTTTGTATTCGAACAGGACATCCCCCTGATCGATACAACACCCGCCAACCAGAACGGCAGCGCACGCAGTGCCGCGTCACTCTCCGTCGTCGTGCCAGCCTATAACGAAGCGGGGAATATCCGTGCCTTTCTCGACCGCCTGCTCCCCTGTCTCGACAGAACGCGCGCTGCATGCGAAGTCATTTTCGTCGATGATGGCAGCGCCGATAAGACACCGGTGTGCGTGGCGGAGCAGTGTGCACTGGATGCCCGTATCAAGCTGATCCGCCTCAGCCGGAATTTCGGTAAGGAAGCGGCGCTGAATGCAGGTCTGTCCCATGCCGTAGGCGATCTCGTGATCCAGATCGACGTCGATCTTCAACACCCGCCCGAGACCATCGACGCGATGATGAAAGAATGGAGCCTTGGTGCCGATATAGTCTATGCCAAACGCAACTCTCGCCAGGATGAAAGCTGGATGCGCCGTTTTCTGGCGCGTAGCTTCTATCGTGTCTTTGGTCTGATCTGCGATGTCAAACTGATGGAGGGGGCGGGCGATTTCATCCTCCTCGACCGCAAGGTCGTCGATGCTCTGATGCAATTGCCCGAGCGCGGACGGTTCACAAAGGGGCTTTATGCTTGGGTCGGATTTCGGCGTCAGGCGGTGCCTTTCGATGTCGCACCGCGCGCTCATGGCCAATCTGGCTGGCCGCTGCTAAAACTGGCCCGCTTCGCGATGGATGCCATGACGGCCTTCGGCTCCCTCCCGCTTAAAGTCTGGACCTATATCGGCCTCCTGCTCGCCTTCGCCTCCACGCTCTACGGTGCAGTGATCTTCGTGCAAAAGCTCGCCTTCGGAATCGACGTGCCCGGCTATGCCTCGCTGATGGTTGCGGTCTGTTTCCTCTCTGGTGTTCAGTTACTGGGGCTCGGCATCATGGGCGAATATGTCAGCCGTATTTTCGCAGAGGTAAAGCAACGCCCGATGTTTCTGGTGCAGGAGCGGATCGGCTTTGATCAGCGTCCCTACATGCCGCAGACATCCCTCCCGATACCACAATCTGTCGTCGCGCCGTCCAAAGCTCCGTCGCGCGGGCTGGACACGTTCGTCTCTTGATCCGCCCTGACCCGTTCCCGCAGGACGGCTACCGCCTCGCGACGGTTTTCATCGCAACGGCATGGCTCGTGTTTTGCTGGCCGTGGTTGGGCGGTGGCCAGATCATCCCCCATGACGCGAAGAACCATTTCTACCCCATGGTCCGCTTCCTCGCCCTCGCCTGGCACAGCGGCGAAAGCCCGTTCTGGAGCCCCTATCATTTCGGCGGCTTTCCCATGGTCGCCGACCCACAATCAGTGATCTTCACACCCAGCTTCTGGCCCGCCATTCTCGCCGGTCCTGCCCCCTCAATGCGGCTGGTAGACGCGATTCACCTTCTGCATCTGCTTGTGATGGGCCTCGCCATTCTCGGCTTTGCCCGCCTGCGTGGCTGGCGAGTTGAGGCGGGCGCTGCTGCCGCGATCGGCTTCATGCTGTCAGGCGCGCTAACCGTCCGGCTCGAACACCTTCTGATGACCGTCAGCATGATGTGGCTCGCAGTCTGCCTCTGGAGGCTGGAAGCGGTGCTAACCCACGGTGGCATCTGGCGGGGCATCGCCTTTGGCGTGGCGCTGGGGTTGATGCTGATCGACCGCAATCACGTGGCGTATCTTGCGGCGTGGTTCCTCGGGTTCTACTGGCTCAGCCGAAGCTGGCCGGGGCCGGGCCAAACGGTACCGCTTCGCCATCAGAAGCCGGTGATCCTCGGCGGCATTACAGCGCTTTGCCTCGCCGCGATCCCGATACTTCTCCTCCTCCAACTGGCTGAGATCAGCAACAGGCCCAGCTTCGACTATGAGGGCGCTAGCCTTCAGTCCCTGCATCCCGCAGCGCTGGCGACGCTGTTCATGGTCGACATCTTCGGCCCGCTTGACCGCGCCGGGGCCTATTGGGGCCCGGCGAGCCATGCGTGGGGCGGGCAGTTCTTCGTGCATCGCGGCATGCTTCACGGATATGTCGGCGCGCTGGCGCTCGTGCTGATCCTCTGGCACGGGATCGGCGCAGGGCGTCTCTGGCGGCGCGAGACGCTGGTCTTTACGCTGCTGGCAATTCTCTTCCTTATCTATGCGCTCGGGCATTACACGCCAGTCTTTGAATGGCTGTATGACACCGTGCCGGGGATCGACCTCTTTCGACGCCCTGCCGATGCGCTCTTCCTCTTCGGGGCCTCGGTGGCGCTTCTGACAGGGGCGCTGATGAACGACATGCTGCGTGCGCCATCGCGCCCGAGCCCCGTCGGCAGCCTCGCGGCGTTGGTCCTGACCATCAGCGGGGCCGTGTTTGTTGGCCTCCTCGGGGCGAAACAGGGACAGCTTGCCGATCTCGGTCTGCCCGCCGCACGCGCCCTTGCCTATAGCGCAATTCTCCTTGCATTGCTCATCATGGCGGTCCGGGTGCGGGGACCGCTGCAGCGATCCCTCCTCGCAGCAATCCTTTTGATTAGCGCCGCTGATCTGATCACGGCCCATAGCAACATAAGGCTGAACGCCAGCCTTCCGCAATTTTACGATCAACTGGAAACCCCTGCCGCCTACGATCACATCGCGCGCCTCGCAGCGCTCTCGAAAGCAACCGACCCGAGCGGCGCACCGTGGCGGGTAGAGACGATCGGCCTTGGGGCCTCATCCCAGAACATCGGTCAGGCAGCGGGGATAGAGGCGCTGCTCGGCTATAACCCTATCCGCCTCAGGGCATTTGACAGCCTTATAGCACCCAAGCACCAGAACAATGCATCGACCAACCGCAGGTTCGGAACAGCTATGACGTCATATGACAGCGTGATGGCCGACCAGTTGGGGCTGCGGTATATCATGACCGGCAAGCCAGTGGAAAAGATTGACCGCACCCTTCCACAAGCTGCGCTGCAAGAGGTCGCCGTCATTCCCTATCTTGACCAGAATTTCCACCTATATGAAAATCGCGATGCTAAGCCCCGCGCCGTTCTCCTGCCCGCCACCGGTGCTGGGGCTTCACCCGGCCCACAACCCCGCATCACCCGCTACACGAATGTCGTGGTAGAGGTCAGCGCCAGCTGCGCGTCTCCTTGCCGCTTGGTGCTGCATGATTTCGCCTATCCCGGATGGACCGCTACTGCCAACGGTGTGCCTGTGCCCCTTGTGATCCAGGACGGCCTCTTTCGTGCCGTCGATCTTTCAGTCGGGCAAAACAAAGTGACCTTTACATTCTCTCCGCTCACGCTCGAAAATCTTCAGGCCGCCCTGATCGGCGTCCTCGGCGGTGACCGCACACCATGAGCCGCCAGTTCCTCAGCTTTGCGGGCGTCGGCGCAGTTGCGACAGCGGCACACTATCTCACCCTCCTCGCACTTGTTGAAGGCAGCCTCGCGCATCCTGCCCCTGCCTCCGCCGCCGGTGCCGCGGTTGGGGCTCTTGTCAGCTACGCGCTGAACTACCGCCTCACGTTTGCGGCCCAGACCCCGCACCGCAAAACCCTGCCGAAATTCCTCGCTATCGCGGTTTTCGCCATGATCCTGAACTTCGTCCTGATGCACGCTCTCGTCACCTTGCTGTCCCTTCCCTACATTGCCGCGCAGGTCGCCGTCACCGGCATCATGCTCCTCCTGACGTTCAACGCCAACCGCAACTGGACCTTTGGCCGAGAGTGAAGAAGGACTGATGAAGCGCCCTTTTCGACATCCGGGTGATTGAGACCTCAAAACGCGCATCGCTACCGAATGGTCGATTGCAAACTTTTGTTCTTAATCCGAGTGTCCTTGAGGATTGATGGTTCTAACCTGCCGCAGCGCCCATCGAAGGACGCAATATGCTCTCGTTCAAGGGGGAGCATTTTCGTAAGCGGTGCGCCAGCACCGTGGTGTCGGCTTGATGTGATTTCGGGCATGCCGTCGTTCACCTGAATTTACAGGGGGCTGGCCGTGGGGCACCAAATCCTGAAGCCGGTTCGGGACCCGGAAACGCGGCACGCGATCTCCCCTGTCATCGCAGGGGCACTTTGCATCAAACCCTGCGGAACGTCGATGTTGGCGACAAAATGGCAGCGCGGGCCGTCGTGATAGGGTGCAAGAGCACGCATTGCCATGGCGGGGCCAAGGTCGGAACCGCCAATGCCGATATTGACCACATCGCTGAAGCGCGCGGCTTTTGCGGTCCGGTTGTCTTTCAGCCTGTTCCAGATATCTGTCAGGGTGCGGCTCCCAATTTGGCAGCTTCGCGGGCGCGCTCTTCGATTTCGTCCCATTTGCCCATGGCGACGAGAGCTTCGGGCGCGACCCAACTGCCACCGGCGCAGACGACATTGGAGAGCGATAGATAGCTTGGCGCATTGTCGGGGTTGATCCCGCCTGTAGGGCAAAACGAAATCTGCGGCAAAGGCGCGCCGATGGCTTTGAGAGCGGCTACGCCGCCCGCCGCCTCGGCGGGGAAGAACTTGAGCATGTCATAGCCACGCTCCAGCAGGGCCATTGCCTCGCTTGCCGTGGCCGCACCGGGGAGGAGCGGCAGCCCTTCGGCTTCGCAGGCGGCGAGAAGCTTTTCGGTAGCGCCAGGGGCGACACCGAAGGTTGCACCTGCGGCTTTGGCCGCGCGCACATCTTCGGGTGTAACCAATGTGCCTGCGCCGACATGCCCGCCTCTAACCTGCGCCATGGCGCGGATCGCATCAAGCGCGGCAGGGGTGCGCAGGGTCACCTCAAGAACAGGTAGGCCCCCGGCCACAAGAGCCTCTGCCAGAGGGCGGGCGGCGGCGGCATCGTTGAGCACAAGAACAGGCACGATCGGGGCGAGTTCGCAAAGCGCGCGGGTCTGGCGGCTGGCGTCTTTGGGGGACAGGGTCAAGGGTTACTCTCCAAAAATAGATGCGCCCTTATCGGCCGTGCCGACATTGCGCCGGAAGGCTGCGAAAAGCTCGCGGCCAAGTCCGTGATGATTGCTGCTCAGATCGGGTGCTGCTGCGGGGCGTTCACCCACCCCTTCGGTGAGGCATTGAAGCACCCCTGTCGTGGCATCGACGCGCAGGATATCGCCATCCTTGAGCCTGGCAATCAGGCCACCATCAAGCGCTTCGGGGCTGACATGGATTGCTGAGGGGACCTTGCCTGAGGCGCCCGACATGCGCCCATCTGTGACCAGCGCCACCTTCTGGCCGCGCCCCTGAAGGATCGAGAGAATCGGGGTAAGGCTGTGAAGCTCTGGCATGCCGTTTGCTTTGGGCCCCTGAAAGCGCATGACAACCACAAGATCGCCCATAAGCTCACCTGCCTTGAAGGCGGCCTTCACATCGTTCTGGTCATGAAACACCCGTACGGGCGCTTGAACGATCTGGTGCTCAGGCGCCACCGCCGAGACTTTCATCACCGCTGTGCCAAGATTGCCCGAGAGGCGCGCGAGCCCCCCTGTGAGCTGGAACGGGTCGGCCACGGTGCGCAGGATTCTGTCATCGAGGCTTTTGCGAGCGCCGGGTTGCCAGCTCAATATACCGTCGGCGAGCTTTGGCTCTGTCGTGTAATGCTCAAGGCCCTCGCCTGCCACTGTCTTGGTATCGGGGTGTAGAAGGCCAGCGCCGAGAAGCTCGCCGATCATGTAGCCAAGCCCGCCTGCGGCGTGAAAATGGTTCACGTCAGCCAGCCCGTTGGGATAGACCCGCGCGATAAGCGGTGTGACTTCAGAGAGATCGGAGAAATCTTCCCAATCAAGGATGATCCCGCCGGCGCGGGCCATGGCGATCAGGTGAATGAGAAGGTTGGTCGAGCCGCCCGTGGCATTGAGCCCGATGATCCCGTTTACGAAGGCCTTTTCGCTTAAAATATCGCAGACGGGCGTATAGCTCTCACCCAGCGCGCTGAGCGAGAGCGCGCGCTTTGCGCCTTCGGCTGTGAGAGCGGCGCGCAGGGGCGTGTTCGGTGTCACAAAGCTGGCACCCGGCAGATGTAGCCCCATGAACTCCATCAGCATCTGGTTGGTGTTGGCCGTGCCGTAGAAGGTGCAGGTTCCTGGGCCGTGATAGGCCGCCATCTCGGCTTTCATGAGCGCGGCGCGGTCGACTTCGCCAGCGGCAAAGCGTTGGCGCACCTTGGACTTCTCTTCATTGGGCAAGCCACTTGTCATGGGGCCTGCGGGCAGAAAAACAGCGGGTAAATGGCCAAAGGCCTGCGCAGCGATCAAAAGGCCTGGCACGATCTTGTCGCAGACGCCCAGAAAAACCGCCGCGTCATAAGTATTGTGGCTGAGCGCAACCGATGCGGCGAGCGCGATGACGTCACGCGAGAAAAGACTAAGCTCCATGCCGGCTTCGCCCTGAGTGACACCATCGCACATCGCAGGTACGCCACCTGCAACTTGCGCCGTGCCGCCGATTTCGCGCACAGCATGCTTGATGATGTCCGGGTAGGTGACGAAGGGCTGATGTGCAGAGAGCATATCGTTATAGGCCGTTACGATTCCGAGGTTGCCTGAGACGTCCTCGACCATGCGCGCCTTGTCGCTTTCGGCGGCGGCATAGGCATGAGCCTGACCGCTGCAAGCCAAGTGCGACCGGGCCGGCCCCTTTGACTGCGCCGCGCGCATGCGCTTCAGGTAGGCGTCGCGTGTATTGGAACTGCGTGCGATGATCCGGTCCGTTACGGCTTCGATCGTTGAATTGAGAGTCATTTGTCCTCCACTCGGCCAATCTCGCGCCAGCGCCGGCCATCCCGATGCATCAGCATCAGTGCCTCTTCGGGGCCCGAACCGCCTGCATCATAGGGCTCGGGTGCATGACGCGCCTCTTCCCAGCGCGCAATAATAGGGTCGACCCAGGCCCACGCCGCCTCGACCTCGTCGCCGCGCATAAAGAGCGTCTGGTCGCCACGGATGACATCCATGACCAAACGCTCATAGGCGTCCTGTGAATCGGTCTGGCCCCCCAGCGCATTTGCAAAGGTCATGTCCAACGTTACCTCCGCAAGGCGGAAACCACCAGGACCCGGCTCCTTGATGGTATTGTGCAGCGTGATGCCCTCGTCCGGCTGAAGGTGTATGATCATTTGATTGCTGCGTCGGTTTTCCATCTCGGGGAAAATCATGTGCGGAGGCTCGCGAAACACGACGGCGATCTCCGAAGTACGCGCGCGCAATCTCTTCCCGGTGCGGAGGTAGAAAGGAGTTCCAGCCCATCGCCAATTGGCGATAGCAACTTTCATCGCCACGAAACTCTCTGTTCGCGAGGTCGGATCGCCCGCATGCTCGCGGTAGCTGCCCTGACCCTCCTTGTCCCGATACTGTCCCCGCACGATTTCCTGAGGGTTGGCAGGTGCGAGCGCCTCGATCACCTTTACCTTCTCGTCACGCACGGCGTTCGGCTCAAATCTCGACGGCGGCTCCATTGCCGTCAAACACAAGAGCTGCATGAGATGGTTCTGGACCATGTCCCGCATCGCACCGGCACGATTGTAATACTCACCACGCCCCTCGACACCAAGACTCTCGGCCACGGTGATCTGAACATGGTCGATGTGTGTCGAATTCCAAAGCGGCTCCCACAGCGCATTGGCAAAGCGCAGAGCCATCAAGTTCTGCACTGTTTCTTTTCCAAGATAGTGGTCGATGCGATAGATTTGGCTTTCCTCGAAACCCTGACGCAAATCCGCGTTGAGTGCTCGCGCAATGGCCAGGTCATTTCCAAAGGGTTTTTCAACGACGATGCGGCTCTCAGATGTTACTGCCCCATAGCTGCTCAGCCTGGATGCGATGGTGCCGAAAAGGGATGTTGAGACCGACAGATAGAAGGCGCGCACCGCTGATCCGCGCAGCAAGCCGACCAATTCGGACCAGCCCTCTTGGCTCATCACATCAAGATGAACGTAGACGATCGTCGCGAGGAACTGGTCCAGCATTTCCGCATCGCCCGAAATGCATGGAGCAAACTCGGCGAGGCTCGTCCTGAGATCAGCCCGGAACATGTCCGTATCGATTTCTGACCGGGCCGTGGCAATGATGCGCGCGTCTCTGGGCATCTGGCCAACTGAAAAGCGGCGAAAAAGACCCGGCAGAATCTTGCGCTGTGCCAGATCGCCAGTGGCCCCGAAAATGACCAGACCAAACGATGATACTGGGATGACGCGAGAGACCATTCCCTCAGCTCGCCAACTTCAGGGGACGGCCATGTATCAAGGCGCGTAGGACACAACGTCCAATCCACCCAAATCCGTTGATTGCGAGTCTGGTGGTCATGCTCTTCTCCCTCCTTATTTGCGGCAAATGTTAGCGCTAACATTGCTTTGAGACAAGCTGACTTTTCGGGGTCTGCCTCAATCTGTCTGGCTCCACTATCCTGGGACAGGAAAATTCAGGAGGGAGGGCCGTGAATTCGAAAAGCACTGGTCGCCCGGACGCGAAGTTTCGGTTCAAACCGGTGAGCGAAATGTTTCTGGCGGGGGATTGTATCCGGCAGTTTGACACCAATCGGCACCGGCCCAGACTGTGAATTGCAGTCCACACGACGTCACGGCTGGCGACGTCAGCGGCTGCAGGATTATCCCGCACATGAACACGAGGTAACGGTGGATCTCGCAGTTTGCTCGTCGCATCGCCTGAATCAACGACATCGTCGCCCTCACCGAAGAAGTCGTCGCGAGTGCCACACAGACTCTCGTGATCGGAAACGCCAATTAGCGATCAAGAACCCCGCCACATAGCGATCAAGTTCCCAAACGGGCGAGGTAATTGCTCGGCGTGATGTCGCCCATTTCAGCTGGCCAGATGCTCGAACAGACGGGCGACAGCCTCGGCACCCGGATCGATATGGCCCTCCAGTTGCTCGGCATTGATATAGCTCGCACGGCCAGCCTTTGCCGATGTCAGCGTCGCGGTGTATTTCGCCCCCTTGCGCGCCGCAGCAGCCGCTTGCGGCAAACCAGCACTCAGTGCATCCAGCGCGGGCAGCAAGGCATCGACCATCGTCCGGTCGCCAGGGTTGGCACCACCGATCTGGCGCATCCGGTCAAGGCCCGCCATCAGCGCATCCCGCATCGTCATCCCCGACGATGACGCATCCCCCGCTGCCGCAAAGAAAATCGCAAGCAACACACCCGACGATCCGCCCATGGTCTGGCTCAGCTCCAGCCCGATCGCACGGTAAAGCTGCGTGTGATCGGCCAAGGGCAGCCGGTCCATCGCATCAATCAACGCCCTTGCTGCACCAGCCAGGGTCGAGCCTGTATCCCCATCCCCGGATTTCGCATCGAGAAGGTTCAGATCGTTCTCGGCCGCGATCAGCACCTTGCAGCAATCGGTCAGAAATTCCCGTGTCGGCGCATGTGCTGACGCAGGCGCGCGGATCGGGGTCAAGCCATCCGGCAGCGGTAAAACGGCAGGCGTCTTCACGCTGTTACACCCCGGCCAGCCCGTCACCTTGGCAGGCGCTTTCAGGAACCCTTCGTCCCCGTCCGCGAGTTCGCACAGCGAAATCGAAAATCCGTGCATATCGAGCGCCGTCATCATCGCGCTGGGACCAACGATCAGCCGAATATACCGGCCAATCTCCGAGCCAAGCAGATTATTGGTCAGAATCGCCATTTCAAGGCAGGACGCCCCACCAAGGTTGTTGATCAGCGCCACATGCGGCGTCCTTGGCATGTCCGCAACAAGAGCCTCAATCATCTTGGCAATCGCATCCGCAGCGCCCGCGGAAGCGACTTGCGCCACACCAGCTTCACCATGAATACCCAGCCCAAGCTCGGCCATGCCAAATGGAATACGGTCTTCTTTCAGCGATCCGGGAACCGAACAGGTATCAAGCGAAAGCCCGATACTGCGCGACCCTGCAATCACCCGCTTGGCGGCAATCGTGCAGGCCTCCAGGTTGGCCCCCCCTTCGGCCATCGCCCCCACGATCTTGTGGACAAACAACGTCCCCGCAAGACCGCGCGCCTGTGGCAGGTTCGGCAAGGCGACATCATCATCCACGATCACCACGCTGACCTTGTGGCCAAAGGCCCGCGCCCGCTCAGCCGCCAGACCAAAGTTCAGCCGGTCGCCCGTGTAATTCTTGACGATAAGTAGACACCCCGCCGTCCCGGTCACCGCAAGGATCGCCGCCAGAACAGCATCCACCGAAGGCGAGGCAAACACGTCGCCGCAAACCGCTGCCGTCAACATGCCCTCGCCGACAAAGCCCGCGTGGGCAGGCTCGTGGCCCGAACCGCCGCCCGAAACCAGCGCAACCTGGGATTTGTCCCAATCGGACCGCACCACCACGCGGATATGCGGATAGCCATCCAATCGCGTCAGCTTGCCCCCCGAAGCCGCAATCGTGCCGTCGATCGCTTCAGTCACCATGTCGTGCTTTTGATTGATAAAATGTTTCATGGTGGATCTCCTAGGATATGCGAGCGCCAGAGGCGTCAAAAAAGAAGGGATTGTTCGGGCGGATCTGGATGATGTCGCCTTCCTTGAGAATCGTATGGGCATCCGTAACCGTGATCAGGTCGTGCGACTTGAACTTCAGATGCAGGCGCGTCTGGTCACCAAGGTGTTCGACCCGCTGCACAAAACTATCCTCGCCCTCGCCCTGCACGATCTGCTCGGGGCGCAGACCGATCTGGGCCGCCCCGCGCGGAGCCCCACCGAACACGTCTGACGGCAACACATTGATGCGCGGCTGACCCAGACGGCTGGCGGCATACACGCTGACGGGGTTTTCATATATCTCGCGCGGGCTACCGAACTGGACCAGCTTGCCGCTGTCCAGTACCCCCACATGCGTGGCCATGGTCATCGCTTCGGTCTGGTCATGGGTCACATACAGCATGGTTGCACCTGAATCGGCCTGAATGCTTTTCAACTCAATACGCAGGTCAGAACGCAGTTTCGCATCAAGCGAACTCAGCGGCTCGTCCATCAGATAGACCGATGGTTCCCGAACCAACGCCCGACCAATCGAAACGCGCTGCATCTCGCCCCCCGACAAGGCGGTGGCCTTGTTGTCTAGCTTGTGACTGATCTGCAGGACCTCCGCGACCGCGCCTACCTTGCGATCAATCTCTGCCTTAGGGGTCTTCAGGATCGGAGACTTCAAAGGAAACTCAAGGTTCTGGCGCACAGTCAGATGCGGATAGAGCGAATACTGCTGGAACACCATCGCCACATCCCGCTGGGCAGGAGTGAGCGCGGTCACATCGCGGCCCCCGATGGTCACCGATCCGCTGTCAGGCTTGTCCAGACCAGAGACCATCCGCAGCGTCGTCGTCTTGCCTGCGCCGGTTGGCCCGAGCAGCACCACAAAGGCTCCGTCTGGAATGGTCATGGTTACTTCATCAAGGGCCACTTGGGCGCCAAAGGATTTGGAAATCCCCTTTAAGGTCACTTCAGCCACGGAACAGCACTCCTTGATTGGCTTGCGAGCGCAGCGCGGCACCGGTGTCTGCATTAAACAGCGTGATCGTGCGCGCATCGAACGCCAGTCCGGTCTGGTCGCCCACGCTGATCCGGTCCGAACTGGCCACGCGGGCTTTGACCTCTCCATTGGCGGTCTCCAAGGTGACGATCTGGGTGGTCCCGAGGTATTCGGTTGCCTTGACGCGCCCGCGGTAAGGGGCTGCATCGTCCAGTCTCACATGCTCGGGGCGCACCCCGAACGTCAGCGCGCCATTGGCACCGTCAAGGCTGGCGGGCACAGCCAGCGCCACATCATTCAGCCGAACTTCGGTTCCACCCTTGCCGACCATTCCGTTGAAATCGAGGAAGTTCATCGGTGGCGATCCGATAAACGCTGCCACGAACTTTGTCGCGGGCCAGTCGTAGATATCTTGCGGTACGCCGAACTGTTCAACAACCCCGTGGTTCATCACCACGATCTTGTCACCCATCTGCATGGCTTCAAGCTGGTCGTGCGTCACATAAACCGTGGTCGCGTTCATCCGGTCATGTAGGGCGCGCAATTCCTTGGACATATGCTCGCGAAACTCCGCATCCAGTGCGCCCAACGGTTCGTCCATGAAGAACGCCTTTGGATCGCGGACGATTGCCCGCCCAAGCGCCACCCGCTGCCGGTCGCCACCGGACAAACCACCGACAGGCTTGTTCAGAATGTCCGTAATGCCGAGGATCTCGGCAATCTCGTCAACCTTCTTCTTTATCTGGGCCTTGGGCATCCCTTGGGACCTTAGCGGATAGCTGATGTTCTTACCGACGTTCATGTGCGGATAGAGCGCGAACATCTGGAACACAAAGGCGATATCGCGCTGGGACGCGGGCTTCATTCCTACCTCTTCATTGTCGATGTAAATCTCGCCAGAGGTCGGCAACTCAAGTCCCGCCATCATCCGCAGCGTCGTGGTCTTGCCACAGCCCGAGGGCCCCAACAGCATAAAGAACTCACCATCCTCGATGGTGAATGTTGACGACTTCACCGCGTTGAACGCTCCGAAGTCCTTGCGCACGTTTTCAATTCGTATCTGTGCCATGATTACTCCGGGAAATGGCTGACGATGATGAACATCACCGTGCCAACAAGGGTCACAATGAACGAATAGCTATAAAGGCCAATCGCGAAGGGCTGCATCAGCATGATGACCCCAACTGCAATCAGAATGGTTGCCAGCATTTCCCAAGGGCCACGGCGAAACCGCAGCAGGCCGTAGATAATGTTAATCATTTGCGAACCGCTCCGAATGTGATCCCGCGCAACAGGTGCTTGCGCAACAGGATGGTGAAGACCATGACCGGCACGAGAAAGATCGTCGCCCCCGCCGCAACGGCAGGCCAGTCTTTGCCACTTGTCCCGATGATAGTCGGAATGAACGGCGGTGCGGTTTGCGCAGTGCCCGAGGTCAGCAGAACCGCAAAGGCATATTCGTTCCACGCAAAGATCAGACAGAAAATCGCCGTTGATGCGATGCCTGTGGCCGCCTGCGGCAGCACCACCTTGTAGAACGCCTGAAACCTTGTGTAGCCGTCGATCAGGGCTGCTTCTTCGTATTCGATAGGGATTTCATCAATGAAGCCCTTGAGCAGCCAAACCGACAGCGAAAGGTTGACCGCTGTATAAAGCAGGATCATTCCAAGATGCGTGTCATTCAGCCCCAGCGTCCGATACATCAGGAAAATCGGGATCGCGACCGCAATGGGCGGCATCATCCGCGTCGACAGGATAAAGAACAGCAGATCATCTTTCAGCGGCACCTTGAACCGGCTGAATGCATAGGCCGCCATCGTGCCAAGGATCATGCACAGCGCGGTCGAGCCGAACCCGATGATGACCGAGTTCAAAAACCGCTCACCATAGCGCGACGGGCCGGAAATAACCGTGCCGCGATCCCGCGCAATCTGGTCATACCACGTCTCGGCAGGACCAGCGGCTTCCAGCATATCCTCGGTAGCGCGGGTCCGGTCGGTGAACAGGTTGACATATCCCTCTAGCGTCGGCTCGAACACCACAACCGGCGGATAGGCGATTGAATCCGTGGGCGATTTGAAACCTGTCGCAATGATCCACAGCAGCGGAACGAGGGTGATGCAGGCATAGGTAACGACCAGAATTCCGGCGAACCACTTGGTGCCCTTTGTCGGTTCTGTGACGGAAAAGCTCATCTTTCTTTCACCTTGTTCAGGGCTTTGACATAGATGCTGGCAAGGCCGAAGACTGTCACGAACAGGATCACCGCATAGGCCGAGGAATAGCCCGTGCGCCATTTCTCAAAGGCTTCCCGTTTCAGATCAATCGAGGTCAGCGTGGTCGTATTCCCCGGCCCGCCGCCTGTAAGCTGCACCACCAGATCGAACATCTTGAAATTCTCGATCCCGCGGAACAGAACGGCCAGCATCAGGAACGGCAAGGCCATCGGCAGGGTAATGGTCCAAAACTGACGCCATTTGCTCGCGCGGTCGCACTCGGCTGCCTCATAGATACTGTCGGGAATGGATCGCAACCCCGCCAGACAGATCAGCATCACAAAGGGTGTCCACATCCATGTGTCGGCAATAATGATCGCCCAAGGGGCCAGATTGACATCGCCGATCATCGAAAAACTGGCCGGATCAGCACCGGTAAAGAACGCGACCACGTAATTGAACAAACCGATTTGCGGCTGATAAAGGAACGTCCAGAAATTGCCGACCACAGCGGGCGACAGCATCATCGGGAAAACGATGATCGTCGTCCACATGTCGTTACCCCTGAACTTCTTGTTGATCAGATAGGCGAGGGTAAAGCCGATCAGCACCTGTAGCGCGATCGTCCAGATCAGGAAATGCGCCGTCGCCTGCATCGTGTTCCAGACGTCAGGATCGCTCAGAATGCGCTCGTAATTGCGCAAGCCGACCCACTCCACATCGTTATTGGGGCGGTTGACGCGAAAATCGGTAAAGCTCAGCCGGATCGTCCAGATCAGCGGAAAGATATTGACGGCCAGCAATAGAAAAATCGTAGGCGCCACGAAGATCCAGGCGATGGTCCGGTCAGACAGGCCGCGAATGCGCTTCGCGATGCCGTCGGGCGTTTTTGCCGCCGCTCTTTCCATGGGGGGAAGGGTCATGGTGTGTGTCCTTTTCGCGAGGTGAACCCCTCGCAAATGTCCATGAAGGGTGGTCCAGCCAATCCGCAGATCGGCTGGAGCATACGTCGCCCCCCTCAGGAAGGGTGTCCGACAGTTAGGAGGATTACAGCTTGCCTTCGTCCTCGAACACTTCGGTCCAGTCACGTACCAGGCCGTCAAGCGCCTCTTGCGCCGTGCCTTCGCCCGCAATGACGTAGTTGTGCATCCGCTCCTGCATCGGGATCAGCAGGTCCGCATAGGCAGGTTCGGCCCAGAAATCCTTGACGATTGCCATGCTGTCCAGAAACGCCTGTGCATAGGGCTGGCTGGCCGGAAAGTCCTCGGCCTCCACGACCGCGCGCAATGCTGGTGCGCCGCCCAGATCCCACCAACGCTGCTGGATTTCAGGCTGTGCAAACCACTTGATGTATTCCAGTGCCGCGTCCTGTTTCTGGGAATACGCCACCACGGAAATGCCCTGCCCGCCCAACTGCGCGAATTGGCCGGCCGGCCCTGCTGGGTTCGGGAAATAGCCTGATTTGCCGCCGCCCACGTTTTCATCCGCCTCAACACCCGGCCAGATGAAGGCAAAGTTCATCTGCAGTGCAACCTGACCCGAGCGATAGGCGTCGATATTCTCGCCCATATACCAGTTCGACGATCCCGGAGGGGTGCCTGTGTCGTAGATCTCTTTGTAAAGCTCCAGACCGGCAACCGCCCCTGCCGAGTTCACGAACCCCTCGAGGTCATAGGGCTTTTCTGGGTTTTCATATTCGAACCCGTAGTTATAGAGCACATTCGTCACGCCCATCGTGATCCCTTCGGACCCGCGCTCGGTGTAGATCGCAGCGCCGTAAACGGTCGTGCCGTCAATCTCGCGCCCTTGGAAGAATGCGGCGATGTCGCGCAACTCTTCAAGCGACGCCGGAACATCCAGTGCGCGGCCGTATTTTTCCGTGAATTCAGCCTGAAGCTCGGGGCGCTCGAACCAGTCCTTGCGATAGGTCCAGCCCACAACGTCTGCATAAGCAGGCAGCGCATAGTAGTTCGGCGTGCCCTTGGGCCACTCGGCATAGCCTGTCACGGTGGCCGGCAAGAAATCATCCATGCTGATCCCGTTGGCCTCAAAGAAATCGTTGAGCTTGACGTAATGGCCGTTCTCGGCGCCGCCGCCGATCCACTGGCTGTCACCGATCATCAGATCACACAGCTGCCCGCCCGAGTTCAGCTCGTTCAGCATACGGTCAGCAAAGCTGGTCCATGGCACGAATTCAAAGCTCATGGTGTGGCCGGATTGCGCCTCGAAATCCTTAGACAGCTCGATCAGCGCATTCGCAGGGTCCCATGCGGCCCAACACAGGGTCAGATCCTCGGCCATAGCGGTTGTCGCCACACCGGATGCAACAATTGCACCCACCGCAGCCGTGGTGAACAGGGTCTTTCTCATCGGGTAACTCCTCCCAGTTATGGCGGGCGCAGCTCCCCGCCACGACTCTCGCTCGCAACATTGCTAATTGAGACACGTGCCTCACTGCAAGATATTTTTGAGACACCTGCCTCATTTTGGGCTATGCAGTACTTTGAAGCGCCGTCAAAAACCGCTATTGTAGCAGAACAAGGGTTTGATAAGTTCATGAAATTCGCGCTGATCAACGCCAAGGACAGCATGCAAAGACCGACAACAAAAGATCTCGCCAAGGCTGCCGGGGTTAGTCGCGCGACCGTTGATCGGGTACTCAACAATCGCGAGGGCGTCAAAAAGCACACCGTCGATCGCGTAAACAAGGCAATCGAAGAGCTCGGATTCGTCCGGAACATCCAAGCCGCCAATCTCGCGCGATCACAACGCTACCGGTTCGTGTTTGCCCTGCCCCGCTCTGGCGATCTGTTCCTAGAAGAGATCATTCGCCACATCAACGAAGCCAACGAAACCTTCGCCGCCGACCTCATCTGGTGCGACGCCGAGCATATCAACGAAAATGACCCCCATAGCATTTCCGCGTTCCTCGCAACCCTTGATGCAAGCGAGACGACCGGCGTCGCGATCATGGCGCCGGAATCCCCTCAGGTTCGCGATGCGATCTACCGGCTGCAACAGCGCGGCGTCGCGGCCCTGCCCTTCATCGCCGACCAGTCCAGCATGGAAGAACACTGGGTCGGCACCAACCACACCGCCGCAGGTGCCACAGCGGCAACGCTCATCGGTCGGTTCAGCGCTCGTGCCCGTGGCGCAGTTCTCGTAATCTCGGAAAGCATGCGATCGCGGGACAGCCTCGAGCGGCGTATTGGGTTTGACGCCGAACTCAACCGGTATTTCCCAAATCTCACCGCTCTCCCTTCGCTAGAGACCTACGGGGATGAAGCCCGCGCCGAGCAGGTCATCCAGAATGCGCTCAAGAACAACCCCGATCTGTTAGGCGTCTACATCATGTCATCCGAGGCCCGCATCCCGTTGACGATCCTCAACGGGATTGACGACACATCGAGCCTCATCAAGATTGTCCATGAAAGAACACCCTTTACCGAGACCGCATTGCGAGAAGGCAAACTGGACGCAGTTATTGCACAGGATCCGGGGCACCTTGTGCGAAGTGCAGTCCGGAAACTCAAGGCCATCACCGACAAGCGCGTCGCAAAAGGTTCGCAAGAGCGGATCCGCGTCGAGGTCTTGATGCGGACGAACATTTAGTTGGATTGACCTGCTCCCCCAAGGACCTCGTTTATGAGTTAGCTCTGTTCAGGTTATGCTCGTCCTTTGACCGGTTAGCAAATTCCCACGGCGTCAGGCCAGCGAGACTTGAATGCGGGAGGTGATGGTTGGAGGCGTCGCGCCATGCGGCTACTAAATTGCGGGCATGGCGCAGGTTGTCGAACAGGTGCTCGTTCAAGAGGTCATCGCGCATGCGGCCGTTGAATGCTTCAAAGAATCCATTCTGCATGGTCTTGCCGGGGCAATGTAGTCACCCTCGACCTTGCGGTCCTCCTGCCATTTCAGGATGGCGTTGGAAGTCAGTCCGATCCTATTGTCAGAAACCACCATGCAGGGATAGCCCCGCATCTCAGCGATCAGGTCCAGTACGCGGCCGATCCAGATGCCGGACAGAGACGTGTCGACAACGGCCACCACGTTTGCGCACGATCAGGCCCTCTTCTTTATAATTGCGATACAGCTTCTTCCAGCTCACCGGTCAACCCTCACGCTGCAGCAGCACGTGCAGGCGCCGATACCCGAACCGCCGCCGCTCCGATGACAGATCCTTCACTCGTGCCCGCAGGTCAGAATCTTCCGATCGGGTTGGCAGTCGCCGACAGACACGCGGATAAATGCCAACCAAACCGCCGGCTCGCCGCTGCCAGTATAGCTTCTGTGTCATGGCCCAGTCCGCAGCGCGTCGCCGCACACCAACCTTCAAGAGTTTTCTCCCATCATTCCGTCCGGTTTGATACATCTATAATCTATAGAAGGTCGCATCGCTCACGCCATGCGTGCGGCACAGATCCTGCGCGCCAAGCCCGGCCTGAGGCTCTTTCAATATCCCGATAATCTGTTCTTCCGTGAGCCTTGATCGCTTCATCGTCTGTCTCATTCGACAGGAACAGACTTACCCAAAATGGCGGATTTTTCAGGGGAGCAGGTCAGCGGCGGCCAAGGACGTCGTATTCCGGTCTGATGACCTGTGGGGCCTGCGGTGGCGGGTTCCCCAAGGTGTTCCAAACGCAATTCGGCTGCTCGCGCGCCCTTAACAAAGGCAGGGCTGTCTGCCCCAATATGGCGACGATTTCGCAAACGGAGCTGGAGGCGATGATCCTCGACGCGCTGCAAAACAACCTGATGGAGCAGGACGCCCTGGCGGTGTTTTGCGACGAACACGCCAAGGAGCGCAATAGGCTTCAGGCAGAGGCGGGTGGTCATCGCAGCGCACTGGAGAAGGAACTTGCCACGGTCAAACGCGATCACGCCAAGCTGATCGACGGCATTATCGCGGGCATTCCTGCGGATCAGGTCAAGGACCGGATGCTGGCGCTCGACACACGCCGCCTCCAGCTCGAGACCGACCTCACCAAAGAGCCCGCCCCCTCGCCCATCCGCATCCATCCGACGATGGCCGCGCCCTATCGCACCAGGATCGGCGCGCTGA
>Ga0208490_100039_pt1 | contig 115577 bp, 111 predicted proteins | sample SubbioAug_CSWold_FD_184818 | JGI IMG/M metagenome (GOLD analysis project Ga0208490, IMG submission 184818) | Serpentinite rock and fluid subsurface biosphere microbial communities from McLaughlin Reserve, California, USA - CR11Aug_CSWold (SPAdes) | ecosystem: Environmental > Terrestrial > Deep...
TCACCGTGCCGACGCTCGTCTTGCATGGCGAGGACGACCAGGTGGTTCCGATTGCGGCCTCGGCCGAAAAGGCGGTCAAACTGCTGCCCAATGGCACGCTCAAGACCTATCCGGGGTTCTCGCATGGGATGCTGACAGTGAACGCCGACGTGCTGAACGCCGATCTGCTCGAGTTCATCGCGGGCTGATACACCTGCGGCCCGCCCTACTCCGATTGTCCACGCAGGCAACGCCTATCGTCCCAAAAAAAGGAACTGTGCCATGTCGAAACGCGATGCCACTTTCCCACCAACCGCCACGCGCTTTGGCAGCCGTCGGCGTCTGCTGGCTCGCCGGTTTTGATTTCGAGATCAAGGTGATGGCGCGCATTCCGGGTCGATGCCCGATCAATCGCGGCACCTTGAGGCAAGCGAAAACACCCAAGAACACATGAAATCACCCAAGGAGAGAGCACATGACCAAGCCTGAACTACTAACGCCGGACAATTGCCAGATCATCTTTATCGACCACCAGCCTCAAATGGCCTTCGGCGTGCAGTCGATCGACCGGCAGGTTCTGAAAAACAATGTTGTGGCCCTCGCCAAGGCGGCCAAGGTGTTCGACATCCCGACCACGATCACCACGGTCGAGACCGAAAGCTTCTCTGGTCACACGTATCCGGAACTGCTGGCAGTCTTCCCCGATCATCCGCTGCTCGAGCGCACCTCTATGAACTCCTGGGACGACCAGAAGGTGCGCAATGCGCTCGCGAAGAACGGCCAGAAGAAGGTCATTGTCTCTGGGCTCTGGACCGAAGTCTGCAACAACTCTTTCGCCTTCAGCGCAATGGCCGAGGGTGGCTACGAGATATTCATGGTCGCTGACGCCTCAGGCGGGACCTCGCAGGAGGCGCATGACTACTCCATGAAGCGCATGATCCAGGCCGGGGTTGTGCCGGTGACCTGGCAGCAGGTGATGCTGGAATGGCAGCGCGATTGGGCGCATCGTGAGACCTATGATGCCGTTATGAGCCTCGTGCGGGAACATTCTGGCGCTTATGGCATGGGCGTAGATTACGCCTACACCATGGTTCACAAAGCGCCTGAGCGGGTCGAGCATGGAGAGCGTCTGGCACCCGTAGCCGCCGGATCGGCCGCCGCCGCCGAATAGCGATCTCGATGCGCCGGGTCCGGCGGCTGCTCTGCCCCGCGGCCGCTCCATTGCCTGCCGACGCATCGAGCGGGCCTGCATCGCCCCCGCAGGCCCACCCTTTCTTCCAAGCTGGGGTGAAGAGTAATGCCATGACGTTTGACATGCACGAGACGCGACAACACCCGATCAAAGCTGCCGCGCCGGTCACCCGCCGGTGGGTCACGAAATCAGGCGCCGCGCTCGGCGCGCTTGGGCTTTTTGCACCTGACACTACGCAGGCACAATCCAACAAGGAGGACGGCATGGCCGACACGATCATCAGAAACGCGCGTGTGACGACGCTTGATCCCGCGACGCCAGACGCCGACGCCGTAGCGATCCGCGATGGTCTCATCTTGGCAACGGGAAGGGAGAACGAAATCATGCGGCTGGCAGACTCGGACACGCACGTGATCGACGCGGGCGGCAGTCGCGTGATTCCCGGCCTCAACGACAGCCACACGCACCTGATCCGTGGCGGGCTCAACTACAATATGGAGCTCAGGTGGGAGAACGTTCCCTCGCTCGCTGACGCGCTGCGGATGCTGAAGGAACAGGCGGACCGCACCCCTGCCCCGCAATGGGTCCGCGTCGTCGGCGGCTGGTCCGAGTTCCAGTTCGCCGAGCGGCGCATGCCGACGCTCGACGAGATCAACACCGCCGCGCCCGACACGCCCGTTTTCATCCTGCACCTCTACGGTCAGGCGTTGATCAACCGGGCGGCCATCGCGGTGCTGGGCTTCGGGAAGGAGACGCCGAATCCGCCGGGTGGCGAGATCCAGCGAGACGCCCAGGGCAACCCCACGGGCCTTCTTATCGCCAAGCCCTCGGCGCTCATCCTGTATTCCACCCTCGCGATGGGGCCGAAGCTGCCCCTCGAGGAGCAGATCAACTCCACCCGCCACTACATGCGCGAAATGAACCGCCTCGGCATCACATCGGTGATCGACGCCGGCGGCGGCGGGCAGAATTATCCGGATGACTACGCCGTCATTCAGCAGCTGCACGACGCGGATCAACTAACTGTTCGAATCGCGTTCAATCTTTTTGCGCAGACTGCGGGTGCAGAGCTTTCGGACTATGAGAACTGGGTCGCATTGACCGAACCCGGTGCAGGATCGAACATGCTACGGATGAACGGAGCGGGCGAGAACCTGACTTGGTCGGCAGCGGATTTCGAGAATTTTCTCGAACCCCGTCCCGATCTCGTCCCCACAATGGAAAGCGAACTGGAGCCGATCGTCGAGTTGCTGGCGGTGAACAAATGGCCGTTCCGCATCCATGCGACCTATGACGAAACGATTGACCGGTTCCTAACCGTCTTCGAGCGTGTGAACCAGCGCCAGCCCTTCGAGACGCGGTTCATCATCGACCATGCAGAGACGATTACGCCGCGCAACATCGAGCGGATCACCACGCTGGGCGGCGGCATCGCCACGCAGCATCGAATGGCGTTCCAGGGAGAGTATTTTGTAGACCAGTACGGCGCGGAGGCGGCGCAGGCGACACCGCCCATCCGGCGGATGATCGACATGGGCACCCCGGTCGGTGCTGGCACCGATGCAACACGCGTGGCGTCTTACGACCCGTGGGTCAGCCTCTACTGGATGACCACCGGCAAGACGCTGGGCGGTATGCCACTTTACAGTGAGGACAACCTGCTGACGCGCGAGGAGGCGCTGCGGCTCTGGACGCATGGGTCGGCATGGTTCTCGGGCGAGGCGAATGAAAAAGGCACGCTGGCGCCCGGCATGTATGCCGATCTTGCCGTGCTCTCGGCAGATTACCTGAGCGTGCCGCCTGAGGAGATTCGGCAGATAAACGCCGTCCTGACCATGGTCGGCGGCCGTATCGTTCATGGCGAGGGCCCGTTCTCCGATCTTGCACCGCCGCTGCCGCCCGCCTCGCCGGGCTGGAGCCCAGTCGGCGCGGTCCCAAGTCCGGGCGCGCGGCAGGCGACCGGCACCACCGAGACGCGTATTGACCGCGCATGCCACGATGGCTGTGCCAGCGCCTGCTCTCTACACGGCCATGACCACGGGATTGCCTGGACGAACCCCATTCCCGTGAAAGACTTGAAGTCCTTCTGGGGCGCGCTCGGCTGTTCGTGTTTTGCGGTGTGAGGGGAGGCATGATGGATTGGAAACCCTATGCAGTGTCGTTTGCGTTCGGGCTCGCCGTCGGGGGGATTTACGCACTTTCTGGCACACGCTCCCCCGCGCCGCCAATCATCGCGCTGCTTGGCCTGCTCGGAATGCTGCTGGGCGAGGCGGCGGTTTCATGGCTTAGGGACCGGACGACAGCCGCAGGGGCCGCCGCCCACTGCCTGCACGCGAAACACTTCGCTTCGTCCGAGCGTCAGGAGACGGAGGGATGACGCGCTGTCTTGCACTTCTGTTCGCAGTGACGACCGCGCATATGGCCGTCGCTGAACAACTTGTCTTTGAAGGACGGATCGAAGCCTCCGACCGTGCGGTCCTGTCAAGCCGCCTGAACGGCGTCGTGGCTGAGATCTTGTTCGAGGGGGGTGATCAAGTTGTTGCGGGGCAGCCGCTGATCCGTCTTGATCCGAGCGATGTGGCGCTCGCACTGGAGATTACAGAGGCGCGGCTTGCCGAGGCCCAAGCACGGCTCGACGGGGCGGCCCGGCGAACCGCCCGTCAGGAAGAGATGCTTGAGCGCGGGGTCGCTGCGGATGCCACTGTGGGTCCCGCCCGCACCGAAATGGCGATGGCCGAGGCCGCGGTTGCGCTGGCAGAGGCCGAGTGGCGGCGGGCCGCGCTCGATCTCGAACGTGCGATCATACGCGCCCCGATCACCGGCCTCATCTCGCCACCAGCCGTTGCCGTCGGCACCTTCCTCGAGGCGGAGGCTGCCCCTCCGCTGGCTACGATCATCACGCTTGACCCGGCGGTCGTCGCCTACCGCGCACCCTATGCTGAACGGCTCGCATCCCTGGAAGCGACCGGGTCCCAGACGGTTGCCGAGCTGCTTGAACGCGTCCGGGTAAAATTGCGGCTCCCCGGCGACAGGATCTATCCCGGAGAGGCGAGACCCCATGCGGCAAGCCCAGAGGTCGACGCGGAGACTGGCACCGTAACCGTGTGGGCGCAGTTCCCGAACCCCGATGCGCTGCTGCGGCCCGGCATGGCCGTAATGGTCCTCTCAGAGATCGGCCAGGCAGAGCTAGCGCAATGAGCAAGACCGCCGCTGTTTCGGTGCCAGTGTCCTTGGCCTTCGCCCTTCACGGGTGCAGGGCCTTGGCGATCTTTTGGCTCGAGACGGTCGTTTCTACTATTGGAAGCTGGATGAACGATTTCGGCGCGCGCAGGTTAGGGCTCGGAACTTTTACATCGAGCACCGCGCCCAAGTATACTATCTGGTGACCACAGCCGGTCGCCACCCCGAAGACACCTAAACAGGAGACCAAAACATGAGCTGGAGCCCTTGCCCCGACCCGACCCTCGGTGACGCCGATAGCGTGGATGCCATTGAGACGGTCATCGTTCCGCGCGCTGTCGATCTCGGCGAGATGACTGTGCGCAGGGCCCTACCCTCGACCGCGCGTCAGATGGTCGGGCCCTTTATCTTCTTTGACCAGATGGGACCAGCCGAGTTCCTCACCGACCAGGGCATTGATGTACGGCCGCATCCGCATATCAACCTCGCGACGGTAACCTATCTCTTAGAGGGTGAGATCCTGCACCGTGACAGTCTCGGAACCGAACAGGCGATCCGTCCCGGCGCCGTGAACTGGATGCGCGCGGGCCGCGGGATCGTCCACTCCGAACGGACCGCGCCCGAGCTCAAGCGCACCGGGCAGCGGCTATTTGGGTTGCAGACCTGGATGGCGCTACCGGCTGCGGCGGAAGAAACCGATCCGGCCTTCATCCACCATGGTGAGCCGGACCTGCCGACCATCGAGGACGGCGCGCTCACTCTCCGCCTGATTGCGGGCGCGCTCCACGGCGTGCGCTCGCCACTCGCGACGGCTTCTGAGACGCTTTATGCCGACATCGCACTGGCGGCGGGCGGGACCTATCGCGTGGAGGCCACGCACGACGAGCGCGCACTCTACATCCTGACCGGCCCGATCTCTGTCGATGGAAAGACCCACGAGCCTGGGACCTTGCTGATCCTCGCTCCGCGCGCCGAGGCGGTGATCACGGCCGAGCGCGACGCTCGCCTGATGCTTTTTGGCGGCGAGCCAATGGAGGGCCCGCGTTACATCTGGTGGAACTTCGTCTCTTCGCGCCCCGAACGCATTCAGCAGGCTAAGGAGGAATGGCGGCGCGGCCGCTTTGACACCGTGCCCGGCGACGAGGCGGAGTTCATCCCGCTGCCCGAGACGGACCGTCCCCAGCAGCGCGCCACGGGCCGTGAGGATCATCGGACATGACCGCCATCCCGGGGCTGCACCACGTCACCGCCATCTGCTCTGCCCCGCAGATCAACCTCGATTTCTATACCGGCACGCTTGGCCAGCAGTTGGTGAAGAAGACGATCAACTTCGACGATCCCGGCACGTATCATCTTTACTACGGGGACCGAGCCGGAACGCCGGGAACTATCATGACCTTCTTTCCCTTCATCGGTTCCGGACCCGGACAGGCGGGCAACGGCATGGCCTCTGCCGTGGCCTACGCCTCTGATGCAGCGGGCCTTGACGCATGGATGGAGCTTTTGGCGCAGGATGATATCAACTTTGACGGACCAAAGGAGCGGTTTGGTGCGAGGGTGATCACGCTCACCGACCCCGACCAGCTGTCCATCGAAATCGCCGAGACCGCCGACATGGCGCCCGGCGGCTTTCATTCGGTCACGCTACGCCTTGCCGATCCAGAGCCGACCGCGCGGCTCCTGACCGGGATCATGGGCTACGAGGAGCTTGGCGAGGAGACCGGCCCCGGCCTGTCGCGCCTGCGTCTGCGCGCGCCGGGCGGAGAAATGGGCAGCGTCATCGATCTCCTGCGCGACGATGCCACAGCGACCGCCCGACAGGGCGCGGGCACCATCCACCACGTCGCCTTCCGCGCCCGCGACGCCGAAGCGCAGCGCAACTGGCAGGAGCGCCTGCGTGCCGCGAGGCTCGACGTGACGCCGATCATCGACCGCCAGTACTTCACGGCGATCTACTTTCGCGAACCGGGCGGCGTGCTATTCGAGATCGCCACGGACCCGCCGGGCTTTGCCATCGACGAGCCGAAGGAGGCACTGGGCCGCAACCTGATGCTCCCGGAGCGTTACGAACCGGACCGCGCGCGCATCGAGCGCATTCTCCCGCCACTGTCGGGGCACATATGATGGAATATCCGCAGAGTGCTGGCCCTATCCACCGGCGCGGGCCTCGTTCCGGCCGGTGCAGCATTGTTTAAACCCTAGGCAGCCGGGCGGCACCTGCAGGCTCTGGGTGTGCTGTCGGGCGGCCTTGTCGGCACTGGTGATGCGACGGGCGACCCCTTTGGTGGCCTCAACGGTGATGCCCCGAAACACTTTGACTACGCGGCCGATCTCGGCGAATTACCTATCTACCTTGGCTGGCACGCCCGCCACCCGCATATCCCGTTTGCCCGCGTGCGAGAGGGCGAAACGGTCCGTTCAGGCTCGCGAGCCGATTGTCGCATGGCGATACAGCCCGGTGCCGGACAGGCGATCACCGCGCACGATGTGTCCACTCTGCGCAAGCTGCTATCCGACCCGGCCCTGACAAAACTCTTCTTTCGCGTCCGACATTTGAGAATAATCGTCAGCCTATCGCGCCGCCCTTTTAACTTCGAGCATCCCAAATTCAGATTTTCGCATTGGGCAGCGCGTGATCTTTGCACCCCGAACCGAGGTCACGCATTGAGACTCATGGCGTCTCTCCACTTCACTTCGACGAAGCAGCCGTGGCCCCGGCATCCGTGCCTTGGACGGCCTCTGCGGCCCCCTTGGCTGCCGCATCGATCACGTCGGCAACCGCCTTTGGCTGCGTCAGGAACACGACATGGCTGCCGCGCACCTCGGTGGTCTCGGCGCCGATCCGACGGGCAGTGCTGCGGAGGAGATCTGGCGCGATGGCACCGTCCTCGGTGGCGACGACAAACCAGCTGGGCTTGGTCTTCCAGGCAGCGACAGTCACCGGCGCTGCGAGTGCGGCCATCGCGATTGGCACCTGAGCATCACGCAGAAACGCCGCCTCGGCCTCATCGGTGTCACCTGCAAAGCCAGCATGGAAGTGGTCGGCATTCAGGTAGGCAAAGCCGTCCGGCTGTTCTTCGGGCACAAAGTTCGGAGGCGGCGGGATCTCGGAGTACTGATCGAGTGTGGATTGGCCGACCTCGGGCGCGAATGCGGCGACATAGACGAGGCCGACAACCTTTGGATCGGTGCCGGCCTCGGTGATCACGCTGCCGCCATAGGAATGGCCGACGAGAATGACCGCGCCGTCCTGCCTGTTCAGCACCCGCTGGGTTGCCGAAACATCGTCGGCGAAAGAGGTCAGCGGGTTCTGCACGATGCTCACGTCGTAGCCACGAGCGGTGAGTTCATCGTAGACCCCGCGCCACCCGGATCCGTCGGCGAAAGCGCCGTGGACAAGGACGATGTTACGGACGGGGTCGGCATTGACGCCGAAGGCGACACTGCCGGCCAAGGCTGCGGCGGTCAGGGTTTTCAGGGTATTGGGCACGGTCGTATCTCCTTTGTGAGTTGGAACACAATGCCGCCGCTGGTCGTCGCGCCGTGAAGGCGTGAACGGACAGACATCAAGCGCAGGCGCGTTGATGGGACCAACAAAGCGCCAGTGGTCACGCCGATCACGAAACCAACGACCAGCGAAATCACATCGAGTTGAAGATGGCGCAGGAGTTCGTGGCTCGTGGAAAGGCGGTGGGTAAACTCTAGCGAGCGCCCTTGTGCCCTGCAGCGCCGAAGCTGTCGCGAAGGTGCCGATCTTGCGGCCTTTCTGATCTGTGCCGAAGAAACAGAGCCGCGAGACTGGGGCTGTTTCGGTCGAGCGATCTTCTGCGGACGCGTCTGGCCTCCGCGAATATGGTCTCGCCCTCAGGGCAGGCCGCGCCAGACTACCGCTACACGGCGCGTGCGAGGTCATCCGAATATTCATCCGGATCAACGGTGGTCCGTTCTGATGGACCAGTTCGGCCCTCCTCAACCGACAGATGTCGGCATCGCCCGGCACTCCGACCAACCGCAAAGTTGTGGTGCACAAGCCTTTTGCAGTTTGCGTTCAGCAAGGGAAACGCGCGCTTGGCAAAAGCGACATCACAGCAAGATCGGCACTCTCACGGCAGTTCCCGCGCCGCGCTCCTCAGGCATCTTCTCTAGTTTCACTCATCAGGACTCACCTCTTTCTCATACGCAAAGGATGATATCATGACCTTCCGCAACGGCCTCGACTCGCTTCTTCGTCCCGAAGATTCGGTCCTCGTTCTGATCGACCATCAGCCCTATCAACTCGCGAACCTGAATAGCCACGACCCGCATATGGTGGTGAACAACACCACCGCACTGGCCAAATGCGCAAAAGTATTCGGCGTGCCCACAATCCTGACAACCGTCATCGCCGCCCGGGGTGGCGACCTCTTCCCCCATGTCAGCGAAGTGTTTCCCAACCAAGAGGTGATCGACCGCACGACAATCAACACCTGGGAAGATCCGAAGGTCGTGGAGGCGGTCAAGGCGACCGGCCGCAAGCAGTTGGTCATCGCCGGTCTCTGGACAGAGATCTGCGTGGCAATGCCCGCACTCCAAGCGGCGGGCGAAGGCTGGGACGTGACCGTCATCACCGACGCGTCCGGCGGCACGTCGGTCGAGGCTCATGAGGTCGCAATTCAGCGTATGATCGCGGGCGGCATCAACATGATGACTTGGCTGGCACTGGCGTCGGAATGGCAGCGCGACTGGGCCCGGGCCGAGACTGCAATCGCTCTTAACGACGCCCTAAGGGACCATCTTGGCGGCAGCGCCATCGCCTATCTGTGGGAACAGCAGCTGCTCAACACAGAGGTTCCAAGCGTCGCCGCCTAACCTCGGCGGGGATGACGAAGCGCCTGGCCGCCCCTCTTACGCGTTCAAGGACACAGGTGCCGAGATCGCCTTGGCCTCTCAGAGTGGCGGGCAGCCGCCCAACGTCCAGATCGGCCAGACGCGGCGGTTCAAGGCTGATAGAGAGGCCAACAGGCTCGTTCCGAACACGGCCAAGCACGCGAACGCGCGTGCGTCGATCGAAAGCTGTCTCGGGACAACGAAGCCGGTCGCCCTAAGCTGCCATGTGCCCGGCGTCCTGCGCCATGTCACGATGCCTGACCGGCACCGATGTCGCACATACTGAGCGCGGGCGCATTCTAACCCTGCATTCGTTCCTTTACCAACCGGGCACTTGTTCCGTGCCGCCCGTTTCGACCGGCACAGGCCCTTGCATGCCAGGCTTTGTGCAAAACCCTGCAGATATCCAGCGATTGACCGCGCGGGCCTGTCTTTTCGCACCATCTTTGAACCCGAAGGCGCTGAGCCTACTGCGCCCAATCCTACATCAACCCTTTGCTCGGTGAGTGATATGGACCTTTCTGCCTACCTTACATTCGTGATTGTCAGCGCCGTCCAGACCGCGACGCCTGGCCCCTCTACGTTGTTCATCGTGAACAACGCCGTCGCCCACGGCTGGCGGCGCGCACTGGGCGCGCTCAGCGGCGATCTAGTCGCAATCGCGCTGCTGGCCACGCTGTCCGTCGTCGGATTGGGGGCGTTGCTCCAAACCTATCCTGCCGCCTTTCTCACACTGCGCCTTGCCGGAGCCTTTTACATCATCTGGCTCGGTTTGACCTTTCTACGCGCCGCGCCCCCGCAACCACATCCGTCGGCACAAAAGACCATCCACGAACAAAGTGGATTGGCGCTTTGGATCAACTCCTTTGGCGTTGGCATCAGCAATCCCAAGGCCGTACTGTTCTTTGCTGCGCTGTTTCCCCAGTTTCTTCCGGCTGGCAGCGGAACGGCTGTCTTGGCCCTTTTGGTTTCAACATTCGTGGTCGTGAAATTCGTCATTCTCGGGGGCTACGCGATCGGAGCGCGACAGGCGGTGCGGCTCCTGAGCAAGCCCGAACATGCAAAGCGTGGACGCATGCTGACCGGCATCATCTTCCTCGCCTTCGGGGCGATGATGATCTGGTCTGCGCTGACCGCCACATAAGACCACGTCGCCCTGCACGGGTTGACCCGTGGCTGGGCCAAAGCGCCTCAGATGGGCGTCGACATCTTCCGCGTCGAGGGCGGGAAGCTGGCGGGACGCTGGGAGATTCTAGAGAGCAAGATGCCAAAACTCTCACCACCGCCGGCCTGATGATGTTCGACCCTGGGTAAGACACGCATCAACCCTGAACGGAACATGCGTGAACGGCCCCAGCCCCTCGGGTCAGGGAAATCCGCTAATTGGTCTTGGTTTACACCGGCAAGCATCACCGCAGCGTGTAGGAGCGCACCGGGTCACGAACGGCCCTGCGATAATCGGACGGGCTCACGCGCATGAGCTTGACGAAAACTCTGGCGAGGACCTGGTTGGACGAATACCCGACCTCAAGCGCGATCTGCGTGACCGGCAGGTCGGTGTGTTCGAGCAATTCGCACGCCTTCTCCACTCTCAGCCGCGTCATGTAGACCCGTGGCGGCACCCCGACGCTCTGTTTGAACATGCGGGCGAAATGGTAGGGTGAGAGCCGCGCCTCGGCCGCCAGATTATCCAGACTGATGTCTTCCGAGAACCGCTCATGCATCAACTCCAGGCACCGACGTTCTGCCCACGGGGCAAGGCCGCCCCTTGCCGGAGCAAACGGCGTTCCGCCCAAGCGGCAGAGTTCGGCGAGGATCTCGCAGCCAGCGGCCCGCGCAAGCAGCCGCGACGGTGCTCCTTCATCCTCGCAGAGTGCCCAAAGGTTCCGCAGCGCCGACCGGATGGACGGCGAGTCCAACACTAGGCCGTAGGTAAAGGAGGTGTCTAACGAGAACCGACCGTCGGCGGCCTCGTCGAGCACGTCCTGCCACTGCGCCAAGGGAAACACCAAGCTACGAAGCCGATGGCTTTCGTCATTGATCACTGTGGTAGCGAAATCAGGCGCGGCTAAGGCGAGAGTGCCTTTACCGGTTGTCACATCAAAGCGGCCTCCTCCCAAGTTTCCCCTGACACGACTACAGCCAAGCATGTCCTCCATTAGGACAATGTCCGGCAAGGCCGGGCGAGACATGTCTCCGGCCGGGCGCGCCACTTCCAGAAGATCCAAGACCCCACCGGATGATTTTCTGGCCCGCACGTAGCCCGCATGTTGGCCCTCGCTGTGCCACTGGGCGAATGAAGAATGCGCATGAAAGGTCATTGTCGTCCCTCTAGAGCCACACGCGCGACACAGGGTTTTCGCGCCCGTTGATTAAGACGCCTGTCGACCTTCGCAATGGGGAGGACGAATATGCAGGCAGTGTCATCGTTGCATCTCCCAATGGGGAGACAAGCCGAATTTCAAAACAAACGTGTTTGTTCGGCTGGGTTGGTACCGATGTTTCACTATCTACGTTGACCTTGAGAATATTAGTCGAATCTGACGTTGATCGCAACAAACGAAGACCGATGACGCGGCGGCGGTTCGCCGTGAGCATCCCCTAGGGTCAGGAGTATGTTGCGCCACCAAAAAGCAGGAAGAGGTTGCATCAAGCGAAAAACGTCTTGAGCATCGCGACGCAAACCTGAGTTCAATCTGCTCTTCTTGCCAAATATTATGTATTTGATAGTCATATATAAATCAGGAAAAAATCCCGATAACAGGAAAGGATTCCTTGCGAAAGCCACCATCAAGTCCTGTTGCAACAGCTGTTAGGGCGGAATTGATTGCGGCGACCTAATGAGGTGCTTTGATCGGGCAATTGACAGGCGTCAGTTCCTGATGGGTGGCAAATCTATCCGCAAGAGCGGTGCCATTGCAGCAATGTCAGCGCGTCGTTTCCGCCATCATCGGCTGCTTCGCTTTCGTTGCCGGGCGCGGCTTGGTCGGACTATGGCCTGACACGTGCCATGAAATGCGCTGTCGATTTGTCGAAAGAGGCCGGGTGATCACGTCAGCGCGGGACCATGCCCTCTGGCGTAACGGCCACTGATCGACAGCCGGAATTCAAGCCATTCGCAGAAACTCAACCGTCCAGAGCAAGCCCGATACAGATACCGGTAACTAGACGCAGTGGACCAACTGCGACCTTCCGCGCGCGGACTCGACTGACCGGCCCGTGCGCATCAAATCGCAAGAGCGGCATCGTCGTAGCAGGATCAGGAACGTGGGGGCGGACGGCACGCGCTAGACCTCTCTCACTGCAACGCTTTGCGCCCAAACTTCTGCGAACCAGCACGATCTTCTGTGGGCGGACAAAGCAAGCCGGAAAACGGCATGGCTTCAACGAACAGGATTGACCATGACTACCCAAGATTCCCCGACATCACGTCTCACAACCACGGCTGGCGCCCCCATCGCCGACAATCAGAACAGCCTCACCGCCGGGGATCGTGGCCCGGTTCTGATTCAGGACTGGCAGCTGATCGAGAAACTAGCCCATCAGAACCGCGAGCGAATTCCTGAACGTGTTGTCCATGCAAAGGGCTGGGGCGCGTATGGGACGTTGAGGGTCACAGGCGACATATCGCATCTGACCTGTGCAGCCGTGCTGCAACCCGGCACCGTGACGCCAATGATCGCGCGCTTTTCAACCGTGGCCGGGGAAGCGGGAGCTGCAGACCATGAACGGGATGTGCGTGGCTTTGCGCTCAAGTTTTATACCAACGAAGGCAACTGGGATCTGGTCGGCAACAATACGCCGGTCTTCTTCGTGCGCGATCCGCTCAAGTTTCCAGACTTTATCCATACGCAAAAACGCCACCCGCGCACCAACCTGCGATCGCCCACCGCCATGTGGGACTTCTGGTCACTCTCGCCCGAGAGCCTGCACCAGGTGACAATTCTGTTCTCGGACCGCGGGCTGCCCATCAGCCCAATGCATATGAACGGCTATGGCAGTCACACCTACAGCCTCTGGAACAACGAGGGCACGCGGGTCTGGGTCAAGTTCCACTTCAAGACCCGACAGGGTCATCGCCATTACACGAACAGCGAAGCGCAGGACGTCGTGGGGCGAACCCGCGAAGGCTATCAGGAGGCGCTGTTCGGCGCGATCGAGGCGGGGGAGTTCCCGCAATGGACTGTAGAGGTGCAGATCATGACACAGGACGAAGCGGAGGCGTTCGCGTTTAACCCGTTCGACCTGACCAAGGTCTGGCCCCACGCGGAATTTCCACCGATCAAGATCGGCGTTCTCGAACTTGACCGCAATCCCGACAACTATTTTGCCGAGGTCGAGCAGCTTGCCTTCAGCCCGTCGAACGTCGTGCGCGGCATCGGTCACTCGCCGGACCGGATGCTGCAGGGCAGGATCTTCGCCTATGCCGACGCCCATCGCTACCGGCTAGGCACCCACTACGAGGCGCTGCCGGTCAATAGGCCGCGCTGCCCAGTGCATCATTATCACAAGGACGGGGCGATGCGCTTTTTCGACGCCGCAGCCAACCCGGACGCATATTACGAGCCGAACAGCCTAGACGGTCCGCAGCAGGATGCGTCCTTCGCCGAACCAACGATCGACCTGCAGGGTCCGGTCGGCCGGTTCGATCATCGCGACGGTAACGACGATTTCATCCAGCCGCGCGCGCTGTTCCAGCTTTTCGACCAAGAGCAGAAAGACCGGCTCTACGCCAATATCGCCACGGCTATGTGTGGCGTTCCTGCCGCCATCACTGAGCGGCAGATCCGGCTGTTCCACCAGGTTCATCCAGATTTCGGCAAAGGTGTCTGCGCGGCGCTTGATGCGATGGACCCGCAATTCTGAACAAAGCCGGGGCGGGAAGAATGAGATGAATAAATGGGAGCCCCCCTTGAAACAGGCCGTCATAACAGCGCCCGCAGAGACGCTATCGAAACCCGAAACGACACGCGCGACCGACGGGAGTGCCGAGCCGCCTTTGAGGTGGCGCATGATCGGATGACCAGAATCCATCATGACACAGGGTGAACGGAGAAGAAACGCGATGAGCACCGAGTGGCCTCGCCTCGACTACCTCGGGTGGCGAGAGACCTGCTCTGCCCTCCACCTATTTCTGCAGATTGTAGGTAAATACCGGCTCGCACATACGCCGTGGCTGAACCATTCCTGGAACGCGACATTCTATGTCACGCCGACGGGGCTGGCATCCTCTCTGATCCCCGACGGTCCGGGCATTGAGCTCCTGTTCGACTTTCGAGAGCATCTGCTCTTGGGAACCTGTGGCAACGGCCACCAGGCGTCTTTCGCGCTCGGGCCGACCACGGTCGCGGCGTTTCGCGCTGAGTTCGTGAAGCTGATCACAGACCTTAGGGGCACGCCGAGCTTCAACGACACCCCGAACGGGGTGCCCTACCCCGTGCCATTCAGCGAGGATCATCGCGACCGGCCCTATGACCGAGAGGCGGTGCAGCGCTACCATCGGGCACTGGTGGCGATGGACAGGGTGTTCCACCGGTTCCGAACGTCCTTTGTCGGCAAGTCCAGCCCCGTCCACCTGTTCTGGGGCGCGCTGGATCTCGCCGTGACCCGTTTTTCGGGGCGGCGCGCCCCGCTGCATCCCGCCGGCATCCCGTTTTTGCCAGACGATGTGGCGCAGGAAGCCTATGACCGCGAATTGTCCGCCGCCGGGTTCTGGCCGGGCGGCAATGGCATCGACTACCCCGCCTTCTATACCTACGCCTATCCGTCCCCCACCGGGTACCGAAGCGCACCGGTGCGCCCCAACGCGGCTTTTTGGCAAGAGGGGCTGTCGGAATTCATACTGCCCTACGATGCGGTACAGACCGCGTCAGATCCCGAGGAGACGTTGATGGCGTTCTTGGTCTCGACCTACGAGGTCGCGGCCAACCTTGGCGGCTGGGACCGCGACCTTCTGGAATGTGCCCATGGACGCCCGCGTCAGGCGCGCGCGCCGAATGCCACACGGACGATTGCCGCCTTGGCGACGGATGGCACGGTCGAGCGGGAAGACGGCCCGTCGAAGGGGCGCTATCGGCTTGTCGTTGATGGTGTCGAGGCCGAGATGAGCTATAGCCGCGTCAGCGCAAGCCAGATCATCATTGATCACACCGAAATCCCCGACGCCTTGCGAGGTCGCAAGGTCGGAGCAAGGCTGTTGCAACAGGCGATCGAGGACGCGCGGCAGGATAAGGTGGTCATCATTCCACTCTGCCCGTTCGCGAAGGCGATGATCGGTCGCCATCCGGAATGGCAAGACGTGTTGCCCCCATCAAAGACCTGACGGTCGTGGATCAATCTTGTGGGCTCAACGCCCTTGGCGATTTACGGGTCACGGTTTCCCAGGGCCTCTATCCGGGCGGCACTCTGTTCGCACTGTCACGCGAAGCCCCGGAGCAGCTTGCGTCCTCACAGACTGGCCTTCTTCTACGGCTCCCCCTCACGAAGTCGGACTTGAAACGAAGAACACCAAATTCAAACAACATGCACTGGTTTCAACCATCTATCCGGGCCAGAAACCGCCGAAGCCGCACATCCTGTGGCGCTTCGAAGATCTGCGCCGGTGTGCCCTGCTCGACAATCTTGCCACCGTGCATGAAGAGGATGCGATCGGCAATCTCGCGGGCAAACTGCATCTCGTGGGTGACGATCAGGATTGTCTGTCTCTGCTCTGCAACCCGGCGCATCAGATCGAGCACTTCTCCGACCAACTCTGGGTCCAGAGCAGAGGTCGGTTCGTCGAACAGCATCAGGTCCGCTCTCAGTGCCATCGTGCGGCCGATGCCGACCCGTTGCTGCTGCCCGCCCGATAGCGCCGCTGGATAGCTATCGGCCTTGTCGGCAAGACCGGTCTCGGCAAGCACAGCTTTGGCGCGCGCGACGGCCTCGGACTTGGGCAAGCGCTGCACTGTGATCAGCGCCTCCATGATATTCTCAATGGCGGTCTTGTTGGCGAAAAGCGCGTAGTTCTGGAACACGAACCCGATGCGCCGCCGCAAGCCAAGGATGTCAGAGTTGCGTGCATGGGCGGCATCCACCGTCAGATCGCCAATAGAGATCTGACCAGCATCCGGCCGGTCAAGATAGTTGAGGCAGCGTAGCAGGGTCGATTTCCCGGTACCCGAGGGACCGATGATCACCACTCGCTCGCCCTCAGCAATGTCGAGGTCGATACCGTCAAGGACAGGCTTTCCGCCGAATGTCTTTGTCAGTCCCCTGATCGAGATTCCGGTTGTCGATGTCATCGGGCGTAAGCCTTATCGAGATAGCTCTCCAAAGCTTTCTGGCCCTGATTGAGCGCTTCGACCATACCCCAGTAGATTACTGCCACGACAAGAAAGGCCTCGAAGTAAAGGAAGCTGCCGGCCGCTTCTTTCTGGGCGGCGCCCATCATCTCGGTGACACCGAGGGTAAAAGCGAGCGAGGTCGCCTTGAGCATGTCGATGAAGTAATTGACCAGCGTTGGCGCCGCCACGCGGGCGGCCTGCGGCAGAATAATGCGCTGCATCAACTGCCACTGGGTCATACCAATGGACTGGCCTGCCTCCCACTGGCTGCGGTCGACGCTGATAATTGCGGCGCGGATTGATTCTGCCATATAGGCCGCGAAGTGCAGCATCAGACCCAGGATCGCCGCCGTGACCCCGTCGATTCTGGTCAGAACAGACAGTACCTGTGGCAGCCCGTAGTAGAACAGAAAGAGCTGCACCAGAAGCGGAGTGCCGCGAAAGAAGCTGATAAAGACAATCACCAGCCAATCCAGAATCGGCACACGCACAACCCGTTCAACCGCCAGAAGGGCTGACAACACCAACGCGCAAACCATGGCCACTGACGCCATTGCCAGCGTCAGCGGCACATAGCTCAGGATCACCGGCATCAGGCCGACCATGTACCCAATGTCGAGCCCCTGCACGGACTATTCCGCCAAAAACGTGGTGATGTCGGCCCCGAACCACTTCTCAGAGATCTCGGTCAAGGTGCCGTTCTCGCGCAGGACGACAAGTGCTGCATCGACCTTGACGCGCAGGGCACGGCCGTCTTCGTCATCACGGAACGGCAGGGCGTTGCGAATTTCCGAGAACGGCTGGCCAGCCAGTTGCAGCGGCAGTGGGCTTTGCTTGATCACCTGAGCCGAGGATACCCGGTCCATCACAAAGGCATCGACGCGGCCAAGTGCGGTGTCCTGCTCGATATTGCTGTCGTAGGTCCTGATCTCGACCTCACCGGCAAAGGGCAGATCGCGCAGCAACTGTTCAAAGTTCGAACCGAGGTTTACGGCCACTATCTTGCCGCGCAGATCGTCGACCCCGGCGATAGCGTCATTGCCCTTGCGCGTTACCACTTGGGCACCGTCGATCACATAGGGTTCGGTAAAGGCGAACTTCGCCTCTCGTTCTGGCGTGATGGTGATTTGGTTGGCAATGGTGTCAATACGGCCCGCATCTAGCGCACCCACCAGCCCGGAAAAGGACATGGTTTCGAATTGGATGTCGAGATCGGCCACCTCGCCCACCGCATTCATGACATCAACTTCAAAACCCTGCAGGACATCTTGGCGCACAAAGGTGAAGGGGAAATAGGCGCCGGACATGCCGACAGTCAAAGTGCCGTCCTCGGCCTGAGCAGCGGCAGCAGAAGCGGCGACAAATCCGGCCAGAGTGGCGGCGCGAAGGATATAGGACATGGCGAGAGACTCCTTGGTGTCTGCAACAGGGGCAGAGATGCCCACCCATGTGGGCAACCGCAAGAGCGACCGAAAATCAGGTCCCGGCATCCCCACAGACGGGAAATATCGGAATGGACCAAGCATTTTAGCCGTAATCTTCGAAACCCGTTCCATCAGAACGACCGGTACCGCGACAAATGTCCCTGAGCTCAGATGTTGTTTCCAGCCGCAACGCGGTCGGGCATGGCGGCTATGCATCCGACGCAGGGGAGATTGGCCGCAGTGAACGCTAGGGTCTTGGGCGATGTTCCGGAGCCCCGCATTTTCCCCATGACCAGTCATTCGCCCGAATTGCCCAGTCCAAGCCAGTCGGCCACCTCGGCGACGTCTGCGGCTGTCAGCTCATGGCCGCTGGGTACTGTTCGGGTGTCGACCTGCGCACCCCGCGCCCTCAGATTATCGGCCAGCACCGGAGCATAACTGTCCCGCCCATTGACCATCAGCACAAGCGTTCCAGAGAGATCCTCCGCCGGTAGCGGATCAAGGACCTGAACCGCGCGTAGCAAAACAGCACGGCGTACAGCGGACGGGTAGACCTGCATCACGGCGGCCAGGAAATTCGCGCCGTTCGAATAGCCGAGAAAGGAAAGCCGGGCCACGTCGATCCCGTAGTTGATCACAGCGTCCTCGACGAAAACGGCGAAGGCTGCGGCTTCGCTTTGGATATCGGCCTGATCGAATGTCGTGGCGTCGAACCGGCGGAACCAGCGATTGATCTGTTCCTCGGTGGCCCGGCCACGCACCCCCAGAAGCGTCGCCTGCGGGGCGATGCGGCGCGCGATCGGCATCAGATCGGCCTCGTTTCCTCCGCTACCGTGGAGCAGCACCAGAGTAGTGCCGTCGGGCCTTTCTGGCCGGTTGAAGCGGTGCACGAAGGGGAGCTTTCGGACGGGGAACCGCTCTTCGCCCGGCATCGAGAATTGAGGCAGCATGGCCTCGATATCTTGGGTGTGGCCCGCCACATGCGGCGGAAAGAACAGGGTCCGGCCAAGCGTTTCCGGAGCTTCGTCAACGGTCATGCCCGGCCCGTCAGTGGCGTATTCCATAAGGATGCCAGCCGGATCGCGGACATAGAGCGACAGGAAGTACTTTCTGTCATGAATTTCTGTCGGCCCATGATCCAAGAGTGATTGCCGCAGGGTTCGGACGTCATCGGCATCCTCCGCCCGAAAGGCCACGTGATCGGGCACGCCGGCCCCTGCGACGGAAGGTACGAAGCCCGATGCGTCCCGGACATCGACCACATCTGTCTCTGACGTCATGCGTTGCGTCAGGCCTGCGTGTTGCGCGTACTTATAGCCGAATAGTGTCAAAAACTCTGCGGTTTCTCGGGCCTTATCGGTAAGGACGGTTACGCCCCGCAAGCGTATGGGTCCCTCCGGAAGCGGAGCGGGGGTCAGCAAGGCGACGCCAACCAGTTTCACAATCAGCCCATCTGGATCCCTGAGCCGCAGAACCGGCTCTCCGAATTCGCGCGATGGCCCCTCGAACGGGACACCCGCCGCGAGTGCCTTGCTCAGCCAGCTTTCGATGGAGGCGGGGGGAACCGCTAGTGCAACTTCCAGAACCTGGCCGATGCCGGTGCGTCCGCGGCCTGTGGCCTCCCAGACGAGGAAGGTCAGAAGGGATCCGGGGCTGCCCAAGCCATCGCCGTAGATCAGGTGCAATTGCTCGGAATCCGCATAGCCCGCCGTCCGCTTGACAAGTTTGAGGCCAAGGAAGCCGACATAGAAATCGACATTGGCCTGCACATCAGCGGTGATGCCGGTGACGTGGTGAAGTCCACTCATCATTCCTCCGGCATCACCTGCGCTCACGCTCTGCCCTCCCGCGCAAGGATCTTCTGGACGGCGGGTCCTGAGGCGATCCTGTCATGCAGCCTCTGCACATCGGGAGAGTTCTGAAGCCCGCCTAGCAGAATTTTCGCCACCCAGCGGATCATCGGGAAGGCATAGGCGTCAATCGCCGATCGTCCGCCGAGATGGCGGTTCAGAATGCCGAGCTGCTTAACGGCCAGTTTGTACCCGGTCCCGGCCGCTGCCTGCCGGGCTGCATCGCTCTTGTTGATCGTGTGGCGGTTGGGCATGAAGATCAGCCAGAATGAGGCGTGAAGGTCCGAGGTGAGAAAGGCAGACCAGCATTTCGCGCGGATACTATCACCGCCGGAAAGTCCGGCCTCCGATAGCTTTTGCCCTAGATCATCGAGGATCGCGCCGGCCCGAGTCAATAGCCAGCCAGTGTCTTCCCGAAAGGTCGGAACGGCACCGGCGGGATTCACGGCGGGAAGATCCTTCGAGCCGACCCTTACCTTGACCGCCTTGTAGGGTGTGCCGATCCATTTCGGCGCGATGTACGGTACCAAAGAGCAGCCAGCCGGGGCGTAGTAGACAGTGGGCATTGCGTTCCCTTTCCGGAATGAACTGTGACGTCAGAGATCACCGCGTGATATGCGCGCATGATGGACGCAGCATACCGGCGATGCCCCATCGCGTCAGGCCGTGCGCGCGAAGGCAAGAAGATCGGCATTGATGAGATCGGGATGCGTGGCAAAAAGCCCGTGTGAAAGGCCGGTGTAAGACTTCAGCGTGCCGTCCCTGACCAGCCAGATCGCCTTGTGGGCCGAATTCGAAATCGGCACGATCTGGTCATCCTCGCCGTGCAGGATCAGAACCGGTGCGGTGATCGCTTCCATATCCTCGCTGAAATCAGTCTCGGAGAATGCGGCGATGCAGTCGAAATGTGCCTTTGCGCCGCCGGACATGCCCTGCCGCCACCAGTTGTCGATCAGACCCTGACTGACCTTCGCGCCATGCCGGTTGAAGCCGTAGAATGGGCCGCTTGGCAGATCGAGAAAGAACTGCGCTCGGTTGGCCGACAGCGCAGCGCGCAACCCGTCGAAGACCTCTGGCGGCACGCCATCCGGATTCGCATCGGACCGCACCATCACCGGCGGGACCGCAGCGATCAGCACCGCGCCAGCGACACGGCCCCGCTCGGCCCGCGCCGCATAGCGCGCAACCTCGCCGCCCCCGGTCGAATGCCCGACATGGATCACGTCGTGCAGGTCCAGCGCCCAGGTGATCTCGGCAACATCGGCAGCATAGGTGTCCATGTCATTGCCGCTGTCGGTCTGGTCGGATCGCCCATGTCCGCGGCGGTCATGGGCAATGACGCGGTAGCCATGGGACAGGAAGAACAGCATCTGGTTGTCCCAATCGTCGGCGCTGAGCGGCCAACCGTGGTGGAACATGATGGGTTGGGCATCTTTCTGACCCCAATCCTTGTAGAAAAGGTGCGTCCCGTCGGATGTGGTGACAATTGCCATGGAGAAACTCTCTGAAGTTCGACGTGAGTTGATGGATGGTTCGGGCAGGCAGAAGGACGTCAGGCCTTGGGCGCCTTGCGGCGTGTCATGGTGGCCGCAGCAGGTGTCGGACAGCTGGCGGCTTGTCGCCCAAATGGTATTCGTTAAGGAGTTCCTGATCCAACTGGTCGGCACGGGTCACCCGCGCGTGCTGGCGCTGATGCTCGACCCAGCTTTCCACCACGAACGTCTCGACGATCCGCCCCGGTTTGGCGACATCTTCCCAGACATCCCATCGAATTGCCCCGTCGCGGTGTCTCACAGACTTGAAACGGCGCAGGGCAGACACGAACTCGACCTGCCGCGAAGGCTCGACCCGATATTCGATTTCGATCAGGACCGGACCGCGGTCCATGCCCGGCTGAACGGAAACGACGGGGTCCGCCCAATGGTGCGAGGGCGCGAGGTCTGTGCCCGAATGCTGCGGCAACCGCCAGCGGAATGCCAGGACAACGGCCACGATCTGCCCCACGCCCGCGATCACCAGAGCCGTGGCGACGCTGGTGCCGGTGGCCAGCGTCCCCCATAGGATGCTGCCGCATGTCATCGCACCCTGAAACGCCAGTAGATAGACCGCCAGCGCCCGCGCCTTGACCCATCCCGGCGCGGCCATGTGCGCGGCAACGTTCAGCGACGTCAGCATGCCGATCCAGCCCAGACCAGCGAGGAACAGGACGGCTCCGGCGACCCAGGCATGGCTGGCCAGCGCGAGCGCCAGCGTTGCAAGCGCGAAGAGGAGTGTCGCGGCGACAGACAATGGATTGGCGGGCACTATTGTCCGCACCCGCTTGAGCAGGATCGCACCGGCGACCGCCCCGGCACCCATGCAGCCAAGAAGCACGCCATACCCAGCTGCATCAAGACCAAGGCCGCGTCGCGCGATAAGCGGCAGCATCGCCCAGAGCGCGCTTCCGAACAGGAAGAACCCCATCGCCCTGATCAAGACAAGGCGCAGCGCAGGAGAATGGCGCGTATAGCGGTAACCGGCTTTCAGGGCACCGAAGAAATGCTCGGGTGGCAGGGTGCGGGCGGCCTGAGGGCGCTTCCAGGTGAACAGCACAACAAGCACGCCCAGCACAGAAAGCGCGTTCAGCGCGAAAACGGCCGGAATTCCGGCTAGGGCAATGATGGCCCCGCCGAGCGCCGGGCCCACCGCGCGCGAGATATTGACGCCGAGGCTGTTCAGCGCGATGGCGTCCGGTAGGGCCTGCCTGTCCACCAATTCCGGGACGATCGCCTGAAACACTGGCGCACTGAGCGCGGCCGCAATGCCTAGCATGAAAGTCGCGGCGAGCAGGACGCCGGGAGAGACAAGACCAACCGCCGTCAGCATCGCCAAGGTCATCGCCGCAAACAGACCCAGCACCTGTGCTGCCAGCAGCATCTTGCGCCGATCCACAATGTCGGCCAGTGCTCCGGCCGGCAGGGCGAGCAGGAACATCGGCAGCGTCGTCGCAGTCTGGACCAATGCGACCAGCAGCGGGCTGGGCGACAGCGAGGTCATCAGCCATCCCGCACCCACATCATGCATCCAAGTCCCGACATTGGAGACAATCGTCGCGATCCAGAGTGCCCGAAAGACCGGGTAGCTTAGAGGGCGGGCGCTGCCACTATCCTCCGACATTTTCTTAAGCATTGAATTTTCCAGTTGGGGGAAAGCGGCCCGCGCTGGCAAAGGCGGTTAGATCTGCTTTGGACATGAGATGTTCCATTGTTTGAGCGAACGCAGGACGCGCGACGACACCCCATCAACGTCGCGAGACGTGTTGGATGACGCAGCGCCGGGAACGGATTGCAGCCAGGCCATGGCCTGCGATGAGCACTTCGGCACCAGCCGACCGATCGAACACCCGTCCTCCTTTTGAACTGCGATGGACCGGATGCGGAGATCTTCAGGACGCATCTGATTTCCTCGCAGAGCCATCCCGGTTGGGAAGCGCGAAGGACTTGGCGTGCAGAACCGACTGCACGATGCTTGCATGGCCCTTGAGCCACTGAACTCCGGCCTCTCCGGCAAGCATGCCCAAGAGGCCGAGCAACGCGATTATCGGTGGTGCGGGCGAACGAACCGAAACGAGGCCATAGATCATGCCGATGACGAATCCGACGACCAGCGAAACGATGAACGGTTGAAACTGGCTCATGAGGGGGTGCCTCCCTTAGGATCAGGTCAAGGGCAGGATATCGTGCGGTCTAGCGCCACGCGGCGCAGATGCTGCCTCGAAGGTGCCGATCTTGCGGCCTTTCCGCCCTGCGCGATCGGGACGTACACGAGCGAGGCTCAGCGGACCATCTTTGAGGCGCGGTCGCCATCCGCATATTAGATGTTCGACCTTGGATAAGACACGCCTCAATCCTGAAGGGAAAATGCGTGAACGTCCCCATTTCCTCGGGTCTGGGAAATCCAAGAGGCCTACGATTCTCCCACCACACGCGATCTTGGCGAAGTGCGCGGTTTGAGGGGAGAGGGCGAGGCCTGAGGACGTGGCCGGGACGGTCTGGCAGTTGGGACCACGAGAGATCGAGACGGAGGCACCAGACACGCTACAGGCCGCCTAGCGGTGAACCTTGGCCTCGCACTGCGAGAACAAACGTTTCTTTACCAAAAGGTCGGCAGGCCGCGCAGACAAGTCCGCAAACAAGGCACCGTATCCCCGTTTTTGCAACTTGGCCCCGCAATTCCGCGCAGAATGGATAGCAAGAGCGGTCCATGCCAAGCAAGTTCAGCACCGCGCGCAAGTGATGGATTTGCTAACTTTGCTAAGCGCAGTTCGGATCCAGCGCAATCTCGGGGAATAAATCATGCCCTATCCCAACGACCTAGCATTCACGCCTCAAGACATAGAGGTGCCGCTCATTTTCATCGGCTTGATCGAGATTGACCAACCCGTCTGCATGCCGCGCAGTGGTGCGCAACGCTTGGGTCCGAGTTTGGGTGGGAACGGCGCATCGACCAGCCCGTGTGACCTGCTTTCCACGGTGTGCGCCAATGAGCGCGTAGACGACCGAATGCCGAAACGAAGTGAATATTCGGCACTCTTAGGAGGGCATGAACACGACCCCTCAACAACCGTCAAAGCGGACGCCTTGAACCAGAAGATCGCAAATGCGCGATATCAATTCATCTGAAACTGGAGAACAATTATGCGAGCTATGAGCCTCACTGAATTCGGCGGCCCCGACGCTTTCGCTCTTTCTGAATATGAGACCCCCAAGGCCGGCGCTGGAGAGATATTGGTCCGGGTTCATGCAACCTCTATCAACCCACTCGATTATCAGGTGCGTCGCGGCGACTACCCCGATCTGGTGCCATTGCCTGCGATTACCGGTCACGATGTCTCAGGCGTCGTGGAGGCCGTCGGCTCTGGCGTATCGGCATTCAAGCCTGGCGATGCCGTCTGGTACACACCGCAGATTTTCGGGGGTCACGGCAGCTATGCCGAGTACCACGTCGCGAGCGAGGCGATTGTTGGTCACAAGCCGCCTAGTCTCAGCCATCTTGAGGCAGCCAGCCTCAGCCTCGTGGGCGGCACGGTCTGGGAGGCGCTGTTCACGCGGGCGGGCTTGCGCCTTGGCGAAACTGTCCTGGTCCACGGCGCGGCTGGCGGCGTGGGGCATGTTGCGGTCCAGGTCGCCAAAGCAACTGGCGCGTTTGTCTTGGCGACCGCTTCGGGCTATGACGCTGACTTTGTGCGCAGCCTCGGTGCCGATGTAGTGATCGACTATCGCACCGAAGACTACGTGGCCGTCGTGAACCGCGAGACTGGCGGCGTTGGCGTGGACGTCGTCCTTGACACGATCGGGGGCGACACGCTCGAACGCAGCCCGCACGTGCTCGCACAACTCGGTCGCATCGTCTCTATTGTGGACATTCCCGATCCGCAGAATCTGATCGAGGCCTGGGGTCGCAACGCCAGCTATCATTTTGTCTTCACACGTCAGAACCGAGGGAAGCTGGACGAGCTTGCGACCCTCGTTCACCGAGGATTATTGAAGCCGCATGTCGGCGCAGTCTACCCGCTGGCCGGCATCCCCGACGCCCACGCGCTGCTGGAGCGCCCGCGCAATGGCGTACGCGGCAAAATCGGGATCGCCGTCCTCGACGAGAATGCGCCCAGTCAACCTTGAGCACTCGACCGAAGGAAAGCTGTCATGGTAATCGAAATCGCTACCTTCCAACTGGTGCCCGGAAAGACCGGAGCATTCTTCAAGGCCATGGAGAAAGCAGCAATACATTTGCGCACAGCGCAAGGGTATCGCGGTCACACCGTCGGCCTTGGCGTCGAAGCGCCGGGCACGGCGACCTTGATCGTCGCATGGCGCAGCTACGCAGATCATGTCGAACACTTTGAGCCGAGCACGTCGCATCAGCAGTTTGTCGGCATTCTCGATGGCCTCTATGATGGTGAAATCAGCGTCATGCATGTCGAAGCCGAGTCGCCACAACGCCCCGTGTCGCTGCCGATCTTTGAAAGTGAGACCTAGATTCAAGGCAAGATCGGCACCATTGCCGCAACTCGCGCTTCGCGGTCTTCGCAGCCCTTTGCTACAGTATTCGGGTACCGTGGAGGACCATTATGGATCGGTCGAGGCCTGACAGCTTTACAGATCGTGAGCATCTGGTCTGATCTCGGTCGAAACAATTAACAAATGGACTGAAATCATGCCCAAAGGGTCGGACTTGTTTGTCGCCGCATTGGAGAACGAGGGGGTTGACCGAATTTTCGGCGTGCCCGGAGAGGAAAACCTCGACATCGTCGAGGCCTTGCGCACCTCTCGCATCGAGTTGGTGCTGACACGGCATGAGCAGGCGGCCGCCTTCATGGCGGCGACGCATGGGCGGCTTACCGGCAGGCCCGGCGTCTGCCTCGCCACGCTCGGCCCTGGTGCCCTGAACCTTGTGACCGGCGCGGCCTTTGCGCATCTGGGCGCCATGCCGATGATCCTCATCACCGGACAGAAGCCGGCAATGAGCGCCAAGCAGGCCCGGTTCCAAATCGTCGACATCGTCGCATCGATGAGGCCGCTGACAAAGATGACACGCCAGATCCTGAGCCCCGCCGCCATTCCCGCAGCGGTGCGTGACGCGTTTCGCGTCGCAGCCGAGGAACCGCCGGGGCCCGTGCATCTCGAACTGCCGGAGGACGTCGCGGCTGCGAACGCCGAGGGCGCCACTGTCATTCCGCGCCATTCCTACGACCGTCCGGTCGCCAGTGCCGCCGCGCTCGACAAAGCGGCCAAGATGATCCTGGCCGCCCAAAGGCCCCTGGTCATGATCGGCGCGGCGGGCAACCGGCCCGCGCTGGTCGAGCCGCTGTCAGGCTTCATGGCGCGCACCCGCTTGCCGTTCTTCAACACGCAGATGGGCAAAGGCGCCGTCGATGGCGGCTCGAACCTCTATGTCGGGACCGCCGCGCTTTCCGAGGGGGACTATGTTCACGAGGCTATCGAACGCGCCGACCTGATCGTCGCCATCGGCCATGACACGATCGAAAAGCCACCGTTCCTGATGAAAAACGATGGCGGACCCAGAGTTGTCCATGTCAGCTATGAGTCCGCGACGGTAGAACAGGTCTACCATCCGGATATCGAGGTGATCGGCGACATTGGCGCGTCTGTCAAAGGCCTTGCAGAGCGGCTGGAAGGCAGAGTGCCATCCGACGAGGGGATGCTCCAATTGCGCCAGAGGATTCTGGCCCGGCTCAACGATCGCGCTGAAGAAAATCGCTTCCCGGTGACGCCTCAGCGTCTTGTTCACGATGTCCGCCGGGTCATGCCAGAAGACGGCATCGTCTGCCTTGACAACGGCATGTACAAGATCTGGTTTGCCCGCAATTACCGCACCCATGTGGCCAATACGCTCTTGCTCGACAATGCGCTCGCCACAATGGGAGCGGGACTTCCCTCGGCGATGATGGCAGCCATACTTCACCCAGAGCGCCGCGTAATGGCAGTCTGTGGCGATGGCGGGTTCATGATGAATTCGCAGGAGATGGAAACAGCGGTACGGCTCGGGCTGAACCTTGTCGTGGTCATCCTGAACGACAGCGCCTACGGGATGATCCGCTGGAAGCAGTCGGTCGACGGTTTTCCCGATTTCGGCATGACCTTCGGCAATCCGGATTTCGTGCGCTACGCCGAGGCCTACGGCGCGAAAGGATCGCGCGTAAGTGCGGTCGAAGACCTTTTCCCGGTCCTCGAAGCCGCTTTTGAGGGCGGCGGGGTCCATCTGGTCGATGTGCCGATCGACTATTCAGAGAATACCCGCGTTCTGATCGACGAATTGCGCAACCGCACACCCGATGTGGAATGTTCATGACCCGTTGCACCAAGCAGACCCCTGAGATGTGAGGAGATCGGACATGTTGACTGTCGTGCAGGCCTTCGATCGTGCCAAGATAGCCCAGATCGAAACCGACGATGCCGCCGCGCTGGAGCGCAAGCTGCAAGCCGCCAACCGCGTATTCGGGGATCGCGATGGCTGGCTCAAGCCGCACCAGCGGGTCGCGGTGCTGCGCAGGCTGGCGGTTCTGATGGAGGGCAGGCGCGACCATCTTGCCATGCAGATCGCGCGCGAGGGCGGCAAACCTCTGCCTGATGCCATCGTCGAGACCAATCGCGCCATTGATGGCGTTCAAAACGCCGCTGACGAACTGCGCACCTTCGCCGGCCGGGAAATCCCGATGGGGCTGTCAGCGGCGGCGGACGACCGCTGGGCCTTCACCACAAAAGAACCCATCGGCATCGTCGCGGCGATTTCCGCATTCAATCACCCGCTGAACCTGATCGTCCATCAGGTCGCCCCGGCCATCGCAACCGGCTGCCCCGTCATCGTGAAACCGGCAAGCGCAACACCGCTGTCCTGTCTCGACTTCGTGGCGATGGTCTATGAGGCCGGCCTGCCCGAACCTTGGTGCCAGACCTTCGTCACGAACGATAATACGCTCGCCGAGAAGCTGGCGACCGACAGCCGGGTCGCCTTCCTCAGTTTCATCGGCTCGGCAAGGGTCGGCTGGTCCCTGAAGGCCAAGCTCGCGCCGGGAACACGCTCGGCGCTGGAACATGGCGGTGCCGCACCAGCCATCATCGACCGCAGTGCCGATCTCGGCAAGGTGATCGAACCGATCGTAAAAGGTGGATACTACCATGCCGGTCAGGTCTGCGTATCGACACAGCGCATCTACGTTCACAACGATATCGCCGACGATTTCACGCAACGCTTGGTCGCCCGCGTCAACACACTGCGCACGGCCGATCCGACCCTCGAGGATACCGAGGTCGGACCGCTGATATTGCCGCGCGAGGCCGACCGGGTCGCAGACTGGACCCGCGCGGCGGTGTCAGGCGGGGCGGTCCTCGCGACCGGAGGCGAACGCCTGTCAGAAACCACCCTGAGCCCGGCGGTGGTGCTGGAACCGGCCTATGACGCGAAGATGTCCATGCTGGAGGTCTTTGGCCCCATTGTCGCGGTCTATCGCTACGATGATCTCGACGACGCCATTCGCCGCGCCAACGCGCTGCCGACGGCCTTTCAGGCCAGCATCTTCGGACAGGACATCGACGTCGCCCTGCGCGCGGCCAACCGCCTTGATGCCTCGGCGGTCATGATCAATGATCCGACGGCCTTTCGGACCGACTGGATGCCTTTTGCGGGCCGCAGGGAATCCGGATACGGCACCGGTGGCATCCCTTTCACGATGCAAGACATGACACAGGAAAAGATGATCCTGATGCGCAAGAGTTAATGGAAAACAGCCCCAAAACAACGCTGCCCCAGGCGGCATGTTCACCGGCACGCAGGAGAGCCCGTCCTGCTTCCCCAATTATCTGCCCGTACGTTTGCACAATGACAGCGCTTCTGAAGCTGTTTGTGAGCGTCCGGTCAAGTTGCGCTTAGTCTGATCTGATCACGCATGGAGCAGTCTCATGGTTGAAGTCGTCGCCCGGTTCGTAGAAGGCAATATGATGCGGCATGTATCGACCATGTCGCTGACGTCGAGTATCGGCTTGATGGCGATTTTCGCCGTAGACCTTATCGACCTGTTCTTCATATCCATGCTTGGGCAGGATGCGCTTGCCGCAGCGGCCGGGTATGCCAGCGTGGTGATGTTCTTCGCGAGCGCGATCAATATCGGGCTTTCGATTGCGGCAGGCTCACTGGTGGCCAATTCGTTGGGAGCCGGCAAGAATCTTCCCGCACGTGAGCACGCGTTCAGTGCCAGCATATTCGCGATTGCCTTCGGACTTCTGATCCCGCTGTTGGCGCTGCCTAATCTGGGCTATCTGCTGGGGCTTCTCGGTGCCTCCGGTGAGGTGGCCGACCGCGCAGCGGATTATCTGTGGATTATCCTGCCGGCCACCGTCTTTTCCGGGTTGGGTATGACCACGGTGGCGGTTCTGCGGGCCTATGGAGACAGCAGGCGCGCGATGTTTCCGTCATTGATTGGGGCGATGGTCAACGGGGTGCTCGACCCGATCTTCATCTTCACGCTAGGGCTGGGCCTTGAAGGGGCAGCCTGGGCAACTGTTGCGGCAAGGTTCGCCACCATGCTGATGGCGCTGTGGCCAACCATCCGGCTTTACAATGGTTTCGCAATCCCGCGCATCGGTTGTTTCCTTTACGATATCCGCGAGGGCATGCAGATCGCGCTTCCAGCCATCTTGGCCACCGTCGCCACGCCGGTTGGCACCGCCATTGTCACCCGGGAGATGGCCAAATACGGGACCGATGCGGTGGCCGGCATGGCGGTAATCAACCGGATGTCTCCGGTCGTTTTTGCCGTGGTGCTTGCGCTTTCAGGTTCGATCGGGCCGATCATGGGACAGAATTTCGGGGCCGGGCGGAGGGACAGGGTGCGGGAAGCCTTCTACGACGCGGTCATCTTCTCGGCAATCTACGTCCTGGTCGTCTCGATCATCCTGTTCCTGTTTCGGGGCCAGATCGCCGATTTCTTTGGAGCCAAGGGCGAGGCACGGGAGCTGATCCTGCTGTTCTGCTGGCCATTGGCGCTGGCCAGTTTTTTCAATGCGGTGATCTTCGTGGCCAGCGCCTCGTTTAACAACCTCGGGCATCCAAGTTATGCGACTTGGGTAAACTGGGGACGCCAGACGCTGGGCACCCTGCCGCTGGTGGTGATCGGCGGGGCACTGTACGGGGCGACGGGGGTGCTCATTGGACAGGCGGTCGGCGGCATCATCTTTGCCTTGATCGCGGGATGGCTGAGCCTTTGGATGATCACCGAGCAGGCGCACCCGCTAAAGCAGCTGAAGTGTCGGTTCCAATTGCAACGGCGGATGCACGAGATGTATCAAGAGGTAGGGTGAACCGGGTTTCCCTGCGTGGGAAAATTGTCGGGGTCCTGCGCAAATTCCAGTTTCGCGCGCTCGTAGTCGCTTGGACTGCGAATGTCGATTGATGCCTTTGCGAATTTTTCGATGATTTGAGAGCAGGCTAAGGCTGGACCTATGTATGCTGCGGATCGCAGATAGAAAAACACCGCAAACAGGATAACGGTTTTCGGATAACATGTGCCTTTGAAAGCAACCATCGTGCTATCCAGCTATGGCTGCGGGCTGATCTTCTGACGCGATGCGCCCGCAGCACCAACAGCACCCTTAGGACCTTTGCGACAGAACCCTTGTGGCGGCTGTCAGTCCGCCGGAACCGACGCATGGCGCAGAACATCGCGAATATCAGTTTTGGACAAAAGACCGTCTTCAACAGCGATATCGGCCAGAGCCTTGCCCTCGGCGAGTGCCCGTTTGGCCATGGCCGAAACACGTGTATACCCCAGCTCTTTGAGGAAAACGGTTGAGACACCGAAGGATTGCGCGAGGTTGAGATAGCTGCGGTCCTCATCCACCTCCAGTCCGACGATGCAGCGCGCCGCAAAGCTATGGGCGGCGGCGGTGATCAACGCCATCTGCTCAAAGAGAGACAGGGCGATCAGCGGTTCGAAATGGTTGATCTCCATCTGGCTAGACTGCGCGGCGATGGCGATGGCGGCATCATGGCCATGCACGCGCATCCAGACCTGTTGGACGGTCATGGGGATCACCGGATTGACCTTGCCTGCCATGATGGATGAGCCGGGTTGCACAGGCGGCAATCGCAATTCGCCCAAACCCGACGCACCGTCGCTGCCAAGGATCACTAAATCCGCGGCAAGCTTGGCCATAATAGCGGAAAGATTACGAAGTTCTGCCGACAGGCGCACAAACCCGTCGGCGGCATGCATGGCATCGAATGAGTCCTCCGCCAAACGGATTTCCATGCCGAACACCTCTGAAAGAGCGGGAGCAATGGCGCGGCGATAGCCCGGAAATGCGCCAAGACCTGTCCCGATTGCGGTGCCGCCCATCGGGACAGTGCGCAAGGCATCAACCGCCACCCGCACCGCCGACAACGCGCGCGAAAGGGCGCTGGCGTGACCCGTGAAATACTGACCCCATGTCATCGGCTGCGCCGCCTGCATGCAGGTCCGCCCCGCGCGCAACATGTCCTTGGTTTCAAAGGCCTTGACGCGCAGTGCCGAAATCAAGGTTTCTATTTCTGCGGTAAGGGACGGCCCTGTCAGAACACAGGCCAGCTTCACCGCGGTCGGCAGGGCATCATTGGTGGACTGGCTGCAGTTGACGTGATCGTTGGGATTGACGCGCACATAGCATCCCGGCGTATCACCGAGGATCTGGCCTGCACGGTTTGCGATCACCTCATTGAAATTCATGTTGGTGGAAGTGCCACCAGACCCCTCCAAAAGGGGTGTGGGGAAATGCTCGACGTGACCGCCAGCCACGATCTCGTCACAGGCGGCGATGATGGCATCTGCCACGTCTGAGGCCAAAGCCCCCACCTCACGATTGGCCATTGCAGCCGCGCGTTTGACCAGCGCCATGGCGCGCATGAAATCGGGATAGGCCGAGAGAGGCAGGCCCATACCGGCAAAGTTTTCCAATGCGCGTGCGGTATTGGAGCCATAGAGCGTGCCATCAGGCAACTGGACGTCGCCAAGGCTGTCGGATTCAGTGCGATACGTCATGGGCGCCTACAGGATTTGAGCAAGGAATTGCTGTGTGCGGGGGTCTTGAGCATTGTCAAAGAAGGTCGCGGGTGGGCCGGATTCGACGATCACACCGCGATCCGTGAAGTAAATGCAATCTGCAATCTCGCGGGCAAAGCCCATTTCATGCGTGACGAGGATGCAGGTCATGCCATCCGCCGCAAGGTCCTTGATCGTCGTAAGCACCTCTTTCACGGTCTCGGGGTCAAGGGCTGCTGTCACCTCGTCAAACAGCATCACGTCGGGGTTCATGGCAAGCGACCGCGCGATTGCAACGCGCTGTTGTTGACCCCCGGACAACTCGCCGGGGTATGCGTCTTCCTTGCCGTTCAGACGAACCTTGGCAATCAGCGCCCGCGCGCGTTTTTCCACCTCGGCACGGCCTTGGTTGAGCACTTTAAGTGGTGCCATCATCACGTTTTGTAAGGCGGTCTTGTGCGGGAACAGGTTGTATTGCTGGAACACCATCCCGACCTTCTTTCGCAGGGCGAGTTTGTCCAGCTTTGGGTCGTTGACCTCTAACCCCTCAACGGTGATCGAGCCTGACTGAATGTCGTTCAGCGCATTGATGCAGCGGATCAGGGTCGATTTTCCAGAGCCCGACGGCCCGATGATGCAGACCACCTCGCCTTTCATCACGTCGAGCGAGATACCTCTGAGCACTTCGACAGCGCCAAAGGATTTGTGCACGTCTTTCAACGACACGATTGGCTGTTGGGGGGTCCAGGTCATGGAAGCCTCGCTCATAGTTTCACCGAGTATTTTCGTTCCAGAACGCGCGTCAAAGAGCTGATCGGGTAACAATAAAGGAAGAACCAAGACAGAATATAAAGGTACATCGGGATCAGGAGATCAGCGCGCCCTTCAGCACTCAGCGCAGCGCGCGTCAGGGCCATGACATCATCAACCCCTATGATGGACACCAGCGGCGTCGCCATCGTCAGGACCGCGTAAAGGTTCATCCAGGACGGCAGCACGCGCTTGACGGTTTGTGGAAGAATGATGTTCGTCAGGGTCATCCGGCGGCTGAACCCCAAGGATTCAGCAGATTCCCATTGGCCCGTCGGGATGGACAGGATCGCGCCCCGCATGAATTCCGACGTATAGGCCATGACGGGCAACGACAGGCCGATCACAGCCTTGATCCAGCCGGGGAACGGGATCTTCACGCCGAATATCTCGAACTGGAATGGGATCAGCAGGATGCAATAGAACAGAAGGACAAGCCAAGGCGAGTTGCGGAAGAACTGTGTGACAAGCCATGCAGACTGCCGTATCAGACGGATCTGCGACACCTGCAGAACACCCAGAAACACCCCCATAACCGTCCCGATCAGCATCGACAGAACGGAAATCAGGACGTTAAAGCCAAACCCTTTGGCCAAGGTGGGGGTCCATTCCAAAAGGATCGTGAGGATCGTGCGTTCGTCTGGCGTTGCAAGCTGGGCAAAGGCGGGACCAATCAGCACGGCGGCCAAGGCCAGCACAAGCGCTGTGAGCGTCCAGAGATTGAAGAGCCGATCCGCAAGCGGCAAGCCATCGGCGCGCAGGCGCATGGGCAGCATCACCGGCATGTGGCCGCGAACCTTGGGTTTCAGATGTGGGGAATACATGGTCATTCTCCGTATCCGGGGATGCGCAGCGCCTTTTCCCAGCGATGCAGGACCCAGACCAAAATGGCGACCAGACCCACATAGGACACCAGCAGAACGTTCATCATCTCGCGCACGTTCAGATCCTCGGACCAGATCTGCGCCGAGACATAGAGCAGTTCCGGCACGGCAATCGCATAGGCGAGTGTTGTGGTCTTTACGAGGTTCACCAGATTTGTCCCGAGCGCCGGCAAAGAGACGCGCACCGCCAGCGGCAGCACGATATCGGTATAGATTTGCAGGCGCGTATACCCGAGCGCTTCGGCGGCCTCTACCGTGGAACGCGGCACGGCCTCGACGCCTGCGCGAAAGATTTCCACGTTCAACGCGCCCGCAAACAGCGAGAGCGAAATGATGGCCCAGCCGAAATTGCTGATCAAAGGCTGCGGCAAACCATTGTCGCCGGTGATCCGGAGCACCGTGCCGATGGCAAAGTAAAAGAAATAGAGCTGCACCAATGGAGGTGTGTTGCGAAAAAACGCGACAAAGAGCCCGACAGCCACCCGCAATGTGCGGGACGGCGCACCTTGGACAGCGGCCCCCAGAACGCCGACAACGAGCGACAAAAAGATCGACACGACCGACAGCTTGATCGTCATCCAGAGGCCAGAAACATAGCGACCGCGATTGTACTCGTCACTGACCACGGCAAGGTTCAAGAACCAGTCGGGGCGCAGCCAGTCGATAAGGGGGTTAACAAAGTCCATCGGATCGGATCACCTCTGTCGCAGCGCAAAGAGATGCCCGGCAGAGACAGGCGCTGCCGGGCAGTTCATCAAGGACGGGTTATTTCAACCTGTCATGCTCTGCCTGAAGGAACGGGCTGGGTGCGATACCGTTTGCTGCGTTCCGTTCGATCAGATAGCCGGATTTGTGCCAATCGGTGACGATCTCGCTCATCAATTGACCATAGGGTTGGTCAAGCTCTTCCAGAGGGACGGCGATGGACCATGCTTGCGGGTCTTCGGTCGGGAAGGGCATTTCAAACTCGGCCCATTGCGCGTCAGAGGCCAGTTGCGATTCGATCCACGTATTGTCGTAGAGAAAGGCGATGCAGCTTCCGTTCAAGAGCGCCGCAGTCGCCTCTGGAATGCCTGCAAAAGCGACCAGATTGGGACCATAGAGTTGCGTGACGCGCTTGTTGTAATAAGAGCCTTGCAGCGCGCAGACGTCTGCACCTTTCAGGTCTTCCCAATTCTTGAGACCCGCAGCCTTGGGTGCCAGAACATTGGTGCCGCCAGCATAGTAATTCGGCTCGATCATGCCGATCACCTCACGCCGCTGTGCGTTGTCACCCATCGTTGCGATGATCAGGTTGATGCGCCCTTGTTGCAGGAATTCCATGCGGTTAGACGCGACCACCGGGACCAACTCGACGTCGACCCCCAGCCGCTCGGCGACATCCTTGGCCAGGTCGATTTCAAGACCCTGCAACTCGCCGTCAGAGGTCAGATAACCCCAAGGCTTGTAGTCCTGCTTGACGCCAACGACGATCTTTCCGGCATCCTTGATATCTTGAAGAGCGTCGGCCATGGCGGCGGTGCTGGTCAAGGTGGCCACAACGGCGGTCAGTGCAGCTTTAATGTAAGTCCTCATTCCACTCTCCTGTTGTCTGGTGCCAACACGTCTTGCGTGCTGCTTCGGAAGTGATGAAGTTTTGCCTCTGACGAGTCCAGAAAAAAATTGCATTTGTTACTTTTTACAAAGAAAAATTACACTTGCGCCAATTCAGTCTCCGCATAACACTGCGGGTGCCGAGGTGAGAGGTGTGCCGTTTATGAAAATTGACGAAAAGCTAACCCAAGCGTTGCCAAACCTGCCGCGCAAGTTGGCCGTCGCGGCCCGCTATGTGCTTGATAACCCAGAGCGGATTGCAGTGGATTCGATGCGCTCTGTGGCTCAGGCCTGCGGTGTGGCCGCGCCGACGATGCAACGACTTGCGCAACATATGGGATATGAGGGCTACGATGGGTTTCGACAGGACTTTCAGAAACTGTTGATGGGGCGCGGCTTTGGGGCGCGGGTTGACGCATTGCGCAGCACCTTTCAGAGCGACTCATTGGCTAAACTAGTCAGTCACATGACAGAGGCCGCTCAGAATAACATCTCAGAGGTTGCCGCGCATCTTGACCCAAAGGAGGTTGCGGCCTTTGTTGCCGCTGTCCGTCGCAGTGGGCGCACCTATGTGATTGGCGCAGGCTCCATGTATTGGGCGGCTGGTATGATCGAGGCAACCGGACGACTTGCGGTGCCCGATCTGGTGTCTTTGCCGGCAGGCACCGTGGCGGCGAGTGAGCGCATTTCGACAATCTCCAGTAGCGATACTGTGCTCGCACTCGGAATCGCGCCGTATTGCGCGCAGACAATTGACGCCATGCAATATGCACGTCGCGCGAGTGCGTCAGTTTATGCCATCACCGACAGGCCCAGTTCGCCATTGGCACCCTATGCTGACGGGCTCTTTCTGGCACCGACTGCAAGTCCGCATTACTTCCCGTCAGCCATCGCCGTGCAACTTGTCGCAGAAATTCTGTTGGCGGCCTGTGCCGCAGCCAGCGGTGACGCCTCACGGCATCGGCTTCGGCAATTGGATGAGATCCGACGCTCCAGCGGCGCATATCTCGACGAGTAGCGCAACGACCAATCTCGATACTGCGCCCCGGTCAAATTCCGTTTCGATCCTGATCCGCATCTCATCGTCAGCCGGATCAGGATTCACGCGAGCACGAGTTGCACGACCAGATCAAGGCTGCGCCAAGCTCGAACCGCCAGTTTCACGCATCAGACCTGTGTCGCGTCACCGGGCAAGCCGCTTGTGGCGCTCGGGTCATCAAGGTCATTCGGCAAGGCTCGACCCTTGAAGGCAAATAATGGGAAATAAAGCCTGATGGTTACGTAGCGTGTCCATGTTGCACTGCCTCGCCCCAGAGACGCGATTGCGCCATCAAATCGATCACCGGCGGCGGCCTCGCTTAATGTCACCAAGCCCGTGTTTACCCACGGCTTCTTGCCTGACGAAAGGCACCGGGTGCCTGTCCTGTCCACCGCCGGAAGCTTCTCGAAAAGCTACTGGCGTCGCGGTAGGCCAATACAAGTGCGATCGCGTCAACGCCAAGGCTTGTCTTGGTCAGATACCTAATCGCAATATCCTGTCGCGTCGCATCTAACTCTGCTTGAAAAGACGTCTTTTCCTGCCGCAGGCGGCGTTGCAGCGTGCTGCGGCTGATCCCAAGAGAGATGGCAACGTCTTCGGCACCTGTGCGCCCAGAGAGCATCAGATCGGCCAATGCTGCCCGCACCCGCGCGGCGGCGGGCAAAGGATCATTCTGGGCCGCCAGCTGAAGCTTCAGGTCTGCCTCTACATCCGCCCAAAGGGCGGGGTTTTCGGAAATGAACCGGCGCTTCGCGTCCTCAGGCGAAAAGGTGACAAAGGTTGTAGCCGACCGCTCGGGCATGATCCCCAGATGGCTCGCGATCTGTCGCCTTTCCTCTTCTGACCCGTCGAACCCCGCCGCAACCGGGCAAACAAAATGAGCGGTCGCCCCCCGAATGTTTTCCAGCATGCAGACAAGCTGCAAGGCCCCAAGGCTGGGTGGCATCGGACTATGGATGTCGACGCTGTCATACTCTGCGCGCAAGAGCTGGCCATCCCTGAACACCTGCATCCGGGTCGGCCCCAGCAGGGACTTGAACTGTGCCAGGCGCGTCAGGCCTGTTTCTAGGTTTGGGGCACAGGAAAGGGTGAAAAAAACCGGGATCACCGGACCTCGGGAAATCGCGACACCCAGGTAAGGAACGAAATCGCGACGGGGCGAGAGACGTGCAATAGTGTTCCAGGCCTCGAAATACTGGCCAGCCGTCACGCGCAATTCGCTGCGGTCCTGCGCAAGTTTGGCCAGACCTGCCGTCTCGAGCATCACCTGCGGATCGATGCCAAGGATCCGGCAAGACACGTCGGTTCCCATGAAAAGCGAATAGGTCTGTGGGCTGTCCATGGGCTTGGTCCTTGAGGAGTTGGCCATTTATGCCACGGGCGAAAGACCAAGACCATATCCGCAGGGCCGTCTGACCCGATTTGCCAGTGATTGACCACATCTGCATGTCGCTCTTGCTAAGTGCTGGATTTACACTCTCAGGGCGCGCGGTGTCACGCCACGTCCACGAACCGATTGGAGTGAAACATGCTACTCACGGTGAACGGTAAAAGTCATGATGTTGATTTACCATCTGACATGCCCCTTCTTTGGGTTTTGCGGGACGGGCTGAACGTAACGAGTGTGAAGTACGGATGTGGCATCGCGCTATGCGGTGCCTGTACGGTCCATATTGGCGGCGATGCCGTGCGCTCCTGTCAGGTGTCCTTGGGCGATGTCTGGGCAGACGTCACAACGATCGAGGGGCTAGGAAGGCCCGGCGCTCTGCATGCGGTGCAGGCGGCATGGATTGCGCATCAGGTGGCGCAATGCGGGTACTGCCAATCCGGCCAGATCATGCAGGCCGCCGATCTTCTGGCCCGCAATCCCGAGCCATCCGATGACGATATCGACGCCGCGATGTCGGGCAACCTGTGCCGCTGCGGGACCTACCCGCGCATCCGCGCCGCTGTCCACGCCGCGGCCAGCGCGATGCGGGAAGTTTAAGGGATGGGCCGCGCCAGAACCATCGCCCGCCGCAGTTTCCTGATCGGGTCCGCCGCCGTTCTGGGCGGGGTCGCCTTCGGGGCCTATTTCGTGTCCCGCCCGATCGCTAATCCCTTGCTCGACAGTCTGGCACAGGGCGAGGCCGCATTGACCCCTTTCGTCAAGATCACACCGCAAGGCATCACGTTGATCGTGCCGCGCGCCGATGTGGGCCAAGGCATCGCCTCGACCCAAGCCATGCTGATCGCCGAGGAGTTGGACATCGACCCGGCCACCGCCACGCTCGACCCCGGCCAGCCGCATCAGGCCTATTTCAACGGCGTCATCGCGGGTGAAAGCATGCCCTTCCCGGCATGGGAGCATGGGGCGGTGGCCAACACTGTGCGCGACGTGATGAGGAACGTCGCACGCCTGACGGGCTCTCAGTTCACCGGCGGCTCGTCATCGGTCGCCGATCTGCACGACACCCTGCGCCTCGCTGGTGCCACTGCCCGCGAAACCCTCAAGGCCGCCGCATCGGCGCGCACGGGCGTGCCTCGGGTCGACCTGCGGACCGAGGACGGGCAAGTTGTTTTGCCGGACGGCACTCGCATTCCCTACACCGAGCTTGCCGGCGAGGCGGCGGCCATCGCGCCTGTCGCCAATGTGACGCTGCGCCCTGCCTCCGACTGGACGCGCTTGGGCAAGCCCTATCAGCGCCTCGACATCGTCGCGAAATCAACCGGCACGCAGGATTATGGCATCGACGTGCTGCTGCCCGGCATGCTGCACGCCACTGTGCGCGCGAACCCAGGGCGTGGTGGGGCCATGGCGGGCTATAACGCCGATGCAGCGCTTGCGATGCAGGGCGTGCGCGCGGTTGTTGAGGTTAACGAGGGGTTGGCGGTCATTGCCGACAACACTTGGTTCGCGTTTCAGGCGGCGCAGGCGCTAGAGGTCGATTGGCTGCCCCCCGACTATCCCGCCAGTTCCGCCGAGATGTGGCAGGCGCTGGCGGCTGCCCGTACGGACGCGTTCCGCAACAGCCGCCTGCGGGACGACGGCGATGTCGAGGCGGCGCTCGCCGGGGCCACCGTGATCGAGGCGGAATACCGCACGCCCTTTCTCGCCCATGCCGCGCTCGAGCCACTTAGCGCCACGGTACTGGTCGAAGCGGACAGTGTGCAGATCTGGACTGCAACGCAGATCCCCGCCGTGGTGCGCGATGCGGCGGTCGCGCTGACCGGCCTCGATCCGTCGCAGGTCACTCTTCATGCCCTGCCCGCAGGCGGCAGTTTCGGTCGCAGGCTCGACCATGACTATGTGGTGCAGGCAATCCAGATCGCCGCCACCATGCCGGGCACGCCGATCAAGACCACCTGGAGCCGGGAGGAGGATATGACGCATGACTATCCCCGCCCGCTCCACATGGCCGTCGGTCGGGGCGCAGTGGGCAATGGCAGGGTGCTGGCCTATGACCTCGACAGCGTCAGCCCCTCGCTCATCTCGTCCTGGTTTGGGCGCATCTTCATCGTGCCGCCGGGGCCCGACACGATGCTGGTCTGGGGGGCCTTCGACCAACCCTATGCCATCCCTAACTATCGCGTCACCGGCTATGCTGCGCCGCAGATGATACCGGTCGGGTCTTGGCGTTCGCCCGGGGCCTGCTCCAATACCTTCTTTCACGAAAGTTTCCTGTCCGAATTGATCCATGCCGCCGGTGCCGATCCCTTGGAGGAACGCCTGCGCCTGATGTCCGATCCCGATAGCCGCCGCGTGCTCGAGGCGGTGGGCGAAATGGCGAACTGGGCGGGCACTGATATCGGGCCGGGGCGCGGGCGCGGCATCGCCTTTGCCCATACCCACGGCGTGCCCGTGGCCGAGGTTATTGACGTGACCCTGACGGACCGTGGCATCCGCATCGACGAGGTTTGGATCGCCGCCGATTGCGGCACCATCTTCGACCCCGCGAACGCCGAGGCGCAATTGACCGGGGCGGCGATCTTTGGCCTTGGCCACGCGATGAATTGCGAACTCACCTACGAGAACCACGCCGTGCAGCAGACCAATTTCGATGCCTTCGAGGGAATGCGCCTGCACCAGACGCCGCGTTTTCATACGCAGCTTTTGGGCCGCGCCAAGCGGGTGAGCGGCTTGGGCGAGCCCGCGACCGCGCCCGCCGCCCCCGCCCTCGCCGATGCAATCTTTGCCGCAACCGGTCGGCGCTTGCGCGAAATGCCGTTCAGCAAATTCATCAGTTTCGCATGAGAGCGCTTATGCCGTTGAAGTGGCACCTGCATGCCTGCTGCGCATTCTGACGGCCCCAACTCTGACTCCAGATCAAATAACGCGCGGGACAGTCCCGCCTGACGCGAACGAAAAGGAAAGCCCATGGACGAAATCACCTATCCCCAAGGCAGCACAGCGCTTCTTTGCGTCGATCCCTATAACGATTTCCTCGCCGAGGATGGCAAGATGTGGCCCGCCCTCAGCGAGGTCTCCAGAGCAGTTGATCTTCATGCCAACCTGATCAAGATCCGCGCGGCCGTGCGAGAGGCCGGACATCCGATCTTCATCCTGCCCCATCACCGCCACCGCGCCGGCGATTTCGAGGGATGGGCACACCTGACGCCGTTTCAGGCGGCGGCGCATGAGCACCAGATGTTCGCCGAGGGAAGCAGGGGCGGTGACTGGTACGAGGGGTTCGGCCCCGACCACGGCGATATTCTCGTCAAGGAACACTGGGGCGCGTCCAGCTTTGCCAATACCGACCTCGATGTGCAGTTGCGCCAACGCGGGATCACCCATGTCATCTTTATCGGGGCGATCGCCAATACCTGCACCGAAGCGTCAGCCCGATATGCGGCCGAACTTGGCTATCATGTGACCCTTGTTCGCGACGCAACGGCGGCCTTGTCCCCCGATGCGCTGCATGCCGCGCATGAGATCAATGGCCCAACCTATGCCCACGCCATTCTCACCACGGCAGAGGTGGTGTGGAAACTGCGTTCACGGGCATAGACATCATCCGCTTTGATCAGGCTGGCAAGATAGCGGACCTTGTGGTGATGATCCGCCCGATAGCTGCCATCATAAAGCTGGGCGAAGAAGCCGCGCGCCGCAGGGCAACCGCGAACCAAGCTGCTCAAGACCAGAGCGCCGAATAGGGTGTTTGAACCGTCGAGATTGCGAGCGTTTCACGAGGCCATGAATAGATTGTTTGGCAAGATATGCTTGGTGATCCTCTTGGTGATCAAAGCGCGCAATCCGACGAAAGACTTTGTTTTCTTTAATGGACTTACCCATGCCAAACAGAAATCTTTGCGCTCACCGGGACAAGCTCGGGTATGTACCCTCGGCCGATTTGGAGCGGCGAGACCAACACTCTCGATCTTCACACGATCGGCGCCGTTCTTGATATCAGCCTTGGCCAGTCAGACCTTGTCCGATAGGCTTGGGCTGCTTCATTTGCCTATTTCAGATCACATTTGAATTGTGTTCTGATGGGGCACGGAACTTAGCATCTGGAACGGCTCATTTTCGGGCGGCGATCCAACAATCAATCGGAAGCCCTATGGCCGAAGCACGCGCGGTTTTTCTAGAGGGGAACCTCTTTCGCCATATCACGGTGATGGCGCTGACCTCGTCGGTGGGTCTGATGGCGGTCTTCGCGGTCGACTTCATCGACATGGTCTTTATCGCGATGCTGGGCAACGCGGAACTGGCGGCGGCGGTGGGCTACGCGGGCGCGATCCTGTTCTTCACCACCTCCTTTGGCATCGGCATGGCGATTGCGGCGGGCGCACTGGTGGCCCGGGCGCTGGGACAGGGCGACGCCGAGTTGGCCCGCGCGCAGGCGGCGGCATCGCTTGTCTGGGGTGTGGTTTTTGGCGCGGTCTTCGCGGCGACGGTCTGGCTGAACCTTGCGGGGCTGGCGGCGCTGATGGGGGCTACGGGCGAGACGCTGGATCTCGCGGTGCATTACCTGCAAATCATCGTGCCCAGCCTGCCCTTTCTGATCGTCGGCATGGTGGGCGGTGCGATCCTGCGCGCCCATGGCGACGCGCGCCGCGCGATGATGGCGACGATCTGGGGGGCGCTGGTCAATGCGGTGCTGGACCCGATCCTGATCTTCGGCCTTGGGCTCGACCTGACATGTGCTGCACTGGCCAGCGTGGCGGCGCGGCTGGTGATCGCGGGCACAGCGCTGATCCCGATCTTTCGCCATCACGGTGGGCTGGTGCGGCCCGGTCTGCCAGAGATGTCCATCGCCTTCGTGCCTATCGTGACCATCGCCGCCCCGGCGATCCTGACCCAATTGGCGACGCCGGTGGGACAGGCCGTCGTCACCCGCGCCATGGCGGGCTTCGGCGAAGCGGCGGTTGCAGGCATGGCCATCGTGGGCCGGATGACGCCGGTGGCCTTCGGCGTGATCTTTGCGCTGTCGGGGGCCATCGGGCCGGTGATCGGCCAGAACTTTGGCGCGGGGCGGATGGACCGGGTCCGGCAGGCCTACCGCGATGGGCTGCTCTTCTGCGCCCTCTTCACCCTTGCGATGACGGCGCTCCTGTTTGCCTTGCGCGGGCCCATCATTGCGCTATTCGGGGCTGAGGGGGTGACGCGCGACCTGATCCTCTTGTTCTGCGGACCGCTTGCGCTGGCATTCTTCTTCAACGGGGTGATCTTTGTCTCGAACGCAGCCTTCAACAACATGGGTCACCCGTTCCGCTCTACCTGGATCAACTGGGGGCGGCACACGCTGGGCACCGTGCCGTTGGTTCTTGCAGGCGGCGCGCTGTTTGGCGCGTCGGGGGTGCTGATCGGGCAAGCGGTGGGCGGCGTGATCTTTGCCGGTGTGGCGGCGCTGATGGTGCGGCGGATGATGGACGGCAAGGCAGGTGCGCCGCCCCCGGAAAAGCCGTTCGACCGGCAGGCGCGGCTGATGAGCCTGATGCACAGGCGCCGGTGACCGTGCGGGGTGGCGATTTCAATGGGGTAACCAGTTTCGATCATCCGTGATAGGTATGTTGGCGAAAATGGCCCAGCCGCTGCCGCACGACGCGTCCCAAGACCGATGCCAATCAGTCTGATCGCCCCCTGCCACCCGACAGATTGCCTTTTGCCAGACAGCTACATTCCACACATCGCACGGGGGGCAGCGGGCCCGCGACCATCAAGCCTATGTTTTCGCTAAGCAGGCATGCATCTGAACTTGGCCCCCTCTGCCCGCCAACCGAAATGCCCGCAACGCTGCACAGGCGGCTGGCGCGGTGCTTGCCTCGCACGGAGCGTAAAGCCGCGCGCAGAAGTTGGATGAATAGGGGTATGAGCAGAGAACGCATGGGGCTTTATCCATGCAAAACAACGTCCTAAATCATAATCATGGTGCCCGCGGCCGGACTCGAACCGGCACGGCCATACGGCCGGGAGATTTTAAGTCTCATGTGTCTACCATTCCACCACGCGGGCACGAGGGGCGCGGGCGGACAATATCCGCTTTGACGGAGGTGTAAAGCCATAGCCGGGGCTACGCCACGGATCAGATCACATCCGAGAGCGCATTTTCCTTGACCGCCTGCATCGCCACATAGGTCGAGGTATTGGCCAGATGCGGCAGGGTCGAGATATGTTCGGCAAGCACCCGGCGATAATCAGCCATGCTCTGCGTGCGAATTTTCATAAGGTAGTCGAAATTGCCTGCAATGAGATGCACTTGCTCGATCTCGGGGATTTTCGACACGGCGGCGTTGAATTCTGCCAGGGCCGCTTCTCGGGTGTCGTGCAGGCGCACTTCGACAAAGCTCACGTGGTCGAGGCCGAGGCGGATGGGATCAAAAAGCGCGCGGTAGCCGGTGATGACGCCATCGCGCTCGAGCCGCCTGAGCCGCGCTTGGGTGGGGGATTTCGACAGACCGATCTCGCGTGCCAGCTCTGTGACGCTGATCCGGCCGTCCCCTGCCAGAACTCGCAGAATCGCCCGGTCAAAGCGGTCGAGGTCAAGCTGTTCGTTTTGATCCATCATATGCTCCAAATTCAAACCATCCGACCTGAGATTTCATTCTAATCAGGAAAAGTCACTGGTTCAATGATGCTATGATATGCCATCCAACCATGGGGATCCGCATGCCATACGACACCGATATTCGCCGCGCCATCGAGTTTGCCACCTATGCAGATGAGAGCGAGACATTGGCACGCCTGACCGCTGCCGCAAACCTCTCCGAGGCAGACCGGGCGCGGATCTGCGCGCGCGGTGCCGCGCTTGTGCGGTCCATCCGCGGGCAATCGAGCCCCGGTCTTATGGAGGTGTTTCTGGCGGAATATGGTCTCTCGACCGATGAGGGCATCGCGCTCATGTGTCTGGCAGAGGCGCTTTTGCGCGTGCCCGATGCCGACACGATCGACGCCCTGATCGAGGACAAGATCGCGCCATCGGACTGGGGCAAGCATATGGGCCATTCCACCTCGCCGCTGGTCAATGCCTCGACCTGGGCGTTGATGCTGACCGGCAAGGTGCTCAAGGATGAAAAACCCGGCCCCGTGGGCCATCTGCGCGGGGCCATCAAGCGGCTGGGCGAGCCGGTGATCCGCACTGCCGTGGGCCGCGCGATGAAGGAGATGGGCCGCCAGTTCGTGCTGGGCGAGACCATTCAAGGGGCCATGGACCGCGCGGCGGGGATGGAAAAGAAGGGCTACAGCTATTCCTATGACATGCTGGGCGAGGCGGCGCGCACCGATGCCGACGCGACCCGCTATCACCTCAGCTATTCCCGCGCCATCACCGCGATTGCCAATGCCTGCACGCAGGCCGACATTCGCAGCAATCCCGGCATTTCTGTAAAGCTCTCAGCGCTGCATCCGCGCTATGAGCTGGCGCAGCGCGAACAGGTCATGGCGGTTCTGGTGCCGCGTCTGCGCAGCCTGGCACTCTTGGCGAAATCGGCCAAGATGGGCCTCAACATCGACGCCGAAGAGGCCGATCGCCTGTCGCTCTCGCTAGACGTGATCGAGACGGTGCTGGAAGAGCCCGCGCTTGCCGGATGGGACGGGTTTGGCGTGGTGGTGCAGGCCTATGGCCAACGCGCCAGCCATGTGATCGACTTTCTCTATGATCTGGCCACGCGGCTTGACCGCAAGATCATGGTGCGTCTGGTCAAAGGCGCCTATTGGGATACCGAAATCAAGCGCGCGCAGGTGGCGGGGATCGACGGGTTTCCGGTCTTTACCTCCAAGGCCGCAACGGATGTGAGCTATATTGCCAATGCGCGCAAGCTTTTGTCGATGACCGACCGCATCTATCCGCAATTCGCAACCCATAACGCCCATACCGCCGCCGCCATTCTCGATATGGGCAGCGACAAGGGTGCGTTTGAGTTTCAGCGCCTGCATGGCATGGGCGAGGCGCTGCATGACATCATCCTCAAGGCCGAAGGCACCCGCTGCCGCATCTATGCGCCGGTCGGCGCGCATCGTGATCTCTTAGCCTATCTGGTGCGGCGACTGCTGGAAAACGGGGCGAATTCAAGCTTTGTGAACCAGATCGTCAACGAAGACGTGGCCCCCGAAGAGGTTGCCCGCGATCCTTTTGTGGCCGTGAACGATCCGCAGCCACACCTGCCCAAGGGGCCGGACCTGTTTCAGCCCGAGCGGCCCAATTCGCGCGGCTTTGACCTGCGCCATCAACCGACGCTGGACCGGATTGAGGCGGCGCGCGCGCCCTTTGCGCAGCATCGCTGGGAGGCGGCACCGCTGATCGCGGGCACGGCTGCACCGCAAACCCCCGAAACAGTCGGGAACCCGGCAGATCCCGCAGACACGCCGGGCACCGTGGCCTGGGCCAGCAAGGCCGATATCGAGGCGGCGCTGGCCGCTACAGCGCCATGGAACGCGCCCGCCAGCGCGCGCGGCGTGATTCTGAACCGCGTGGCGGACCTCTATGAGGAAAATTACGGCGAGATTTTCGCGCTCTTGGCCCGTGAGGCCGGGAAATCCATCCCAGATGCCGTGGCCGAATTGCGTGAGGCGGTGGATTTCCTGCGCTACTACGCCGCCAATGCCCCCGAAGCGGCCCCTGTCGGCACCTTTACCTGTATCAGCCCGTGGAATTTCCCGCTGGCCATTTTTACAGGCCAGATCGCGGCAGCACTGGCCGCTGGCAATGCCGTGTTGTCGAAACCTGCCGAGCAGACGCCGCTCATCGCGCATTTGGCCGTGAGCCTTATGCACAAGGCGGGTGTGCCCGCCACGGCGCTGCAACTGTTGCCCGGTGCGAGCGATGTGGGGGCAGCACTTACCTCTGACGCGCGTGTGGGCGGTGTGGCCTTTACCGGCTCGACCGAAACCGCGCTGAAAATCCGCGCGGCCATGGCCAAGCATCTGGCCCCCGGTGCGCCGCTCATCGCGGAAACCGGCGGCATGAACGCGATGATCGTAGACAGCACCGCGCTGCCCGAACAGGCCGTGCAGGCGATTGTCGAAAGCGCGTTCCAATCGGCCGGTCAACGCTGTTCCGCGCTGCGCTGCCTTTATGTGCAAGACGACATCGCGCCACATTTCCTAGAGATGCTGACCGGCGCGATGGATGCGCTGAGCGTTGGCAATCCGTGGCACCTCAGCACCGATTGCGGGCCGGTGATTGATGAAGAGGCACGCGCCGGAATTGCCGCGCATATCCAGACTGCACGCGCCGAAGGACGGCTGCTGCACGAGCTGAAAACCCCGAACGCAGGCACCTATATTGCCCCCACGCTGATCAAGGTTGGCGGAATTGGCGAGATTGAGCGCGAAATCTTTGGGCCCGTCCTGCATGTGGCCACGTTCAAATCAGGCGATCTTGACCGGGTGATCGGTGCGATCAACGCCACCGGCTATGGCCTGACCTTTGGCCTGATGACGCGGATCGACGACCGCGTGCAGCATGTGACCGAGGCGGTGCATGCGGGCAATATCTATGTCAACCGCAACCAGATCGGCGCCATCGTCGGCAGCCAACCCTTTGGTGGCGAAGGCATGTCGGGCACCGGGCCCAAGGCGGGCGGGCCGCATTACCTCACGCGCTTTACGGCGCGCGCAGCACCGGAACAGGGCGAAAAGTGGACCGAGGCCATGTCGGCCAATGCCGCGCAAAAGGCGCTTGATGCGGCCAATGCCGCCGCCCGCGCGCCGCGCGCCGCCCTTGTTCTACCGGGGCCGACGGGGGAATCGAACCGCCTGACCAGCCATGTCCGCCCTGCACTTCTTTGCATGGGGCCGGGGGCGGATCTGGCGGCGGCGCAGGCCCGCGCGGTTGAGGGGCTGGGCGGGGTGGCTGTGATCGCCACGGGCCGCGTTGACCCCGAGGCGCTTGTGACCATGGGCGGCCTCTCTGGCGTGATCTGGTGGGGATGCGAAAGCGAGGCGCGCGCCTATGCCGGGGCCATGGCGCGGCGCGCAGGTCCGATCCTGCCGCTTATCACCGGGTTGCCCGATACCGGCCATGCGCTCCACGAACGGCATGTCTGCGTGGATACCACTGCGGCGGGGGGCAATGCGGCGCTTTTGAGCGGGATGTCCTGAGCCTCGGGTGGATCAGGACAAAAGCATCCACACGGCCACGGCCCCGAGGGTCACGCCGAAAGCTGTGTTCAGGGCCCGCGCGCTTCCAGCGCGGGCAAAAAGCTGGCCCAATCTCGCGCCCATCACGGTCCACAGGGTAAAGGCCACCAGGTTGTTAAGCGTAAAAAGCGTGGTGATACCCAGAACCAACACTGTCCGGTTGGTGTCCGAAACGCTCAGGAATTGTGTGAACATCAACGCGATGATCACATAGGCCTTGGGGTTGAGGAGCAAGAGCACCGCCCCATCCCGAAACGAGGCCGGGCGTGCCTCAAACGCGCTGTCGCGGGCCCCGGCACGCAGCAAACCCCAAGCGATCCAGAAAACGTAAAGCGCACCCGCGAGTTTGAGCAATACGAAGACCCCCGGCGCAGCCTCAAGCGCGCCGACAAAGCCGAAACCTATGGCCGCGGCCACCAGCCATGTGGCGATGTGATACCCAAAGCTTGCTGGAAACGTCGCCCGAATCCCAAAGCGCGCGCCATTGGCAGCGAAAAAGAGATTGCCGGGACCGGGACTATAGGCCAGCGGCAAAAGAAAAAGCACTAGGGCAAATGCAAGCTGGGTCATCGGCATCTCCTATGGATGGAACAACTTTGCGCACCGTTCCCGATATTGGGCGACCCGGTTCATGCGCAAATCGTGGCGGCGGGTGCAATCAGCGGCTTTCCGTCCCCCGTGATCCGCGCTAGCTTTCGCGCATGTTTCCAATCCGCGATCATAATCCTTCGGGGCGCACACCCTATGTCACCTACGGGCTGATTGCGCTCAACGTGTTGATATTCTTGGCCTATTGGCCGCTCTTCTCAGATCAGCGCGCGCTCAATGTCTTTTTCTACGACTGGGCGATGATCCCCGCCAAAGTCACGCAAATCGGTGACTTCACCGGGCTTGTGACCTCGATGTTCCTGCACGGAGGGGTGTTGCATCTGGCGGGCAACATGCTGTTTCTGTGGATATTTGGCGACAATATGGAGGACCGGATGGGGCATTTGCCCTATCTTGTTTTCTACATTGCCACTGGCGTTGCGGCGGGGCTGGCACAGATCTTGGATAGTCCGGGGTCAATGGTGCCCACCGTGGGGGCCTCTGGGGCGATTGCCGGGGTGATGGGGGGGTATCTCTTGCTCTTTCCGCGCGCGCGGGTCGATATCTTGCTGATCTTCATCGTCTTTTTCCGTGTCATCACGATCCCGGCGGCGATTTTGCTGGTGCTTTGGTTTGCCATTCAGGTGATGGCTGGCATCGGCAGCGATCCCGATATGGGAGGGGTCGCCTATTGGGCGCATGCGGGTGGCTTCGTGGCGGGCGTCGTTCTGCCCCTGCCGATATTTCTGCGGCTGGGCGGCCCGCTTTTCTGGCGGGCGACAGCAGGCACCCCGCCCAATCCAGAGGCTGACTTCCGCTTTCGCCGCAGTTCCATTCCAGCCGTGAGAAAACGCCGATGAATACCCCCCTCAAAGTAACCTGCCACTGTGGCGCGGTTGAGCTCCGCGTGACGCTCTCGGACGGGCTCGAGACTGCGCGGCGGTGCGATTGCTCGTTCTGCCGCAGGCGTGGGGCAGCAGCGGTGTCGGCCCCTTTGGACAAGGTCGAGGTGGTCCGGGGTGCGGATAATCTGACGCTTTATCAATGGGGCACAGGCACGGCCAAGCACTATTTCTGCAAGACCTGTGGGATCTACACGCATCATCAGCGCCGCTCGGACCCGAATGAATATGGCATCAATCTTGGGGCTATTGAAGGCGTCAATCCGCGTGATCTGGATCCGATCGGTTGGGTGGACGGGGTCAACCATCCATCAGATCGCTGACCCGGCGTATCAGGGGGCCGACAAAACCCATATGCCGTCCATGAGGCAGCGTTTGGTCCGTAGCCCGCGGGCGGGTTCAGCCCCCTTGGGCCTGAAGCGATGCGCAAGCGTGACACAAGCGCCATCCACCGAGATGATCCGCACCACACCATCGGCGCGCGTGTTGGGGTTTTTCCAACTCACCTCATCGCCGACTTTTCCGCGCCCTTCCGAGTAAAGACTGGCCGCACTGCGCATCATGATGTTGACATCGCCTTGCACCATTCCAGAGCGGTCCAAATCGCGGAGAATGGCATTAGCCGAAGCTGGGGCTGCCCCCATGAAGACCATGATACCAATGGCAACAGCGTGCGCGAAATTTCTTTTGTGGATCATAGATCACCTTCCCCGAGTGGTTACGCCAATGGTGGAAAGGTAGGTGGCACCCCTCAGGGCGTCAACACAAAGCCCGCCTCAGCCCCGGATCACGCCCGCGAACTTGTCAAAGATCGCCTCGTTGCCGCAGATCACCTCGCCATCGGCCAGAATATTGCCGCCAGAGCGCAGCGGTTCGACAAAGCCGCCCGCCTCGCGCACGATGATCACCCCTGCTGCCAGATCCCAGGCGTTCAAACGCCGTTCCCAGAACCCCTCATAGCGCCCTGCCGCGACATAGGCCATGTCGAGCGCTGCTGATCCCCAGCGGCGCACGCCCGCGCAGGTGGGCATCAGCCGTGCCAAATCCTGCAAGGTTTCTGGCAGGTCGGCCCGCCCGCCAAAAGGCAGGCCCGTGGCAAAAATCGACTCGATCATCTTGCTGCGCCCCGAGACACGCAAGCGGCTCTCGTTCATCCAGGCACCTGCACCTTTTTCGGCAAAGAACGCCTCGTCCTTGCTGGCGTCATAGATCACACCTGCCACGACCTCGCCCTTGTGTTCGAGGGCAATTGAGACAGCCCAATGCGGCAGGCCGTGAAGGAAGTTGGTGGTTCCGTCCAGCGGGTCGACAATCCAGCGACGGGTGGGGTCCTGCCCCTCTTCCTCGCCGCCCTCTTCGGCCAGCCAGCCATAGGTCGGACGCGCGCCCATCAACTCGGTCTTGAGGATCTTTTCCGCAGCAATATCGGCGCGGCTTACGAAATCGCCCGCGCCCTTCATGCTGACCTGAAGGTTCTCGACCTCGCGGAAATCCTTGGCCAGTGCCCGCCCCGCTTTGCGCGCGGCCTTGAGCATGACGTTGAGATTGGCACTACCTACCATTGCAAGGGCTCCTTTTGGGTCAGGCCGGGGCTATACGCCGCGCATCCGCAACAGACAAGGCCCGATCAGGTAAAGCGGTTGTCACGCGGAAAGCCGCGCGGGGCCATGCGCCCCGATCCCGCGCGCTTGCCCAACCATTCCTCAAGATTGCTTTCGGTGCGGGTGCGCCCCGCCGGGTCGCGCCATGTGAGACCGTCTGCCAGATTGAAGGTGGTGGCGTCGGACAGCCCGCCGTCCTTGTATTTCTGGAGCCGCACACCCTTGCCGCGCCCAAGTTCGGGCAATTCATCCAGAGCAAAGACCAGAACCTTGCGGTTATCGCCCACGCAGGCCACGTGATCGCCGGTCACCGGGCGGCAGACCAGCGCGCGGGCGGGTTCTTTGAGGTTCAGCACCTGTTTGCCGCTGCGGGTCTGGGCGATCACCTCTTCCTCGGGCACGATAAAACCGTCGCCCGCATCAGAGGCAACCAGCAATTTGCGCCCCGGTTTATGGATAAGCAGATCGACGATGCCCGCCTCATTGGGCAGATCGACCATCAGGCGCAGCGGCTCGCCCATGCCGCGCCCGCCGGGCAGGTTGGAGGCGCTCAGCGTATAGAACCGGCCATTGCTGCCAAAGACCAGAATCCGGTCGGTGGTTTCGGCGTGGAACATGAAGCGGGGGCCATCGCCATCCTTGAATTTCAACTCGCGGCTCAGATCGAGATGCCCGGTCATGGCCCTGATCCAACCCATCTGGCTGCACACCACCGTGATCGGTTCACGGTCGATCATTGCCTCAAGCGGCACCTCTTCGACGCTGCCTGCCTCGGCGAATTGCGTGCGACGTGCGCCGATGGGATGGGTCTTGCCAAAGGTCTTTTTGACTTCTTTCAGTTGATCGGCCACCGCCGCCCATTGCAGGGAGACATCGTCGAGCAGATCCTCAAGCCCTGCACGTTCCGCCATCAATGCGTCGCGCTCTGCGCGCAACTCCATTTCTTCCAGACGCCGCAAGGACCGCAGGCGCATGTTCAGGATTGCCTCGGCCTGCACCTCGGTTAGCCCGGCCTCTGCAGTGGGTGGAGGCGGTACATAGTCCGCCTCGGACATCGCACGCGGCACGGTGCGACCCCAATCCTCGCGCATCAGCGCCGCCTTGGGGTCCTCGTCATAGCGGATGATGTCGATCACCCGATCAAGATTGAGGAAGGCGATAATCAGCCCTTCCAGCACCTCTAGCCGGTGGTCGATCTTTTCCATCCGGTGCACAGAGCGGCGCAACAGCACCTGCTGCCGGAAATCGAGGAAGGCGCGCAGCACCTCTTTGAGCGAGCACACCTTGGGCGTTACGCCATCAATCAAGACGTTCATATTGAGCGAGAACCGCAATTCCAATTCGGAATTGCGATACATCATGCCCATCAACACCTCGGGATCGACATTCTTGGATCGTGGTTCCAGCACCAGACGCACGTCATCGGCGCTCTCGTCGCGCACATCGGCAAGGATCGGCACCTTGCGGGTCTGGATCAGTTCGGCAATCCGCTCGATCAGCTTGGATTTCTGCACCTGATAGGGAATTTCAGTAACGACAATCTGCCATTGACCGCGCCCCAGATCCTCCAACTCCCATTTACAGCGCAGACGGAACGCGCCACGCCCGGTCAGATAGGCCTGTGCGATGCTCTCGGGCGGCTCGACGATGACACCGCCGGTGGGGAAATCGGGGCCGGGGATATACTGCAGTAGCGTGTCGTCGCGGGCATCGGGCGACTTGATCAGATGCAGGCAGGCATCAATCAATTCGGCGATGTTATGCGGTGGAATATTGGTCGCCATACCGACGGCAATGCCCGAAGAGCCATTGGCCAGCAGGTTCGGAAAGGACGCCGGAAGCACAACCGGCTCGCGCAGGGTGCCGTCGTAATTGTCACGGAAATCGACGGCATCTTCGGCCAGACCATCCAGCAGCGCCTCGGCGAAGGCGGTCATCCGCGCCTCGGTATACCGGCTTGCGGCGGGATTATCGCCGTCGATATTGCCGAAATTGCCCTGCCCATCCACCAGCGGATAGCGCACCGCGAAATCCTGTGCGAGACGCGCCATCGCATCGTAGATCGCTGCGTCACCATGCGGGTGATAATTGCCCATCACGTCGCCGGAAATCTTGGCGGATTTGCGGAATCCCCCCGAACTGGACAGGCGCAACTCGCGCATGGCGTAAAGAATGCGGCGATGAACTGGCTTCAACCCATCGCGCGCATCGGGCAGCGCGCGATGCATTATGGTCGACAGCGCATAGGTCAAATAGCGCTCGCCAATCGCACGGCGGAGCGGCTCTGACACAGCCTCGGGCTGCATATTGGGGTCGTCCAACAAATCACTCATGGATATGGTGATAGCCCTGCCACCCTGCGGCGTAAAGCATCCAGAGGCCACAGGTTTCAATCTTTTCCGATTTCCCCTCATGCGACGGCACGAATCGGATATACTGCGGGCGCTGCCAAGCACTTTAAACTGTCGTATGGTACTGGGGGGATGCGCAATGTGGCGCTTTATTCTTGTGAGCTTTGCTTTTCTGGGATGGTCTTTTTATGAATTGAGCGGTGGGGCTGATTATCGCCCGTCGGCCAATTCCATTCAGGCGCGTGCCCTTCTTGACACTCAACGGCCGCAGGCCCGGCCCTTGCGTGTGAATGCGATCGAACTGGCGCAGGATGGCACGCCCCGGCAGGATGCCGAAGTCACGCGCACCATCACCTCGCTGCATGATCTGGGCCTCAGCATGGGTGATAAAGTGGTGCTGACGCTGGCCTCTGCCGAAGGGGACCCAACACCTGATCCCATTTCCCTCAACCTGCCGACCGTGCGTGTGGCAACGCCCACCGCCCTGCCCGACACGCCAGAGGTGGCCCAGCCCGTGCAAGCGGTTGCACTGGACGGTGAGACGCTGGCCGCGGCCTCTGACCTGCGCCGGGTTTCGGGACATTCGGTCAATCTACGCACCGGCCCCGGCACCGGTTTCGGTCGCGTGGCCAGCCTGAAGCATGGCACCGAAGTGATCGTGCTGAGCGACCCCGGTGAAGGCTGGATCAAGCTGCGCGTGGTCGAGACCGGGCGCATCGGCTGGATGGCAGAGACGCTGCTTACGCTGGCCTCTGACTAACTCTTGCATCGCGGCGCGGCGCACGCCACAAGGTCGGTCATGACAGAGCGCTCCATCCTGATCACCGGCTGTTCCTCGGGCATCGGCTATAACGCCGCACACGGGTTGCGCGCGCGCGGCTGGCGCGTCTTTGCCGCCTGCCGCAAAGAGGCCGATTGCGAGCGGCTGCGCGCCGAAGGGTTCGACAGCCCGCGCATTGATTACACCGACGAGGTCAGTATTGAGCAGGCCGTGGCCGAGGTGCTGGCCGCCACCGGTGGGCGGCTGGATGCGCTCTTCAACAATGGGGCCTATGCCTGTCCGGGGTTGGTCGAGGATTTGCCGCGCGGCGCACTGCGCGAGATTTTCGAAAGCAACTTTTTTGGCTGGCATGACCTGACACGACAGGTGATCCCCGCCATGCGCGCGCAGGGGCACGGCCGTATCGTGCAATGCTCGTCGGTATTGGGTCTGGTTACACTCGGCTGGCGTGGGGCCTATGTCAGCACCAAATTCGCCCTCGAGGGGCTGACCGATACGCTGCGGATCGAAATGCGCGACAGTGGAATTCATGTCTGCCTGATCGAACCCGGTCCCGTGACCACAAAAATCCGCGAGAATGCCCGCGCGCCATTTGAACGCTGGATCGCTTGGGAAAGCGCGCATCGCATGACCGAATATCGCGACAAGTTGCGCCCGCGTCTCTACGGCCCCTACGCCAAAGACAATTTCGAACTGCCCCCCGAGGCGGTCACGAAGAAACTGATCCATGCGCTCGAAGCGCCCCGCCCAAAGGCGCGGTATTACGTGACCACGCCCACTTACCTCATGGGCACGCTGCGCCGCATTCTGCCCACGCGCCTGCTGGATTGGGTGATCTCGAAAGCGTGACGGGCGCGCGCCCGCGTCATATTTTCCCTTTCGCTTTTCGCCCTGCGCCGCCTAGATGTGCCCCAGCACCAACCCCGAAAGGACACCTTATGCTGCAAGACCCGCTTTTCATCCTCATGGCCGTGGGCTGTATTGCGGTGGCGGTGATCCTGATCCGAGGCATTTCCACCTTTGGCAAAGAAGGCGTGGAGAATGCGAAACGATCGAACAAATTCATGCAGTGGCGGTTGATCGCGCAATTCATAGCGATCATCCTCATCCTAATTTTCGTATATTTCCGCAGGCAGGGAGGATAATCCATGGTCGTTCTCAACAAAATCTACACGCGCACCGGCGATGCGGGGGAAACAGCACTGGGCAATGGCACCCGCGTGGCCAAACATTCGGCCCGCGTGACAGCCTATGGCACGGTGGATGAGGTCAACGCGACCGTGGGTCTTGCCCGGCTCTATGCCAAGGACGAAACTGACGATGCGCTGGCACGTATCCAGAATGACCTGTTTGATCTGGGGGCTGATCTCTGCCGCCCGGATATGGAGCGTGACAAGGATGCCGAATATCCGCCTCTGCGAATGGCCTCCAGCCAAGTGGACCGGCTGGAAGCCGAGATTGACGCCATGAACAAGCATCTGGAGCCGCTGCGCAGTTTCATCCTGCCCGGTGGATCGCCCTTGGCCGCGCATCTACATCTATGCCGCACCGTGTCACGCCGGGCAGAGCGCCTGACGGTAGAGTTGTCAGCGCTGGAAAACGTCAACGAATCGGCGCTGAAATATCTCAACCGTTTGAGCGACTGGTTCTTTGTTGCCTCTCGCATGGCCAATGACAGCGGGAAAGCGGATGTTCTTTGGGTTCCCGGTGCCAATCGCTGAAACACTCTGGCAACATTCTTGCGCTGAAAACCTGAAACGCGACGTCGCCGGACGATAACGTGACGATTTTGCCCTGTTTCCCGTGCGGCTGAGCCGGTATCAACGCGCTGGAGAGATTATCCGGGGGGCGCACTGCCCCCCACCACCATTAAGGGAGACCATGCCAATGAAGGTGCTCGTGCCTGTCAAGCGTGTGATCGACTATAACGTGAAAGTTCGTGTGAAGGCGGACGGGAGCGGTGTCGATCTTGCGAATGTGAAGATGTCGATGAACCCGTTTGACGAAATTGCCGTCGAAGAAGCGATTCGCCTCAAGGAAGCAGGCAAAGCCAGCGAAGTCATCGCAGTCTCTATCGGCGTGAAACAGGCGCAGGAAACGCTGCGCACGGCGCTTGCCATGGGCGCGGACCGGGCCATTCTGGTGGTCGCCGCCGATGATGTGCATCAAGACATCGAGCCGCTCTCGGTGGCCAAGATCCTCGCCAAAATCGTCGAAGAAGAGGCCCCCGGCCTTGTGCTCTGCGGCAAGCAGGCGATCGACAACGACATGAACGCCACCGGACAGATGCTGTCGGCGCTTCTGGGTTGGTCCCAGGCAACCTTTGCCTCGTCGCTTGACGTGGACGGCGACACCGCCGTTGTCACCCGCGAAGTCGATGGCGGCTTGCAGACGATCAAAGTCAAGACGCCGACCATTGTCACCGTCGATCTGCGCCTTAACGAGCCGCGTTATGCCAGCCTGCCCAATATCATGAAGGCCAAGAAAAAGCCGCTGGATGAGAAAACCGCCGCCGATTACGGCGTCGATGTCACGCCGCGGCTGGAAATCACCGGCACCTCCGAGCCCGCAAGCCGCGCGGCGGGTGTCATCCTCGGCTCGGTCGACGAGCTGGTTGCGAAACTCAAGGAAGTGGGAGCCGTATGATGTCTGTTCTTCTTCTCGCCGAAGTCACCGATGGGGAATTGTCGCTGGATGCGACCGCCAAGGCGGTCACGGCAGCGGCCAAACTGGGCGATGTGACCGCGCTCTGCTGTGGCGCCTCTGCGGCGGCGGCTGGTGCTGCGGCGGCCAAAATCGCCGGTGTCAAAAAGGTGCTGGTGGCCGAGGATCCTTCGCTTGGGCACCGTCTGGCAGAACCCACAGCGGCGCTGATCGTCAGCCTCGCGGGCGACTATAGCCATATCGTGGCCCCTGCGACCACGGATGCCAAGAACGTGCTGCCGCGCGTGGCCGCACTCCTGGATGTGATGGTGATTTCGGACGCCTCAGGCGTGGTCGATGCCGATACGTTCGAGCGCCCGATCTATGCCGGCAACGCGATTCAGACCGTTAAATCGCGCGACAGCAAAAAGGTCATTTCCTTCCGGACCTCGACCTTTGACGCTGCGGGCGAACAGGCCGCAGCGCCTGTCGAGACAATTTCGGCCACGCCGAACCCCGGCCTGTCGGAATGGATCGAAGACAAAGTTGCGGCCTCTGATCGCCCTGAACTGACCTCGGCGGGCGTTGTGGTGTCGGGCGGTCGCGGTGTCGGCTCCAAGGACGATTTCGCACTGATCGAAGGGCTTGCGGACAAGCTGGGAGCCGCTGTCGGGGCCTCTCGCGCCGCTGTCGACTCGGGCTATGCGCCGAACGACTGGCAGGTTGGGCAGACCGGCAAAGTCGTGGCCCCCAACCTCTATGTCGCGGTGGGCATTTCGGGCGCGATCCAGCATCTTGCTGGTATGAAGGACAGCAAGATCATCGTCGCCATCAACAAAGATGAAGAAGCGCCGATTTTCCAAGTGGCCGACTACGGCCTTGTCGCTGACCTCTTTACCGCCCTGCCAGAGCTGACCGAAAAGCTCTGATCTGCGGCAAAGCGAAACCCACACCCGCGCCTGATCGGCGCGGGTTTTTCATTTGCGCAACAAGGTTTCCAACACCGGCGACAGGGCACGCGATGCCTCGGAATGGGCCAGCAAACCGGGCAGATCGGCGGCGACCCCCTCTTGCATAGGGTCAAACCGCATGCCGCGTGTGCCCTGCGCACAGGCCTCGGGGCTGATCACCACCTCGACCACATGGGCCGCACGGGCCCCCACAGCGCGCAGCATGGCGCGGCTGACAAAGGCAGGATCGTCCGCGATGCCCGCGGCCTCATGCCCAAGGCCGGGCAGATGCCGCGAGAACCACATCAACACGACTGGCGCAGTCATCCGTTCAAGCAACGCCTGCATGCGCGCCACCCAGACCTCTTGCAGACCTTCGCGCAGCACCGCAAAACGGTCAGGCGAAATATCCGCCAAGCGCTGCATCATGTGGCGGGTAAAGTGGAACTCGGTAAAATCGACCTCGGGATAGAGGCGGCGCAAGCGGGGGCTCGCCTCTAGAAAGCGGTCGTTGCGGCGCGGATGCACCCGGTAAAACGGATTGCAAAGGTTGATCGCCCCCGGCACCTGCAACACCACGGCGCGCGCGGCTGACACCAAATCAAGCAGGCCCTCATCCTTGAGAAAGGCATCGACACCGGCATTTGGCCAGCCGAAATTGACGCAGGCCGTTCCCAAGGATCGCTCCATCAGATCAGGATAGGGTCGGTCAATGAAGGTGCCGTAGGTTTCAGTGCCGCCAAGGCAGGCCACGAAATCCCCCGTCAAGCGGCGCTGCGGGCCGCGAAATACCAATTTTGACCCGTCATACCGGACAGGCCGATAGTCGAGGGGCCTATGCCCCAAGCGTTCAAATCCCATGTTACCCACCTTGATCTACTCACCCATGGAAAGGGTGGACGATTCCTCTTGCTAAATCGCTAAACGACCAATTCGCGGATTATTTTACCTATCCCATGCCCTTGCGGCCTACGCCCGCTGCGGCCTATGCTGCTGCAGCAATCGGACAGGGATCGGGCGGATGGACATCACGAGAATCGGTGTGGTTGGCGCGGGCCAGATGGGCAACGGCATCGCCCATGTGATGGCTCTTGCGGGCTACGATGTGCTGCTCAACGACATCAGCGCCGAGGCGCTGGATCGTGCCATGGCGGCCGTCCGCAAGAATATGGAACGCCAAGTCAGCCGGGGTAAGATCGCGCAAGACACCATGGAGGCCGCACTCGCGCGGATCACCACCACCCAGACCCTGACCGATCTGGGCAAGACCGATCTGGTGATCGAAGCCGCGACCGAACGCGAGGCAGTCAAGCAGGCAATCTTTGATGAACTCTTGCCGCATCTGGAGCCACATACGATCCTGACCTCGAACACCTCGTCGATCTCGATCACGCGGCTCGCGAGCCGCACCGACCGGCCTGAGAAATTCATGGGCTTTCATTTCATGAACCCGGTGCCGGTTATGCAACTGGTGGAACTGATCCGGGGCATCGCCACAGACAAGGACACGTTCAACGCCTGCCTCGCCGTAGTCGAGAAACTGGGCAAGACCGCAGCTTCTGCCGAAGATTTTCCGGCCTTCATCGTCAACCGCATCCTGATGCCGATGATCAACGAGGCGGTCTATACGCTCTATGAAGGGGTCGGAAACGTCAAATCCATCGACGAGTCCCTCAAACTTGGGGCCAATCACCCGATGGGGCCGCTGGAATTGGCGGATTTCATCGGGCTTGATACCTGTCTTGCGATCATGAATGTGCTGCATGACGGTCTGGCGGATACCAAGTATCGCCCCTGCCCGCTCTTGACGAAATATGTCGAGGCTGGGTGGCTCGGGCGCAAGACCGGGCGTGGGTTCTACGATTATCGCGGAGAAGTGCCCGTGCCCACGCGGTGAGCGTTACTTGCTGCTATCGCCCAATGAGAGCGTGTGGGCGCGCAGCCATTCCATGAAACCGCGCGGGTCGCTTTCCAGCATCGCCATGCGCTCGTCGCTGATCGGCGCACCTACAACCGGTTTCTGGGCATTGTTGCAGCTATGCACGACCTCATGCAAAAGCAAACCTTGCCGCAGGGTGGCGGACGTGCGGTTGGCGATCTGATACCAGCGGGAATTCGCCCCCGGAAAAAAGATCGGCACGACGCGCGCACCGGACCGCCGGATCATCTGCGCGGTAAAGACATTCCATTCCCGTTCTATCGCAGGCCCAAACATCGTATCGCTTGAGGCCACGACGCCGGACGGAAATACGCTGATAACGCCGCCCTCTTTAAGATGTGCCATCGCCTTCGCACGCATCTCGACCGATTTGCGCTGCGCATCGGGTTCGTGGGGAAACGGGACGGAAATCATATAAGAGGCCGCCACCTCGTCAATCCCGGTCAAAAGCGCGCGGGTGAGGATCTTGTAGTCACTCCGCCGCCGACCGATCAGATCGGCAAGGATCATCCCATCCACCAGACCATGCGGATGGTTGGCCACCACCACCACCGGCCCCTCAAGCGGGATATGCGCCACTTCTTCATCCGGGGTCAGCAGGGGAATACCCATGGTATCCAATGCCGCGCGCCAAAACGCCTGACCGGTTGGGGCACCACGTTTCTCGAACTTGCGGATCATGCGCAGGATGGTGATCTTGCCGGTCATCCATTCCATCACGCGGATAATGAACGAGGTCAGCCCGTTGTCAAAACTATTGGCATAGGTCAGGCTGCGGCGGTCGTATTTAGTATAGAGGACCGTATCGCCCGTCTCTGTGCCGGACTCTGGCTGCGCCTTGATGTTCACTGCTTTGTTCCTGTCCCGCTCGTGTCGCGACTTCCCGATCCCGCGCGCTTACATGCTTTCGCCAAACCTGTCGGCAACCAGTGCCGAAACCGCCTCTGCCAGAGGGGTTGCATCCGGCCCAACGACTTCGACGTCAATAGTGGTTCCTTTGGCCGCTGCCAACATCAAAAGCCCCATGATGCTATCGCCCGAGGCGGATTGGCCATTGCAAGAGACCTCCGCACGGGCGTCAAAACCCTCAACCACCTCGACCAATTTGGCCGCGGCGCGGGCGTGCAACCCCTTTTCGTTGACGATCTCCATCCGGCGGATCACCTTGTCCATGCTCACCCCTGCCTTCCTACTCTTCTGATACATTGTGGCTGTCGATGTATTTGCGCCCTGCCTCAAGTGCTGCGCGCACCGCATCGGGCAACGGCATGTGTCGGCTCTTGGCCAGCTTGATCAGCATCGGCAGGTTCGCACCATAGAGTATGCGCCGATCATTCGGGCGACAGGCGCGCAGCGACAGGTTCGAGGGCGAGCCGCCAAAGATATCGGTCACAAGCACAACGCCGCCACCTGTGTCGACCGCATCAGCCGCCGCACAGATCTCGTCTTGTTTGGCGGTGCGATCATGGTCGCCCTCGATGGAAATCGCCATCACCCCGGTCTGGGCCCCCACCACATGTTCGACGGCCCTGAGATACTCATTGGCCAGCCCGCCATGCGCCACGATCACGATCCCGATCAAGACTGCGTCACTCCTCAGACGTCGCGGGCGGGGCCGGGGGCCTCTGCCCCACTGCGCCGCTCCAGTTCTCGGTGCCTTATTGACACCTGCCAGCCATCTTTCGCAAGGGTCGCACCCAAAGTTTCTGCCATCGCCACGCTGCGATGTTGCCCGCCAGTGCAGCCAAAGCCTATCGAGAGATAAGCCTTGCCCTCGGTCTCATAGGCGGGAAGCAGCAGTTCGACAATCTCTGTTACCCGCTGGCGAAATTCTGCAAAGAGCGGATCGCCCGCAATATGCGCCGCCACTTGGGGCACACGCCCGTCAAGGGCCCGCAGGTCTGGCTGCCAATAAGGATTGCGCAGAAACCGGCAGTCAAACACCATATCAAGGCCGCGCGGCAGGCCCCGCTTGTAGGAAAACGAATGCACCGAGACTGCAAGACTTTCGGCATCGCCCGGCCCGTACCAGCGCCCCAATTCTGCGCGCAGGTCATGCGGCGTCATGTCGGACGTGTCGATCAGCAGATCAGCCCGAGCACGGACCGGGGCGAGCAGATCGAATTCGCGCGCGATTCCGGCCTCGGCACTCTCGTCCGGGGCCAGCGGATGCCGCCTGCGGGTTTCCGAAAACCGCCGTTGCAGGATATCGGCGCGGCAATCGAGATATAGCACCTGCAACGGTTGGCCGGGGTGCCAATCACTGCGGTCGATCATCTCGATCAGGGCATTGGTCGAAAAATCACGATTGCGGGCATCAACACCAAGTGCCAGCGGCTTGTCGGATTTTGGCGCCTCCAAAAGACGCGGCAAGAGCGAGAGCGGCATATTGTCGATCGCTTCATAGCCCATATCCTCAAGCGCGCGGATCGCGGTGCTGCGCCCGGCACCAGAAGGCCCCGTGACCAGAACAAGGCGATTGCGCGTCTTTCCGGCCTCTGTTCGAGCGTCAGGCTCGGACGGCATGGTATGGCTCCTTCAGATCAACGTCCCATGCATGAGATATAGCAGGACCGCAGCCGGAAAATGAGCATGATCCGCTTTTTTTACAAGCGGCAGACTCTGCCCCAGAAGATCGGCATGGTCGAGCGGTGGCAAGCGGTCCGTGCTTTCGGTGTCCAGATCGACAATCAAGGCAAGCGGCTGTGGCCCGGTCGAGGGTATTTGCAGGATACCCATCCCGCGCGCCTCGATCTGCCCGCGGATGGTTTCGGGCGCATCCGCCATGATGCGCCCCGCCTCTAGCCAGAGACGGGTGCGATCATCGGCAACCAACCCCGCACCAAGCGCCAGAAGTTGCAGGGCAAGGCCGGACTTTCCGCGCCCTGATGCCCCCCGGATCAGCACCGCGCGACCAGAATGCGCCACGCAGGTGGCATGCAGGATGATGTCGTCAGGATGAGGCGTGCCTGTCACCGACTCAGACCGGCAGACCCACGACAAAGCGCGCGCCCAAGGGATCCGAGGTGGCATCGGCATGGGTGGGACGAATGTTTTCAGCCCAGATCACACCATCATGCGCCTCGACGATCTGTTTGGAGATCGCAAGACCAAGGCCAGAATTATTGCCGAAATCCCCCTCGGGCCGCTCGGAGTAAAAGCGTTGAAAGACCTTTTCCAGCGCCTGTTCAGGGATGCCGGGGCCGGTATCTTCGACCACCACCAGCACGCGATTGGCACGGCGGCGCGCCCAAACGCGGATTGCGTCGCCCTCTTCGCAGAAACTGATGGCATTGGTGATAAGATTGACAAACACTTGTGCCAACCGCCCCTCAAGCCCGGTGGTGACGATGGGCTGAGGCGGGAAGTCCATGATGAATTCGATCCCGTTCTTCTGCGCCTCTTCGCCCAGATATGTCCCAAGGTTCTGCAACATCTTGAGCAGATCGAAGGATTCTTGTTCTTCCTTGACCAATTCGCTGTCAAGCCGCGAGGCATTGGAAATATCGCTCACCAGACGGTCCAGACGGCGCACATCATGTTCGATCACCTCCAACAGACGCTCGCGCTGATCGTCGCGCTTGGCAATGCGCATGGTGCCCACGGCAGAGCGTAGACTGGCGAGAGGGTTCTTGATCTCATGGGCCACGTCAGCGGCGAATTGCTCGTTGCTGTCGATCCGGTGGTAAAGCGCCGAGACCATCCCGCGCAACGCACCGCTAAGGCGCCCGATTTCATCAGGGCGCGCGGTCAAGTCGGGGATACGGATACGTCCCTTCGCCCCTTTGCCCTTGTTGCGGTCGCGCCCGATTTCCGCAGCCGCCGCCAGATCGGCCAAGGGGTTCGAAATGGTCGAGGCAAGAATAAGGCTGAGACCCACCGATACCAAGGTGGCAATCAGGAACATCTGAAGCACGCGCTCGCGCTCTACCCTTGCCAGCTTGTCAATCTCGCCGCTGGCATTGGCCAACGCCACCACCGCGACAGGTGTACTGCCTTGCATCACCGGGGCGGCCACCGTCAGAACAACGCCTTGCGCGGTCTCGGCGGTGCGCACTTCTACGCCGCCGCCCACTGCCAGATCGACCATGTCGCGGGCCACATCCTCGACCACGCGGCTGGCAGAGACCTGATCCACCCCAGAAAACGGGCTTGAAATCCGTTCCCACACCCGGCTAAGAAAATCCGTCATTGGCGTTGACGGCAGGGTCGCGGTGCGGTCCTGACCCATCGTATCGCCCTGCTTGCGCCCCACCAACATGCCGGTGCGATCAAACAAGAACACCTCTGTTCCGGTCTGAATATCCAGATTGTCCAGCGTGGTGGCCATATCCACCCCATCGCCGGTTGCGAAACTGACCGGCGCACCGACAGGCAGACGCGCCTCGACCACATCCGCGATCAGGGCTGTCTGCACCATCAGGCTGTTAGCGCGCTGCATCGCAAGATTGTCGCGTGACGAATTGAGATAGAGGATACCCACAACCAGCACGTTGAGCGCAATCAGGTTGAAGGTGATGATCTTGCGGGTCAGCGAGGAGTCACGAAAGCTGAACCAGCCGCGTTTGGCGCGGCGGGCATTCAGCTCTCCTTCGTCCAGACGATCCGGTGCGACAAAATCATCGCCAAGGACAAGGTCGTTATCCTTTCGCGGCTGCACGCTCCGCACCCCTATCCGCTCGACCAGAGCCATTATTCTTCGTTGTACCGATATCCGATACCATAAAGCGTCTCGATTGCCGAAAACTCAGGATCGACCATCCGCAACTTCTTGCGCAACCGCTTGATATGGCTGTCGATGGTGCGGTCGTCGACATAGACCTGATCGTCATAGGCCACGTCCATCAGCTGATCGCGGCTCTTGACGAAGCCGGGCCGCTTGGCCAGCGCCTGCAGCAGCAGGAATTCGGTCACAGTGAGCGACACATCCTGCCCTTTCCAGCTGACCGAATGGCGCAGCGGATCCATCAAAAGATTGCCGCGTTCGATCACCTTGGTTTCTTCGGTTTCGACCACGACATGCCCATTGGCCGCATCCTGACGGCGCAGAAGGGCGCGGATACGTTCCACCAGCAAGCGCTGCGAGAACGGCTTTTTCACATAGTCATCGGCGCCCATGCGCAGGCCCAGAACCTCGTCGATCTCATCATCCTTGGAGGTGAGGAAGATCACGGGCATCTGCGATTTCTGCCGCAGGCGTTGCAACAGGTCCATGCCATCCATGCGCGGCATCTTGATGTCGAGCACGGCCATATCGGGCAATTTCTTGCTGAAGGCGTCAAAGGCCTGTTGGCCATCATTATAGGTTTCAACCTCAAAGCCTTCGGCTTCGAGTGTCATGGATACGGATGTCAGAATATTCCTGTCATCGTCCACGAGGGCGATTTTGGACATAGTTCTATTCCTTTTACTGCTCGGTCTGCCTGCATTTTTTGTGCCACTATGCTCTGTTTCCGGTCGTTTGATCAATTCAAATCTGCGAATCAGCCGAGTCGCGATGGTCGATTGACGCAGAAATTTCTTGAGAATGGCTAAATTGACTCACTTTACACGCTCTGGCAGTGCAATGTTTGCGCCAACATCCACTTGGTTGCGCTAACCTGCGGCTGGTTGCGCTAACCATATGAATCTGCCCTGTTATTTTTCCAAAGCGGCATGTTAAGAGCCGCCCAGCCGGGCATGCTGCCCGACCGACGCCGCCCAAGCGGCGCCCTGAACGATCCCGTAGCAAAGCTGCGGATCTGGCGAACAGGAGCTTGACAATATGACATTCGGACGGGTGAATCCGCATTTCCAGCTTGAGGATCAAGGTATCACGGGGCTGGGATCGGTCCATTACAACCTCATCGAACCGGCCCTGATCGAAGCCGCGCTCAAGGCCGGTGAGGGCACCCTGGGCCAAGGCGGCACGCTGCTTGTGACCACTGGCAAATTCACCGGCCGGTCGCCCAAGGACAAGCATATCGTCAAAACCGACAGTGTTGCCGACACGATCTGGTGGGAAAACAACGCCGCCATGTCACCCGAGGGCTTTGAGGCGCTCTATGCCGACATGCTGACCTATCTCAAAGGGCGCGATGTTTTTGTTCAGGATCTGATCGGCGGCGCCGACCCCGCGCATTCCATCAACATGCGGATGATTTCGGAACTGGCGTGGCACAGCCTCTTCAACCGGACCATGCTACGGCGTCCGACGCGCGACGCGCTGGATAGCTTCATCGCTGATTTCACGGTCATCAACTGCCCCGGGTTCAAGGCGGACCCCGAACGCCACGATTGCCGCTCGGAAACGGTGATCGCAATGAATTTCGACCGCAAGCTGATCCTTGTGGGCAATACCGAATACGCGGGCGAAAACAAGAAATCGGTGTTCTCGCTGCTGAACTACCTCTTGCCGGAAAAAGGCATCATGCCGATGCATTGCTCTGCCAATCACGCTGAGGGCAATCCCGTCGACACCGCCATCTTCTTTGGCCTGTCGGGCACTGGCAAAACCACGCTGTCGGCGGATCCCAACCGCACGCTCTTGGGTGATGACGAACATGGCTGGTCGGATCGCGGCACCTTCAATTTCGAGGGCGGGTGCTATGCCAAGACCATCAATCTGAGCGCCGAGGCAGAGCCGGAAATCTACGCCACTTGCGGCATGTTCGGCACCATCATCGAAAATATGGTGTTCGATCCTGAAACGCAGGAGCTGGATTTCGAGGATGACAGCCTGACGCCCAACATGCGCTGCGCCTATCCGCTGCATTACATCTCGAATGCATCAGAGACGGCGCTTGGTGGGCACCCCAAGAATGTCATCATGCTGACCTGCGATGCCTTTGGCGTGTTGCCGCCGATCTCGCGGCTGACCCCGGCACAGGCGATGTATCACTTTCTCTCTGGCTTCACCTCCAAGATGGCGGGCACGGAACGGGGGATTGATGAACCGCAGCCCGTGTTCTCCACCTGCTTTGGTGCGCCCTTCATGCCGCGCCGCCCCGAGGTCTATGGCAACCTTCTGCGCGAAAAGATCGCCAAGCATGGCGCAACCTGCTGGCTTGTCAATACCGGCTGGACGGGCGGCGCATTCGGCACCGGCTCGCGGATGCCGATCAAGGCGACGCGGGCGCTTTTGACCGCTGCTCTTGATGGCTCGCTCAACGATGTGGAGTTCCGCAAGGACCCGAATTTCGGCTTTGATGTGCCGGTAGCGGTTCCCGGCGTGGCCGAGGTGCTGCTTGATCCGCGCCGCACTTGGACCGATCCTACAGCCTATGATGCGCAAGCCGCCAAGCTGGTGCAGATGTTTGCCGATAACTTCGCGCAATATGTCCCCTTTATCGACGAGGATGTGCGCGCGGCGTCGCTGGGCTAAGCCCCCCACTCGGGAACGCCTGGACCCTCGCCTTGACGGGCGGGGGTTTTTCTTTGGGCGCAAATCGCGCGCGTCCTGTCGGATTTCCGATTTCCTTCGCCGCGCTCTGCCGTTAGCGTCCCGCCAATGTAGTCAGAAGGGAGACAAAGACATGAGCCAGTTCGAGAAAAAGCTTGCCGAGATGGGCGTGACCCTACCCGAGGCCCCTGCCCCCGCCGCCAATTACGTGCCCTATGTGCAGGCCGGTGACATGCTTTTTGTCTCGGGCCAGATTGCCAAGGAGGGCGACACGCTCTTGACCGGCAAACTGGGCGATGATCTTGACGTGGCGGATGGGGCCAAGGCCGCGCGCGCCTGTGCGATTGCCCTTTTGGCGCAGGTCAAGGCGGCTTGCGGCGGTGATCTTGACCGGCTGGTTCGGGTGGTGAAATTGACGGGTTTCGTCAACTCCACCGCCGATTTCACCCAGCAACCCGCCGTCATCAACGGCGCGTCCGACTTTATCGGAGAGGCCTTGGGCGATGCAGGCAAACACGCCCGTGCCGCTGTCTCGGCCCCCTCATTGCCTTTTGGCGTCGCGGTGGAAATCGACGGGGTATTCCAAATCAAATGAGCGCGCTGCCCGACGGTTTCCGCCGTATCCCGCTGGCCCATCGCGGCCTGCATGACGTGACCGATGGTCGCCCCGAGAATTCACGCGCAGGCATCGCGGCAGCGATTGCGGCAGGCTATGGGATCGAGATCGACCTGCAACTCAGCCGTGACAATCAGGCGATAGTGTTTCACGACTACGACCTTGGCCGGCTTACGGCGGAAAAAGGCCCGGTGCGGCAACGCGATGCGGCGGACCTCGCGCAAATCCCGCTTTTGGGCGGGGATGAGGGGATACCCGACCTGCCACAGATCCTTGATCTTGTGGCAGGCCGCGTCCCGCTCTTGATCGAGTTGAAGGACCAGCAGGGGCAGATGGGCGCAAGCTGTGGCACGCTCGAGGCCGCCACCGCAGCGGCGCTTGCGGGCTATGTGGGGCCGGTTGCGGTCATGTCTTTCAACCCGGATATGGTGGTGCAGATGGCCCAACTTGCCCCCGATACGCCGCGCGGTATCGTCACCTGCGCCTACACGCCCGAGGATTGGCCGCTGTTGCGCGCAGAAACCCGCGCGCGCCTGCGCGACATCCCGGATTACGCAGCAAGTGGCGCTTGCTTTGTCAGCCATGACATCGACGATCTGACCGCCCCGCGCCTCGACGCCCTGCGCGCCAAGGGGGCCGCGATCCTCTGCTGGACCGTGCGCAGCCCAGAGGCCGAGGCGGAGGCGCGCAAACATGCCGACAATATCACCTTTGAGCGCTATTTGCCCGATCACCCGGCTTGATCCGCGCGCCGCGTGACCCAATTAAACCGCCGGGGCAAAGGAACCGTCAGGGCAGATGACGCAAGATCAGATCACCGTCACCCTGCATGAGCGTCTGTCCGACATCGGGCAGGTGGCTTGGGATGCCTGTGCCTGTCCCGAAACCGCCGAAGGCAGGCCAGGCGATCCCTTCACCACCTACCGCTTTCTCAAGGCCTTGGAAGACAGCCGCTCGGTCGGCACGGGCAGCGGTTGGCAACCGCATTACCTGAGCGCCGAGCAGCATGGCCAGATCATCGCCGTGGCCCCGCTTTACCTAAAATCCCACTCTCAAGGCGAATACATCTTTGATCACAACTGGGCGCATGCCTATGAACGTGCGGGCGGGCGCTATTACCCGAAATTTCAGATCGCCGTGCCCTTTACCCCCGCGACAGGCCGCCGCCTGTTAACCCGTCCGGGGTACGAGGACACGGGGCGTACAGCATTGATTGAGGGCGCGCGCGATGTGGCGCTGCGCAATGGGCTGTCATCGCTGCATATCACATTTTGCACGCAAGCAGAGTCAGAGGCGGGCGCAGCCCTTGGCCTATTGCCCCGGCGCAGCCAGCAATATCACTGGATCAATCGCGGCTATGCCGATTTTGACGCCTTTTTGGCCGATCTATCCTCGCGCAAGCGCAAAGCGATCCGCAAGGAACGCGCCCGCGCTGCAGAGTTCGGCGGTGAGATTGTGACCCTGACCGGTGATCAGATCCTGCCCGAACATTGGGACGCGGTCTGGGCCTTTTATCAGGACACCGGCGCGCGCAAATGGGGCACACCCTATCTCACTCGCGCCTTTTTCACCCGTGCGCATGAAACGCTGCGCGATGATATATTGCTGATCCTCGCCTTGCGAAACGGGCAACCCATCGCAGGTGCTTTGAACCTGATCGGGGCGTCGGCGCTTTATGGCCGGTATTGGGGCGCGATCGAGGATCATCCCTGCCTGCATTTCGAACTCTGTTATTACCGGGCTATCGAATTTGCGATTGCTCAGGGTCTGCAAAGAGTAGAGGCTGGCGCGCAGGGCGAACATAAACTGGCGCGCGGCTATCTGCCGGTGGCCACACATTCGCTGCATTGGCTGCGCGATCCCGGCTTTGCCGAGGCGGTGGCGCAGTATCTCAAGGCCGAACGTGCCGCAGTTGACCAGGATATAGATATCCTCACCAGCTATGGGCCGTTCCGCAAGACCGCACAGGAGGATCACGAATGACCGAAAAACTCAGCGACACCGCCCGCAAGACAACGCTGGCGCCGCTTTTGGAGAATGGCTGGGCCATGGTCGAGGGGCGTGATGCCATCGCCAAGACCTATAAATTCAGCGACTTTCCAGAAGCCATGGGATTCATGACCCGTGCCGCGATCTGGGCCGAGAAATGGAATCACCATCCCGAATGGTTCAATGTCTATTCCCGCGTCGAGGTTACGCTGACCACGCATGATGTGGACGGATTGAGCAGCCTTGACGTGAAACTCGCGCGCAAGTTCGACGGGTTGGTGGGCTGACGCGCAAAAAGAAAACGCCCCGGCCTGTGGCCGGGGCGCGATTATCGTAGGTTCTTACTTTGTTTGCGCTTAGTGCTTGCGCAGCTTGCGGATTGCTTCCAGCTCCGAGGCGCTAATGCCGGTGTTGCGGGCGATGCTGTCGGGCTTTTGGCCAAATCGGGCCATGTCGATAGCCTGCTCGATCATGCGGTCACTCACCAGCCAGTCGAAATCGCGGCGCATCTCGTCCATGCGGTCGGCGATGCTCATCAGCGATGCCTCGTCGCTCAGGCCCAGTCTGTGACCCAGACGCCGAGCGATATGGTCAATCTCCGGGTCGCTCAACCGCAGGACCTGTCCGCTCAGATGCGCCAACATTCGCGCGATCCGAACCGAGACCGCCACAAGCAGCGGCAGGGTGATCATGCAAAGCACCGCGAGCGCGTAGAGGGTAATTTCAAAGTAGGTCATGCTCTGCCTTGTCTCAGCGCGTCATCGCGCTGTAGTCCTGAAAAATGCTGTCGGCGATGCGTTTGGCATCAACCGGATAGTTGCCGTTGGCGACCGCCTCCTTGATCCGCGAGACACGCTCGGCATCAAAGGGCGGGCCTTGCTCGACCATTTTCTCGATCACCCCGACCGAGGCCGAAGAGCTGAGTTTCACGGAATCCACCGCACTGACGGGCTTGTGTGCCTTGGCACCGCTGGCACCACCCGGTGAGGCCTCGGTCGAGACCGGCATGAGCCGCGGTCGCGCGGCGTGGGAAGAATTGACTGAATCGACCATCTGATCTCTCCGGTGAGGCGCCATTGGGGCGCTGTTCTTGGAGTGAAAAACGGCAGGTCTTCACCGAATGTTAGGACGCACCGTCACTTTGTTGCGTCCCGTCACGGTGACATGCACCACCTCGCCACTGCCAGCATTGGTCACGCGGATATCCTGCCCCATCTGACCGGGCTCCAGCGCGACGCCTGCTGCCTCGATCCGGATGCCGCCCAGATCGGTGGCAATCGTCACAGGGCCGCCCACATCGACCTGCCAGTCATGTTCCAGATGCCGCGCCAAAAGCGGCTGACCGGCACCCAAGTTGCTTTTGAGGCGGCGACCGATAGCCGTCTCTGGCGACATCACCAGATCGCCCCGCGCGCGCGCGCCAATGGGGGCTTCACGCAGATGCGTGGCCTCAAGAACGGTGCCGCGCGGCAGGCTTTCGGTCAGCACCAAAGCGGGGCGTTGTGGTGGATCGTCGGCCACCCCCGGCAGGCGTGGCGCGGCGGCCCCGCCCTCGATCCGGATCACCCGGCTCCAGCCGCCCGGGCTGGCGCAGGTCACTTGCACCGCTTGCCAGCCGCCCTGATGGGGGGCCACTTTCAGAGGGTCCGTACAAGGGGGATAGGGCCGATTGGCCGAGACCACCGGCGCGCCCCCCTGCCCTGCATCGCGCAGCGCTTGCGCAATCACCGCCTGCACCGCCTGTCCGTCCAAAGCCGCTGCATCAAGGGGCAAGAGGCAGGCCAAAACCACAGCAAATCCGCCCCGGATCACAGCCCCGCCTCGACAAAATAGACCCGCAAGCCATTGAAACTTGACGGGGATCGTGTGGGATCGAGCGGGCGTAGCGTGGTGTGGCGATTGTCGAGGCTAACCACTTCCAACAGGCCAAAGCCGTCATTGGGATCATCGACAAAGGCAAGGCTTGCCCGCGTGAGCCCATGCCGACGTCCCAAGGGCACGCTCAACCCATCCGCACCCAGCGCCAGTCGCGCCTCAGCGGGTTGGCAAGCCAGACCGTCCAACATGGCGCGCACCTCTTGCAAGAGGCCAGCAGTTAGATCGGTTTCCGCGCGGCTGCGATTCTGGCCTGCGATATAGCCCGCAAAACCGCCACGCGGCACCATGGCCTCGCGCTGAAAGCGGCGGGTGACGTTCGTGCCGTCTTGCCCCATCAGCGCAAGGTCGAGCGTCAGGTGCAGCGCCTTGCCTTGGCGGTCCACGGTGATGCTCTGGCTCATGCGGTGATCGCCCGGCGCGGGCAGGGATTGCCCCCGTGTCAGCGCGGTGTAATCCAGCGCCGCCGCAACCGGCGCGGCAGAGACCGGCGCGATGCGTTCAAGATCAGTGTCGGGATGGGCACGCAGCAGTTCCATCAGGTCGCGCGCCAACCCCTGCGCCAAGGGTTCAGCCCAAGCGGAGGCCTCTGGCGTGACGCGAATTTGCGGCGGCGTGGCGCTGACCGTCATCCGCCGGCGCGACGCGCAGGCGCCCACCGGCATCGGCCCAACTTCCGCCGCGACCCGCACCAACCATTCCCCGTTCTGCAGCTGGGCAGACAGGACACGGTGGGTCAGAATACGCCCCGTGGGGCGCAAAATGGTCAGATCAGCGGTGATACGCCCCTTGTCCATCGCGGTATGACCGCGCAAGGACGCGCCACCCGACAGCGCCGCCGTTACCAGCGCCTCGCCAATCGCGCGGCGGCGTGCCGCGTCCTGATCGGCGGCAGAGGCGACATAGGCCCGCCCCTCAGCCTCGATCCAGAGCGTTGCCTCTTTGGCCCCAGCCGCGGCACAAAAGAGGCTGCTCAGCAGAACCAGAAACCAGAATTGCGGCCGAAACACATGCCCCCACATGGCCTAGCCCCGCTGCCGCACGGCGCGCAGGATGTAGCGGACCGTATCGGGATCGAGTGCCAGCACCACCTCAAAGGAATCGTCGCCTTTGGGCGTGATCCGCAGGGTGCGCGCCCCCCGGATTTCACCTGCCACCACCGCGCGCACCGTGTCGCTGCGCAGAACCTGATCGTGCAGCGTGCTTTCGGAATTGATGCGGATACCGTGGATTTGCTCGGTCAGATCGCGGATCGCCTCAAGCCGCGCGGCGCGGATCGCCATCAGCCGCCGCTCGTTTATCGAGGCCCCCGGCTGGGTCGAGACCTGCGACAGGCCAAGCCCGGTGAATTGCACCACCTCAGGTGCCTGCGCCGCCGCAGGCACAGGCAGACCCGACAGATCATCCCGCAACTGGGCCACGGCCTCGGTTCGGGGGCTGGCATCGGTCGGCAGGGCATCGACCGCACGTCCGGATGACATGCAGGCACCAAGCGGCATCAAGGCCAGCGGCAAGAGCAGGGGGCGAAGCAATCTGGATAACATGGGAACCTCTTTTGACAGGGCCAGACAGGCGCGGTTTTCAGCGCCAGACCTGCAAGGTGCGTGCCAGCCCCGAGCCCATTCCACCCCCCCGCCGTGAGACCCGAAAATTGGCACGCGATTTGCACCGATTACCCCGATGTGATGCAACACAAGGGATACCCGATGGCCGCGCTGAGCCGTGCCTCTTACCGCCCTCAACTCGGGGCTGGCCTGCTGCCTGTGGGCATCCTCGCCGTTGTGGCGATGATGGTGCTGCCGCTGCCCTTGGCGCTGCTCGACATTTTCTTTGTATTCAACATCCTTCTGTCGCTTTTGGTGCTGATGGTCGCGCTCTATAGCTACCGCCCGCTTGATTTCTCGTCTTTTCCGTCGGTTCTTCTGATTGCCACCGTGTTCCGCCTTGCGCTCAACGTGGCCTCGACGCGGATCGTTCTGACCTCGGGGCACGAGGGCAGTGGGGCGGCAGGCAAGGTGATTGAAGCCTTTGGCAATTTCGTGATTGCCGGCAATTTCGCTGTGGGTCTGGTGGTTTTTGTGATCCTCGTGATCATCAACCTGATGGTTATCACCAAGGGTGCCGGTCGCGTGTCCGAGGTGTCGGCCCGCTTCACGCTCGATGCCATGCCCGGCAAGCAGATGGCGATTGACGCCGATCTCAACGCCGGAATTCTAACCCCGGAACAAGCGCGCGCACGCCGTGCCGAAGTGGGCGAAGAGGCGGATTTCTACGGTGCCATGGATGGTGCCTCGAAATTCGTCAAGGGTGACGCCATTGCCGGTATCCTGATCCTCGCCGCCAATATTCTGGGCGGTATCGTGATCGGCACCGCACAACACGGGCTCTCGCTGGGCCAAGCGGCGGAAACCTATGTGCTCTTGTCCATCGGCGATGGTCTTGTGGCGCAAATCCCGTCGCTCCTGCTCTCGATCGCCACGGCGGTGATCGTGACACGTGTGGCCTCGACCAAAGACATGACGGGCCATATCGGCAGCCAGATCGGCATGCACCGGGCGTGGCTGCCAGTGGCGGCGGTCATGGCCATCATGGGCCTCATTCCAGGCATGCCGAACCTGCTCTTTCTCATCGCAGCGCTTGCCGCGGGCGGCGTGGCCTGGGCCACCCGCAAACAGCTCGCCCCCGGTGAGACCGCACCTGCGGCTGCCCCCGGCCAAGCGCCGCGTCGCGCAGCACTTCCCGCCCCGGGCGGCGCAAGCACCGGACAGCCGGGCACGCGCCCAGATACAAGCGGGGCCATCACCGCCGAAGAGGTGACGGATTATGCCCCCATCACCATCCAGATCGGTTTCGGCCTCATTCCCCTGATCGAAGAGGGCGCGGGCGGCGCGCTCGTGTCGCGCATTACCGGCATCCGACGCGAGGTGTCGACGGCCATGGGCTTTGTCATTCCCGGCGTGCGCATCCGCGACGATATGGGCCTGCCCGCCAACAGCTACCGCATCCGTATCCGTCAAGCCATCGTGGCCGAGGATATGGCCTATCCAGACCGCAAGCTGGCGCTGCCCGGTGGCGGCACCACCCGCAAACTGCGCGGGATCGAGGTCAAGGACCCGTCCTTTGGCATGGATGCCGTCTGGATTCAGCCGCATCAACAGACCGAGGCCGAGGCGGATGATTACGTCGTGGTCGAACCCGCCTCTGTGGTCGCCACCCATCTCAGCCAGATGCTTTATGCCCATGCTGCCGATCTCTTGGGCGCGGATGACGTGCAGGGGCTCTTGGACAATCTCGAACGCTCCGCCCCCACATTGGTGGAATCCGTGGTCCCCAAATTGGTGCCGCTGCATGTGCTGACCGCCGTTCTGCGTGCGCTCTTGCGAGAGCGGATGCCGATCGCCGACCTGCCACGTATCCTCGAAGACCTGGCAGGCATGTCCGCCCGCCTCAGCGAACCGCAGGATATGGCCGAAGCGCTGCGCCCCGCGCTTGCCCCGCAACTCTTGCAACAGATTGCACCACTCAAAGATAGCCTGCACCTGATCACGCTGGCCCCCGACCTCGAAGATTTGTTGACCCGGTCAAAGCATGAGAGCGCCGGGCTGATCGTCGAGCAGGGGTTAACGCGCCAGATCCTTGGCCAGTTGAACGAGGCGCAGGAAACGCTGGCCGGTCAGGGCCGTCAGGCGGTCGTGGTGGTTTCCGCCGCGCTGCGCCGCGCCTTTGCCGCCTTTCTGCGCACCCATGGTGTCGATGCCATCGTGATGGCCGTCTCCGAACTGCCCGACAATCGCCGCGTCGAGATTGCCGCCTCTATCGGCGGTGCCAGAACCGCCCCGCCAAAACCGTCCAACTGAGGATGTGACCAATGAGCACGATGACCTTTCGCGCCCCCGACAGCGTGACCGCGCTGGAACAGGTGCAACGCCGCCTCGGGCCGGACGCCCTGATCCTGTCCAATGACCTGATCGACGGGCAAGTGGTAATCGTGGCCAGCGATGACGATCCCGAGGCCCTGATCAAACCCGCGCCACGTCTGCGTTCTGTACCCTCGCCGCAGCGCATCGACGTGGTGATTGATGAACCGATTGATCCTATCACGCCGCCGTCGTCTGGGTTGATGACCGCTGCGGTCATAGCAGCTGCACCACGCTTGCCCAGCTTTCTGAATGCCCATGCGCCCAAACCCTTTGACCGGATGCTGGGCGAGGCCAAGGCCACTGCACCTGCCACTGTACCTGCCACTGCCACGGCCCCCGAGACACCCGAAGCGCAAGCCCCCGACCACAAAACGCCAGAGCCCATAGCCCCCGCCCTGCCTGATCCGCTCATCCTGCGCGATCGCCTGCTCTCGGCCCCCCGGATTGTCCTTGTCGGGCCGGTCGGCGCGGGCAAATCGCAGGTCGCCTTGCAACTGGCCCTGATGCGCCTGACCCGCACACCGGGTCTGACCGTAGAATTCTGCTTTTGTGGCACAGGATCGCATGGGGATGGCGCCGTCTTGGCACAGAAATCGCATCTGTTGGGTATGACAACCCTGTTTCACACCCCCGACACCCTCGCCGCGCCGCAAGCGGGCACTGTCCAGATCGTCGTGATCTCAGGGCGGGGCAGCGATGGCACATCTTTGGCCGAAGTCGCACTGGAGTTGCCAGAGGCCCGCGCCGCGCTGGTCGTGCCCGGCGGCCTGCGCCCCGAGCGCATCGCCGCCCTCCGGCAGCGTTGGGCAGAGCGGATAGACTCTGCGATCCTGTCGGGGTCCGAGGACATGCCGGACGCAACCACGGATGTGGCGGCTGTGCGGGCTGTGGGTCTGGTGCCGCTCTGGTGCGCCTCCAACGACCGGCTGGTCGAGGGCTTGCGCGTGATCGAAGGCGACAGCGCAACCGAACCCGCGACCAACGATGATCCTGCGCCTTTGGCTCAGCCCATGCTCTTTCGCCACCACGGCCCCGATGCGGAGTCCCGGTCATGATCGCCCCCCAAGCCTATGCGGAACAACAACCCAATCCGACCCGTCTGGTCGAACAGCACATGCCGCTTGTGCAGCGCCTTGCGTGGCATTTCCACGGTCGCGTGGGTCGCTTCATCGAGATCGATGACCTGTTGCAGGCGGGTTATCTGGGGCTGATCGACGCCTCGCAACGCTATTCGGTCTGTGATGGTGTCAGCTTTGCCGCCTATGCAGCCATCCGCATTCGTGGCTCGATCATCGACCATCTGCGCCGCAATTCCAACCTGTGCCGCAACTCCATCACCATGCGCCAAAAGATCGAGGCCACCCGCCGCAAGCTGTCGCAAAAGCTTGGGCGCGAACCCGAGGTGCCGGAACTGGCGCAGTCACTCGAACTGTCGACCGAGGAATTCCAAGACTGGGAAAACCGCTTTCAGACCAATCAGCTTCAGTCGCTCGACGAGGTTTATACCGATCACTCGCTGCTTTTTAGCGATCATGGGTCTACCCCCGAGGATGAGGTTGAGCATATCCAGCTCAAGGCCCTGCTGCAAAGCGCGCTGCAGGATCTGCCCGAACGCTCGGCCTTGGTGCTGCAACTCTATTATGTCGAAGAACTTAACGTCTATGAAATCGCGGCGATCCTTGATGTCACAACCGGGCGCGTGTCGCAGATCAAGAAAGCGGCCATCGGCCAGTTGCGCGACCTGATGCAGGCGCGGCTGCACAACACCGCGGCGGAGTGATCCGCCAGAGCGTGCGGGCCGCTTAGCTGGCCAAAAGGAGTTCGCTCTCTGGAAGGGCCTCGGGCCAGAGCGCCAGCGCGGCGCGGGTTTGCCAGACACCCAAGGTTTCAGCCAGCGGCGCATAGGCCCGCCCAGCGTGACCCGCCACCGCAAGCGCCGCATGCGCCTCGGCCCGCAGCTCTGGTGCCAGCCGCGCAATCATTGCAGGACAGGGAAAAAGGCTCTCGACCGGGGTGCCATTGGCAAGGATCAGTGCGTGGTGATCAAGCAGCAGATGGTGATAGGCCAGCCGCCCGGCCAGATGCGCCACCCGCACCCCCGGCAAGCCGACAAACCCCAAGGCAGGACCAAGGCAAAGCGCCCCATCGGCACCCGGCTCCGGCACCGGCAGATGATGGAACGGCGACAGTTTGAGCGGGCGCATGGGATGCCCGGCCCCCAGCGCGCCAACCTCGAATCTGACCGGGGCCACCGAATTTGAGGTTAGCGGATCAAGATCGACGTCGGTCACTCCCGCCCAGATCACCACCCGCTCTGCGCCTGATGTATCCAGCACCCGATCGCCTGCGACCAGCGTCTGCACCTTGCGCTCGCCCGTGGGGGTCAAGATTGCGGTGCCTGCAACCATTCCCAAAGGCATGCCCGCATCAAGGCGATAGGCGGCAGCGGCCACATCGACAACAAACGCCACCATTCCCGGCGCATGTGGCACAGCTTGGGGATAGAGAAAGAGGGTCTCACCCGTGTCCTCCTGCCGCAAAAGAACCAGATCGCGGGCCTCGCCCTTGGCCTCGATCACGTCAAGCAAGGGGATTCCCGGCTGCGCGCGACCTGAGCCAAGCACAGTGCACGCGGCCCCCCTGAGGGTTACCTGCGCCCCTGGGATCAGCAGCACACCGTCAACTGACAGCGCAGCCTCGCGCAACTCGGCGAAATCCTCAACGCCGACCGCCGCATGCGACAAGGTCGGGCACGCCCCAAGAGGCGCACCGCCAAAGACCTGGTAGACCACGTGCCATTCAGCCATGCCGCTTGCCTTTCCTTGGTGCCGCGCCATCGTCTCGCGCGCCGTTTTGCGGATCAGCGATCCGCATTCCAGCCTTCCACCAGATTGGTCAGGTAGTCGCCGGTTGAATTGAGCTGGGTCACGATCATTTCCATTTGCGTGAACTGGCTCAGATAGCGCGAGCGCACCTCTTCGGACCGCCCGTCCAGCACCTCGAGCGCGGTGGTCTCGGTGGCAATCGACTTGCCCAGCGCATCTTCGCGCTGCGCCAGCGCGTTGCCGTCGGCCAGGATGCCCGACAAATAGGATTGCAGGCTGCCAACCATGCTGGGTTGAAAATTGATTTCAGCCCGCTCTGTCGCTGTGCCAACCGTCAACGTCAGGCCCCGCATCGGCCCCGAGGGCACGCGGTAAGTCCAATCGCCATTGGCCTGCGCCGAACCGATCAGGGCCACACCGGCCAGCGTGGCCTCGCCCGTGGCGGCATCGCGGGTCAACGCATAGCGGCCGGCCGTGGCACCGCTGCCGGGTGCTCCGCTGATTTGCACAGTCGTACCCACCAGATCATCGCGGATCAGCGGGTCAAGCAGCGCCGGATTGGCCGTCAGCGCCGTTGAAAAACGGTCAGCATCGAGCGACAGGCTTCCGTCGCGCTCTGTTCGGATACCAATATCCGACAGATGCACGCCCTTCACGCCAAAGCCACGGGAAAGCACCGATTGCATGCCGCGCAGCACGCCATCGGCCAAGCTGTCACCCGCCAGATCGCCCGCCACGCCACCTTCGCCAAAGCCGCGCGCAGTCAGCGATTTCACAAGGCCCTGCGTGGCGTTGATAATGTCGACAAAGCTCTGCATCACCTCAAGCGCGCCCTCGACATTGGCGCGGCCCGATAGGTTGGCATCGCTCAGGGTCTGCCCCGTCACATTGAGGGTCACACCGGGCAAAAGATCGTCGATCTGATTGCTGGAGCGGGTCACGGCAATGCCATTGAGGCTAAGCTTGGCATCCTGCGCGCCTTGCACCTGCACCGCGCCGGGATCGGCGCTGATGTCGAATTGCGCCATGCGCGGATCGGCATCCGCCGCCACGCTGAGGCGCAGCGCGTTCTGCGATCCGGTTTCGGAAATGACGCCCAGCGAAAACGTGCCATCGCCAAGGTCAATGACCCGCGCCGACAGCCCGTCAAGGCTGCTCAGCGCCTCGGCCATGTCGGCAAGGCTGCTGCCGGGTTGAAAGGTGATGGTTTGCGCCGTCCGCGTCCCGGCGCTGAATACGGGCGGGACATCCGCCGACCATTTGCCGAATTCCACCGTCAGCGCGCCTGCGCCAATCTCGGCCTCGGCCTCGGAAAAGCCAACAAAGCTCAGCACCTGTGATTGCGCCAGTTGCGAGACGCCAATGCGCGCGTTTTGGAGGTCTACCGCGCCCGGATCACTGACCGTGACCGAAACGGCGCTGTTGTCACTGCTCAGACTGCGAGACGAGAGGCCGCGCATCAATTCCAGCGCATCGCCCATCTGTTCGGCCTGTCCGCGCAGGCGGTCATAGCCCGACAGGCGCACCTCGGCCCGGTCGATGCGCTCGGCGATCAGCGCCCGCCGAGGCGCGATTTCGGCCTGCGTCAGCGAGTCGGCCAGTTCCGCGATATTGATCCCAGTGCCGCCGCGATTGAGCGCGGTCAGAATCTCGTTTTCCATGATAAGCCCTCTTCGCCCCTGACAACGGCGCGCAACGCCAGGCTGTTAGCCCCGACGCCTCAATAGGTAATCTCAATCTCGATCCGGCGGTTCTGTGCCCGGCCCGCTGCAGTGTCATTCTCAGCCACGGGCAGAGATTCACCCCGGCTGGTCGCGGTCAGACGCTCGGGTTCGATCAGCCCTGAGCCCGACAATTCACGCACGACAGACGATGCCCGCGCCGCCGCGAGACCCCAATTGTCGCGATAGGGCGACGCGCCACCAAGTGGCACCGAATCTGTATGCCCGGTCACGACAATCTCGCTGGCCTCACCCATCGCGGCAAAGGCCAGACGTGCCATGACATCGCGCGCCTCGTCCGTCAGGTCGGCCCCGCCCGAGGGAAAGGCCCCGCCTTCGCCCACGGTAATCACCACTTTGTCCTCGCGCTGTTCGACCGATACCAGCCCCTCGCCGATTTCTTGCTGCAAAGCGACCTGGAGTTGTGCATCGGCAATGGCGGCGCTGCGCGCGGATTGGCCGGCTTGGGTTTCTGCCTCGGCCTTGCCCTGCATGACCTCGGCCATCTCTTGTATATTGTCCGCAAGCCCTTGCATCATCACATCCGATGTGGATTGCCCGGTCGCCTCTGCGGCCTGTTGCAGGGCCTCGGCGGCCTCGGTCAACTGTCCCGGCAGGCTTTGGGCATCGGGGGCATCAAAGGTCATCACCACTTCACCGTCGCGGGTCTCGACCTTGACCTGACCAGACTGCAACGCCTCTTGCAAAGCCTCGGCCATTTCGCGCGCCTCGGATTGGCCGGGCGCATCGGCCCCTTCGCCCTCGGCAGCGCCCTTGCCATCCTCTTCCGTCACCGGACGCTGGATTTCGGGCTGCTCAGTCTCGGTCGTGTCTTGCGTCATCTGTTCAGTCACCGACATCTCGGGTGACGGGCTAAAGGACAGATCCAGAATCGTGGTGCCTTTGGGCTGTTCCATCACCGGCACCTGCCGTTGCACCCCAAAGGCCATGCTGAGCGAGCCTGCCACCATCTTGAACTTGGGTTGGTTAAACTCGGCAAAGGACAGGATCAGAACAAAGAACGCCATCAGCAGCGTGGCGATATCGGCAAAGGTCGCCATCCACGCCGGTGCGCCCTTGGGCGGGCATTTAGGGCACTCGTCCTCGGGGTCCTCGACGGGCACCGGCAGGGGAATGGGTTTGCGCGCCATGGCTCAGACCACCTTGCCTAGGCCGCGAGCAGTTTGGTTTGCAGCTTGGGCGGCAACACCGCGACCATCTGCTCTTGAACGTTGCGCCCGGATTCGCCCTTGGCGATATTGCGCAGGCCCGCCAGAACCATATCCCGATACGCGGTTTCACTGGCGGTATATCCCTCCAGCTTGGACAGGACGGGGCCGACCATCACATTGGCTATGAAAGCCCCGTAAAGCGTGGTCAAAAGCGCCACCGCCATCGCGGGGCCAATGGCCTTGGGGTCGGCCATGTTGCCCAGCATCTGCACCAGACCAATCAGCGTGCCGATCATACCCATGGCGGGGGCGATGTCGATCCAACCGCGCAGCGCTTCATGCACTTCGCCGTGGCGCACCTTCATCGCCTTGATCTCATCAGAAAGTTGCTTCACCAGCTTGGACTCGTCTGCGCCATCCACCAACATCTGCAATCCCTTGGAAAAGAACTTGTCGGGCACTTCCTGATTTTCCAGCGCCATAAGGCCATTCTTGCGCGCCACATCCGACAACTCGACCATCTTGGTGATCAGCTCTTCCTTGCTTGGTGCCTTGGGCATGAACGCCTTGCCCACCGCGCCAAAGCTGCGCAGGAAAATTGGCATGGTGCATTTGTACATGACGGCAAAGAACGTCCCACCGAACACGATCAGGATCGACGCCACGTCGATGAACGGCCCCAGACCGCCCGCAGCCAGCATCGAGCCGACCACCATTCCCAGCGCACCGATCAAACCGATGAGCGAAGCAATATCCATTGACGGGACTCCCTGAAAAGCGTGGCAACCGGCACTCTGCCAGGTCTCGCAAGAGAAGGGGCAAGAACCATACCAAGCCGATCAGGGTTCATCGCAAAAGTATTAATTTGTTTAATTACAGATACTTAAAACGATTTTTGGAAATTTCACTAAACATTTTCCGCCGCCGCCGTTGCTCTTGTCAAGCGCTGGGCAGCGTACAGCCAGCAAGCGCCGGCAAACGTAACAAGCCAACTCAGGAGACTGAAAATGACCACGATCAATACCAACATGAGCGCGATCACAGCGCAGGCCAACATGACCCGCGTTAACGACGACATGAACGCGGCCATGAGCCGCCTGTCGTCGGGCCTGCGCATCAACGCCGCCAAAGACGATGCCGCTGGCATGGCCATCGCGGAAAAGATGACCTCGCAGATCACCGGCCTCAACCAAGCCGTTCGTAACGCCACCGACGGCAAGAACCTGCTGGACACGACCGAAGGCGCGCATGTCGAAGTTTCGAACATGCTTCAGCGTCTGCGGGAACTTGCCGTTCAGTCGTCGAACGACACCAACACCGCGTCTGACCGGTCGAACCTCGGGGCCGAAGCCAAGCAGCTCGTCACCGAAATCAACCGCGTCGCCAAGGACACCACCTTTAACGGTATGAAAATTCTTGACGGTTCTTACACAGGCAAGCAGTTCCAGATCGGTGCTGACGCGGGCCAGGTGCTGAACATCAGCGTGGACAGTGCCGCTGCGACCGACATCGGTGCGCATACTGTAACGTCCAACGTATCGCTGGCCGCAGGGGCAGGCACCACCGACACCGGCATCACCGCCGCCTCGACCATAAACATCACCGGCTTTGCCGGCAGCGCAGAGCTGACCACCAGCGCAGGCCAATCGGCCGAGGAAATGGCCGCCGCGATCAACAATGTCAGCGCCTCGACCGGCGTCACCGCATCGGCCACGACCAACCTCGAACTGTCAGGCTTCTCTGCCGCCGACACCGTCACCTTTGACGTCAATGGCGTGAACATCGGCACCGTGGCTATCTCGGACACCTCCGATCTGCGCGGCGTTGCCACCGCGATCAACAACCAGTCGGGTCGGACCGGTGTGACCGCGACCATGGGTGATGACAATTCCAGCATCAAGTTGACGGACGCCACCGGTGCCGACATCCTGATCACCGATTTCACCACCGGCACCGGCGGGTCGACAATGGCTGTGACCGCCCAGAACTCGGATGGCACTGCTGCAGGCGCAACCGCCGGCACCCATACGGCCACGCTGGACGACACCGACAACGATGTTGCCGTCAGCGGTCAGGTGGAACTGAGCTCGACCAAGCAATTCTCTGTGGGCACAGACGAGACCACCGCCGGGGAAGTGTTCTTTGAATCGGCTGCCACGACATCCGAACTCAGCTCTGTTGCTGAAATCGACCTGACAACGCTGGAAGGTGCCGCAAGTGCCCTCAAGGTGATCGACGTAGCCCTGCAAAAGGTTAGCCAATCGCGCTCTGACCTCGGTGCCGTGTCCAACCGCCTCGACAGCACGATCTCGAACCTGACCAACATCACGGTCAACGTTCAGGCCGCACGTTCGGGGGTCATGGATGCCGACTTTGCCAAGGAATCGTCCGAGATGGCACGCTCGCAGATTCTGTCCCAGGCCAGCACAGCAATGCTCGCACAGGCCAACCAGTCGGCCCAGGGCATGCTCTCGCTGCTCCGGTAAACGTCGAAATCTCGACAGTATCGAAAGAACCCCAACGGTATCGTTGGGGTTTTTTCATTTTAATCAAAGGGGGTTAAGAGGTTTTTCCGTCAATGGATCGACACCGTCCAAAGCGTCGAATTCCGAGTCTTCAGTCTAACGGCAGGCCAGATAGGTATTTAAGCACGAGATTGGAGAAAAATCGATGAACCTGCAAATTTCTCAGCGCGCCGCCCAGACTCAGGGGCTTGTGATGACCGGCCACATGCAACAGGCGATTGCCCTGCTGCAACTGTCCAACACCGACTTGCAACGCTATATCGAGCAAGAAGCCGAGGAAAATCCCTTTATCGAGGTGGCCCGCTCTGAACGCGCCCTGCCCAGCCTGCCGCATGTTGGCGGCAAAGGGGCGGATGCCGATGACGCGACCGGGCGTATCGCGGATCACCCGCTCTCGCTCTATGCGCATGTCGCGGCCCAGTTCGACCTCATGTTCAATTCTACCCAGGACCGTCTGATCGCGGATCGCTTTCTAGAAGCCCTCGACGAGAATGGCTGGCTGGGTGAGCCGCTGGAAGAGATCGCCTTTGCCTGCGCCCTCGATATGACCGAGGCCGAACATATGCTGCACGCGGTACAGGCGGTCGAGCCTGCTGGCCTCTTTGCCCGCACCCTTGCCGAATGTCTGGCTCTTCAAGCCGAGGATCAGGGGCTGATGACGCCGCTGTTTCGCGCCGTTCTCAACAATCTGCCGCGTCTTGCGGCCGCTGATCTTACTGGTCTGGCCCGTGTTTGCGCCTGCACCATGGACGACCTGCGCGCAACACTGAAACAACTGCGCAGCCTCAATCCCAAACCCGGCGCTGATTTCCACGTCGCCAATCTGGTCGAGCGCGAGCCCGATCTGATCGTCAGCCGTGGCGCATCAGGCTGGAAGGTTGAACTCAACCGCTCGACCCTGCCCGCCGTGCTGGTCGACGAGGAAAGCGCCGCCGTCGCAACCCAAGACAAACGCGCCCGTGAATATGTCGGTGAGCGCCTTGGCGTCGCCCGCTGGCTGCGCCGCGCGGTCGAGCATCGCAATCAGACCGCCCTTGCTGTAGGGGCCGAAATCGTGCGCCGTCAGGCGGCGTTTCTCGAACATGGCCCCGCCAAGATCGCGCCGATGACATTGGCCGATGTGGCGCAGGCGATTGGCGTGCATGAAAGCACCGTCAGCCGCGTGACCACGGGCATCCTGATGGTCACCCCGCAAGGCACTATGGGCCTCAAGCGGTTCTTCAGCACCGCTCTCGCCGGGGATGCTGATGGCGAAGGCGGGGCCTCTGCCGCCGCTGTGCGGTATCGCATTCAAAAGATGGTCGCGGGTGAAGACCCGACCAATCCGCTGAGTGACGATGCCATCGCCCAGATGATCAGCGCCGATGGTCCGGTTCTTGCCCGCCGCACGGTCGCAAAATACCGCGACATGCTGCATATCCCGTCGTCTTTTCAGCGCAAGCGTCAGGGCAAGCTGAACGGCATGTAAGGAACGGTCGGGGCGTCAGCGCGCCTCGACAGGCTTTGGCACGGACCGCACTGGCGCATGTACAAACCGCAAGTCTGGTGCCAGCGTGGTCATCTGCCGATGCAATTCACGCTCTGAGCGTGCTGCGATGACCCGCCATAGGCGAAAGCCCCGCGCCATGCGATCCGTGCGCACCAGCATCGGCGCCGCGCGCCAGAAATAGACGCAGATAAGCATCTGAAGCGCTGCCCCAGCGATCCATCCCAAGGGCACAGAGACCAGCGTCAAGGCCGCCCATAGGATGAGTGGCGTCCAGAGGCGCATCTGGATCATGTAAAGCGGCGGCAAGAGCGCGACAACCGACGGCGTCCGGGGCTGCGCATCATAGGTCTCGTCCGGGCCAATCATCACGTCAAAGTTTTGCATCCGGTCTACCGGGCGGTGATCCGGCAGGGTGACGATCACCTCGGGCTTTGGCATCACGCGCCAACGTCCCAGAATGGCGCTGCGCCCCAGCACCGGCCAAACCTGTCCGTCCCGCCAGATCCACAACGCACGCGCGCGATCCGGGTGTTCGCGGAACAGCGCCTGAATATCCTTGGTTTTGCCGTCGACCGCGTGCCCGTCCACCCGCAGCAGGATGTCACCGGGCCGCAAGCCCAGCGCTTTTCCTTGCGGATTGACCGACGCCAGCGCGAGCGCACTGGCGCGAGGAGATGGATCAGAAAGGCTCATCCACCGCGCCTCCTAAGGAAAGCCAAAGGGATTCGGCTCGGCCCGGGCCTGTGGTTTTTTGCGCGCAGGGGGCTTGGCGACAGGCTTGGCAGGGGCCGCAGCGCTTTGGGTGACAGGTTGGGTCACTTCCGCCCGCTCGGCCAGCATGCGCGTCATGGCCAGTTGCAGATCCGACAGACCCTTGGCAAAGGCATCTCGTGTTTCGCCATGGCTGGCCTCGATCCGGTCCACCAAGCCGCGCAGCATCTGCGGCGCAGCCGGGTCTTCGGTGCCAGATATGGCCTCGACCAGACGTGCGGTCTCGGCGGTCATAGCCGCCTCCAGCCGCTCAATCCCTGCGGTTTGTGCCGCCTCAATCGCCGCAACCTGCGCCGACATATCGCCCAATGTCTCAAGCTGTGCCTGTAAATCCCCCACGGATTTTGAGAACACAGTCAAAGCCTCGATCTGCGTCGCCGTTGCAGTGCGCATATCCGAGAGGGTGCGCAGATAGACCAACCCGGCCAGGGCAACACACAGCACCGCCGCAGCCACCACACCGAACAAAAGCGGCTTCATGCCCTTGGCGAATTTATCCAGCCGCGCGGCGGCGGCCAATGTCTCCGTGGATACACGCGCCACGTCCTCGGCACTGTCATTGGCGGCGGTTGCCGCCTCCAGCGCCAGTTGAATGCTGTTTTCCAGCTCGGTCGGGGGGGTGCTCATGCGGGAATCCTTTGGATGTTGCGGATTGCCGGGGGGCCCGGCCTTGGCCCTAGCGTGCAGGGTTCATGCCAAGTGAACCGCTAACATTCCCCCTAGGTCTGTCGTTGACACACCTAGACCCGGACCCAAGATCGAGAGCCGCATATGCACAGCCAAACATTCATGACTGATACCGTTGCCCCCCGCGCCGATTGCCGCCCTCGCTGCGCGAGCCATGGCCATGTCTGTAGTGCCAGTGCCCCCTTTGCACTGCTCACGCTGGGCGCGCGGAGCTACGAGATCGCCGAAGCGAATGGCGAGGGCGAACGCCTCGCCTTTCGTGCCCAAGGCCAGCAGGAATGGTGCGCACTCGACCGGCGCATTGCCGATGGCTGGATCGAGGTGGGGTCGGATATTCTCTTGCTTGATCCCGATGTTCTCTTTGATTTCCTGATGACCCATGCGGTGCGGACACAGACAGCACAGCAACCGCCCTATGACATGGCCTTTGATACGCTCGGCATCAAATGGTCGGCCCGGCTGTTGCAAGACCGCGATGGCGAAGTGTGTTTCAGTGATGGCCTATGGCAGCATGCGCGGCTTGGTCTTAAGGCCCCTCAGGACGGGCGCGAACGCGCAATCATGGTCCTGATCGCAGCCCTGCCCGATGCCCGCCAGCGATTCGAGCCGCATATCACCAACTGGGCTCGGCGCATCGCCCAAGGTGTGCGCGTCATGCCGATCATGTGACGTTACGTCGACCGCTCAAGTCTTGGGCGCGGAAGCAAATATAGGACTAAAACTCACATTTATGTGAGACACCCCCTGAACAGTGTATGCGTTGATTTCGCTACACCTTTGTCAGGCGTTACTATCTTTAGATATCTCGATACCTTTAGATAGCGCCCCCTCATCCAAAAACTCTGTTAAAACGCAGCAGGCGATCCAGCCCTGTTCCGGTATCCAAAAGAGACACACAATGAACCGTAGATTTTTTCTGACCCTCGCAGCCCTTGGCCTCAGCCTTGCTCAGACCGTCGCGAGCCCTGCTTTCGCCGACGAGGTCATCTTGACCGTCAATGACCTGCGCAGTGGCCAGACCAAGACATTCACCGAGGCGGATCTTCTCGCTTTGCCGCAGCAGAGCTTTGAGACGACAACGATCTGGACAGATACCACGCCCAAGACCTTTTCTGGTCCGTCGCTTATGGCCGTGCTTGATGCCGCGGGCAGCGCGCCGGGCACTCTGCGTGTCTACGCGATCAACGACTATAACGTGACCTTCCCTCAGGCGCGGCTGGAAGAGAACGTGCCGATCCTCGCCGCGCGCATTGATGGTGCCGCCTTTTCCGTGCGGGAAAAAGGGCCGCTTTGGGTGGTCTTCCCGTATGATTCCGACACCCGCTACCAGAGCGAAGAGTATTTTACCCTCAGTGTTTGGCAGTTGAACAAGATTGACATTCTTGCGGAATGACCCGTGCTGACCTCCCAACCAACAGGCGCTGGACCCGATAAGGTCTTTAATACGACCAAGCGTCTATCTGCGCAGATTCTGCTGTTCCTGATGCTGGTTGCAAGCATCGCGCTGCTTGTCAGCGCGATGGCCTTTCAGCAGCGCCTTGATGCCATACGATCCGCCAACACCGACAATGGCGGCTGGGTCGTGGCCCAGCTCGAGGTGGATCACTTGGGCCTCATGCAAACCCTGGACAACGCGGTTCTCGGGACACGGCCCGATATCACCGCCCCCCTCACATCGGACACGCTGACCAAGGTAAAGCGCGAGTTTGACATCTTTTACAGTCGGGTGGACATTTTCACCGCGACGCTTCAACGCATGGCTGTGTCTGACGACCTTTTGAATCGGGTTGAACGGCTCAAGGTTGCGCGCGAACGTCTGGCCAACCGGATCGATGCAATCAAAGGGGATGACCCAAAGGCACTCGAGGCCTTTCGTACGGCCGTTGATGCGACCTATCCGATGGTGCGTGACATCACCGTCGCTGGGCTCCAAGAGATCACCAGTGAAACCTCGCGCGCTCGCGTCGAAGAGCAGCGCCTCTTTGTGCGCTTTTTCATCCAATCCCTGTTGCTCTTTTGTCTGATGGCCATCGGCGCCGTTCTGGCAGTGCGTCTCTGGCGCGAGCTTGAGCGGCGCACGGCAGAAACCGGGCGCATCGCGGCCATGCTCTCGACCGCTTTCAATTCGACCATGAACGCGGTTATCGTGACCGATCCGCAATCGCGCATCCTCTATAGCAATGCGCGCGCGCAACGTCTTTTGGGCTATACCGCCGAAGACCTGCAGACCATGCGCGCCGAAGACATCCTGATCTTTGATCCCACCGTGCCCCGTGACACCGTTGAGGGCCTCGCGCCACGCGAAAAGGCTCCTTTTGTCGCCGCCTGCCGCAGTGCGGTTGGGCGCGAGATCCCGGTGGATTTCGCGATGGTCGAAGATCACGATATTTCGGGTCATCCTATCGTCATTCTCTTCATCCGCGACATCTCGGTGCAGGTCGAAGCCGAAACAAACCTGCGTGCCGCGCTGGTTCAGGCCGAACAGGCCGCCCGCGCCAAAAGCATGTTTCTGGCGACCATGAGCCACGAAATGCGCACACCCTTGCATGGATTGATGGCCTCGTTGTCGTTGATCAACGAAACCGACATGTATCCCGAAAATCGCGCCTTGCTCAAAACTGCGCGCGATTGCAGCGCCCGCGCATTGGTCCAAGTGGATGATGTGCTCGAACTGACCCGGCTGGGCGAGAGCACGGAAACACCTGTGCCGTTCAACCCCGCGCGTATCGCTGCCGATATCGTGGATGAATTGCAGCCACTCGCCAAGAAAGCCCAAAACAGGATCGAGTTGATCACCCACGGCGACTTTGACAGTCACCGGCTGGAAGGGCTGCCCAATGCTTTTTCCCGCACGCTTTACAATCTGGCCGGAAATGCCGCCAAATTTACCAAGAATGGCGTCATTTCCATACGGCTCAGCCTGGGCGGCCATGCCCCCGACAATCTCGATCTGACGGTCGAGGTCGAGGATACCGGCATCGGCATTGCCCCCGAAGATCAGAAGCGCATTTTCGAGAGCTTCGAGACTGTGGGGCGCAGCGAGGTGAATTCTGCCATGGGCACCGGTCTGGGCCTGCCCATCGCCAAACTTGCGATCGAACGGCAGGGCGGCGCGCTCGGGCTCTTTAGCACGCCGGGTGTCGGCAGCCGCTTTTTCTTCACGATCCCCCTGCGCCTGTCACAGGCACCACAGAACCAGCCTGCGCCAGCCCTCTCGACTTTGAAGCGCGCGATTGACGAAACCCCCAAGCGGATCCTCGTGGTTGATGACAATGATATCAACCTGACCTTGATGACCGAAATGGTCCGGCGCATGGGCCATAGCCCAGACACGGCCACCAATGGTCAAGAGGCGCTGGACAAGGCGCAGGCGCAAGCGTTCGACGTGATCCTGATGGATTTCTCGATGCCGGTGATGGACGGGCCGACATCGGCTAGGATGATCCGCGCCTCTGGTGGGCCATCCGCGCAGGCGGTGATCATCGGCGTCACCGCCCTCATCGGGGCGCATACCGGCGACGAACAGGCGGTTGCGATGGACAATATCCTGACCAAACCCGTGGGCCAGGAACACCTTGCCCGTGCGATCCGCGACACCCGGCGCGACGTGATCCCAGACGTCACGCCAACGGACGAAGGCGAGGACGTAGACGTAGACGACGATCTTCTGGCCGAAAGCAGGGATGCCGCGACGATGCTGCATGATCTGGGCGAAATGGTCGGCCACGACACCGCTCTGCGTCTGGTCCGCACCACCCTCACCGATGCCGAAGCAGCGTTTACAGCGATGATCGACACGGACCTCTCGCTTGAAGACAAGGCGTTGATCATCCACAAGGCGGTCGGATCGACCGGCATTATCGGCTTGGAGGAATTGACAGAAACCCTGTCAGAGGCGGAAACCCTCGCACGGGCGGGCATAGATCCCGGCGCAAGCGATCTCGTCCCCGCCGCAAAGGCGCTATTGCAAGAGGCACGCAGCGATTTCGCGCCGCTGTTGCAGGCGCAAAACAGCTCCGACAGGCCCTCAGAGACCGTCTGACTCAAGGCCCAGCTTCTGCATGCGGCTGATGAGCGTGGTCCGCTTGAGCCGCAGCATTTCCGCTGCGCGGGTGACACGCCCTTCGCTCAGTTCCAGTGCCGATTGGATCACCTTGACCTCGACCCGCTGCAACATGGTGCGCAGGTCCAGTGATCCGTTGCCAGCCAGCATCCCTTTGAGATCGGTCACCCCTTCCGGCAGCGCCTCGACCGCCGGTTCCGGCGCCGCCGGAGCCCCGCCAGCAAAGCTCAACCGGGGTGCCATAGCGATACGCGCCTCGGCCGCGGTGATTGTCCGGTTGCGAAACAAGATCTGCGCCCGGTCGTGAAAATTGCGCAATTCACGCACATTGCCGGGCCAGTCCTGCGTCATCAGCAACGCCAGCGCGCAGGGCGTCAGTTGCAATGTACTGCCGCCCCGGCTGCCCTGCTCCATGTTGCGCAGGATTTGTGGGATATCCTCTGCATGTTCGCACAGCGCGGGCACACTAAGGCTAAAGACCTCGATCCGAAACAACAGGTCCTCGCGGAACCGCTTTTGGGCGACGTCTTGCTGTAAATCACGATGCGTGGCGCTGAGCAGGCGAAAATTGACCGGAATCGGCGCGCCGCCCCCAACCCGTTGAATGGTCTGGGTTTCCAGCGCGCGCAGCAGTTTGACCTGTACATGCAACGGCGTCTCGCCAATCTCATCAAGAAAGAGCGTGCCGCCCTCGGCCTGTTCGATCAATCCGATCCGTTGGGCCGTGGCCCCCGTGAACGATCCCTTTTCATGGCCAAATAGCTCGGATTCCAGCAGGTCGGCGGGAATGGCCCCACAGTTGACCGGGATCATCGGCCCTGTGCGCCCCGACATGAGGTGCATCGCATTGGCAACAACCTCTTTGCCTGCCCCGGTCGGCCCGTTGATCAGAACCGGCACATCGCTGGGGGCGATGATGCTGATCGCCTGTTTCAACCGCCGCATCACCGGCGCGTCACCCACAAGCACGGCGTCTAGACGCAGGTCGATGGGAAACTGTTCCGTGATGGAAGAGGTGGGCCAATAACTCGTCATGAACTGCGCTCCGGTATACAGAGGGATATACCACCGCTATAGCAGCATCTCTGACGATCCTTGCGCGGGCAAAAGGAGTCTCGAGACTCTCTAAAGATAGATTTCCGACGCAAGGATACGCGCGACACGTTCAGCGGCGCGTCTTTTGCGGGGTCTTGCGCACGGGCATCACCGGCACTGCGCCTTCGGGAAGAGAAGCGGTTTCCCAATACCGCACGTTCTGCACCCGGCTGACAAGCGGCGCGGCCCCGGCAAAACGCCGGTCTTCACGCGGTGACGGGTCCGCAAGGCGCGGGGCCTCACGTGGGGGAAGGCTTGGCCCTGTGACCATCGGCGCGGCGCGCGCAACCTCGGCCTGTCGTTCCACAGCTGGCATCGCCTCAACCGGGCCTAGGCGCGCCATGACAGCCTGCACACGCCCCAGATAGGCCGCGCCGCGCCGTGGATCGCGGGAATGGTAATAGCGCGTCGCCGCGTCCCAACTGCCGGTTTCCGCGCGCAATTCGCTTAGGTAACGGGCGGCATATTCTATATTCTGGACAGGGTCGATCATCTCTTCGAGAGTGGCGAAATTATCGCCATGCCAGCGATAATTGAGCTGCATACAGCCCACATCAAACCCCCGAACCCCGCGCGAAACCAACTGTCGCAGATGGGTCAACGCCTCGTCTTTGCCCGAGTAGTAATAGCCCTTGCCCCGCACATTCGAGGTCCAGGCCCAGGCCCGTGTCCCGGTGTCGCCCAGTGCCCGCCCCGATTCTGTGCGCGCGATGGCGCGCAACAGGCCCTTGGGCAAACCATGACGCTCAGCGGCCTGCGTCGCCAGCGCCTCGCAATTCGCGGGGCTGGCGGCGGAGAGGGACGGCACCCAGAATAGCGCCACACACAGAAGGATAAGATGTCTCATGCCCTCGCTTTGCAAGCGTCGGGCCAAGTTTGGCACAAGGCCCGAAAACCTCAGCGCAGGAAATCAAACAGGCTTTGCTGGGTGATGCGCACATAGGCCTGTTGCGTGGCGTCCCGCGTCAGCATGGCTTGCTGAAGCCGCGTCAGCGCATTGGCAAGATCGAGATCCTCCAGCCCTGACACCGCTTGGCTCATCGCCAGCTTGCGGTTGTCGATCACATCCGATTGCCGCGCGGCATCCGCCGACAGAGCCCCCAATTGCGTGCGTTGGTCGATCAGATGCTCTGACGCCTCGCGCAACCGATCAATCACCGCATCCCGCGTACGCGCAACGGGCACCAGCGCTTGCGTCGCGCCTTCGGCGTCGCGTGCCACCATCAACACCCCACCTGTATCGGGCGCGCGCGCGATATTCGAGACCTTCACATCGCCCTGAGCCGTGAGCATCAGACCACCCGTCTCGGGATCAAGCGCGGCGCTGATGCCGGTGGCTGCGGTCTGGGCATTGATCGCCTCAACCGCCCCTGACATGGCCCCTTCTGCGGCGACAAACGGAATCGTCGTAGATCCCAAAGGCCCCTCCAGCGTCATGGACCACCCAGCCGGCGCACGGCTCAGGGTCAGATCAAGGTCAAGCTGGCCTGCGCCCATGGCGCTGGCACGCGGCGCGCTGCTCGCTGTGCCAAGGCTGGCTAGAAAGTCGTCGATCACGGCAAAGACATCGCCGCCTTCAGATCCGATCGCAAACACCGCATCCCCGCTCAGCCCTGTTGGCAGGCTCAGGGATTCCGAAACCTGCAAGCGCGATTGCCCGCCATCACCCTGATAGACCACGCCACCCGGCCCATCGCGAAACGGATCGGATTGCGTGCCATAGCCGCCAAAGAGCGCACGACCGCTTTCGTCGCGGGCATTGGCAAGGCCCAAGAGGCTGTCGCGCAGCGCCCGTACCTCGGTGCCGATACTGTCGCGCTCGGTCGCCGTCGCCGTGTCCGATGCCGCGCGCAGCGCCAACTCGCCCACCCGGCGCATGACATTGCCCGCCTCGCTCAGCACCGTGTCGGCCTGATCCAGCCGCGCCCCGGCCCGTTCAAGATTGTTGGAATAACGGTCTAACGCCTCTTGCTGTTCTTTGGCCGCCGACAGGCGCAAGGCGCGCACCGGGTCAGCAGAGGGGCGGGGATCATTCACGCCAGAGGAAATCTGCCCCTGAAGATCGGAGATCCGCTCATTGACCTGTGACAGGTTGCGTGTGGTGACGTTGTGAAAAAAACTGGTGCCGATACTCATTCAAACCCTCATATCGCTTGCAGCAGGGTGTCGAACAGGGACCGCGCCACTGAAAGGACCTGTGCATTGGCCTGATAGGCCTGTTGCTGTTGCATCAACTGTGCCGCCTCTGCATCCAGATCGACGCCGCCCAATTCGGATTCCGCGCGCGCCGCACTTTCGGCCTCGGCCTCGGCAGTGGCGACCCGGCTCTCGCTGGCCGTAACCTGTGCCCCCGCCCGCTGTTGCAGACTGGCAAAGCCGGTGGCATAGCCGCCCCGCCCCGTCAGCCCGTCGCGCTGCCGCAGATTGGCCATCGCCTCGACACTGCGCCCGTCCCCGGCCCCGCCTGCGTTGGGCGCAATCAAATATCTGTCACCGGTCACGCGCCCACCGCCCAATGTGATCTCCAGATCGCCAAATCGTGCCGTGCCCGCCGCATCCAGCGTGCGCGACGCCAGATGCGCGCCACTGTCGCGATCGAAAAGCCCGACAAGACCTGTGGTGGCATCAAGCACCCGCACTTCGCGGGCGCGCTCTGTCGCGGGCGTGTCGCTGATCTGTCCTGCCAGACGCAGAGCACCAGTGCCGCCCATCACCACGATCAGATCCTCATCAGGAATAGAGTTCAGGCGCAGCACAGAGCCCCCGCCAGTGGCGACATTCTCAACCCCAAGCACCCGGTCATCCGTGGCCGTCAGACGCAGCGCGCCGCCCTCTGTCACCTCGGCGCGCAGGCCCAAGGTCTCGAACCCGGCCGCTGCAGCCCCCGGCTGCGCCTCAATCATCATTTCGCCGTCAAGGGCGCTGAACTCGATCTCGACCCGGCCAAAGGCAGTGTTGATATGGCCCGTGCCGGGGAACGTAACAGGCAGAACCACCGCCCCCGCCGACACGCTGACAAAATGCTCCTGCCCATTGAGCTTGATGGTAAAGCTCGACGGCAGGCTCCCGGCATCGAACGGCTGTCCGATGACCGTTGTCACCGGCGCATTGCCCGCCCCCATGCCAAAGCGCGCCGCCTCGCCCGCATCGCTGGGCAGACGCAGAGCAGAGCCATCAAGCGTGCCGCCCTCGGTTTCAAGGATGAGGCGGTTGTTCTCGTCAAATCGCGCAGTGATGCGGCCCGCTTCGGGGCCGCTCACCACCGGCGCGCCACCGCTCATCCGAATGCCATAGTCCTGCGCCCCAAGGCTCACGCGCATCTGCGCGCCATCGGGCGGCAGCGCCGCTAGCGCTGCACCCGTGATCCGGCTAGCTGGGGCCGTGGCACGCAGATCAGCGGCCAGCGCCCGCGCCATTGCGGCCCCCGTGCCAAGCGCCGGATCGGCCTCAGCCGTCACCACGCGGCCATCGGCCCCGGTCACGGCGATCCGTCTCAGGCTTAGATCCCCCGGTCCCGGCTCTTCCGGGGTCAGGGTCACTTGCGCGCCTGCTGCGCCAGTCTGCCGTGTGATAAGGCCGTTCTCGAACCCATCTGGTGCGGCCACCTGCAAAACACCGTTCTCGGAGACGCCAAAGCCAGCGCTACCGCTCAGGCGCACCGTGCCGGAAATCCGCGCCGCATCCGGCCCACCAGCCCCAAGGCTCACCGTGCCCAACGCCGCGCCATCCGGTGCCAACCGCGTCAACGAGGCGGCCTCTCCTCCGGAGTGGGTGAGGCGCGACAGGGAAATATCTGCGCCTTGATCCTCGACCAGCACCAGCCGACCGCCATTGGGGGCCCGCTCGGCGCGGATGCCCGTAGCCCCCGATTGCGCGTTGATCGCCGCTTGCAGCCCTGCCACCCCAACCGCGCCCATATCGGCCGAAATCGTGACGGGCGTCAGGTTCTGCCCGCTCAGCTGAAAGGACAGCACACCGCTTGTGGGCAACGCCAGCGCAAGCCGTGTTTCCGCCTCGGCGCGCACCGGCAGGGCGGTTGTCAGCTCCTGCGCCATCCAGGCCGCATTGGCCCCCTCTGGTAGGCGTAGCGTGCTGGATTGCGTCGCCCCCTCATAGCCGACCTCAACGCTGGGGTGGGCCGGGGCGGGGATGGTGCCGGTCCAGGCAGCGATACCGCCTGCCTGCCCCAAGAGCGCCACGTGATCGCCCCCCACGGATTGCCGCCCAAGGCTGAGCCCGCCATAGGGCGCGGCCCCGTCCAGGTAGTCGGCGCTATAGGCCGCATCAGCGTGAAACCCGTTTTCCTGCGTCAACAGCGCCGCCGCCTCGGTGGCACCCAAAGGCGGACCAGAAAGTTGCCGCCCGTCGCGGGTAAAGACCGACAGCACCGCTGCCGGGGCCGCATCGGCGACCACCACACCCGCCACGCTGCCAAGATTGGTCGCAAGGCTCGCTGCAAGCGGCAAGGCCCCGTCACGGGCCATAAGGGTCAACGTATCACCCTGCGCCTCGGCCAAAAGCCCAAAGGCGGCCAGGCGCTGCCCATCAGCGGTTTCTACCGCGCCGGAATTCAGCGCCGCTGCCAGCGCGTCGGTCGTAAGCCCCGCAGGCAGTGCGAATTGCGCGACACCTTCGGGCGTGGTCAGGCTCAGCGCTTGTGGGGTTGCCCCCGCAAGCGGCCCAAGATCCATCGCCGCAAGGCGCGGCTGCACCGACAGCGCGGCATCTGCATGGCCCGCCGCGATCACCCCGATCACGCCTGCATTCAGAAATTCGACAGGGTCGGTGCTCAGAACCCCCGACAGATCCCTCGGTCCGGTGCTCTGTGCGCTTAACACCGTGGCGCTTAGCGTGGCGGTGCCGCGATTGCCGGGCACGGCGCTTGCTGTCAATGTGCCTGCTGCCGCAATCCCCTGAGGGTCGTTTAGCACGAGCGTCATATGCCGCGCCGAGGCATCCTGCCGTGCCAGCGTGATCCGGTCGCCATCCAGCGGCACGCCGCTCATCTCGATCCGCAATCCCGGCAGGCTGAGGGTCTGTTCGCCTGTCGCCAGAATCTGCCCAGCCGCATCGCGCGCCTGCCACAGCCCAGAGGGTGCATCCTGCACCAGGGTCAGCGGCCCCGCAGGCATGACAGTTGCATCGGTGATTGTCACACTGGCCGCCCCCGTGCCGCGCATCAGCGCGCCCGGCGTGGCCTCCCATCCCGATACGGAAAAGAGCGCGCCACCGCGCCCGCCCGTGGGCGTCAGGCCTTGGGCATGTACCGCGTTTATTTCGTCAGCCATCCGGCTGGCCCAGAGATCCAGATCAGAGGCCGCTTGCGCCATGGCCCCGGCGGCATTCGCCAGACCGCCCAGCATTCCGCCGCGCAGCGTGGTCTGCACCTCGACCGCCTTTGTGTCGGCGGACGTGACAGTGTAACGCCCCGCCGTGCCAACCTCGATCCGTCCGGCACGACCGCGGTCCAACACCATCGGCCCGCTGCCATCCGCGCCAAGCCGCACGGTCGCGCGGCCGGCATCATCCATCTCGACATCAATCGCCACAATTTCCGCAAGATTGACCAAGAGCCGGTCGCGCTGATCCAACAGAGGATTGCGCGCGCGCTGATCGGTGACCTGCGCCAATTGTTCCTGAACCTCGGCCAAACCGCTCAATACGGTGTTGGCCCGCTCCACGGTCTGTGCGGTCTCTTCGCGCACGTTGCGCGTCAGCACGTCGATCCCTTCGGCCAGATCGGCCACACCCCCGGCCAGCGCTGTGCCTGCACTCAAGACCGCTTGCCGCAGCCCCTGATCCTCAGGCACCTGTGACAACCCGTCGAGCGCATCGAAAAATCCATCCAGCAAATCGGGCAGGCCACCCTCACCCGGCAAAAGGCGATCTTCCAGCGCCTGCACATGGCTCAAATGCGTCTCTGCCGCGCCAAGCGTGCTTTGGGCATCGCGGCTGCGCGCAGCCACCAACCCGTCAAAGGCGCGGCGGATGTCCACCACGTCTACGCCACCGCCAACACCAACCTCCTGCATCACCGCGTCGCGGCGGCGATACCCGGCCGTATCGACATTGGCGATATTCTCGCCGGTCACGCCAAGCGCTGTGCGATAGGCCAGAACCCCGCCGCGCCCGATTTCCATGAGATCGACCATGGTTTACTCCTGAACCCCACCCAGATGGGCGGAAAACTGGCGATAAATTGCCTCTGATAGGCCCAGACCCGAACGCCCGGCCCCGACTTCGGTCAGCGTGCTGTCAAGCAAGGATTGAGCGGTCTGGGTCGCAGAACTTTCCGTCAACGAATCTCCAAACGACGCAGCGCGCCCCGATTGTAGGATCTGATTGAGAAAAAGCGCCTCGAACCCCTCTGCCGCGCCACGCAGCCGATCCGCGTCGCGCGTGGCCTTGGCGGCAATGCGGTCATCCGAGAGGCTGGCGGTCTGGCGCGCGTCAAACGCTGTGGCAAGCGGGGGCAGGGTCATGGCGGCGCGCTCCTCAGATCACGATCAGTTCGGCGCGCAGCGCACCCGCACGGTGCAGCGCCTCAAGAATGGCCACCAGATCAGCGGCACTTGCCCCCACGGCATTGATCGCATCAACCAGCGAAGCCAACGAGACACCGGGATCGAAAACGAAGGCGGGGTTATTTTCCTGTTCCACGTCAATCTGTGTGTCCGGTGTCACCACGGCATTGCCCGGCACCACCACGCCGCCATCCTGGCCATTGACCACCGTCGCGGCCTGATCGACGTTGAAATCCTCGTTCACCCGCACGGTCAGCGACCCATGCGACACGGCGGCGGGCGTTACCCGGACCATGCCCCCGATCACAACCGTGCCGGTGCGCGCATTGATGATCACTTGCGCCGGTGGCGCGGCGGGGTCGACCTCGATATCCTGCAAAAGCCCCATGAACGGCACCCGCGCCGCCGGATCCGCAGGCGCACGCACCCGCACCGAGCTGCCGTCAAAGGCGACGGCCACACCATCGCCGAATTGCGCATTGATCGCATCGGCCACATTGCTCGCGGTCGAGAAATCCGGGCGATTAAGATTCAGCACGAAATATTCGGTCTCAAGAAATGAGGTCTCGACCATACGCTCAACCGTGGCACCACGCGGCACCCGACCCACGGTGGGCACATTGACCACCACAGACGAGCCATCACCGCCCTGAACCCCCAGACCGCCCACCACCAGATTGCCTTGGGCGATGGCGTAAACCTCGCCATCGGCCCCCATCAGAGGCGTCATCAGAAGGGTGCCGCCCTGCAATGACTTGGCCTTGCCAGCGGTCGAAACCGTGACATCCAGCACCTGACCGGGCTTGAGAAAAGGCGGCAATTCCGCCGTCACCATCACCGCCGCCGCATTCTTGGCATCCAGATCATTGGTCCCCACCTCAAGCCCAAGGCGCGAGATGATGGATTGCATGGATTGCCGCGTCAGCCCCGAATTGCCATCCCCCGAGCCATTGAGACCCACGACAAGGCCATAGCCCACCAACGGGTTTGACCGCACCCCAGCCACATCGGCAAGATCCTTGAGCCGGTCCGCCAGCGCCGCCCCCGGCACAAGGCACACGAGCAACAGCAGAAACCGCAGAATACCGGGGGCCCTCATAGCGGTGACACGGTTTCAAAGGCGCGGCGCAGCCAGCCTTGTTTGGCGGTATCGGCCACGTCGCCAGCACCGACATATTTGATCTCGGCATGGGCGATCCGGTCCGAGCGCACGACGTTGTCGGCGGAAATATCCGTGGGCCGCACAACACCGCGCAGGCGGATGTACTCCTGACCGTTGTTCAGCGTCAGTTGTTTTTGGCCAATGATTTCAAGATTGCCACCGGGCAGCACCCGCACCACAGACACAGACACCCGCCCCGTCAGCGAATTGGACTGTGTGGCATTGCCCCGCCCGGCATAGCTGCGGGTGGTGCCGCTGGTCAGGCGCCCGTCGTCAAAGCCAAAGGACAGAACGTCGGGCAAGTCCAGCTCGAAACTGTCGGTCTTGCTTGATCCCGCGGCCTGCGATTTGCTCGCGGCAAAGCGCTCCGAGAATTCGACCGTCAGGATATCGCCGACGGCGCGCGCGCGCCGATCGGCCACGAAAAGACCGTTGGAATATCCGGCATAGATCGAGCCGGTGGGCATCAGGCGCGACTGCTGCACCTCTTCGACGGGGAAAACCGGCGCGTACAGCTCCGATTCCGCTTCCTCGATCTTGGTGGAACAGCCCGCCAGCGCGATCAGCGCGGCGGCGGTGCAGGTGAAACGGCGCATCATGGTCCCCTTCAGAGGTTATTGGCGAGATAGCTCATCATCTCGTCCGAGGCCGAGATGGAGCGGGAATTGATTTCATAGGCGCGCTGCGCTTCGATCATTTCGACCAGCTCTTGCACCACATTGACATTCGAGGTTTCAAGCGCGCCCTGCACCAGATCGCCCATGCCATCCTCGAGCGGATTGCCTACAATCGGCGCGCCGCTGGCGGTGCTCTCGACCACAAAGGTCTCGCCCACAGGCTCTAGCCCGCGCGGATTGGCGAATTGCGCAAGGGTCAACTGCCCCACCTCTTCGGCCTCGACCGCATCGGGCAGGGTCACGCTGATGATGCCATCGCGGGAAATGCTGATGCTGGTGGCCTCGGGGGGGATCTGGATTTCGGGCTGCACGACATAGCCGCTCGATGTGGTCAGCACACCATCGGCATTCTGCGAGAACGTGCCGTTGCGCGTATAGCCAATGCGCCCGTCGGGCATCAGCACCTGAAAGAACCCCTTGCCGTCAATCGCCAGATCAAGCGCGTTGTCGGTCGTGGTCAGGCTGCCTTGGGTATACATCTTTTCGGTGCTGACCAGCCGCACCCCGGTGCCCAGCGTGGTGGGCGCGGTCTGTGCCGTGGCCTCCGAGGTCTGCGCACCCGCAGGCCGCAGCGTCTGATAGAGCAGCGTTTCAAAATTGGCGCGGTCGCGCTTGAAGCCGGTGGTGTTGACGTTGGCCAGGTTGTTGGAAATCACCTGAATGCGGGCCTGCTGGGCGTTCAGCCCGGTTTTGGCCACATGCATCACGTTCGAGGACATCGGCGCTGCCTTTCCTGAGGTCTCTGTTCGATCTCAGTCTGCAAGCCGCGTGCCAGCCCAATCAGGTCTTACGACCAATGTCTCGGCAATTTTAGCCCCATGTTCGAAAAATGCGGCCTCGGGCCGTTCAAGGCACTCGCCCGCACGCCTTGGGGCGCGCCTCGGCGGGCATGTCAGCGCACCATTTGACAAACTCTGCGCCTGCGCGTTCCTGCACCGCCAACCGTGCCTTTGGCTCCAGATCGGCCATCGCCACCTCGCGCAGCGCGAGCGCCCCCGGTTCTTCCAAGGCCGCGCCAAGCGTGAACCAAAGCGCCGCCGCCTCCATCCGGGACGGCGCGCGCAGCTGCGCCTCAACCCGGCCAATCGCCGCGAACTGCCCCGGCACACCCTCTTTGGCGCGCGCGCTCAGATCGGCAATCAGCCGGTCGGCCAGACGGGCGCGCGCCGCCTCTGTCAGCCGTCCCAGCAACAGGTCGCTAACCTCCATCGCCCGCATCTCGCCCGCAAGACGGGCGCGCCACGCCCAATACGCCGCCGCCTGATCATCCTGCGGCACACCCTGCCCCCGCGCCAGCATCACCGCCAGATTGACCTGTGCCGCACGGTGCCCGGCCTGCGCCAGATCGGCAAAGATCGCCACCGCCGCCCCGGCCTGCCCGTCCTGCGCCATGGCCACCGCCCGGCCAAAATCCGGCGTGGACCCGGCCATTGCCGCCGCACCGCATAGCCAGAGCGCAGAGGCCAGCAGAAACCGCCGCATCTATTTGCCCGCCATCATCACGAGTTGCAGATACATCATGCGCCGCCGCTCGCCATCGGGGCGCTGCTCATAGACCACCAGACGATGCCGCTGCGTCGGGGTCATCTCCACCTCGATACTGACCGCCTCGGGCAAGTGAATGTCGTGCTGTGCAAGCAGCGCCTTGGGATCGGCCAAGAGGGCAGTGCTGAACGCGCGATCAATCCAACTGCGCGCCAAGGCCCGCCCAAGGATTTCCGGCAAATGCCGCTCGACCAGTGAAATGTCATGCAGATTGGTGCTTCGCCGCACCAGAGGAAAGGCATCCGGTGTCTGGCCCGGTGTGGCCTGCCCCGCAGCCCGGCGCAGAATCCTGAATTTCGACAAGGCGCCCGCCACTCTGCCCACTCCTTTTGGTTCCTTTGCGTCGCTCGGGCGACACGGCCCCACGCAATCACAACGACAGAAAAGACCGCCAGTTTAGCGCCGCTTGGCGCGATCCTTGCTCTTTGCCTTACATGACCCGGATTTCGCCTCGCCAACCGCTGATTGTCTTTGCCGTGACTGCAAGTCTCGGGCCAATCGCGCTTGGCTTGGCAAGCCTTTGGATCCTGAACCAGACGCCTGCGGTGCCACAGCCCACAGCGGCACCGGCGCCCGCATCAGAGGCCGCCACAGGGCCAGAGCCGCGCCGCTATCTGCCGCTCAGCCTGCCTGTGACGGTATCGCTGCCAGAGGGTGGCGGCACGCTCAGCATCGGCTTGGGCGTTGCCCTGCGCGAGGCGGGCAGTCTTGAACTCATGGCGCGACTGGCTGATCGCCAGCAAGAGGCGCAGGCCGAATTGGCCGATGTCATGCTGCGCACCGCCGAAAGTCTGCCTGCCGATACACGCCTCGCGGCGCTGCGCAGCAGCCTGCCTGAAACCCTGAAAGAGGCGATGAACGCCCGGTTGATCGCCATGGGCGAAGAGCCTGCCATTCTTGAGGTTCTGATCCTCGACTGGGCCCATGCCCCCTGATTGGCAGGCTTCTTGCAGCCCGAAAACAAATACCAAGCCCGTGAAAGGACATCCCATGATCGCCATGCGCCAGACCTTCATACCCGCCCCCGGCACCGATCCGCACAAGGTGGGCGTGGAACTTGTCCTATGTGATGAACATGGCGAACCCCGGCGTCAGCATGTCTGGGGTTTGGTCCGGCTTCTGCGTCGCCTCTGTTGAGGGCGCGCCGGGTTTTCTTTAGCGCTGATGCCGCAGATGATGCCGCAGGCGCAGCGCAAAGCCCAGAGTTCCAAAACCGCAGATTGCCCAGCCGATCAACAGAGGTGCCGGCATCAACCCCGCTACCGCCGTGGCCCATCCGGGCTGCAGGTACAGGCCTGCAATCAACGCGCCCGCAATCGTCAGAAACATGCGCAGCCGCAGACAGGTGCCGCAGGCCGTTTCAGACGCATTCGGCATCAGCGCGGCCCCACCTTGCGGTCGCAGTTGAGATAGACCAGATTGGCCCGCCCCTGCCCTGCCCGCCGCGCCGCCTTGGCCGATAACACATCGGCGGTGCGACGCACGGCATCCAGCGCCTCGGCCAGGATCGCGATGCGGTCCTGCGCGCCATCCTCTGCGAGAGAGGCACCACCAACCAAGGCAATGACCGCGCAGCGCAGAGCATGATCCGCGCGCGATACCGCCGCGTGATCGCCCGTCTCGGCTGCGGCGACAAGCGCGATCGTCAAGCTCCGGATCTGATCGCCAAGAAGGCTATAGGTCATCTGCTGTACCACACGTGTCATACCGCCTGAACCTTGACCTGGGATCCGATCTGTTGCCAGGCGTCCAGAATATCGCCCATGGCGGCGGCGGCCTCGGTCAGGCGCGCGCCCTCCTCGCCCCGAAGACCTTTGAGCACGTGGAACCGTGCAAATTCGTACAGCTGGAACAAATCCCCTGCCAGATCGCCACCCGCCTCGAAATCAAGGCTCGATTGCAGGATGTAAATCGCGGTCAATACCCGATTGACGTGATCAGAGGGCAACGGGCGCGCCTCTTGTTGGGTGCGCGCCAAGACACCAAGCGAGCGGTTGAGTTCGCGCAGCGTGACAAAAACGATGTCATAGGGGTCGGTGGCCGCTTCCTGCACGAGGGTCTCGGCCTGACGGTAACGGGAACGGGCGAAGGCGAAACTCATCGAAACTTCCTTTGACATGATTGCCAGATCTGTTTTTCAAAACGGCAAAATGCGTCAGGATGTTAGCCCCGGCGGCATGACCACCGGGGCAGAGTTTCACGCGGCCACGCTCGCCGTGCGCGTATCGCCCGAAACCAAGGCGCTGACGGCCACAACCATGCCCACTTCGCCCCCCGACAGGACGGCTATACCGCTCATGTCGCGCATGCCCGACAGAACGCCCTGCAACGGACGCAGCATCACAAGCTGCTGCCCCAAGAGTTCGTCCACCGGAATGGCGATGCGCGTTTCGTTGCTGCTCAAAATCACATAGAGACGCGCACCCCGCGCCGCCTCGGGGGTCTCTGGCATCAGCGGATGCACCGGCACCAGCGCGCCCTCGTCGATATTGAGCATCCGCGTCGCTCCAGAGGCCGACACAGGCAAAAGCCGGTCGGTTTGAAGGATGCGGTGGATCGTGTCCACAGGCAGCACGTAGCGCACATGCCCCACTCGGACGACCATGCCATCGAGGACAATCATATGCTGCGGCACGCGCAGATGGAACCGCACCCCGGCTCCAGCGGGCAGGCTCACGCGGCGCAGCGCACCCTTTTTGCGCGCCATTTCATCGGCCAGCGCAGCATAGGCAGGGGCCGTTGCAGCCTCGGGGCTGTTATCGGTCAGCTCAACGCGCACGTGATCGCTTTCGGCCTCGACCGAGATATGAAACCGCGAGGCTGGGTATTCTCCTGCCAGTCGCAGATTGACCAGGGTCTTGAGCGGGCCGCGCAATTCCTCGATCAGCATTTGGTCGAGCATTGCATCGCCGCCCACATAGGTGACAGTTGCATCGACCCCGATCTTGCGCGCGCGCGTGGCGACATAGGCCTTGAGCGGACGCAACAGCACCTCGGCCGGGCGCGACCGCTGCGCAACGCTTTCTTGTTGCAGATGTGACAGCTCTGTAGAGAGTTGCGCACCGGACTCGCTGATTTCCTGCAGCCGCAGATGATGCTGCTCCAAACGGTCGCGCAGGACCGAGCGCACTCGCTGCTCCAACTCACCCACCCCGGCGACGCGCAGCGCCTCCAGCACATCCTGCACCAGATCAACCGAGGCCAGCTGCGTCAATTCATGCTCAAGCTGCGCATGGCTGGCGGAAATCGCCCCCACCGCCTCGAGCAACGCGAGGCTGTCGCCAACATCCGACATCGGGATCAGATCGAGCGAGTCAGGCTCTGCCGCCTCGACTTCGGGCGCTTCACGCACCCGCAGGGCCTGCGCCATCATCAGCCGCGCACCCGACGGGTCCAGCATCGCCAGCCGCTCGACCATCCGGTCTTCCTCGAGCGTTGATGCCACAAGGAAATCAAACAGCGTCGCCTTGTCGAGAAACACCGTGACGTTGGTGATCATCCGCACAACGCCCGTGGTGATCCATTCAAGGAACCCCTGCGCCAGCGCGTCATCGTCGTTCAGGTCGGCCCGCAGCACGTAGAAATGCATGCCTTCCTTGATCGAGTCATGCGCGGTCTTGACGCTCTCGGGCGACATCACCCGGTGGAATTCCGGTGGCAGGCCCAACCGCGTCTCGATGCTTTTGGCGGTCATCACGCCACTGGCTACGAAACAGGCGTTGGTCGCCTCTTCAAACATCTTTTCGATCCGCGACGTATCGGGCGTGTCGCCCTGATCCAGCGCATCGAAGACCAGTTCCATCGTATCGATGAACCCGCGCCCCATCTGGAGCAGGATCACATCTGGTGCCTTTTGATCAACGCGCACCCGCGCGAATAGATCAATCAGCGCCATCGTCAGTTGCGACGCAGTGTCGATCCGGTAGTTCAAACAGGCGAAATGAACCTGCCGCATCAACGTCTCAAAGGCCGGGAACCAGTTGGCCTCTGCCTCGGCACCGCGCGCCTCCAGACCCTTGCGCAGGCTTTGCAGCGTCTCAAAGATATGATCGGCGCACCACATACTCAAAAGCTTGCTTGGTGCCATTCTCTCGGCATCGAAGACCGAGGCAGGCAGGCTGCGCTCGACGCTGACCAATTCCTCATACAGCGCCAGTTCAGCCGCGCGGTAGGCTTGGCCTGCAGGCTCTTGCGACAGCCTATGGGCGCTATCGACCAGCCGCACATAGCCGCGTGGCGCGGCCAGATCGGCAATCCGTTCCGCCAAATCGCGCCGCTCGGCCATGGTGCAGGGCGTTTGGCCCGCCATCCGGATGCCTTGGTCGGAAATCAGCGGATAAAGCTCTGCAACCGCGTTGAAGAACGCGCGACCATCGCTGATCGCATCGACCGGCTCAGGTGTGGGCGTGGGGATGTGACCGGACGTGAAATCCTTGGCATAACGGGCCCGCAGCGCGGCGACATGGCCGTCGGCGTCGGGGCGGCTCATGCCTGTGGCGTCGGCTATCGGGTCCAGCAGCGCAACCCAGTCTGCCAAATCCAATTGCCGCGCGGCATAGCGCAGGCCATCCGCTTCTTTGCGCAAAGTGGCTGGGCTTGTCGCCTCTGACCAATCCGAGCAAAGCGCGTCTAGTTTCTCGAGCGTCTTGGCCACCATATCGGCAAAGATCTGATGATACGTCGGGTCTGCCCGCAGCTTGCCTTCGGTGATTTCGACAACGGGTTTGGGCCGTGCTTTGGTTTTCTTTTGCGGCGCAGCCTCGGGTTCAGGGGCGGCCGCAGCCTCGGGTTCAGGCTCTGGCTCAGGGGCCGCTTCCGGGGCCGGCGCTGGCATTGGCTGTGCCTCTGGGGCGGGCATATCCGCTGCCTCAGGCTCGGCGCTCTCTCCGCCCAACAGACGGCGCATAGCCTTGCTCAGATCACGGGTCGCGGTAAGGTCCGGCGCATCTGCATCTAGGAACGGTCCCAACAGGGCCAGCCAATCGGCAAGGTTCAATTGCCCGGCCGCATAGTGCAGGTTATCCGCTTGTTTGCGCGCAGCACGAGGGCTGCTGTCCTCGGCCCAACCCGCAACCAGAGCGTCAAGCCCGCCGCACGTCTTGACGGCCATATCATTGAAAATCTTGTGATGCTCCGGGTCGGGTGCCAAGAGCTTGCCTTCTGTAACCTCGGCTACGGTCTTGACCTGCGGTGCGGGCTCAGGCTCTGGCTCCGCCTCCAGCTCTGGCTCTGGCTCTGGCTCTGGCTCTGGCTCAACGTCAGGCTCTTCCTCGGCCTCGGCCTCGGGGGCTAGGTCTTGGTCAAACTCCGGCTCGTCATCGTCACCTTCGAATTCGTCGAAATCCGCGCCATCGCCGCCATCCAATTGATCCAGCAACCCCGCCAGACCCATATCAAAGGCCGGAACCTTGGGTTTGGGTGCGGGCGCGGGCGGGGCGGCTTCCGGCTCTTCCTGCACGTCAGCGGGCGTCGGCGCTGCCTCATTCTGCGGCTCGGCGGCCTTGTCCTCAGACGGGGCTGCGGGCGCCTCGGTCTCACGCCCTGTCAGCCGCCCGATCATCGCGCGCAAATCCTGTTTCAGCCCCGCCGTCGGTCCCGGCTCTACATCGGCGCGGGTGTCGGCGGTCTCTTCCAGCATTCCGCGCAGCGCATCGCCGGTGCGCATCAGGATGTCGGTGATCTCACCACTCATCGGCACGCCTTCATCGCGCACCAGCCCGATCAGATCCTCGGCCAGATGTGCCAGCCCCTCGACCTGGGCCAATCCCAGCACACGCGAGTTGCCCTTGAAGGTATGGACAGCCCGGAACAGAGCGCCGATATGCGCGCCAATATCGCCTGCGCCCTCTTCAAGGGAATCGAGCGCCGCTTCCATAGCGTCAAGGGACTGCGCGCCGTCATCGGCATACAGCATCCAGATTTCGTCCATCTCGTCCATCATGGTGTCACCCGCCCAGTGGGTTGCATTCCGGCCCTTAGGCCCCGACCAGCGCCCGCATTACGCGCGTCAACTCGTCTCCGGTCTTTTCCTCGAGGTCATGCGACACCGTGCCAGAGGGCTTGGAAACCACCCCATCCGCCCCCAGTTCGCGCGCCTTGGCAGCCAAGGGCGACCCCTGCACCGTCACCGAGGACAGCATGCAAATTTTGGCCCGCGTCTTGAGCTTGGCGTGGCGCAGGAATTCGAGCCCGTCCATCACCGGCATCTCGATATCGAGCAGGATCAGGTCAAGGTCCGGAAGATCCGGCAACTTGTCCAGCGCCTCTTGTCCATTGGCGGCCTGTGCCACGAGTTTGAAATCCTTGCGGGATTTCAGAAAGCTGGAGATGTAGAGCCGCATCATTGCGGCATCGTCCACCACCATTACATTGTAAACCATCGTCATTACTCCATATTCTCTGGAATTGCGCGGGAATGAGGCGGCACTGGGCCGCCCCCCGCTTGCCTCAGAAGCCGTGAAAGCCGCGTGCGTCGAGATCAAGCGATCCGCCGCCGTTCAGACGCCCGTTGGGCTTGCCGTTCATCATCGCCTGAATCTGCGCCATCATCTCTGGCGTCAGACCGTTGAAGCCCCCCATCGGCATAGCCGCAGCCGTGCGACGCAGCTTGAAGCGGCCGATTTCCTCTTTCATCTGCTGGGTGGCCGCACTCATCTCGGCGGCTCCGGCAGCAAGCTCATCCGCCTGTTGGCTGGAATCGAGCGCGGATTTGGCGATTTCGGTCATGGCCATCGAAATCTGCGCCACGCCGCGTGACTGTTCCGCGCCAGAGCGATCAATCTCTTCGACGATTTCCTTGACCTGCGTGATCTGCTGGGAAATGCCGGTGAAGGCTTCGGATGTCTCATCCGCAATGCGCACACCCGCATTCACCCGGTTCGACGCATCCTCGATCAGATCCGAGGTCTCACGCGCCGCTTTGGCAGAGCGCCCGGCGAGGTTTCGCACCTCTTGTGCCACCACGGCAAAGCCGCGCCCGTGCTGACCGGCCCGCGCCGCCTCGACCGCCGCATTCAGCGCCAAAAGGTTGGTCTGGAACGCAATCTCGTCGATCACCTTGATGATCTTGGCGATGTCCTGAGACGAGGTTTTGATGCCATGCATGGCCGTGACCATGTCCTTGATCTTGGCGGCACCCTGATCGGCCAGACCCACAGCGCTGCCCACGAATTTCGACGCCTTCTGTGTCGACTCGGCGTTGGCGCGCACCTGCTGGTCTGTCTGGTTGACTGACGCAGACACCTCTTCGACCGAGGCCGAGGCAACCTGTGAATTGGTCGAGAGCGTCTGGCTCGAATGGGCCACCTGAGTGACCGTTGTCGCCACTTGATCCACCTGCTCTGCGATCACCGCAAAGGCACTGTTGAGGCTGCCAAACGCCTGCTCGAAGGACTCGATCACACTGCGGTATTCACCCTTGAACTTGGACAGGTCGGCCTGCACGTCAAGATTGCCCGCGACAATGGAATCCGACAGCGTGCGGATTTCAGCAACGACCCCCCGGAAGTTGCCGCGCACCTTCTCGATGATGTTGTTGAGAAACACCTTCTTGCCCGGCATCTGGGGGAAGGGCGCATCGAAATTGCCCTCGCCGAATTCTTCAAAGACACTCATCGCCAGTTTCTTGGTCTCGATATGCGCCAGCACCATAGCGTTGAGCATCTCTGCCGCCTTGCGGACTTCTGCTTTGTCAAAGGTGTTGCTGTCGATGAAGACATCGATATTGCCCGCATCATGCGCCGCGGCCATTTTTTCCATCTCGGAGAGCAGAAGCCGGAATTGATCCAGCGTGCGGTCATTCTCTGCCCTGACGCGCTTGATCTCGGTCACGTCCCGCCATTCCACCAGCACGAATTGCGTGCCGCGCTCGATGCCCGGCACGGGCGTCGCGGTGAACTCCAGAGAGATGCCTCCGACGGTAAACGCCCCCTCGTGCGGACCTGTCATGTTGTCCATGATACGCCGCTGGTAATGCGGGTTCTTGTGGAACACATCGACATTCTTGCCGATGATGTCGCGCGCCCGGAAACTCGGCAGATCGCGCCGGATGTCATTCTCGATCCGCTCGAACATCTGGAACCCGGTTTCGTTGCAGTAGAGGATATTGTAATCCTCATCCGCAACCATGATGGGATTGCCAAGCGAGGCCAGCAGCGTAGTGGCCACAACGCGCTTCGAGAAGTCCATTTCTTTCATATCGTCCATGGTGTCGTTGGCCTTGGGTTTGCTGTCGCGCGGGGATTGCGAGGTCATTTGTTCTTTCCTTTCGGTGTCGCCGGCGGGCTGGTCCGGCGCGGGCTGGGGGGAGGATGTCTCCGTCGTCGGCGTTGCGGCCGACCGGGACGTGAAAACAAGTTCCGGATCGGTCTCCGGGGGATTGGACTCTGGGGCAGCCATGAATCAGGCCTCGGCCATCATTGGTGGGACGAGCGCGTCATCCTCGACCAGAAGGTTGACATTGAGCAGGATGGCCACCCGCTCTTCCAGACGGCCCAGACCCAACACAAGGCTGCGGCCCTCAGAGCCCGAGAAACTATGCGTCCGGTCAATCTGGTTCGCCGGAATATCGAGCACCTCGTTGACACCATCGACAATCAGACCCACCGGCGCATCATTGACCTGCAACACGATCACCACGGTGCGGTCATCATAGGCCTTGTCCGGCATGCCAAAGCGCAGCCGCACATCCATCAGCGGGATCACCTTGCCACGCAGGTTGATCACGCCCTTGATGTAATGCGGCACGTCCGGCACGCTCATGATGCGTTGCAATCCGACAATCTCGGTCACGACGCCAATCGAAACCCCGTAGAGCTCAGAGCCGACCGGAAAGGTCAGATACATGGTCTCAATAGAATCCGACGGCTCGGCCTGAAGCTCGGTCTGCGGTGTCTGCGTATCGGCAAACGCGGTTTTGGTCATGGTCAGACTCCTCTATGGGTCATTCGGGGGGCCGGGGCGGCGGGTGCCCGCTGGGTTGCAGATGTCGTGCCAACCGAAGCCAGCAATTGCGCCGCCATCTGGTCGAGCGGCACTTGCGCCAGCGCAGCCCCTCTCTCCCAGGCGCGTGCAGGCATGCCAAAGACCAGCGATGTTGCTTCGTCCTGCACAAAGGTTTGCGCCCCGGCAAGACGCGCAGCCAGCAGGCCATTGGCCCCGTCGCTGCCCATGCCGGTCAGCACGGCGGCACTCAGGCGCGGCGCAGCCACTTGCGCGGCCGATGTCAGCAGCACGTCGACGGAAGGCATCGAAAAACAAACCGGATCGCCCGCCACCAACTCGACGGCCAAGGCGCCCGTAGCGGCGCGGCGCAGCCGCATGTGCCGCTCGCCCCCCGGCGCAATGAGGGCTAGGCCGGGGCTCAGACGGTCGCCATGTTGCGCCTCGCGCACCTCGATGGCGCAGGTTGCGTTGAGCCGTCGGGCGAAGGCCTCGGTAAAACCCGCAGGCATATGCTGAACAATCACGACAGGCGGACAATTGGCAGGCAGCGCTTGCAACAAAGAGCCAAGCGCCTGAACCCCGCCTGTCGACGCGCCAAGCGCGATCACCCAATCGCGCGACAAAACAGGAGCGGCCAGTGTCGGCGACAGCACTGGCGCTGGATCCGAAACCGGCGATTTCATCCGGTGCATATCGACCTGTGCCACCGCCCGCACCCGCGCAGCAATGGTCGCCAATGCGATATTGTCGACCATCCCCGGTGCCACGCCTTGCGGCTTGGGCATCACATCGACCGCCCCGGCCTCGAGCGCCTCGATACTGCGACGCGCCCCAAGCTGCGTGCTTGACGAGACAACGATCGTGGGGATTCGCAGCCGCGCCACGGTCTGACGCAGGAATTGCATTCCGCCCAGCCCCGGCATTTCCAGATCAAGCGTGATCACATCCGGACGGCGCGCCATGACAAACTCATGCGCCTCTTCGGCACTCGCGGCCTCGCCGATCACCTCGATGCCGGGATCAGCACCGAGCGTCCGGGTCAGAAAACGCCGGAAAAAACTTGAATCGTCTACGACAAGCACCGTGACGGGTGCAGCAGAGCGGGTCATAATGACCTCCTTCGGTAAAGACCGGTGGCGACAGGCTCCCATAGGGTGCCCAATTGGCGCACGGACTCCGTCACAGAGGTGATCAGCCAGCCACCCGGCTCGACCACGTCATAGAGGGCATTCACCGTGGCAACCTGATCGGCCCGGTCGAAATAATAGAGCACGTTCCGGCAGAACACGGCCTGAAACGGAAGATTGAACGGATAGGGTGTCGCCTTGAGGTTCATGCGCCGAAAGGTGCAGGCGCGACGCAACTCGGGCGCCACCCGGTATTGATCCAGACCCGCAGGTTCGAACCAGCGCTTGAGCACCATCGGATCGGTCTGCGAAAACTGGCGGTGGGAATAGATGCCCAACTCGGCCCGCTCGACCATCGGATCGCTGATGTCAGTGCCCAGAATATGCGTGCGGTTCAGCGCCGCGGGCCCCAACCGGTCGGCCAGCATCATCCCGATGGTATAGGCTTCTTCGCCACTCGAGCAGGCCGCCGACCAAAAGCGGAACTCCGGCCGCTCCTTCAATTCGGGCAGGGCAAGGTTCATGAACTGATCCAACACCTCGATCTCGCGAAAGAAATAGGTGTGGTTGATCGAGGCCGCGTGCAGCACCGCAAGCTGTAGATCCTGCGCGCCAACGCGGTCCAACTCGCGCGCGAGATGGTTCAAATCGGGCAGATCAAACCGCCGCAATACGCGCTCCATACGCTGCCGCAGCAGATCAGCCTTGGACGGACCAAAGGTGATGCCGCAGCGGCGGCTCAACCAGTCGCGCAACTGCTCGAATCCGGCCTGATCCGCATAGACCTGCATCAACGCCCGCCCCCGTTTGCCAGTCGCTCGCAATCGAGCACCATCGCCACCTCGCCAGAGGACAAGAGAGCAAAGCCCCAGCTCGCGCGCACCCGCGTCAGCGTGCCTTCAAGCGGCTTCATCACCACCTGCTGACGGTCAAGGATTTCATCAACGGGCACCGCAATCGGCCCAGAGGTCGACTCGAACACGATGAACACCATCTCTGACAGCGGCGGCAATTCGCTGCGCATACCGTCAAAGAACTTCTCCAGGCGGCACACCGGAATGAACCGGTCGCGCTGTCGCAACATCTCGCACCCGCCCTCGGCGGACAGGGCCAGATGATCCCCGAGGCCCGGTTTGACGATCTCGGCAATATCGTCGATGGGCACACAATAAAGCTGCGTGCCCAGCCGCAGGATCACACTATCGAGAAAGGCCAAAGACACCGGAATATGCAGCGACACGGTCGTGCCCTTGCCTTCTTCGCTCTGGACCCCGATCCGCCCCCGCAAATCCTTCATGGTGGTGTTGAGCACATCCATACCCACACCGCGCCCAGATAGGGTTGTCACGGCTTCGGCGGTCGAGAAACCGGGCTCAAAGATCACCTTCCACACGGCGGCATCTTCGGGCTCTTCGGTCGGGCCAAAGAGACCCCGCTCGCGCGCCTTGGACAGGATCTTGCCCCGGTTCAGCCCGCGCCCGTCGTCGATCACCTGAATCCGCACCTCGCTGCCCACCTGAGCGGCAGACAGGATAATGCGGCCCGCGGGCGATTTGCCCGCCGCCTCGCGCTCGGCCGGCGGCTCTAGCCCATGATCGGCGGAATTGCGCACCACATGCAGCAACGGATCATAAAGACGGTCCGCTACAAGCTTGTCGATGGATGTATCCTCGCCTCGCATCTCAAGATCGATCTGCTTGCCGGTTTCACGCTGCAATTCACGCACCATGCGCTTGAGCCTGCGAAACACCTCATCCACCGGGACCAGCCGCAATTCGCTTGCGGCATCCTGCACCTCGCCCACGATCATCGACAGCCGATGTGCCGCCGCCTCGAACCCCACAAGGTCGAGATTGGCCAGTTCCGGCGCATTGATGGTTTCAGACACCGACAGCGACAACTCGCCCACGAGGTCCATCAATCGCCCGATCTTGTCCGACGAGACGCGAAGCAACGCCCCGCCAGAGGCCTGCTCGGGCACCTGCTCTGCACGCGCCGTCATGCCTGCGGCCCTCGTTCAGGACACAGCTTGTTTGGGAACACACTCGCCATGTGATCAGGTCTTTCTCAATCTGTCGGCCTGCTAGCCGGTGACATCTGCATGCGCCGATGCAACCGGCGTGCCAGACTAAATCCCGCGCTCAGGCGGCATCTTCGGCGTTCCCATCGAAATTGAAAATACAGACCCCCTCGAACCCGGTAGATCGAAAGAGAAAGGTTTTCTTCATCGTCTGGATGAAGCCCCCATGTTTCTTTTCGAAGTTCTTGAGATCCGCGATACTCGGGAAGAACAGGTTGACGGAAATGTCCCCCTCCTTGCCGATCATGACGGTCAGGCCTGAGATACGGCATTCCGGAATCGCATTCCCCAGAATCTCCGTGATGAAAGGGGCCGCGATCTGTGCCGCATCGAGGCTTGGAAACTTGAGATGATACGTTTTCGATAACATTGTTGCCTACCAGTTGAGCTCTTCTGAGTTCCCAAACGGACCCCTGCCCAAAAATGTGAGCGCCCAGACGACATATCTCGCGAGTATCTTTGGTGCGCGCCCGCTCGCTTTTGGCGTGATCCGACGCTGAAAGTGCAACATGATCCAAAGGACAGCGCCACATCTCTCCCTGAATGACGAAGCCTCGACAGGTGACAGTCGACACACCGTGTTTTCGTCGGATTTGCGACGTTTTCAGGGTCCTGAGACCGAAATTTCCTCGCAAAATCGCGACTTTGGGCAATTCCGGGGGTGAATTGGCCCCAAATCCCGCGTGGCACGATCCCTGCTTACAGTTTTCATATCGCAATCAACGAGGTTTCCCATGGCCGACATCTGCATCACCGCCGCGAATTTCCCTCAGGCACAAGCCCTCAAGGCCCTGCTCGACGGGCGTCGTCTGAATGTCCGCATCGGCTATCAGCCCACCTGTCACACTTTGGTGCAGGGGGCGCCCGTGACCGACCAGCGCGCGCTGGTGGAACTGGCCCGCAAGCTGGGGGCGAAACGTATCGTGGTGATCGAAGGTCAGGCCGCAGAATTTGCTCTGCGCGAGGATCTGGGCGGACGCATGCTGACCGTATCGCTGCCCGATAGCGGCCTGCCCGCCCTGCGCGATGCCGCCTTGATGGCAGTGGCCGATCTCTTGGCTGCTCCGTTCGGCACCATGGTCGCCGCCGATCCGAACTCTGGCGCGCTGATCGACATGGCCCGCCGCGTCGCCCGCTTTGACGTCAGCGTCTTTATCAACGGCCCCACCGGCAGCGGCAAAGAGGTGCTCTCGCGCCTGATCCATCAGGCCTCGCCGCGCGCCGACAAACCCTTTGTCGCCATCAACTGCGCCGCCATCCCCGAGAACATGCTCGAAGCGCTGCTCTTTGGTCATGAAAAAGGGGCCTTCACCGGGGCCAACACCGCCAACAAAGGCTATCTGCGCGCCGCCGACGGCGGCA